>VOFJ01002852.1_pt1 | contig 45977 bp, 66 predicted proteins | sample 5384081 | NCBI WGS metagenome assembly VOFJ01 (sample SAMN12384729, study PRJNA508395) | human gut metagenome | isolation source: healthy gut I | host: Homo sapiens
TCGACATTTTTTCAACACCTTCAAAATTAAAACCGTTAAACTTCTAAAACTCCTGTTGTAATTTGTTTCCAAACACCACTTTTTTGCAAAGCCGCTACTAATTATATGAAACCCTCTTCCTGGTAACTTCCCAAGATCGATATACACACACTTCCAGCCCCACGCACATTTTTTCCCGCATCAATCGCTTCGCCAATGAAGATCAAATACGACGCGGCGCCGATAACAATAATGAATGTCCTGAATCTAACAACTTGTTAGCGTGACGCATTCTCTCTTGTTCCTCCCAAAAAAAATTCGTCCCTCGACCGGAGAGGCCCTATTTCTATTTGGATATACACATAGTTATCACTTAATTAAACTTACGGACAAATATACAAATTATCTTGTATAAATTTTTCTTCTATAGAAAAATTTTCTATAGAAGAAAATTTATACAACATTTTCTATTCCACCAATTCCCCCAAACGCACGTTCAATTCTACGGTTACCCATCTATCTACCTGCACACTACAAAATATGTTCAACTTCTCTGCATTTTTTCTCCCGTAAAAGTGCAAATTCCAGCCCCCCATGTAGTAAGATACCGTATGTAAATCCCATCCAGGTGAGTTGGAGGGAAAAATGTATTATTAACAGTTTAATTTTTTAAAGTTATGCTAGAATAAGCTCAGATCCGATCGCGAACTATCGGGGACATATCGGTAAGATCTTTACTACATACGAGAATGCGAGAATATGGCGCGCAAAAAGTTTGTCCGCAGGGAAAATTTCTGATTCGCCGGCAAACGCCTTTCATGTCCTTGAATAAGGAAACTTGCACGCAGTGGAAGACGATACGCTGACCGTGGACTACGAACAGCTGCAATGTGCACAAGCGATCGCTCACGGAACCGGACATCACCGCCACGTACAACACTTCGACTTCAAAAATCATGTTTGAGAACACGGCTATGGAAGACCTCGCCTATTGTAATGCGGATGACAAAAACGTACGGGGTGCCTGTGAACACCCAACGCGAGGTAATAACACATATGTCCGGCGTTATGCCATTCCCGGCAAAAACGGAAATGGGAAACCGAGGACGCACCCCCAAAACAGCAGGCCGTAGCGATACGCTTCAAGGCAGTACGCTTTTTTTACATGACGTTTGCCAAACAAGTGTCGCCCGAAATCTGGCGGGCCGTGGCAAAAACAGTGGGACGACACGCCCCGAACGTGTTTTTCTCAAGAAACTTCCATTGCTTCGGGGAGGAAGGCCAAATCGCCGATTTCGGGAATTTCATGTTCACGGACGGCACTTTACCCCCCAGGAATCTGGAATAAGCGGGGGAAGGTCCTCTGTTCAAGGTCACATGGCAAGAAGAACGGATGTGGAAAACCGTATCCGGAACGGACAGATTACAAATAGGGGTATTATATGACAACGATTCCCCGTATCCCCCGGGTCACCAGCCAGGTAAAAGGAAGACGCTTAGGGAGAGCTGCATGGAGAATTTACCCCTCAGATGAATCCATCGGAAAAAAGGCGCACGTGTACATTTTCTTCTCTGCAACGAAACCGGCACCAGGTTCTCCGCCTGCCGATATTTCCACGTGAAAATAAATTCATGATAAAACATGAACAAAAACCCGGTCCATGAAATTCCTGTTCCCGATTTTCAATTCTCGATTATTATATTTTACTTTGTACCGGGTTTTCATTACCGACACGAATGATAAATCAAGCATATAAAAGAGAGTTTGAATGAAATACACGGAATTGAACGACTGCGAAGAATTCTACCACAAAAAGTAGAATACTACAATAAAACAAAGACCGAACAATTAAGTTACCATTATAAAGAAATACTGAAACTGCTGGGCGAAGACCCCGACAGGGAAGGTTTGGTAAAAACTCCCTACCGTGTGGCAAAAAGCCATGCAATTTATGACAAGGGGGTATCACGAGAATCCGGAGGAAATTCTGCGGTCGGCACTTTTCAAAGAAGATTACCGCCAGATGGTTATTGTGAAAAACATCGAGATCTATTCCATGTGTGAACACCATATGTTGCCTTTCATCGGGCAGGCTCACGTGGCGTATATCCCGAACGGATACATCACCGGGCTAAGCAAAATAGCACGGGTAGTGGAAGCTTTTTTCCAGAAGACTGCAAGTACAGGAAAGATTGACAAACGACATAAAGAACTGCATCCAGAACACCCTCAACCCCTGGGCGTTGCCGTGGTGATCGAAGCACAGCACATGTGTATGATGATGCGGGGCGTTCAAAAAACAAAACTCGGTAACAACGACTTCCGACTTCAGCGGCGCATTCGAGAAACTCGCCACGCGGGGGAGGAATTCATCCGGCTGATCAGTAATAAGTTTCATTAAGAAATAAACAAAACGAGTATGAAAAAAAAAGCATTTGTTTTCCCGGGACAGGGAGCTCAATTCGTAGGAATGGGCAAGGATTTGTATGAAAACTCACCCGAAGCAAAAGAATTATTTGAAAAAGCGAACGAAATATTGGGATTCCGCATTACGGATCTGATGTTCAACGGCACCGACGAAGACCTGAAACAAAACCAAAGTAACCCAACCGGCGATATTCCTTCACTCCGTGATTCTGGCCAACTCGCTGACCGAAACCCCGGATATGGTAGCCGGCCACTCCCTGGGAGAATTCTCAGCCCTGGTCGCTGCCAAAGCTTTATCTTTCGAAGACGGATTACGCCTGGTACACGCCAGAGCGCTGGCGATGCAAAAAGCCTGCGAAGCCAATCCTTCTACCATGGCCGCAGTGATCGGAATGGCCGACGAAAAAGTAGAAGCGATCTGTAAAGAGATCGACGAAGTGGTGGTTCCCGCCAACTACAATTGTCCGGGGCAGATCGTTATTTCAGGTAGCAACAAAGGAATCGAGACCGCTTGCCAGAAACTGACCGAAGCCGGAGCGAAACGTGTATTGCCTTTTAAAAGTCGGAGGTGCCTTCCACTCTCCGTTGATGGAACCGGCACGCCAGGAACTGGGAAACAGCCATTAAAACACCCGTTTCTCAACCCCGGTCTGCCCGATCTATCAGAATGTAGATGCCCAACCTTATACCGATCCGGCTAAGATTCAGGAAAACCCTGATCGCCCAATTGACCGCATCGGTCAGATGGACACAGATCATGAAAAAATATGATTGCCGACGGAGCTACCTCTTTCCTGGAAATCGGACCGGGCAAAGTATTACAAGGCCTGCTTAAAAAGGTCAGCACCGAAATCGAGACCAACGGTATTCAATAAAAATTGCTGAGAGAATCTGAGATTCCGTTGAGACAATTTTTTCTAAACAGAGCTCCCTCAGGTGTTTTTCAACAAGCACCAATGAATCCCGGCAAACTGAATGTACTTTTTTTCCTCTCAAAACAAATTTCCGAAGGTTTCCGATTTTTCTCCAATAATTTCATATCTTTAGCCCTGTATAATGGCTATTGTGTACCTCTATGTCCGACAAAAATTAAAACGTCGTTTAAATGCCTTTTTCAGATTATTGATTATACTCTCGATTTGTGTAATCACGGTATATTTATTCCCCAAAGTCGGTAGTTTCCAGTATGAATATCAAAAAAGGTATGCCCTGGAGATACGAAACCCTGACGGCTCCTTTCGATTTTCCGATCCATAAAACAGAAGACGAATTACAGGAAGAACGGGAAAAATTAGTACAGGAACAAAGTCCGATTTTTATCTTAAATACGAATACGGCCGATCTGCAAACCGGTAAATTCAGGACAGCCCTGCATGCTTTCCGCAATGAAACGACTTCCGGCCCCTGAATAAACGACCGACCGGCTCAAAGACATCTATACGGCCGGCATCCTGCAATTGCCCGGAAGAGTTGGATGCCAGGAAAGTAAAAACCATTAAAATCGTCGAGAACAATATCGGGCATACCGTAGAATTCGATCAGGTATATACCTTGAAAAAAAGGCTTATTCGGATTTAAGCCAGGCAATCGACCAACTCCATTTTCCGAAATCGGTACGGGAAAATATTCTAAGCCTGAACCTGAACAACTATTTGCAGCCAAACCTGGAATTCGACGCCTCGAAAACAACGATCGAACACCTGAACCACCTGAAAAGTATCAGTCTCACAGAAGGCATGGTGCAACAAGGCGATATTATCATCACCAAGCGTGAACTGGTTACTCCCGAAAAGGTAAAGATACTGAATTCCCTCAAAAACCGAATACCAGAATAATCTGGGATCTACCGAAACTTATATGCGGACTATCGGCGGTCAATTCCTTTTGGTGCTGGTAGCCCCCTGCTGGTATTTTCCATTTTTTTTCTACTATTCCAAAAAAACGGATTTTCTACAACAACCGGAATTTATATTCCTTTACGGTTTATTTCTAGCCACCATTATGCTCGGTAGTCTGGGATATCATCAGAGTATCAATATGTTTGCGGTACCGGTATTGTTTTTCATCATCATCGTAAACATCCTGATCGGTAGCCGTTCGGCTTTGTTATCTTCTGCTGAGCAGTACGCTGCTGATTTCCTACTATGCCCCCCAACAGTTACATGTTCGCTTTCATGCAGGTCACAGCCGGCATTGTAGCCATATTCAGTCTGTCGCACCTGCAACGGCGTAGTCAGCTGATCCTGTCTATATTTCTGATTTTTATCACCTATACACTCGTATATATGGCCTTTATCCTGACCCAGGAAGGCGAGATCCGCGGTACCCACTTGTTTGCGCTGATCTGGCTGGCCATCAATTGCCTGCTACTGACACTCACTTACCCGGTGATCTATATCTTTGAACGGATTTTCGGTTATACCTCCGAAATCACACTGATCGAACTCTCGAATCCGAATCATCCGGCCTTGCGCAACCTGACCAAGAAAGCTCTGGTACCTTCCAGCATTCGCTGATGGTCGCCAATCTGGCCGAGGAAGCCATTTACCGGATCGGCGGGAATCCCTTTGCTCACCCGTACCGGTGCTCTTTATCACGATATCGGTAAAACATTCGATCCGATCTTTTTATCGAAAATCAAAGCGGGGGAATCAACCCACACGACCAGTGTGAATTCGATGTCAGTGCCCAGCACATCATCGACCATGTCCGTAAAGGAGTCGAAATGGCCAAGAAGTATAATTTGCCCGAAGGTATTATCAACTTTATCCGTACCCATCACGGAAAAAAGCAAGGTAAAATACTTCTACAATTCTTTTAAAAAACAAATATCCTGACCGGGAAATCGACGAATCGCTGTTCACTTATGACGGACCGGATCCGGTCAGCCGGAATGTGCCGCAGTTATGATGGCCGATGCCGTAGAAGCAGTCTCCCGTACGCTGGTCGACAAGACCGAAGAAAAATATCAACGAAAGTAGTCAACAATATCATCGACGGGGCAGCTACAGGACGGGCGCTATGCCAATGCAGACATCACTTTTAAAGACATTGCAACGGTGAAAAGGTATTTATCGAAATGCTGACTAACATCTACCATTCCCGAATCGCTTATCCTAAACTCAAACAAGAAGAAAAAAAAAATAAACATTAAAACTTAGGAATATGACACAGAAAAGCCATCACAATCAAAGACTTAGCAGAAAAACTAAATATCTCTGTATCTACAGTGTCACGGGCGCTGAAAGATAATCCTGAGATCAGCCAACAAACCCGTAAAACCGTGCAGGCCCTGGCCAAAGAACTGGGCTACAAACCCAATCCCATAGCAGTGGCTTTAAAGACTCACAAAAGTAACACGATCGGCGTGGTGGTGCCTCAGATTGTGAATACCTTTTTCGCCACCGTTGTCAAAAAAGATAGAGGATGTTGCCGATAAATACGGATACAATGTACTGGTAGCTTCTTCCAACGAAACTTTCGAAAAAAGAAAAGAAAAACATCGATATATTTCTGGCCAACCGTTGTGATGGAATCATTCTGTCTATTTCTAAAGCCACCACTTCGTACGAACATATCAAACAGATTCAGGATATGGGCGTGCCTTTTGGTATTATTCGATCGGACTGCGAAAGAACTGGATGTCTCTAAAGTCGTTGCCGACGATGCCGATGCTGCTTTCAAAATCGTACAACATCTCATCCATGGCGGAGCCAGAAGAATCGCCCTGCTAACCGGCCCGGAACAACTTTCTATCGGGAAGAACCGGATGAAAGGGTATCTGAAAGCCATGACGCTGAACAAACTGGAAATCAATACCGACTACATCGTCAGATGTGAAGACTTCTCCGTAAAAGCAGCCAAAGAGGCCACTCAACGGTTATTGAATATGAAAAATATGCCGGATGCCATTTTCGGAATCAATGACGATATGGCCATCGGAGCAATCGAAGCAATAAAAGAAAAAGGATTGAAAATACCGGAAGAAGTAGCTGTTTTCGGTTTCTCCAACAGCAAACGTTCCCGATATATGACCCCTTCGGTCAGCACCATCAACCAATTTCCCGAAAAGATCGGCGAAACGGCTGCCGAGCTTCTTTTCGAACGCAAATCCTCGACGCCAAACATGCACAAATCCGCGAGGAAGTGATCAACAGCGAACTGATCGTCCGCGAATCCTCCGACCGCTCGTTTATGCTATAAGAACCGATATTCCCCAATCAGCAATCTGACTGGGGAATAAATTTCCGTTTTTTATTCTCCCTTCAAATAATATCCTGCAAATCGTTTATTTCTAATCTCTAACCCAGTACCTTCCAAGGTCTTTCTCAACTCTGATACATGATTCCGGAGTGCTTTATCCTTAGAATCGAAGAGTATAGCTTTTCCCCAAATTCCTGCATACAACTCTTCGATCTTCACCACCGTTCCCGTTTTCCGACACAATAACTTCAAAAGACAAGCTTCATTCGATTTCAGATAACGTTCTTTCCCCTTTACAACCAAAATTCCGGCATTCACACGAAAAATACTTCGGAAGCAATCCGGTAACACTCCTGTTGTTCCCGACTTTTCACAAAACGATAATGTAAGGCCTTTAATCGGTTGGCCCTAATATCCCGATATCACTGCTTTTTTCCAAATAATCTTCTACACCGACCCCAAAAACATCGGTCAACCTCTCCACTTCATAATCCGAAGTAAACAACACTACAGCCACCTCCCGTTGGACCTGCTTAAATCTACGTACCGATTCCCAACCGTTTTCTTCCTTCAAGCGAACATCCAGCAGAATCATATCATACCGCTGTTCAGCCATTTTCTGCAACGCCATTTCCCCGTCAGTGGCCGTATCTACGACAAACTCCCCGGTTTGCAAGATCTGTCCGACTGCATTCAACCAGTTTTTTCTTCATCATCCACATATAATAAATGAATCGTTGTCATCTCTGTTTACTTTTCATGATCAAGACAAAACGGCTTCCCCTCCTTCCCGGGTCCGGTAGACTATTCTTCCTCCATGTGCCGACATCACCATTTTAACAAAGCTCAATCCCAGTCCTGTTCCTCCGTCCTGCGTTCCACCGAAGGCGAACGATAGCCCGTCTCGAACACATATGTTTCTGATCTGCTTTCTCAATCCCATAACCATTATCCTTTACAAAAATCCATAATCTCGTCCCTTTTCGGACACATCCGACCACAATCCCGACCTCTTTCTCTGGAATATTTCACCGCATTCCGGAGTAAATTCCCCCAACGCACGTCCCAATTGCAAGCGATCTGCACAAATCATCGGATCTCCCTTCAGCCTACATAAAACCGAAAACCGTACTGCCTTCCGATCCGGAATCTCTCCTTCTATACTTCTCCATACTTCCTGTACCAATACCGGTAATTCAAATACCTCATAGTTCAATACCAATCCCCTCTCATTCACCAGTTTTACCGACATCTTTTTACCAAAATTTCCAAACGTCCGATGGCTTCCTGCGCTACCCGGAAATTTTTTTTTTGTTGCGAAGTCAAACCGCTTATCCCCTCCCGGTCCACCAAACCCAAGTATGTCCCGGCAATTCCAACCGGTGACTTCATATCGTGATTCACAGTCTGAATATTCAATTCCTCATGCTGCCGGATCCGCTTTTCTTTATGTACCAAATAGTGTTGCCAATAAAAGATCAATCCCAACATCCAAGCCGAAGCTACCAAAAACAAAACCATCGGCCACTCATCATAAAGGAATACCCCTACAGGTAAACCGAAACGAGCTCTAATAGTATGCTTCTCCAATAATCCCAAGGGCATGGAAAAATCCTCTTTTCCCCGGGGAATTTTATTAAACCCCTGCTTTACAGCATCGATTACCTTTCCCGTACTATCCTGCAATTCCAACATAGAACTAACCGCTTCCTTATCCATCTGCCTGCAAAATGAAGAATCCAATCCCCACAACGTCCACAAAGCTGTGTCACGGATATCATACAGAGCGCAGACACTCATCTTTTTCGCCTCCATTTCCGACTTAAAAAAGAAAAAACAAATTTTTGTCGGTTTCTAAAAATTAATACATACTCGGAAGTAAGTGAGAGTATATTTCCTCTAAAATTATTTGTATCAATTCTCATACGATTATATAACTCAACCGTATTCTCTAATTTATTCGTCAAGGATTCAGCTAAAACCGCTTCTTTCTCCCAATATAGTTTCACTAAAGTATTTAATAATACAATAAAAAGCAATAACATTGCCCCCCAAGATAAAATATAAAATTTTTGCGCCCTCATAATTAACATCTGTTTACAAATCAAAGGACAAAATTAGGACAATATAATTATTAAATTCTTTTTTTAACACCGAAGATTTACTATACGTTTGTTAGGTAAAAATAATAATTACCATGAAAACAAAAAAGAAATTAAAAACATTTCTATTATTGCTTTTAATAGCATTAACCCTCAGCTCTATATTCAACATTTCAATGAATCAAAACGAGAATATATTATCATTGGAAAATATTGAGGCTTTAGCTTATGAAGAATGTAATCTGGAAGAAGCAAAGAAATATTGCACATCAGCGGGTGGGGTTTGCATTTATAAACGACAACTACATGGCAGGTATTCACATGAAAGCAGATTAAACCATGAAAAACATACTATTTTTATCCACGATCCTATTCTTTATATCATCCTGCAACGAATCCAACTTATCTGAGGTTCCTTCGGCTCATCAGATACCGAAAGCCGGTAAAGCATTACAAAGCAGTTTCATTTCCGGACTTCAATCCTGGGAAGCCCGTCGTGTTTCAGAAATAGCCAGTAATGGCCAGGAGATTCTCCTTAGTTATTCGGACAACAATACGACCAAGGCGATCCCATTGAATAATTCCAATAATGAAACTCCGGTAACACTATCCAGTTTCAACTTCAGGACCTCCCGGCTACTCGAACGGCATACAAGTCTGCGGACGCGATCCGGAGCAAGTGATTCTTCGGTGATACAGCTACCCGATAGTTTAAATACCTTGCGGGCTATACGGGCCGGCAATTATATTATCGCAACAGGCCTCTACACACAGGGGCGTTATCTGTTGTATGATCTGGACACAAAAACATTCGGTTTTCATTTATCCTATCCGGAACACCCGGTCTATCCGGCTCTGCGCGAGGACACTAAAGCGATTTTATACGCCAGCACCGTACTGAAAGTACGTCCCGACAACCGGTATTTTGTCTGTGGCGATATGTATAGCGGTAATCTTGAATTTTGCCGGATCACCGGCGACCATATCGATCGCATCAAAGCCTATTGCTACCACCATCCCCGGGTATATATCACCGAAAAAAACGGTGCCCGACGTAGCTTATTCGCGTGATAACCGCTTCGGTTTCACTGACATCACAGTCACCTCTGAAAAAGTATATGCGATCTACTCCGGGCATACTTATCGCGAAAACCCCAGGACTTTCCAACAATGCCGCCAGCTACTGGTATTCGATTGGGAAGGCACTTTACTCGAAACTTATGCCTTGGATACACCGTTAACGCATATCACCGTAGATGTTTCTGAAAATGTTCTTTATGCTATCGGACATGAACCTCAAACTTGTCTGAATGAAACTAGTTTTGGACAACTGAATCAATTCACCGATGAAAATACACAACGATGAAACCAAAAAAAAATATATTGGACAGTCAGCCTGTTTCTACTACTTTTAAGTTGCATCGTTTCCGCCTTTTTCATCTTTCAGCCGGATTACGATATGCAAGCGATGAATGCGTTGCCGACGACTATCCGTTTTGAGCGGGACACCCTGCAATTAGGAACCATTCGCTACGGAGAGAAACGGAAAGTGACTTTCCGTTTCACCAACACCGGTCAGACTCCCCTCCTGCTCCGCGACGTCCGTCCATCATGCGGATGTACCGGGGCCGAATGGGAAAAAACGTCCGGTTGCCCCAGGAGAAACAGGTGAAATTAAAATCACCTTCGACCCGAATTCCCTGGGTCATTTTCTGAAGAACATCGACATTGTGTGTAATATAGACAGCGGAATAATGAAATTAAAATTGTGCGGAAATGTAATCGAATAACTGCTTCAAGCACGTGATAAAAAATTAACAATCAGATTACACTCCACAAGTATAATCCGACGTTTAACCGGGAGCAAAGGACGGAGCTGACCATCTTCCCAAGCCAAATCGGTCTCCGTCCCCACCCTCCCCTAAAAAAGAAAGAGAGGCTGCCATGTAGAAAAATTTATTTATCATTATCGCAAATAGAAAAGCAATAACCAACAAAAAAAGGAAAAAATATGAAAAAAAATTATTTCAAATAGGCTTCATTCTATTACTTGCTATATTAGTAAGTACTGGTATCAATTTTAGTCTTAAAAAAATCAATCGAATTTTAGCTTAGGGAGTAGCTAATATTGAAGCTTTGGCAACCGGTGAGATAGATGTAAATATTGATTTTTCATTTAAAGAAGCAAATTATTTTTATTGCAGATGCCGAGATCTGGATGGAGGTAGTGCAAGATGTACTGGAGCTAACGCCCTCTCTTTACGCAGAAATTGTTATAAAGGATCAACAACGGTGTTATGTAAAAATTGGCAAAGTAATTGTGAATAGTAAAAATTTGTTAGAAAGGAAAGTATTCCTTTCTAACTTAAAAAAGTCATGAAAATATTATTTTTTACACTTATAACAATACCATTTCTAATTGCTTGTTCAAAACCAGAATAGAATAAAAATGAACATAAAATAAACTACAAGACTATTAAAAATTTATCTTGTCAAAATCTAAAAGCAACAGGAATATTACAACTAGATACCCTAAAATTAGATGGGAAAAGAATCTTCAATGGAAGGGAGTTTTTCATTTATAATGATAAAATTGGATTCTCAGACAGAACCCTTAGTTCTATTCTGTTTTACGATAACCAAGGACATTATATAACCTCAAAATTAAGCCAAGGAAGAGGCCCAAATGAAGTGTTAGGAATCGACCAAATAACTCCTATTACAAACAACAGATTTTTCATAATGGATGAGCAATGGAATTTATTCCTTTTAGACTCTTGTTTTAGAAAAATCAATCAATATCGGATAAACTGGAATTCACAAAAATCATTAAAACAACTTTTAAAAACCCTCAACCCGAAGATACTGGATTGTATGAGGTTGAGTACACAAAAACAGACTTCGCCAATGGGGAGAAAATTATCTATTATTCCCAGTTAGTTCAGACACAAAATATATAAATGGTTATGAAGGTAAGAACACTGGATTATATTATAGTGAAAAATTTAACTATGGCTTTATTATCCATAGATAGTGGAAAAGTTGAAAAACTAATTTGCAACTACCCTCTAATATACCAAAAACAAAAAAATCTTGTTAATTTCAAGTTTTCATTATTTGACACCTATGAAAAAAAGATTTCTCTATTCTTATGAAGCAGATTCTCTTATATATTGTATGAATTTAGGCGATACAACAATTACTTCTTTTGGAATTGCAGGAAAAGACATGAATCAAAATTATAAGCAATATTTTACTTTTTAAATGATGCTTCACATAATTTTTCCAAGGATAGAAATAAATTCGGTTTATTATCACTCAATAGTAATAGACCCACATCATGATCTAGTCTTTAGAACTTATAGAAAAGGGGAACATTCTCCTTATGATGGATTACAGGTTTACCAACAAAACTGTTTAATTGCAGATTATCAAACTCCTAAAAATTTCACATTCCTAGGATACATATCTCCTTGGTTTTATGCTTCAGGTCCATTGGATTATGATAACGAGCAAATGATTATTTACCGTTTCAATTTAAATGATTTATGAAATCAATTTTTTTTTTTATTCACAATTCTTCTGTGTACATTGGGAAATAATCTCATTTGTTTTTGGGTCGAATACAAGTCCAATATCCATAAACATAAGAGTAATAGATTCTCAAAAGCAAAGGCTTCCTGGAGTATATTTATTACAAAAAATAGTACAAAATACTTACTTGAGACAACCAATGAGGACGGTGAGTGCATAATCAATATAGAAAAATTTTAATTCTAAAGATTCTGTTCAATTACAAGCACTAGGCTATTATTCAGTTCTTATACCTATTTCCGAACTTTGCATGACACAACAATTACACTTCAAGAAAAACAATATTTATTAACCGAAGCCAATGTAAAAGGAATTCATCCAACTAAAATTTTAAAAAAAGCAGCTAGTTATCTGAAATCTCATCCAACAGGCCATACATATTCTATATATGGTAGAGGGCTGTATATGAAAATTACAGAATGTAAAAATAAAGCAGTAGAATTACGAAAAAAGAATATGGTTATTTTTTTTACTACCGGAAATACAAAAAGCGAAAGGTAAATGGGATTTGAATTACAAATTTTCATTCGTACCTGAATACACGGCCAGAAGTTATAATTTAGAACCTAACGGTTCTGATACACTACATCATATCGCAATAAATGGTTCAGTTATAAACTACGACGCTGGTGTCCAAAAAATATTTACATTAATTAGAGCAACATTAAAATTCGGTCCTTTATTCTTTCAAAATTCCAGTTACAATTACCACTTGATCGAATATGAAAATGAAAATTACGTTTTTTCTTTTCAAACAAAAAAAGATGCATTTCCCTCCAATACACGTATTTTTTGTAATGGGACACTCACAATTTGTCAAGGACGTTTAAAAAAATACAGTTTGATAATATTGAATACAATTTAATATTATTGACAAATCTAAAAAAGGGCAAATCCCCCCCTTTCTCACTCAAGCAGAAATCAGCATTGAATATGATGCTAACAATTATCCTTATATAGCATCTTGTTTACAAAAAACAATATGGAAACATAACATGAGTAATAAATTTGTCGCCATCGAAAAACCGTCAAGACGTAATCCTGCGAAAAAAATTGTTTACAAGAAAAAAGAAGCATTTGTATGTCAAACATACAAACCAATAACTTTCCATACCAACAAACAATTCGAAAATATAATAAAATATGCAGCAATAAATCCATGTGGCAAATACAATTCTGAAATATTTCAACATCTACCAGAACCTATCCCAACGCAAAAAAGCCATTCAAGAACTTAATTGCTATATGGACATTGAGCAACAATTCAATGATCATAGTAGCAAACCCTATTATCCTGAACAATATATTTTGGAATACCTTCATAATAGTAGTGATACACAATTTTTACAAAGGATTCAACACGCACAAAAAAAGAAAATTTTTAATTTATTAAACGATAATTGAATCATGAAATTAAAATATTTTTAAAATATTCCTTTTTTTTTCTTTTGTATTTCATGTGGTTATACAAATAAAGAAATATCTCAAATAGTAAAAAGAATGGCAAAATAAAGAAATTATTTTTCCATATTCACTCAATCAAAAAATCATGGGTAAAGATACTGCATGTAATTATTTACTCAACAAGAAATATAAAATTCTTTTTTATATGTTGATTCCACAGCATGTACAGAATGTAAACTCCAGTTATACGAATGGTATAAATTAATTAAAGAAAGTCAAAAAAATATACCGATAGTTTATCGTTTATCTTTGTTGTGCAAACTCTAATCCCAAAAAAAATTGATATCATATGTAAAAAAATAAATTCGATTACCCTATATTTTATGACAGCAAAAAATAATATCAATAAAATCAACAATTTTCCAGAGCAAATAGAATATCAAACATTTTTACTTAATCAAGATAATCGGGTCTTAATTATTGGAAACCCAATAAAAAATGAAAAACTTTGGAATCTATATTTAAGAACAATAAATAATTCTGCCAAATAACTATTACTAGCCTACATAACAAAAGAAATGATCGTCTTTACCAAGATACTTTTTTGGAATTGGAATGAAAATTTAATAAAAAAGGTATAAAATACTGGAGCCTGTTGATTTATATTGTATCTCAAATGATGCGAAAGTATTTTACGGTTAAAGGCACGCGAAGATAATTTTCAAATCCTCAAAGCTTATTTAGACAATTAAATCGCATGATAACCGATTAAAAACAATAGCTTTCATTTGGCAACGTAAAAAACTTTCTTTTTTGTTGATATTTGAAATGAAAAACATAAAGGATAAAAAGAATATGCCAATCAAAAGTTGGAGAACAGGCTGGATTTTCGGATGTTGCTTATTTATATGGATAAGCTGTAATCGGACAGGAAACGATAATCCCCCGTCTGGAAAAAAAGCATTGAGTCTAAGCGGCTCTAACCGCCAGGAACTGAAAAGGTATTACATCATTTCTCTCAAAATCCATCGGATAGTCTGTACTTAAAAGCTGCAATTTTCCTGATTGAAAACATGCCCGGTCATTGGAGCCCCTCACCGAAAGACTTTCAATCTTACTTAAAAACGGCTGGATACGCTGAAAAACCTGTCACCTCTCACCCGGAAAATACTTTTTGACTTATCCGGCAGAACATCCTGGTTTGTGTCCCGATTTTACACCGGTTGAGGATATCAAACAGATAAAAGCCGACTTTTTAATCCGGCATATTCGAGCCGTTTTTGCCTTTAAAGACTTCCTGCCCCTGGCTCGCTCATATCGATTTCGAAACTTTTTGTGAATATCTTCTGCCTTACCGGATCGGCCGTGAAATGCCCGAAGAACTGAGCACACTCCCTATTGATTCCACCTTCCGGCAAAGCATCGAATATGCCAAATGTTACTACGACGATTGCCGGCATTCCATCCAGGCCCTTAATCAATATCTGGCAAAACAGAATTTTTTCTTCCTTTCCTCCACAAAACGACAAGGAACTCTACAATCTGCTAATGTTGGACCCGAACAATACAAAAAGCCTCTTTGATACAATACAGGGTTGCCGGTATTCCGGCTGCAACCGACTTTTCAGCTATCCAGCGACGCCAGGATAAAGTCACTTATTGGCTTTACACCCAAGACCCGCGGATCAATCATATCAATACGAGTTCTATAGCCAATTTACGAATCGGTAAAATCTACCGGCAAACCTTTTCCTCAAATCCTGCCGGAGACCAAGGAATATGTCCCTCCTTTTTTAAGGATCCTTTCAATAAAGATGTTACCGATCTTTATCTGCATACGGCAGACATCAGTATCGATATTCCGGCAACCGTCCATACTGAGTATGCTTATCTGGCAGTTTACGATGATGTAACCTGGCAGCCTGTAGCCTATAGCCCTATCCAAAAAAGGGAAAGGGATATTTCAACAAACTGGGACGAAATTGTATCTATTTACCGGTATATTATCCCGATAACCGGATACAAGCTTTCGCCCCACCGTTTATACTGAACAATAACGGCCAAAAATTACACCGTTCCGAACTGATGAAAAAACTCATTTTGCAAGCTCTGCATATCAGGAGGTTACAACCCTATTCCGCCGAAACCGATTATATGGGATATTACCTGAAGAATGCCCCGTATCGAATGCGCAGACGACAGTGCTTTTCTCCACGCTGACACCGTATTTACCATCCAGGAATCACCTTATTATTACCAGGATACCATACGCCCCTGACAAGCATTATAAAAAACGCTATTGGCGGATCAGTCCACAGTTCGAATTTCGAATCTCGCCGAACTCCATTTCTATGACTCTTCAGGCGAAGCACTTCATGGCGTTCCTATCGGTCCGGACACGACCTTCTATCGTAATCTGACCGACCACGACCCCGCTAGCAATAAGGCCATCCGGAAATGGTTCGGCTATGATTTCGGCCATCCGGTATCCGTTTCGGAGATCGTTTATCTGAACTTCAACGACGGCGAGAACATTTGTGTCGGTCACGAATACGAGCTATGTTATTTTGACGAAGGCCAATGGCAAACAGCAGGAGTAACAACCGCTACCGACCATGTCATCGAATTCAATCGAGTCCCCTCATCAGCCCTTTTTCAGGTAAAAAAGACAGAACCCGAAACAGAAACGGTAGCCTGTTTACTTATGAAAATGGAAAAATCAGATTTTGGTAAAACCGAACGATATGAAAAAAAAGACAATTATACTTCTCTGGTTAGTGACCGCCTATAGCTGCAGCAACTATTCTTCCCGTCTGAAAGCTGTACTGGATTACAGCGGTACGAACAGGGCAGAACTGGAAAAAGTACTCGACCATTATTCTCAAGATCCTGCCGACAGCCTGAAACTGAAAGCAAGTATCTTTCTGATCGAGAATATGCCCGGTCATTATACCTTCGGCGGTCCATACATGAAATCCTATAACGAGCAACTCGGTTTACTCAAAAAAAATTGTCCCTATTATGAAAAAAAAAATCATCCAAATGGTCCCCTTCGATCATATCGGCTATAGGCAACAACTGGATATACAAGAAGATGTCAAATACATAAAAAGCCGATTTTCTGATCCATCAAATCGAACTCGCTTTTTTAACCAATGGCAAACCCGGCCCTGGAATGAAGGTGTCGATTTCGAAAATTTCAAAGGAATATCTCCTGCCTTACCGGGTTGAAAACGAACCGCTCGATTATTGGCGCGATTCAATCTCTCTTCTGCAAAAGAACCTGGAAACCTACTCGACTTATTACGATAAATTTTCGTCATTCGATCTCTCAAATCGAAAACAGATTTCGCACTTTTCTATTCATGTTAGACAAAAAATCCGGAACCCGATTTAAAGAATTTTAAATCAGACTGCATCCCGACCAGTAAAGCCAATTTGTTTGTATTACGGATACTGGGCGTACCGTCTGCAATCGATTTTATTCCCCATTTCGCAAATCGAAACGGTCGTCACTATTGGGCTACCGCTATCGATCCCCGAATCAACTCCACCCAGGTATATCAGGTGGGAATCTATAAAGCACCCAAAATTTACCGACGGACCTATTCACATAATCCGACAGCTAAACCGGGGGAAAAGAGAATATGTTCCCTATTTTTTTCTCGATCCCTTCAATAAAGACGTCACAGACCTTTATATCCCCACTTCCGAAATCAGATTGTCAGCCCCTGGGGATCAGGAATATTCGACACGGTTATCTCGCTATTTTCAACGATTTAAGCTGGCAGCCCATTGCCTGCAGCAAAACCCGCCGGACAGGAGATTGTCTTTCCCAAAATGGGAAAAAGATATTGTCTACCTGCCGGTTCATTATACCGACAAAAAAGAAATGGTCCCTTTTGCTCCTCCTCTCATATTATACTCCGACGGAACTGTGCATCCGATTATTGCCAACAAAGACTCTTTACAGTATATGAAGCTCGTCAGGAAATATCCTAACAGAGGAGAAAGCGACTATTGGTACTCCGCTTTTATCGATTCACATTTCGAAGCCGCCGACAATCCGGATTTCAAATCTCCTCATTCCATCTGCACGATCCGCCACAAGCCCGATTATCGCTATCAATTTATTCCGATCGATACCACTTTGTCTTACAGGTACTGGCGATTCGTAGCCAATGAGGCCTGGAGGGCCCATCTGTCGGACCTTCGCTTTTTACGATAAGCACAAGCAAGAAATAAAAGGAAAAAATCATCGGAATGGATTCGACTAAAACAAACGAACTCTTCGATCCGGACCCGCTCAGTATGTGTATGATTCCGGAATGGGTGGGCATGGATTTCGGTAAACCTGTGGCCTTATCACAAATCCGGTATCTCCGCGGAATGATGCCAATGGGATTTTTCCCTGATAATCAATATGAATTATTTTATTATGATTTCCCCAAGGATGGATTTCTATGGGCATAAAAACAGCTACCGGCACTTACATCGAATACGACGACGTCCCCAGCAACGGATTATATTGGTTGCGCAACCATACCCTGGGACAGGAAGAACGGATTTTTACGTGGGAAAACGGAAAAGCACACTTTTGGTGATTTAAGGTGGAGGATACTGGATTTATTGCATTAAAATATTTTTAATCCCGGAGGAAGGACCTCTTCTTTACGGACTAAAAACACAGAAGGAAAACTTTAAAATCCTAAACGCTCATTTAATTTCACAAAAAATAAAATTCGCGTCAATTCCCGCGTTAGCAAAATCCACAGGAAATCTGCGGTTAAAGATTGTTAAACCCTCACCGATTAGTCGCTTCCTGATTATATTTGTTACACGATAATACTTCGTGTCGAACAAAAGGTTACTAAAAAGGTGCAATATGGATGTTGTGGTTGAAAATCTGACAAAGTCTTTCGGCTATCAGAAAGCAGTAGACTCTGTGAGCTTCGAAGTCAAAAAAAGGAGAGATTCTGGGATTTCTGGGACCGAACGGTGCCGGTAAAACCACCACCCTGAAGATCATGTCGTGCTTTCTATTTCCGGATTATGGAAACATCCGTATCGGTAAATATTCCATCCATAAAAACCCCTATAAAATCAAACAAATCATCGGTTATCTACCCGAGCACAATCCACTCTACGAAGAGATGAATGTGATCGATTTTCTGGATTTCATCGCCCGGGTACACAATATTCCCAAATATAAGATCATCCCCAAAGTCATGGACATGATCCGGATGTGTGGCCTGGACAATGAAAAACACAAAACCATCCGGGAGTTATCCAAAGGCTATCGCCAGCGGGGGTAGGATTGGCCCAGGCGTTGATCCATGATCCGGAGGTATTGCTGCTCGACGAACCGACCACCGGACTCGATCCGAATCAGATCGTCGAAATCAGGGAACTGATCAAAAATATCGGCAGGGAAAAAACGGTGATCATGAGTTCACATATCCTGGCAGAGATCGAAGCGACCTGTGACCGGGTGCTGATCATCAATAAAGGAAAAATCGTCGCTGACGGAACTTCTGCCGAACTGCGCAACAAATCCGATAAAGGCAAGCTACTGAAGATTTGTATTCAGGGCGGAGAAGACGAAGATATCTACAACGAACTGGCATTGATTCCGGAACTGAAAACATCATTTCCTCCACTCCGCATCATTTTGAAATCCAATGTGAGCGGGCTACTGAAATTGAGAAAAAGATTTTCGATATTTGTTGCCAAAATAACTGGTATATCAGCGAAATGACTCCCGTGGAAACTCGTCTGGAAGATATCTTCCGCCAGGTAACTAAAAATTAAAATGGTTATGAATACGGTTAAAATACTCGTTCATAAAGAATTAGCCACAACATTCAATTCATGGAGTATCTATATCGGGTATACCCTGTTTTTCTGTGTTTGCGGATTTTTTTCATGGCTTTCCAGTAATAATCTTTTATACATCGGACAGGCCAATATGATGCAGGTATTCGGTATTATCAACTGGACACAGTTTTTTTTTCTGATTCCAGCCCTCACCATGAAAAAGTATTGCCGACGAAAAAAGAAACGGAACGATCGAATTAATGCTGACCAAGCCTATAAAAACAGCCGACCTGCTTTGTAGTAAATTCTTTTCCAATTTAATTATCACGACACTGGCATTGGCCCTGACACTACCCTATTATATTACGCTCTCTTTCTTAGGAGAGGTGGATCATGGAGCAGTCCTTTTAGGCTATCTGGGCCTGATCGAGATGAGTGCATGTTATATCTGTATCGGCATCTTCTCCTCTTCCTTGTCCCGTACTGCCGTAATCGGCTTTTTTTCATCAGCCTCGGTATCGGTTTGTGTTTCCAATTTTTATTCGGCATGTTTGCTGAACAGATCGGGACCGGCATTTTTGCAGATCTATTCAGTTATCTCTCTATGGAAGAACATTTTGATTCGTTGTCAAGAGGCATACTGGATTCCTGGATATTATTTATTTCGGATCGGTCATCACGGTTTTTCTGGCTTTATCGAAGTTTTTCATATGTAAGAGCCGATTTTAATATTTCAATCTTTACAATGTCACGATCTGTATGAAGAAAATTATAAAAAGATATTATATCCATTCTCACAGTAATATTACTCGTGAATATTTTCTCTTTTTCATTTTTTTCCGTTGGGATTTTACCAAAACCAAACGTTATTCCCTGAGTAAAGTCAGCAAGACCAGTATCCGTAATAACGTCGAACCCATTGTTGTCGATTTTTATGTCACCGAAGATCTGCCCCAGGATACGAAAAAACTGGTAAAAGAATTCCGTTCATTGCTGAAGGAATATAAATCTCTCAGTAATGTCAGTTTTACGATAAACACCATTTACCCGGATAACACAGAAAAGGAATTTAAAGCGACCCAGGAAGGAATTATCCCGTCATTCAACGAGATCCGGGAAAGGGATCTGGAGAAAATCCAGAAAATTTATTGCGGAGCTGTATTTCATATCGGCAACAACAAGACCGTACTCCCCAACATTTCATTCAATACACCCATTGAATATGAAATTACCCGGATGTTGAAACAAGCCTCCGATACCATCAAACCCCGGATCGGTTTTGTTCGCGGACACGGCGAAACGACCCTTAACTTAATGTCGGAACTGGTCGACGAACTATCTCATCTGACGGACATTACGGTTGTAGATCTGAATCTGAACACTTATGAAGATTGTAATGTACTCTGCCTGATCAATCCCAAAGACAACTTTTCCCCCTATGAAATCGCCCAACTGGAAAAATTTCTTTCCAAAGGCGGACGGCTTTTCATCGCTTTGAATCATGCAATCGGACTGTTGGATCATCCGAACAATGGATACATCAATTCCACAGGCGTGGAAGATATGCTCGAGAAAAAAAGGACTGAAAATCAGGAACGACTTTATCATCGACAATAATTGCGGGGTATGTAATTTCGAACAACAATACGGTTATCTGAAATTCCAGCGTAGTGTCAGTTTCCCCGTATTGCCCGGTGATCACCAATTTCAGCAAGCATACGATTACTTACGGCCTACGGTCCATGCTACTCATGTTTGCCAGCAGTATAGAACAGATCAAAACCCCGACGCCTTATATTTTCACTCCTCTGGCACAAAGTTCCTCCATTTCGGGAGTGCAGCAAGCTCCGGTATGTTTCGATCTGGAAAAGCAATGGACCCAGCGCGATTTCAACCGTCCGCACAATATCGTCGCAGCCTTACTGACGAACGACGATAACAACAGTGCCATCGTCACCATCACCGATGCCGATTTCCTGATCAACCAGTCGGCTATCGACGGCCATACGGACAACATCACTTTTGCTTTAAATTCTATCGAATGGCTGGCAGACAATTCCGGGCTGATTCAGTTGCGAAATAAATTCACCACCTTCCCGGTACTGGAACCTGTCGGAGACACCAGCCGGGAAGTGTTGAAGTACATCAATTTCCTTTTACCGATCCTGATTATTCTGGGAATCGCCTTTTACCGATACAAACGTAACCTGAGAAAACGGGAGGACCGTTCTCATCCAGGTTATATCGATTAATGAAGTTTCAACAGTCCGATGATTTTATTATAAAGAGCGTCACTCACCGGAGTTAAAGGTAAACGCAGGGTATTTTGACGAATAATGCCGGCAGCATGTAAAGCAGCCTTTATGCCTGCCGGATTTCCTTCTTCAAATAAAGCTTTACAAAGTTCGGCCCTGTCCAAATGGATGCGACGGGCAGTCGGATAATCTCCTGCAACGCACTTTTCACCAGACAGGCATAATCGTTCGGAAGTACATTGGCAATCACCGAGATCACGCCTTCGAATCCCAGTGACATCAGAGGCAACAACAGTGCATCTTCACCGGACAAAGCAGCGAAATCGGCCCGTTTGGATTTTAGAATAGCCGTAGCCTGATCGAAACGGCCGGAAGCTTCCTTCACAGCGATAATGTTGGGACAATCGTGTGACAAAGCCGCTACAGTCGCAGCTTCCATATTCACCCCACTCCTCCCGGAACATTGTATAAACACAAAGGCAGCGGCGAAGCAGCGGCAATCGCTTTAAAATGTTCGTAAAGCCCCCTTTGAGTCGGTTTGTTATAACAAGGAGTTATGCTCAGTATACCCTGACAAGCTTTCAACCAGGTGGCCGTTTGAAGTTCACGGATCACCTCCGCCGTATTATTCCCTCCGATACCGGCAATCACGGGAAGACGCCCCTGATTGGCTTCGAGAATCGTATGTACCACCACCGCTCTTTCGTCGGCCGATAAAGTCGCAGTCTCTGCCGTAGTTCCCAATGCCACCAAAAAATCCACCCCACCGTCGATGACATAATTCACCAGACGGTACAGAGATTCCCGGTCTATTCGTTGCTGTTCGTCGAATGGAGTAACCAAGGCCACTCCTGTACCGATAAGTCTGTCCATGTTAGTATTTGTTTATCCCCGATAATATTACGTTCAATTTATTTACAAGGCCGAAAGGTTCGGTCACTTCGTCGATCACAATATCGGCCACTCCTCCCTCCTTTTTCATCCCTACAATACAAGAAGCCTGAGTATGTTGTAATACAAATTTGATTAATGCAGTTGTTTCTTTATTCAGATCGATAAACAAATCATATTTACAGCCCAGCATAGCGATCAAACGCCCGTTCCGTATCTTGCCACCGAATCCTAAATCAGCATTCCGTACCGCCACCAAATCATCCGTTTCCAGCATCTCGATCCCATCCGGAATAAAAAACACAGTTTATCCATTTTCACCCCGGCAAAATCGGATTCCAATTTCCGGAACCATTTGTTCTGATCGGTATCGGCACTCCAAAACACCAGACAAGTTTTTATCTCCCTCTTCTCCTTATACTCTACCTCCCTGGTACTGTTCCCGACACGCTTATTCAGTGAATCTTCCTTCAGACGATGAAGGAGATTGTTCAAAATCTTTTTCATACTTCTAATATTCTCAGACAAAAATAGTAATAAAATAATGATTCCCCCTGCTTTGTTATATCTTCTACAAAAAATCACTTTGTCATAAAAAAAACAACAAAAAAAGCTTGCACAGTATTATTTTTTGTACATATCTTTGCACCGCTTTAGAGATAAGACACGGACTCGTAGCTTAATGGATAGAGCACTTGGTTACGGCCCAAGAGGTTGTGGGTTCGACTCCCGCCGAGTTCACCAGTTCAAAAAGCAAAAATTAAACTCCTGAAAATTAAAATTTTCGGGAGTTTTTTATAGGGACATTCAGTAAATACTATAAAATCAGCCAACTAATTCATGTACATAAAATGTTGCGAATTACTTGGCTTTTTTGTATCTTTAGGTATTCCCCCCGCAAATAAGGTTTGGAAGCCAAAACGGGGGAAATTTTCCAACAAAGATATGGCAAAAAGTACAAAAAATATTTCAGAAATTCACCCTACTTTGGGGTTTACAGAATTTGATATTCTGGAAAGATACCGCAAAAGTTTTCATGAGAGTGAGCTTGGCAGGCTTCATTCGGTATTTCCATTTGAGCATATAGCAAAGACTGTGGGCTTATCGGACCAGCATCTGGGGCGCAGGAATATATTCAGTCCCTGCGCAAAGATTGCCCTTATGGTCCTGAAGGCATACACCGGATTCTCTGACAGGCAGCTGGTGGAACATCTGAACGGGAACATACACTACCAGATGTTCTGCGGGATTATGATAAATCCGTCCTTTCCCATAACCAACTACAAGATAGTCAGTGCCATCCGCAATGAGATAGCGTCCGTCTTGATGTTGATTCCCTCCAGGAAGTGCTGGCTTCACACTGGAAACCCTATCTTGACAGCCTTCACGTCTGTATGACCGATGCCACATGCTATGAGAGCCATATGCTTTTTCCTACGGATAGGAAACTCCTTTGGGAAAGTCTGGAATGGCTCTACAGGCAAATCTGCCTTCATTGCAGAGATTTGGGTATAAGGCGTCCGCGCAACAAGTATGCGGATGTGGCGAAGTCCTATCTGTCCTACTGCAAGAAAAAAGAAAAAGGAAGGCTTCAAGGACAAGGATGCTCAAGCGTCGTATGATCAGACTCCTTGAAAAGCTCCTCATACAGAGGGATGAAATCCATAGAGAACATGGAACCTCACTCCGATATACCCAGGATTACCAGAAGCGTCTTTCCATCATCAGAAAGGTTCTTGTACAGGAAAAGGAAATGTTTGTAGGGAAGAAGGTCAGGGACCGCATCGTCAGCATTGACCGTCATTATGTACGTCCCATTGTAAGAGGCAAAGGAAACAAAGTCCGTTCGAGTTCGGTGCGAAGGTCAACAACATACAGATAGACGGCATATCGTTCATCGAACACCTCTCGTTCAAGGCTTTCAACGAAGGTATACGCCTGAAGGACTGTATCCGCATGCAGCAGAAGCTCATGAATGTGAGGGTAAGATGCGTGGCTGCCGATTCCATATATGCCAATAATGCCAACCGAAAGTTCTGTACAAAATATGGAATATCCACATCCTTTGTACGCAAGGGAAGGGCGGCCAGGGATGAATCCTTGAGAAAGGTTCTCAGAAGTGAACTCTCCAAAGAAAGGGCCACCAGGCTTGAAGGCAGCTTCGGCACTCAAAAGCAACATTACTCACTCTCAAGGATAAAGGCACGGAACAGGAAGACGGAAATCCTTTGGATTTTCTTTGGAATACATACGGCAAATGCCATACTGATGATAGATAAGGTCAGGATCAGAGCGCTGAAAGCAGCATGATATGATTTTAACGAAAAAATCAGAAGAGGTCGTCAGAAACTTCTTCCGGAACGTCATGTCCTGCCTATAAGAGTATATGGGAAAATACAGAAAAATGACAATAAAAATGACATATGAAGTGATTATACTGGGGCATCTTCATATGCCATTGTATTTTATAGGGACATTTACTGAATATTCCTTTTTATAGACTCCCAGGGACGGGGCAGTGGGTTACTTTTTCCCTTATCAGAATTAATTAGGTGTCTATATACATGTTTACCCCAAATGTAGGTTTATAAGTGTAAATATGTATATAACTGTCTATGTTTTTTCACGATATATTACAGGGCTTGTTTATTGTGTTATGGTTTCCTTTTTTCGAATGTCACCTATTTTTATCTTATACCATTCCCACACCTGCTTATTTGTTACTGGATTTCCGATTCCTATGACATGATTCATCGAATCTAATAAGAAGGTTTTATACCGTGGATTGAAGGACAAAGTTATTTTTTGCTTGTCCATGATTCCCCAAAGAATCGTAGATGATGGGGTACCAAACCGATTCAATTGCTGACTGACTTCAACAGGATGATAATGCTTGGCGAATACCACATAGACAATGGCAATATCTGTTTGCAAACTGTCGATTTGTTTTTGCAATCTTTGCCATTCATAGAATTTCAATTGGCACTCATGGCAACCATTTGTATCCACATAATGGAGTATTTTATACTTATGGTTTAGTAATGAATAATCTAAAGTATCTTTTTCCATATATTTTCATGGTCAAATTGGATGGAAAAAACAATCTCTTTTCCCATCCAATGTTCGACAACCTGTTTGATTTTTTTTTTAGAGGAAGTACATCCCATGGTTATTGACAAACAAGCTAACAGAAAATTTATTATGACATATTTCATGCTATTTGGGGGAGAAATTGCTTAAGTTTATTTTAGATGGTGGAAAATGAGGACAGGATTATCCGTTTCTTTTTAAAGAGATTGAAGTGAATTGGTTTAATCCATATTGTTTGTCGACATTCAATGCTAATTAGGGCTGGAATATATGAAATTATTTGATCTTGATATACACAAAAATGCGCTATATAAGAAAGGGTATTCTGGAAAAAAATCATCACCCAGTTTTATCGTTTTCACTTCTTTTGTTGCTGTATCAATTTTTGAAATAAAGTCTTTTATCCCGGAATTTTTATAAAAAATAGAATATACAATATTCAATGTCCCTTGCGAAATATATAATCCTTTTTATTCTTCTCAGAGTCTCTTTCCCTTGTAGGAAATGATATGTTTTTTCTCTATCAGTATATATGAACGGGGGAATTTGATCACTGGTATTGAATATAAAAGAGTATAAAGGTTTCTTTTTCTTGGGAAGTTAATGAAAAGATTGTATGTTCGTATTGTTCACTAACCAATAAATTACTATCGAGACAATGAAAGGGGGAATATTCAAAACTGAACCCTTGATTTTTTTTTTTAAACTTGTCTAATCGATTGATAATTTCTTTTGTTATAGGATTGTACACGACATACAATTGTATAATTGATTATTTGAATAATCAGAAAATAAATAGATGGTACTATCGTTCTGAATATGAAAACAATCATACCAATCATTCACTTGTATAGTATTTTTTGAAAAACACCGTTGGTATCATATTTGAATATTTTCTGATTTGTTCGTGAAAGGCAATAAACATGAGAGTCATAGACCTCAAAATCGGAAATGGAAAGGTACTCTCCCGGAGCTCTTCCTTGATTGGCTATTTTATTTTGGTATTTCCCGTTATGGGTAAAAATAAAAATGGTGGCTTGTTTTTTATCAAGAATATATATATGTTCGTTTTGAAGAACTATCTTATCAATTCCTCCTATTAAATTGTTTGGAGTGGTTTCCAAAGCAATAGTGTGATAAGCATTAAAAAAAATTTGTGATTTTATCCTGCCGATTAATATCTATTACAAATTTTTCATTAGCTTCTTTTTATTAATTCTTTTGATATACAAGAGCCTAAAAAGAATTAATATTATGAAATTGAAGAGATAGGTTACTTTCATACATTTACTTTTTAATTCGTAAGTAGTATCTAACAAATTGTTTCATATTTGTTAGATACTCTGTGTATTATGATTAGAAAATAATTTCGTAAAGTTCTTTTTGCATTCTATGGGCGTACAGGCAAAATCACCTCCACGGCTGCAAGCTACTTGCCCGTCAAATCTTACATACCCATCTACTCCTGCACTGATTATAGAACCACCCAATAATTTGACTTTACCTTTGGCGCCAACATAAATTTCACATTGCGATGGATGACGATTGTAGTTGCAATCCAATCCGCCTTCTTCTTCTGCCAATGCTTCAATATTACCTGTTATAAGTCGAACATTTTCATTTTCTTGATTAATACTGAGATTATATCCCATTGTTCCAACAATTGCAATTACTCAATTACAATATTTTGTCTGAATTTATTTTTCATTTCTTTTTTTTAAATTGTTGGTTTTGAAATATTTTTTTATTTTACTCGTAAATCGTACATTCACCACCTTGTAGTAAATTATACTAAAAAAAATCAATACATTTGCGGTCTCCTTTCCTGTATTGGAGGAACAGTGGGAGGGTGGCTATTTTGCTTTGGTAGAGTTTTTCAGCCATCCATCCTGTTTCTCCTTAGTTTAACATTGCTTATCGTTACAAAAAAATATACAACTTTTTAGGGAAATCAAAAGAAAGGTATTCCCCAATTATTCCCTAATGTTAAAATGTTATGAGAAGGCGGGTTAAATAGTAACGGTAAAGATTAAAAGAGACAAATTTGTCGGGATTATAAACCTTTTCTTTTTACTAATGTGCTTACGGTTACCTGATGAACGGATTGTTGCTACTGAAAACTTTTTCTGTGGTTCGGAGTCAGAGAACGAAATTTTTATCTATGGAGGACAATATTGTATACAAATTAGTAGTAAGGAAGAGTTTGCCAGTATGGCAAAGAGGGCATTTACAACCGGTTGTATGAAAATGGTTTAACATAGTAGGTTGGCATTTAGTCATAACGGACATATTTTTCGTAGAATTTTGTATATTTTGTAGTAGTTATGGAATATAGTGAAAGTGGATTTGAAAATAGCTGAAGTACGGACGTTGGGTGTTGCCCATTGGGAACATGAATTAAAAAAAGCTTATAATGTCATTAGTTGCGGCAATGAAAAAATGTGTAATGCTTTACAAAGGGGGATAAATAAATGATGAGACAGACCGGATTTGGTTTTGTGACTGGTATTTGTAAAAATGACCGATGTTTAAAAAAGAAGTGTTTGTGCAGAAAACAAGAAGATGGGGAAAACAATATTTATTATAAAATGGCCAAAAGTTATAGTATGTTGGGTAAAATTTTATATGCGGAAGATGATTTTCTGACACGCGAAATAGTCGGTGAGAAACTGGAAGAAGAAGGGTATGCGGTTGTATTGGCAAAAGACGGTAAGGAGGCGTGGAACGAATTTCAGCAAAATGTTTTCGATGCGGAGTTATTCTGGATGTAGATATACCGGTATATAACGGCTATGAGGTTGCAAGTCTGATACAGTCCGAAAAATTTACAAATACCCCTGATTTTTTATAGTTCACTTACCGATGTTGAGTATATAAAAAAAGGATTTGATAATGGGGCGAAGGTGTATATTGTGAAATCGGGAAATATGGAAGAGTTGGTGGTAAAACTTAAAAGTGTCTTGCGAGACAACAGTTCCCGTTTATGCTATCTGACAGAACAGCTAAGTTTTGATACCTTAACAAATAAACTGTTTATGAAGGGCAGAGAAAAAAGTTTTGTCAACTTTAGAAGGAAAAATATTAGCAGTACTATGCAAAAACCCTAACCAATTGGTAAAAAAAAAGACTTGCTTTTAGAAATCGGTTGGAACAGTACAGACGTAAATTGGGAAAGTCAATTGATAAAAAAACAATCTCAAACTGAGAAAACTTTTAGAAGAATGTGAGGGTATCAATTTACGCAACGACACCCGAAAAAGGATATTGGTTGTTGATAGATTCGACAATAAAGAGTAAGAACTGTTGATAGCAAATTTATTGGCCTATCGGGTAATTTGATTCGACAGTGATATACATATTTACACTTATATATGTAGAATTATTCTGTCGTTACTTATTCGTCTTCGGTGATCGGAATTGTCGACCCGGTCGCTTCTGTCGGTCGTCTGGCTTTTTTCTATCACTGACCGGCGGAACTCCTCGCTACGCTCGTCAGACACCACCGGTCGGGCGTTCAGAAAAAGTAAGACGACACTCGCCAGAGCTCCAATGGTCACCAATCCCGATCACCTCCGACTAACGTTATCACTGAATTGCAGATTAGTCTTGATTTAAGAAAGCTTATTCTCACTGGAAATAATCCGGACGGTCCGGCTTCCTGCTACTGCAAATTTCTGGCTGTATTTTCTTTGCCGGTTAGCTCTGCCGTGAGATGCAGGGTTTTATGCCGGAAGACCATTGGAGCGGGAACGAGGATCCGGTTAGGTTTTCTGAACGCCCGACCGGTGGTGTCTGACGAACGAGTGAGGAGTTCCGCCGGTCAGTGAAGGAAAGCCTTACCGGACCGGTCCAGGCGAACCGGTCTGACGGTATAAAACCCGAAATCGGAATAGATAGAAAAAAAATAAACCTAGGTTTATTTCGTTATTTATTTGTCTTCGGTTATTGTGATCGTCGAGTGTGCTATGGTGGGAAAGTGTTTGAGCTTCGTGACACACCCGCCGATCACGATAGCCGTTGCTCACGTCCTGATGGGAGCAGTTATGAAGACTGCGCTCTGAGAGCATTAAACTTTCAAGACCTTGTTTGACAAGGCCTTGGAATCCTTGTTCTCCATTTGTTATTTCGGAGATTATTTCCGAAATTTGTTCATGTAAATTCCATAATAATTCATTTTTGAAGTTCCCAATACAAAAATAATAAAACTGGGATTTACACACTTTTTGAAACACTATCTCCAAGTTTTCCGATTGATCCCTCATCCACACTATCGGCTCGAACCCGATAAAATAAAAAAAGACCGGAAAAAAATCCGATCTTTTTACAACTTTCATTAATTTGGCGGAGAGAGGGGGATTCGAACCCCCGGTACAGTAACCCGTACGACAGTTTAGCAAACTGTTGGTTTCAGCCACTCACCCATCTCTCCTCGATGTTCTGCGCTGAATTGCGATCACAAAAGTAGTGCTTTTTGACAAACCTGCAAACTTTTACTCTATTTTTTTAGGTTTATTTCTGAGAGCAGGATTCGCGGCGGAGTTTATCGAACAACTGTCGATGAAATTTTCGCTCAGCATCACTGAGTTTCCATATTTTCGAAGCAGGAACGACTTGTATCATTTTTTGATAATATTCTTTCTTCACTTCATGGAGCCGGGCTTCATAGCCCAACATTTTCCCGATCGCTTCTTTATAATCGGTTTCTTTCAGTCCTTTCGCATTTCTCACTTCATGAAAGCTTTTTCCGCATATCGGCTTCTATTTCCCGGTTTTTCTTCTGCATCTCATTGTACAAAGGCCAGAAAACAGCTGCTTCAGCAGGGGAAAGGTCCAATTCCTGTGTAAAGAAAGCGACTTTCTGCGCATCGAATTCTTTCCGTTTCTCGTCGGTCAATTTGTCCTGAGCCCATACGCCCACCCCACTCCACAACAGCAACACAATCAAAATTATATTCTTCATATTCTTATTTACTTAATAAATTCCAGCCAGAATCATCTCATAATTATCTACTTCAGAAGCCAGGTATTCGATGATTTCTTCATTTGTCGGATTAAACTGGCTGTCGAAAATATCCTCTGCTTCCATTTCCTGTACAATAGCATTTTCCCCCTCGATATCCGGCAAGTCAGTATTCTTCGCTCCGGGAAATAGAATCTGAACCACCATTAAAGCAAGAAAGAAAATAGCCACTAAGCCCATATAAGGCTTCAACCCGCGAAGAGAAGAACTTTTTTCACTTCTTTCTGTTTTTCTTCTATCCGACCGGTAATTCGGCCGGTCAATTCGTCAAAATACCCCTCAGGTACAGTGAACGGATTTTTTCTTTTTATATTTATCGTCAAAATTTTCCATGGCTTAATCAATTTAAGGTATCCACTATTTTGAGATTTTCTTCTATTTTTTTTACGGCATTGTGATAAGTCGCTTTCAGGGTCCCGACAGCCACTCCCAGCACATCTGCCATATCCTCGTAAGGCATGTCGTCAAAATACTTCATATTGAAGATCAAACGTTGGCGTTCGGATAAAGTCAGAATAGCCCGTTGCAGTTTTTTTGTATTTTATCCCCGCTAAAGTAAGTATCGCTTTCTAAAGTATTTTCCAGATATACAGAAATCTCATCGCTATTCCCGTACACTTTCCGGCTCTTCTCGTTCAGAAAATTCAGCGATTCGTTGGTTGCAATCCGGTACATCCAGGTATATAGTTTCGAATCGTTGCGAAACTCTTGCAATCCTTGCCAAATCTTTCACAAACACATTCTGCAATAAATCGTCCGTATCGTCATGGTTGATCACAATCTTCCGTATATGCCAATACAAACGCTCTTTATATTTATTTACCAGCAACCGGAAAGCTTCCTGTTCTCTCTTCCTTTCGTGAAACAACCGGATGATCTCGTCATCTTCTATGAATTCCATGGGTTCGATTTTTTCCAGCATTTAACATTTAGACAAATCTGCCAGACAAAGGTTTATTTCCAGAGTTGTGAAAAAAGAACGAACATGCCTGAAATAAAAAGCAAAAATAACAGATCCCGGATAAATACAAGGATCCTGCTTCGGGATAATAGTGGCAGAAATATACCCTTTTTTTCATTTTTCCGAATTCCCGGTAAGCCCGGCCCACCGATCGTGCATTGGCCCACTCCCCCTTTCACCAGAAACATCACCCAGGCCATAAAATCCAGGACACGCCGTTTCCGGCTTTTGCTTTTCCACTCCCGCGGGCTCAGGTTTTTATAGAGCATCAGCAGATTATTACGGTAATTCAGGAATAGCTTCCGGGGATGATTCATGGGCAAAGAACCTCCTCCCAAGTGATAAACGACTGAAGCCGGCTGTACCTTCAATGCATAACCGCGATTCCGTATCCGCCAGCACAAATCGATTTCTTCCATGTGAGCGAAAAAACGCTCATCCAGACCTCCGGCCTGCAGATAGCTTTCCCGGCGGATACACAAGGCAGCTCCACTACACCAGAACACTTCGCGCACCTCATCATATTGGCCCCGGTCCTCTTCGGTCACGTTCAAAATCCGTCCCCTGCAAAACGGAAAACCCAGGGAATCGATAAACCCTCCGCAAGCCCCCGCATACTCGAAATGATTCCGGTTCGTATAAGCCAAAATTTTAGGTTGCACTGCTGCAATCCCCGGTTCTTCGTCAGGAGAGCGACCAAAGGTTCCAGCCATCCGGGAGCGACCTCCACATCACTATTCAGCAATACAACGATCTCCTCCGGTACCAAACCGACAGCCCGGTTGTATCCACCTGCAAATCCATGATTTTGCGAAAACCGGATCAATTCCACTTCCGGAAACTCTTGTTCCAGTATCCGGACCGAATCGTCTTCGGAAGCATTATCGGCCACGACAATCCGGCCCAAACCGGGATCGGTGTATTTAACCACCGAAGGCAAAAACTCACGGGTAATTTTTCCCCGTTCAATTCAATATGATCACCGCAACCCGAGCCATTTCTTTATTTTTTCAATTCCATCCGTATTCCGTGTATGTTTCCACCGTTTATGCGACCAAAGCCATAATTCAGGAACCTCGCGGATATACCGCTCTAAAAAGACGTGTATGTATCCGGGTCAATTCCCCGGGTTCCAATTGTCCGGGATCACTACATACATCGACAAAATCCACCTCATAATACCCTCTCCTCACCTTCCGCATCTTCAGGGATATTACCGGCAAACCGAATTTCCGGGCAATCTTCTCGGTTCCTACTAATATAGGCGTATCCTGATTTAAAAATTCCATCCAAAAATTCAGGTTAGCCCTATTCGGTGTCTGATCACCGATAAATCCGGCCAGGAATAAGCGTCCGTTTCTTTTTTGTTTTTCGACAATCCGGCGCAAAATATCGTTTTAGGTACCGGTTTCGCCCCGAACCTCGACCTCAGCCGGATCATCATTTTATCCGCTACCGCATTATGCAGAGGTTTATATAAGGTAAAGAAGTCGAATTCCCGGGGCATCCAAAGGCTATAGGAAGACATCCATTCCCAATTGCCGTAATGCCCCAATACCCCGATAACACTTTTTACCCTGATCGAAATACCGCCGAATCACTTCAGGATTCGTAAACTTACACCTTCTGCGTATTTGTTCATCCGACATATGCCACATCTTGTACATTTCCACAAAAAAATCACACAAATGCCGGTAATATCGTTTTTCAATCTTTATAATTTCCGAAAGATCTTTTTCCGGGAAAGCATGCTGTAAATTCGCCCGTACTACCCGGCGTCTGTATTTCAACAGATAGTAAATCAGATAAAAACAAATATCCGAAAAAATACAAGATCCTCAGAGGCAACAGCCCACCCACCCAAAAGAAAACCATACAAAATATAATAACCCATTGTCTCGATATTAAAAAGTCAAAGATAAAAGCTTTCTTACTAAATTTAAAATTCAAGACAGTAAATCTCCTGAAAGAATTCTGAAAAGGAACAAAATAATTTACACATCAGTCAAATAATATCATGATCTACAACAAACCTGACAAAGGTAAATCAAAAATTTGTCTTTCTCAGAAAAATAAAGTATTTTCGTGAGTTCAATAGAGCATAGAAGCCGTATTTCTCAAAAGGTTTTCGAAATTCCTTTTCAGGGAAAGCAGGTTATGATAATGTATCCTATTGATATGCGAACACTTAACTGCTGACAAATCATGGAGCAAGAAAACAGTTTAATCCCGGAAGAGGAAATCAAGAATCCGGAAATCTTAGAAACCAGTACAAACGACGAACCCGTTGTCGCTGAAAGCAAGGCCGTCGAAAACGCTAAGGAAAAGAAAGAAGTACCGGAAATTGATTTTTCTATATTAAGTACAGAGGAAATCATTCGGCAAGCCCAAAAGCTGATCAATGATTACCCGGTGGTATCTTTAAAAAGAAATATTTGAAGGATTACCCGAGATTTTTGAATCCCGGTATAAAGAGGAGTATGAAAAAGCATTGGCCATCTTCACTGCCGACGGAGATAAACCGGAAGATTTCGAATACAAAAAACGACAACCGGGAACGTTTCAATGCCCTCTACAAGCTCTATAAAGATAAAAAAAACGCTACAGCCCGGCAAACGGAAGCCGAACGCGAAGAAAATCTGAAAATAAAACTCGGTATTATCGAAGAATTGAAAGCACTGGTGCAAAAAAGAAGAAGCACTGGACAAGACATTCCAGGAATTCCGGGACTTACAGGAACGCTGGCGGAATACCGGAATGGTACCTCTCTCAAGGGCAATTAAACGGCCTGTTGGAGACTTATCACCATCACGTTGAAAATTTTTATAACTATATCAAGATCAATAAAGAGTTGCGCGACCTGGACCTGAAACGGAACCTGGATGCGAAAAACGCTCTTTGTGAAGAAGCTGAAAAATTGGTTGAAAACAACGATATCGCCGGAGCTTTCAAACAATTACAACTACTGCATTCCCGCTGGAAAGAAATCGGTCCTATTCCCAAAGAACAAAAAAAGAACCGCTTTGGGAACGCTTTAAAGCTGCCACTAGCCAGATCAACGAAAAAATACCATCATTTTTTCGAATCCCTGAAACAGGAACAGGAAGATAACCTGAAAGTCAAAGAAGAAATTTGCGGAAAAGCAGCAGCTATCGCTGCCGGTGAATACCGTTCTATATCGGAATGGAATACAGCCACTCAGAATATTATTGACCTACAGGAAGAATGGAAGCATTCGGGAACCATTCCCCAAAAAGGAGCGGAATAAAAATCTATAAAAATTCCGCTCGTCCTGCGATACTTTCTTCGAGCGTAAACGGGATTTCTATAAGAACATGTCGGCCGAACAGGATAAAAACCTGGAATTAAAAAAAATCAAGCTCTGTGAAAAAGTAGAAGCGATCAAAGACAGTACCGACTGGAAAATCACGACCGACAGAATCATCTCTTATCAGAAAGAATGGAAGAAAATCGGTCCCGCTCCCAAGAAATATTCGAACAAAGTATGGGCACGTTTCCGGGAAGCTTGTGATACTTTTTTCAATAACAAAAACTCCATTTCAAAGACATCGATTCTGAACAGAGCAAAAATCTGGAACTGAAAAAAGCGATTATCGAAGAAGCCCGCCAGTTTACTTTTGTCCGGGAATGCAGAGGAAGATATCAATAAGCTGAAAGACTTTCAGAACCGCTGGGCAGAAATCGGATTTGTACCTATTAAATACAAAGACGCTATCCAGGAAGAATTCAGACATCTCATCGACGGCTGGTTCGACCAGCTCAATCTGGATGAATACGACCGTGACCTGGAAAGATTCAGGGCAAAATTGTCCTCACTGGATGCCGGTGATTATAAGGATTACAAAATTATCAACGAAAGAGAAAAGTTGGTGGCCAAAATCAGACAATTGGAACTCGACGTCAACACCTATGAAAAACAACATCGGTTTTATCGCCAAAATCCAGTAAATCTCAAGGCTTGATCGAAGAATTGAATTCTAAAATCGAAAATACCCGCCAACGGCTGAATTTACTTCAGGAAAAACTGAAAGCTCTCGACAGCCTGATCTAAACAGCGGCTCCTCAAAGCCGATTAACGCTCTGCCGACAAAGCCTCTCCCCAGGAGAACAATTCCCCCCTTTGTTCACAGAGCGTTAATTTTTTACCCACTCTCCTATTCTTCCTCCCCCCGCCTCATACCTCATAACCACTCCCATCTCTTTGCTTTTACTTTTCGCCAACTTTTTACCTTCTACTTTTCACTTTTAACCTTTTAATTTATTACCTTTGCCACTTTGATAAATCAATAAAATTCAAGATACAGTGTCAACAAAGTATGTTTTCGTTACAGGTGGAGTCGCTTCTTCTCTAGGGAAAGGCATTATCGCTTCATCACTTGCTAAATTACTGCAGGCCAGGGGTATAAAGTTGCGAACCAAAAACTGGATCCCTACATCAACATAGATCCGGGGACATTAAATCCATACGAGCATGGCGAATGTTATGTGACGGACGACGGAGCAGAAACAGACCTCGATCTCAGACATTACGAAAGATTTACCGGTTGTCCGACTTCGCAGGCCAATAATATTACTACCGGACGGATTTACCAGAATGTAATCAACAAAGAAAGACGGGGAGATTATCTGGGTAAAACCGTACAGATCGTCCCGCATATCACCGATGAGATTAAACGAAACATCAAATTATTGGGCAACAAAGGCGAATATGATGTCGTGATCACTGAAATCGGAGGTACTGTCGGAGAACATCGAATCTTTGCCTTTCATTGAAGCTGTCCGGCAGTTACGATGGGAGTTGGGGGAAAAAATCGGTATTGATCCACTTGACACTGGTACCCTTCTTATCGGCTTCCGGTGAATTAAAAACGAAGCCTACCCAGCATTCGGTGAAAGCCTTGCTGGAAATCGGAGTGCAACCGGATGTACTGGTATTACGTACAGAACATGAACTGAATTCCGATTTACGCCGGAAAGTAGCCCTTTTTTCTGTAATGTAGCACCCAAAGCGGTCATCCAGTCGATCGACGTTTCTACCATCTATGAAGTACCGATCAAGATGAGAGAAGAAAAGTTGGATGAAATCGTACTCGAACAATTGGGATTACCTTTAAACAGCGAACCGGATCTGGAATCCTGGAAAAATTCCTATATAAATTAAAAACTACAGCAAAGAAGTACGGATCGGTTTAGTCGGGAAATACGTCGAATTACACGACGCCTATAAATCGATTGTCGAAGCTTTCATCCATGCCGGAGCAGTCAATGACTGTAAAGTAAATATCGAATGGATCCACAGCGAAGAACTGAATGAACAAAATGCAGCCGACTGCCTGAAAAAATCTGCACGGTATTTTAGTAGCACCGGGGTTCGGACACCGGGGATTTCGGGAAACTGGTCGCTATCCGATATGCCCGGGAGAACAACATTCCTTTCCTCGGTATTTGTCTGGGGATGCAGATGGCTGTCATCGAATTTGCACGTAACGTGCTGCACATGGAAGGTGCCGATTCGACAGAAATGGCTGCCAAAACCCAGTATCCGGTGATCGACCTGATGGATTCACAGTTGAATGTAACCGAAAAGGGAGGCACCATGCGTCTGGGAGCCTACAAATGTGAATTAACGGAAGGTTCCAAAGCTTATGAAGCTTACGGAAAAAAAAAGAAATACAGGAGAGACACCGCCACCGGTATGAGTTCAACAGCAAATACCGGGAGGATTTTGAAAAAGCAGGTATGATCACCACCGGTATCAACCCGGAAAGCGGATTGACCGAAATCGTCGAGATTCCTGCTCACAAATGGTTCGTCGGAGTACAGTTCCATCCGGAGTATAAAAAGTACTGTAATTAAACCTCATCCGTTATTCGTATCATTTATCAAAGCTTGTTTATCATAAAGTTAAAAGAACCTATGGATAAAAAACACCATCGCCGGATTAGTCATTATTTTTCTTATTCTCATCGGCTTTTCCTATCTCACGCGTCCGAGTAAGGAGCAAGTGGCCGAAATGCAGCGGAAACAGGATTCCATTGCGCGGGTAGACCGACTCAGAGCCCAGGAACTGGCAGCACAACAACAGGCACAAAAACGCCGGACAATACGACTGCCGCCAATCCCCTGGCTACCAAAAGTGATTCTATTTTCGTACAAAACGATACGGAAAACAAAATCATCACCCTGGAAAATGATAAAATAAAATTGCACATCAGTACTCTGGGGGGGGGACGCATCGTATATGTAGACTTAAAAAAAAAGAATACCGGACACACGATTCGCTGCCTTTGGTGTTGTGGAAAAACGGAGAAACCGCTTTCGGCATGAATTTCTACGCCCGGAATCAGGAGATCAATACCGAGAAATTTTTCTTTACACCCAGTACGACAGAAACGACGCTTTATGCCCAGGGAAATGAACAGGTGCTCTCTATGCGTCTTTATGCCGACAGCAGCAGATACCTGGAATACCTTTACAAGTTAGCCCCGGACAGCTATATGACCGATTTCAGCATCATCACCCACAATATGGGGGATGTCATTGCATCAATTCCTCGTTTCTGACGCTTTTCTGGGGAATCAATATGCCCCAGCTGGAAAAAGTAAAGATTTTGAAAACCGTTATACCGGTGTTTACTACAAATTCAGCGAAGATGCCGTTGAAAACATGTCCCTGACCTCCGATGAAGAGGAGACGCTTCCGAACAAGGTACAATGGATAGACTTCAAACAACAATTCTTTTCCTCTATCCTGATCAGCGAACAGCCTTTGAGTGATGTGGAACTGAAATCGAACATCAGTAAAAAAGACGGATATCTGAAAGATGCTTATGCTGAAATTCCTTTAGCCTATAACGGTTCGGCCAACGAGCAATACAACATGCAGTTTTTCTTCGGTCCTAACTCCTATAAGGTATTGAAAAGAATACGGAGATCATTTAGACCTTCCGATGTCATCAATATGGGATGGAAATGGATTGCGTGGTTCAATAAATATTTCGTTATTCCTATTTTCAATTTCCTGGAAAACCACACCGCATTGAATTACGGAATTATTATTTTATTACTGACCCTGATCATCAAAATCATCCTGTTCCCGCTGACTTATAAATCGTATATGTCACAGGCACGTATGCGGGTATTGAAACCCCAGGTAGATGAGATCGCCAAGAAATATCCGGCCGACAAAGCGATGGAACGTCAACAGGCTACCATGAAGCTTTATAAGCAAAGCCGGAGTAAATCCGATGGGTGGATGTTTACCGATGTTGATCCAGATGCCTATCCTGATCGCCCTGTTCTATTTCTTCCGGGAGCGATCGAACTGAGACAGCAGAGCTTCCTGTGGGCGACGGATTTGGCTTCATACGATTCTATCGCCACCTTACCCTTTACCATTCCGTTTTACGGTAATCATGTCAGCTTATTCTGTCTGTTGATGACTGCGACCAATATCATCTATATGATTATGAATAATAAAAAAACCAACCGCAGAACGATCAGATGAAAGGCATGCAGACCATGATGTATATCATGCCGATCATGTTCCTGTTTATTTTCAAACAGTTATTCTTCGGGATTGAGTTATTATTATTTCATCGCGACGCTGATTACCATTTGCAAACCTGGATTATCCGGAAGTTTGTCGATGACCAGAAATTGCTGAAGCAAATCGAACTAGCTAAAAAGTAAACCGGTCAAGAAATCGAAATTCCAGCAACGTTTGAGGAAATGCAAAAGAATGCAACAACAACAGCAAAAGAGAGGTAAAAAGTAATTAAAGATAAAAAAGTAAAAAAAAATCCTGCAAATTCGGATGAAATCTGAAATTTGCAGGATTTTTGTTTTTACGAAAAACCAAAATCATTCATAAACGTAAGAAACAAGAAAAAATGATGGAAAACATGAAAATTACTATGCACGGAAATCCCCTGACTTTAGTGGGGACACCGATTAAAACCGGAGAAACGGCTCCGGTATTTTATGGAATAAACCAACAGATGCAACCGGTATCCCTGAAAGAATTTGCCGGAAAAGTTGTTGTGATTTCTTCTTTCCCTTCTATCGACACCCCGGTATGCTCGGCCCAGATGCACCATTTCAATAAGATGGCCTCCGAGTTAAGCCAGGATGTCGTTATTCTGGCTTTATTTCCTGCGACCTTCCTTTCGCCCTTCACCGCTACTGTGCCGCCGAAGGTATCGACCGGGTCATAACCTTGTCGGACTATAAAGAAACAGATTTCGGGGAAAAAATACGGGTTCCTGATCGAAGAATTACGACTTTTAACCCGAGGCGTGGTCGTTATCGGTAAAGACAATAAAGTGAACTATGTAGAATATGTTCCGGAAGTAACCCACGAACCGAACTACGAAAAGCACTGGAGGCGATAAAAAAAGCGCTGGCCTAAGTTTTTATCGTTGAGAATTACTTTGTAATTCTCAACGATAAACAGATTAGATTTGTTTCAATAAATTGATCATCTCGATTGCGGTGGTCATGGCATCGAAACCTTTATTACCGGCTTTCGTTCCGGCTCTTTCGACAGCCTGTTCGATCGAATCGGTCGTCAGGATACCGAAAATCACCGGCACCCCTGTCTGCAATCCGACATGGGCTACACCTTTGGTCGCTTCATTAGCAACCATATCGAAATGGGGCGTAGCTCCCCGGATCACTGCCCCCAGACAAACCACAGCATCGTATTTGCCGCTTTCTACCATCTTTTTTAGCTACTAAAGGAATCTCGAATGCTCCCGGTACCCAAGCCAGATCCAGCTTATTTTCATCCCCACCGTGACGTACAAAAGCATCCTTTGCTCCTCCAACCAATTTAGCCGTGATAAACTCATTAAAACGGGCAGCTACCACTCCGATCCGTTGTCCTTCTGCTAATAATTTTCCTTCCAGTAAATTCATAACTTTTACACTTTTAATCTCTATTTTCAATTTCTATTCTTCTTTTTTCCAGTCATTTCTGACATGTAATATATGTCCCATCTTTTTATACTTGGTGTACATATAGAACTCGTTCTTTTCATTACAGGTCATCTCGATCGGTTCACGTCCGACCACTTCGAGTCCGAATCCATCCAATCCTTTTTATCTTCAAAGGATTATTTGTCATAAGAATCATTTTTTTCACTCCCAGGTCGGCCAAAATTTCCGCACCGGTACCGTATTCTCTTAAAGCAGCCTTAAATCCCAGTGCCAGATTCGCCTCGACCGTATCCATTCCCCCACGTCCTGCAGATGATAGGCTTTCAACTTATTGATCAGTCCGATGCCCCGGCCTTCCTGACGCATATACAGCAATACACCCCGGGCTTTTTTCTCAATCCGGCGCAAAGCTTCCGCCAGCTGCTCGCCACAGTCACAACGCAAGGAACCGAAAGCATCCCCGGTGAGACATTCGGAATGTACCCGGCACAATACCGGTTCGCCGTCAGCGATGTCCCCTTTTACAAGGGCAATGTGATGTTCTCCATTGATTTTGTTGACATAACCATAAGCCTTGAAAATTCCGTATTTAGTAGGCATTTCAGCCTCAGTCACTCTTTTTCCACCAGAATCTCTGTCCGACGATTTGTAAGTGATCAGGTCGGCCACAGTAATCATCTTCAAACCATGCCGTACGGCAAATTCTTTCAATTCGGGTGTCCTCATCATGGTACCGTCTTCCCGCATAATTTCACAACACAAGCCGCATTCTTTGAGCCGGGCAATACGCATCAGGTCGACGGTGGCTTCGGTATGTCCCATACGTTCGAGTACCCCGCCAGCTTTCGCCTCCAAAGGAAACATATGTCCCGGACGCCGGAAATCGGACGGTTTGGCATCGTCCTTTACACTCTTCATGGCCGTCATAGAGCGTTCCAATGCCGAAATACCGGTTGTCGTATCCACATGGTCGATCGAAACGGTAAATGCCGTACAGTGATTGTCGGTATTGTTGGCCACCATCTGTTCCAACCCTAATTTTGTCGTCAAAGCTTTGCTCATCGGCATACAAATCAATCCCTTGGCATACGAAGCCATAAAATTGACATTTTCAAGTGTAGCATGTTCAGCTGCACAAATCAGATCGCCCTCATTTTCACGATCCGGATCGTCCACGGCAATAATCATTTTACCGGCCCTCAGATCAGCAACAGCTTCCTCGATCGTACTAAATTTAAATCCTTCCATATTCTTATTTTTTTATCCTATCTATAATCAAAATCATTCTAACCGGCTTAAAAGCCATTGGCCACCAGGAAATCCAAGGTCAGTCCCCCCTTCGGTTTTCCTTGTCCCATCAGTTTTCTACATATTTGACAATCATATCGTTTTCTAAATTCACCACATCTCCTATCTCCTTTTTTCACCAGCGTCGTCTCTTCCTGAGTATGCGGAATGACGGACACTTTGAAAACCTGCTCGTCGGCATAAGCGATCGTCAGGCTCACCCCATCGATAGCCACAGAGCCCTTTTCTACAATATAACGAAGGATTTCGGGAGCAGCCCCCACCGTGAGCCAAATGGCATTTTCATCCTGTTGTTTGCTCACGATCTTTCCGGTACCGTCTACATGCCCGGCTACCAAATGACCACCCAAACGGCTGTTCAGACACAAAGGCCCGCTCGAGATTCACAGGATCACCCGGCTTCAATAAGCCCAAATTACTCCGATTCATGGTTTCAGGCATCACATCGGCAGAAAACCCGTCATTCCCTTTACCAACAACAGTCAAACACACCCCGTTCGTGGCTATGCTATCCCCAATCCGCGTGTCCGCCAATACTTTCCGGGCCTCCACCTCAAGGACGACACTCTTGCTGCCTCGTTTCACCGATTTGATCTTTCCGATTTCTTCTATTATTCCTGTAAACATAGTTTGAGTTGATGAGTTGTTGAGTTATTGAGTTACTGAGTTATTGAGTTATTGAGTTACTGAGTTACTGAGTTGTTGAGTTACTGAGTTGTTGAGTTACTGGGTGATGAGTTACTGGGTTGGGAAAACCTTTTATAAGGAAATCCTCGCCTACTTTTTTCAATCGAAACGGATTGTAAAGCGATGGCCTCTTTCATCCAGGCGATACCTTTTTCCTTCGACAGGTGTTTTGGCATCTTTACCTCCGATCAGTTTGGGGGCGATGAAAGCATAAACCTCATCTACCAGTCCTTGTCGCAAGAAAGCTTCGTTCAATTCACCGCCTCCTTCCAGCAAGACCGAATCGATACCGGCCTGGCCCAGTTTAGTTGTCAATGCCTGTGTCAAATCGACCCGGTTGTCACAGCCGGGACATAAAAATTGTTTCCACGCCTTTCTGTTGCAATTGTACTAATTTTCCGGCATCAGCCCGAGAGGTATGAGCGACTAATGTGCGATAGCGATCGGCAGTACGCACCAATTGACTATCGGTAGCAATTGCAGCTGTACTGTCGACAATAATCCGGACAGGTTGCCTGACCTCGCCTTTCAAACGGCAATTCAACAGTGGATCGTCGGCTTTTCACCGTACCGCTACCAACCATAATTCCCATCAGCACCGAACGCATTTCTTGCACTTTCTTCCGGGATTCCTCCCCGGTCACCCAGTGTGAATCACAGGTATAAGCTGCAATTTTCCCATCCAGGGTCATGGCTGTTTTCATCACGACCCAAGGACGACGGGTAGTAATATATTTCAGAAACACCCGGTTTTGTTCCCGGAGCTTTTCTTCTTCCACTCCAGTCTCGACGACGATTCCGGCTTTCCTCAACATTTCGATTCCTTTACCGGCTACCAAGGGATTCGGATCCAATAGCCCGACGACAACACGGGCAATCCTGTTTTCAATAACAGCCTCGGTACAAGGAGGTGTTTTGCCGTAGTGACAACAGGGTTCCAGGGTCACATAGAGCGTAGCCCCTGCCGGATCTTCGGTACACTGCTTAAAAGCATTCCGTTCAGCATGCAGGCCGCCATAACGTTCGTGCCAACCTTCACCGATTATCCGGCCGTCTTTGACGATCACCGCTCCCACCAGCGGATTGGGATTCACCCATCCCCGGCCTCTGTCTGCCAATATCCTGGCACGATTCATATATTCCCGATCCTTTGTTTCCATATAAAAAAAGCCCTGAATGACTTCAGGGCATATATACGAATCATAACAGTAACGACACACGACTGTCCTGCCTCTTCTTTCATCCGGACTATGACCGTCGGTACCGGAATTACACCGGTTCAGTCCCCAAAGGGAGTCGCGGACTATCACCGCCGGTCGGGAATTACACCCTGCCCCTGAAGAAACATTTCAAATACGGAAGCAAAATGTAATATATTATTCCCAAAAAAACAAAGGCTGCATTTCATTTATTGGTATTGAATATAGGAGAAAAATTAAAAAAAAAACGATATTTGTTCCTCCAAAAGCAGATTTTTTTATGGTTAGTGATGAGTGTACATTATTAAAGCAATTTAAATCAGGTGAACGAGAGGCATTTGACCGATTGTTTAAAATGTATGCTCCGCAATTGGGATATTTTTGTCTTAGATTGGTTCGTCAGGAGGATGCAGAAGAGATTGTACAGGAGACATTCATAAAAATTGTGGGAAACCCAGGATAAAAATCAAGGTAGAGTTGAATTTTAATACTTATATCACGACTATAGCTAAAAATCTGATTTACGATATGTTTCATGTAAAAAAATTGGTGGAACAGCGTTATTATCAAAAATTTCAATCGTTGATTCAGAACAATTGGCGGTTGAAAACGAACTTTTCAGAAAGAAATCTTCAGGAAGTAATGTTCGATAGTATAAATAAACTTTTCGGAACAACAACGGAAGTAATGATGCTGAAATGTAAAGGTTTCAATAATGACGAAATCGCCGAATTGTTGGGGATATCGAAACGTACGGTAGAAGCTCACCTCAATAAAGCTTACAAAAAGTTAAAGACAAGATCTCGGTGAAGTGAGGTATTACTCTTTTTTACTTTTCTTTTAAATTAATAATTTTTTCACCGTAGGCTACGTGTGTTTGTGGAGTTGTTCGTATAAATAACAAAACAAACCACAAATGACACTAAAAAGAAGTTAAAGTATGTATCTATTATTAGTTGATTATCAATGTTATACGCTCTAAACGGTAGAAAAGTGACCGAATGGATTCTGATTAGATACGAAAAAGGTGAATATTTAACGTATTTAACATTCGATCACATCAGGAATCACGAAATAAGGGTTGGGAGGGGCGCTTTTAACCGACCCCATAATGTGGTGAATGGAAGTTATAGGACGAAATCCATAAAGGGGTACGGTTGAAACGACTCCCTTTGAACGTAGGGTGTGATTACATGTCATACCCTTTTTGTTCTAAAAAACATTTTTTGTGTAGTTTACGATGCAACATTTTGCTGTTTTTTTACTTGATAAACGCAGTTTTGTGTCAGGCTCAAACTCTCGTTTCCTGTCAAGTGATGTTGTGACTGAGTTCCGAGGTAGAGGTGACGAGATACGCATCTGGCCTCTCACCTTTGACGAGTACTTTAATGGTATTGGTGGCGATATACGCAAAGCTTGGTTGGATTACTATACTTTTGGAGGACTGCCACAAGTGGCTTTGCTTGAAACGGAAGAAAAGAAAACAGACTATTTGCGTGGTTTGTATGAGACGACCTATCTGCGTGACGTAATTGAGCGCAACCATCTGCGTAATCCTGAAGGAATGAAGGAATTGGTGCGTGTGTGTTGCCTCGGGCATTGGTTCGTCAACCAATCCAACGAGAATAGCCAATACCTTTCAAACTGTACAGGGGGTAACCATAAAAGAGACACTATAAAACAATACATTGACTATCTGAAAGACTCTTTCTTGATAGAGGAAGCCTTTGCGCTATGATGTGAAAGGCAGAAAATATATTGGTACCGAGACGAAATACTACTTCGCTGATGTCGGCATACGTGCAGCCATTCTCAACTATCGACAGCAGGAAGAAACGCACATTAGTGGAAAACATTATCTATAATGAGCTTCGCAGTCGAGGATATAATGTGGACGTAGGATTGGTTTGAACTTGGTGGCAAGGATGAGAACGGTAAGTTTGTCAGAAAACAGTTGGAGGTAGATTTTAGGTGAACCGCCCTCCATACAGAGTGTATATCCAGTCGGCTTTTTCACATGCCTATGCAGCTCTCATCGGGTAAGGGCTTTCGCTGGTGAATTGTTGGTTAAAAATGCGT
>VOFJ01002880.1_pt1 | contig 45896 bp, 60 predicted proteins | sample 5384081 | NCBI WGS metagenome assembly VOFJ01 (sample SAMN12384729, study PRJNA508395) | human gut metagenome | isolation source: healthy gut I | host: Homo sapiens
CCTTACCCAGATCGTCCCAGCGGACGGAGCCGTCGTCGTTGATGTAGTAGTCCGGGGCGCACAGGAGGCTGAAGCGGATCCGGGTTCCTCGGGAATGGTTTCACCGGTTTCGGGGTCCACATAGTCCCAGTCGAAGCCCACGCCGTAATCGCTGGTGGTGTCATACCACTGGCCGGCATTCGTGTAGTAGAAGCTGGCCATCATATAGTCGTCAAAGGTCTCGTAGTCGTTGACGTAGTAGAGCTTGCCGGTGTCGGCGTCGGTGATCCGGACCTCCACATCGGTGGCGTTGCGGATCAGGGGTGGGGAACAGGGCATAGAATTGCCACTGGCTCTCCGGCCGGGTGCTGAGGGGCGTTGCGCTCAGGGTAGTAGTGCTGGTCGCCCACCAGACCGGTGGATTCGCTGTAGGAGCCGTAGATGTTGCCGGTGTAGTACAGGCCCGCGCCGTAACCCTTGGGGCACCAGGTCATGGCGTTCTTCACATTCGTGTTGATGTGGCTGGGCCGCTGGAGGGTGCCGTAGGCGTATTCAGGTAAGAGCCGGTGTCAAACATGGACGGATCGGTCCAGTTGCCGTACCAGCCCAGGACCGGGATGGAGTGGGTCACATCCAGAGCGCCCTCGGCGTCGGCCTCCGGACGGACGTAGACAAAGCCCTCCCACATAGAAGCCGTTGGCATAGCCCAGGGCCTTCATGTGCTCTACGGCCTTGGCGGGGATCTGAATCTCCACCTTGACCTGGGCGGAGCCACCGGCGGGAACAGTGACCCGGCCGTCGGCCACGGCCTCGCCTGTGTAGGTGAGCTCTGCTCCCAGTGCGGCCATCTGGTCGGCGCTGAGGTTATAGGTCTTGCCCTCGGCTTCCGCTGTCACGGTGTCCGTGGTGAGCATGGAGGCATCCAGGGTATAGGTTCTGTCGGCAGCGCTCAGGTTGTACAGCCGGAAGGAGAAGCTCCAGCCGGTCTCGCCGTCGCCCAGCTCCGCCTTCACCTTGCCGCGTCGGGCTGGCCGTCCACCAGGATCATGGACTGGGCCTTCACCAGGTTCTGCACGTTGGCCAGGCCTGCGCCCCTGATTCCGGACGGAATACTCCAGGCCGGTGCTCTCTTCGATCAGAGGCATGGCGGTGGACATGAGCAGGGACTGGATGAGGTTCCGCTGGGACAGCTTCTCGTTGCCCGTCACGGCCTGGGCCTTGCTCAGCAGGCCCGCCTCCCGAACGTACTGCTCCGCCAGAGCCACCAGGCCCGCCATATGGGGGGTGGCCATGGAGGTACCGGACATGACTTCATAGCCGTCGGTTTCCTTCAACAGGCCGTTGACCGGTAGATGTTGCCGCCGGGGGCGGTGATTTCCGGCTTGATGGTGAGGTCGTCGGTGGTGCCCCAGGAGGAGAAGTCGCTCATGGTGGGATACTTCACGTCTTCGCCGTTGTTCACGTGGAGGCCGTTGGTCACCTTGAGGGGTGCAGGTATAGAGGCCGGCCTCGTTCTTCTGAAAGCACAGGGCGAAGATGGCCCGGGCGTCTTGCATGGACAGGCCGCCGCAGGGGATGGTGGCGGTGGAGCCCTCGATGGAGGCGTTGAGCGCGCCGCTGACATTATTGTAAATGAGGGCGGCGGCAGCGCCGGCAGCCTGTGCGTTCTGATGCTTGTCCGCAAACAGGACCTGGTTTCCCCGGGCTGTCAGGACCACCTTGCCGGTGAAGTCGAAGCCTGCAAAGTCCTGGGCAGAAGCGGCGTAGATCCGCTCGTCGGTCTGGGTCTTGCCTGCAAAGAGGTTGGAGGGATCGCCCAGGAAGACCACTTCATAGGTGGTGCCTTCCCCCGGCCTCGTCCAGGCTCTTCCACTCCCGCTGCACGCCGTTGGGGGTCTTCTCGACGGCCGGCTCAAAGGCGTCGCCGGAGGCGGAGATGAAGAGGCTCTCATACTCGGACACGAAGCCCACGTTGTCCACGCTGGCCACAGACAGGGCGTTCTCGTAAGTAGAGGGGCTGGAGACTCTGTGGGTACCGGCCTCATCGGTGTACATGAGGCCGAAGGCCTCGTCCTGGTCGGCCCAGTTGCCGTCGTTACCGGCGGCCACGCACATGATGATGCCGGTCTCGGAAAGCTCTTCCATGATCCGGTCCACAAACGCGGAGCCCTCCTCCGCATCTTCATGGGCGGTGACAAAGCCGGGATAGGGGCGCCCAGGGACAGGTTCACCGTGTCGCAGCCCAGAACCACAGCGTCCTCCACAGCAGCCATGTAGTCGCTGGAGTAAGCGCCGCCCTTCTTGCCGAAGACCTTCATGGTGATGAGCTGTGCGTCGGGAGCCACGCCGGTGACGCCCACGGCCTGGGCGGCGGAGACGTACAGGGTACCGTCTCTCCATAGCCCTCCAGCTGCTCCAGGAGCAGGTGGACGTCATAGGCGGACACGCTGCCGTTGCCGCTGAGGTCGGCATACTCGGCGCTGTGAATTTCGGACCCCTTCACCACGTGGTCCATGAGGGGGGCCTGGGCGTCGGCCTGATCCAGGTCGCCGTCGCCGTCGAAGTCATAGATGCTGGCGTCCTTGGTGGGGATGTAGTCACCGGCGGAGGTGATACCGGCCACGTGAGAGCCGTGCGCACCCTGCTCGTCGTTGTCATGGGTCACATCCAGGTCGCCATCGATGTAGTTGAAGACAAAGGGCAGCTTGCCGTTCAGGTACAGGTCCTCTGCAGTGAGGTTCTCGTCCCGCTTGGCCACATGGAGCTGGCTCAGGACCCCGGCAATCTCCTCGGCGTCCATCAGGTCCAGAGAGGCCATGTAGTCCTCCAGGCTCATCCCCTTCTTCTCTGCCTGGAGCTTCAGGGAATACTCCCAGGCGGCGTTAGAGAAGGACTGGTGGTCCGTATCCGTGCCGGTGTCCACCACGGCAATCCGGGCCCCTGCACCGGTGTAGCCGGCGTCCTGCTGCACGCTGGCGGCGCCGGTCATCTGCTGGGCCACCACATTGCTGGTGTCGGCCTGGGTCATGGGCTCATACCGGGTCTCCAGATACACGGCCTTCACACCGGGCACCTGACGGATTTCCTCCAGCTTGCCATAGGCCACGTTGGCAGAAATGGCGTTGGCAGACAGGGTCAGGTTCCAGACCACGTCCAGGGGCTCCCCGGCCAGGCACTGGCAGGAGATCCCGGCTGGCCATCTGCTCCTGGGCCCGGTCCAGCTTCTGACGGTACTGGACGGCCGCCTGGCTGGTGAGGGCCTCGCCGGAGGCCTGCATGACAGTCAGGGTGGAGTCCTGCTCCAGGACAATCATAGCCCGGACCAGTTCGGTTGCTTCATAGGGCTCGGCGCTGTCCAGCTGGACCGTGTCGCCCTGGGTGTTTACCAGCTCCGCAGAGACCTGGCTGGGGTCCAGCTCCTGGAAGGTCACGGGAGTGGAAGCGGCTTCCACCGCGTAGGCGCTGCTCAGGTTCATGCCGCAAATCAGGGCGGCAACCAGAACCAGAGCCAACACGCGCTTCAGACGGGAATGCTTCATGATCATTCTTCCTTTCTGATTCTTAAGTGTTGGCAGACCTTCAGCCCACATACAGGCTGAAGTTCAGGATGATCTGGGCGCTCTGGGCACGGGTGCCGTAGGCCTGGGGCTCCAGGCCTGCGCCGGTGCCCTCCAGGAGCTTCTGGCTCACGGCCCAAATCATGGCCTCCTTGGCCCAGCCGCTGATGCGGCCGCTGTCGGCGAAGCCGTCCAGCACATCCTCGCTGCCGCCGGTCACGTCCAGGCCCTGGGCCTTGGCGTAACGGTACATCATGGTGGCCATCTGCTCCCGGGTCACCTTGGCGTTGGGGCTGAAGGTGGTCTCGGAGGTGCCACGGACGATATCCTGCTCCGCCGCCCAAGCCACGTACCCGGCGTAGTAGCTGCCGGCCTTCACATCGGTGAACTTGGGAGGTGGCGGTCCGGTCCTCCTCCACCCCGGCCATGCGGCCCAGGACGGTGACGAACATGGCCCGGTTCATGGCCAGGTTGGGAGCGAAGGTGGTCTCATCCATCCCCCGGAAGAGGCCCTCCTGCCACACATAGGCCACCGCATCGTAGAACCAGTCTCCCTCGGACACGTCCGTAAAGGGCAGCCCGCCCACAAGCACAGCGGGCAGCTCCAGATGGAGGCCCCTCCCGGGCGTTGAAGTCCTCCACCGTCACCGTCAGCCGGGTGGCAGGCAGAGCGCTCTTGGCGGTAAACCGCACCGTGGCCACCACGCTGCCGGCTGCCAGGGCGGCTTTGCCGGAGGCGGCGTAGCCGAAGGTCACGGCGCCCTCCCCAGCCTCCTCACTGGTGACGGTTCCCTTCGTCTCCAGACCGGCATAGGTGAGGAGCTCCCTTGTCGTAGGCGACCGTCAGCCTACCGCTGGTGGTCTCCTCCCCTGCGGTGAGGGTCAGGGTCACGGTCCCGTTCTCCAGAACCGCGCTGGCCGCCACCGGTCCGGCTTCCTGTGCCGCAAGGGCGGTCACACCGGCAGCAGAGCCACCAGCATGACCAGAACGAGAAGTCCGGATAGCAATTTTCTCATGATGTCTCATCCTTTCCGTGGGCCCGGCTGGAAAATCCGCCGGGGGGCCTAAATTGTTCTGCACCCCAAAGCCACAGGTTCCGCCTCTCCCTTCCCGAAACCAGCTGCCACTGCATCTCGTTACTGTTCAAGCTGCTTCCCTGGACTCTGCGGTATGCTGCCTATATCTTACACCATCATTTACAGAATTGCAAGCATAATTTCGCCAAGTTGCAAAAAATGCAACCAAAAAATATACATTCCAATTCCGGCCTTCTGCACAAAATCCAAAAGGTCCTTCCACCGCCCCCTCCAAGGCGGCAGGCCGCGGCCTCCCCAAGGGTGGACCGCGGCTCCCGTCTGCCCCGGAGGAGGCAGGGGCGCAAATCTGGCGACGCCTGAATGGGCCAGCAGTGGCCAAAACATGGCAAGATGATTGCAATTTCTCCCCTGTCATGGTTACAATACTGCAAAAAAGGAGGTGTCCGTGTGAGACGGTTATTATTGGCGGTTCTGTGTCTGCTGCTTTTCACGCTGCCGGTATGGGGCGCAGAGGCGGAGAACACCATGGAGGTGACCGCCGTGGTGAATGGGGACGGCTCCTGCCGGATGGCAGTGAAGCTCGTCCTGAATTTGGACGGCCCGGAGCGCCTGGTGCTCCCCGTGGGTTCCGGGCGCAGGACGCCACAGTGAATGGCGCGGCAGCCAAGGTCCAGAGGCTGGACAACATCCAGGCCTTGGTGCTGGAAAGCCCCGCCGGATTCCGGGGCGTTCAGACCTTCACCCTCACCTACACCCTCCCCCGCCTGCATCCAGGAGGGGGAATCGCGAATCCTCCGCCTGCCCCTGGCCCCGGAGGGCCTGGCCTGCCCTGTAGACCGGCTGACCTTCCGGGTGACCCTCCCCCGGCGCTTTCTCGGAGACGCCGTCCTTCACCAGCGGCTACTATGGGGAGGACGTTGGACAATTACATGACCGTCTCCATCTCCGGCCCAGAGATTGCAGGCTCAGTGAACACCGTCCTGCGGGATCAGGACAGCCTGACCCTCACCATGGAGGCCTCCCCGGACCTCTTCCCCCGGAGCTACCAGGTGGGCAAGCTCTACGCCATAGCCCGCCTGGCCGCCCTGGGCTTTGGCCTCCTGGCCCTGCTGTACTGGCTGCTTCGGCTGCGGTGGCGGCCGGTGCGGGGGCGGTTCAGGCCCAGGCCCCGGTGGGGTGGGCCCCGGGGAGGTGGGCTGCCGCCTCCTGGCCCGGAGCCCGGACCTGCCCCCTCATGGTGGTGTCCTGGGCTCAGCTGGGGGTACCTCATCATCCACGTGGGCCAGGACTGGGCGGTGACCCTTCACAAGCGAATGGACATGGGCAATGAGCGCAGTGCCTACGAGCGGGGGCCTGTTCCAGGCCCTCTTTGGCCGGGAGCTGCTGGCCGACGGAGGCGGAGAGCGGTTCCAGGCCCTGCAAAAGCGGGACCGCTGCCGCCTCCCCCGGGTCCAGGGCCAGTTCCAGCCGGGCGGCAGTCCCCTTTGGGTCCGGCTCCTGGGAGGCCTCATGGGCCTGTGGGCCGGTGTGGCAGCGGGCGACCTGGGGGCGCCGGGGGCGTCCTGGCGGATTGCCCTGGTGATCCTGTGGGGCCTGAGCTGGGCCGCAGCGGCCTGGCTCCTCCAAGACGGCTTCCGCAGCTTCCTGTCCTGGGAGCGGCGGCCGGGGCTTCTGGCCCTGGCCTCCTGCATCTTCCTCCTGGCCACGGGACTCCTGGCCGGGTGCCTGGGGCTTGCCCTGGTGTGCTGCCTCGTCCAGTGCCTTTTGGGCCTTCTGGTCCTCTTTGGCGGGCGGCGCAGTGAGGAGGGGCGGCAAACCCTCGCGGCTCTCCTGGGCCTGCGGCGGTACCTGTGCACCGTGGACCGGAAGCAGCTCCACCGGATTCTCCGGCAAAACCCGGGATACTACTATGACATGGCCCCCTATGCCCTGGCCCTGGGGATAGGCCGGCAGTTTGCCCGCCGGTTTGACCGGATGCGCCTGCCCGCCTGCCCCTGGCTGGTGACGGACTTCCCCTGGGAAATAGCGCCCGGGGTGGTACCCCCTGCTGCGCCAGGTCACCCGGGCCCTCCGGGGCCACTTCCCTGCCGTCACCCGGCAGAAGCAGCCGGCAGGGCAGCGGTAACCCCGGTGTAAAAATCCCCGGGGTAGGTGCACCCTTCCGGCCCATACAGGTTGGTTCCCCAGGGCCCACGGTGGGCGCAGCCTTCTGGACACACCCGCTGAAGGGACGTGCACGCCTGCCCGATCCGTATCTGCCGCCGCACCCTATGGCTTTTCACCGAAATCTAAACATCCACAAAGGAGGCGCCTTATGGCACAAGGAAACGCACCCCGGCTTCGCCGCCGGGAACCCAGGCGGTATATCGGCACCGATATGCTGAAAATCATCGGCCTTTTGCTCACGGTGCAGGGCACCGTGGGCGTTGCGCTGCTGCAAAATGGCCTGCTGAACATGGGAGGCCAGACCCGGCTGGAGCTGTGGGACCTGATCCAGACGGATCAGAACGCCGCCCAGGTGCTGGCCTGGTCCGTGCTCAGCAAGGGCATGGTCTCCCTGGCCTGGCCCATTTTTGCCTACCTGGCAGTGGAGGGGCTGCAAAACACCTCCAGCTTCCCCCGGTACGCCCTGAGGCTCCTCATCACAGCCCTGGTCAGCGAGGTCCCCTATGACCTGGCCATGTCCGGCAAGTGGGTGGACTGGTCCAGTCAGAACTTTCTGTTCTCCCTGCTCATCGGCCTGGTGGCCCTGTACATGGTCCAGGAGGTGGCCGAAGCCCGGGAAAACGGCCGGGCCCTCCAGGTGCTGTTCCCCGTGGGGGCGGTGCTTTGGACCTTCCTGTTCCAGACCCAGCTGGGCATCCTGGTGGTACTGGCTATGACCGCCATGTACTTCCTTCGGGGAGCGCCCCCTGTGGCGGGACATTCTGGTGGCCGTCCTGGGCCTTGCCACCATCCCCGCCTCCCTCAGCGTCCTGCTGATCCACTTCCACCGCCCGGGACCCAGCATGTTCCCCCAAGTGGATCTATTACGCCGCCTACCCCATCCAGCTCCTGGTCATCGGCCTCATTGGCTATTTCCTTCTGTAGGCTGTCCATCTCCTTTTTGGTCTGTTGCAAAATAGCTTCCCTCATATGTGAGCGGGAGAAGACACAAATTTCCGTGTCTTCTCCCGCTGTCTTTCACTTTGAAGGGGGCTGTTGCCAAAATGACATCCCCATCTTTTTGTCCATTGCGCCGGATGGCGCCCATACAAAGGGATGGCCCTACTCTTCCGGTGTGTCTTCCTCCGTTGGCTCTTCCGGCAAATCTTCCTCCGCCGGCGTTTCCCGGGTGGTTCCTCCGGCAGCTTCTTCCTCCGTCGGCGTTTCCTCAGGTGGTTCCTCCGGCCATTCTTCCTCCGTTGGCGTTTCCCGTTTCCTCCGGCTGGCCTTCTTCCGTTGGCGCTTCCGTCTCCTCCGGGGCGTAGTCAGGTCCGGTCCCTCCCATTCGGAGCGGGCATCGGCCAGCTGGCGGCTGTTGGAGGTGTGGAAGACGCTGTCCAATCCCGGCAGCAGCCCCGAAACCGTCCCTCTGGTGGCAAAAACCGCATAGGTCCGGAAGAGGAGGGGGCACAGCTGCCCACTTTCCATCACCGCCTCATGGAGCGCGGGATAGTTGCCGCTGCTTTCCAAGGCCTTCAGGCACAGGGCGTAAAAGCTCCGGGTCACTCATCCCGCCATAGGGCAGGGTTCCATTCTCCTGGAAGAAGGGCGAGAGGTCGAAATTGGGAGACAGGCGCACCTCTCCCAAATAAAAATCGAAATTTCCAGCCTGGAGCGCCTCCTGATATTTCTCTCCCTCCAGGGCGTTCACCGTCACCTCCAGGCCGCAGGCGGTGAGACCGTCCGCCACAGTCTGGGCAGCCGTCACCCGCACAGGGCTGATCGCTGCACACCAGGAGGGTGGCCCTGGTGTTCTGCAGCCCCGCCTCTCCCAGGGCGCCGGAAAAGGCGGCGGGATCATAGCCATAGGAGGCCGCCAAGGCGCTGTCATAGCAGTCCGCCTCTGGAGAGGCCGGAAGATAGGCCTCCTGTGCAAAGCCCCGGTACACCTCCATCAGGGCTGCCCGGTCCACCCCGTGGGTGAGGGCCGCCCGCACCGTCCCGTTGGCAAAGGGGCTGCTGCCGCCCCGGTTGCAGCCCAGGTACAGGAGAATCCCCGTGGCGCAGTCCCACAGCTCATAGTCGCAGCGGCACTCCACGTAGGCGGCAGAGCCCGGGTCCCCGCAAACCAGGTCCGTCTGGCCAAATTCAAATTGGTCCCGAATCTCCGAGGGCGTGGAGGTCTGGGACAGGGCGATGGTGTCAAACTCCACCGCCGGGGGATACTCGCTCCACCAGTCCCGGCGGCGGTTCAGGGCCGTTCCCCGGCGTCCATGGCGTAGGGGCCGGTGCCCAGGGGTTCCTTCGCCTCCACATCGCCGGACCGCACAATGGGAATGTCAGAAGGACGGGCAAATTGTCATAGGGCGTATCCAGAGTCAGGGTCACCTGGTCCCCCCCTCCGGGGTGATTTTCGTCACATGGCGCAGGCGGTCGCCGTACACCGGGCTGCCCTTTGCCGCCTCCAGACTGGCCGCCACATCCTGGGCCGTCAGAGGCGAGCCGTCGGAAAAGGTGGCCTCCGCCAGCTGGAAGCGGTAGGTCTTTCGGTCGGAGGTGCAGCTGTAGCGCTCGCACAGCACCGGCTCCGCCCGGTACTGGGAGGTCACAGAAAACAGGCCCTGGTACATCAAGGAGATGAGAGGCCGGTTGGCCAGCCGGGTGCAGGTGTAGGGGTTGCAGCCGGCCTCCGGCTGATAGGTCAGGCCGAAGCTCTTGGCCCGGTCCTCCCCGGGGGGCTCCGTGGCCGTCTCCCCCTGCCCGGTGGGAGCCGTCTCCCGGCGTCTCCGGCCCTGGGGTGCAGCCCGCCAGGAGGCACAGGCACAGGGCAATGGCGAGGAATCGAATGGACCTTGGCATCACAATCCCTCCTGCGGCAGTTGAATGAAGCTGGCCATAGAGCCCCGATCCCCCGGGTCACCCGGTGGGACCAGTACCGGTGGGGCAGGCAAGCGGTGCAGTCCGGGCATATGGCAATCTGCCGGACTCCCGCACGCCGGAGCCAAATCCGGTTCAGGGCCTTCAGGTCCACATGGTATTTGGGGCCGCTGCCGGAAATGGCCGTCTCTGCCTCGGCTCCCAGAGCCTCCTTCATGGCGGTGGGCACATCGGCCTCCGTCTCAAAGCAGCACCGGCTGATGCAGGGGGCCAATGGCCGCCCGGATATCCGCCGGGTCGCTGCCGAACTCCCGGGTCATGGCCTCCACCGTCCGGGCGGCAATCCCGGCCGCCGTCCCCCGCCACCCGGCGTGAGCCTCCCACCGCCTGGCGGACCGGGTCATAAAACAAAATGGGGGGTGCAATCGGCGGTAAAAATCGTCAGGGTCACCCCCGGCTCATCCGTCACAAGGCCGTCCCGTTCCGGCTCCACCGGGCGGAACAGACCCTCCCCCGGTTTCCCGGCCCACCCGGGCCACAATATCCGTATGGGTCTGCCGGGTAAACACCGTCTGCTCGGGGGCAAAGCCCACGGCCTGCCCCAGGATCTCGTAGTTTCTCAGCACCCGCTCCGGCTGGTCGCCCCGGTGAATGCCCAGATTCAAGCTGGCCAAGCTCCCGGCGCTCACGCCCCCAACCGGGTGGAGAAGCAATGAGGCGCATCCTGGAGAAGCCGGCTCCGGACATACTCCAGAGCGCCCCGTGTTACAATTTCAAATTCCAAAGCGACTCCTTTCCAAAAGGGCAAGGTCACCCGCTGAAGCGCCGTGTCTTTCCCCGGAGGGCATAGGCGCATGGCGTCCGGCCTTCCAGGTTCTGATTACACGGAGCCCGGGTAGGGGTGCAGCCTCCCGGACCCAGGGGCGCCAGAGGAGGGGCGGTTATGCCCGTCCCTCAGCAATGTCCTTGTCCCGGCAGCATTTTTTTGTACTTTTTTGCCACTGCCGCAGGGGCAGGGGTCGTTGGGGCCGACCTTTTTGGCCTTACGCACCGGCTGCTGCTTCACGGTCTTGTCGCTGGCGCTGACTGCAGCGGCCTCCTTTGGCCACCTTCTCCCGCTTCAGCTCCTCGTTGGTCTGAATCCGGGCCAGGAAAATCCGGCGCACCGTCTCCTCCCCGAATGGCCTGGATCATGGCCTCAAACATCTCATAGCCTTCCCGCTTATAGGCCACCACCGGGTCCTCCTGGGCATAGGCCCCGGAGGGGTAATGCCCTGCTTCAGGTCGTCCATGGCGTCGATGTGGTCCATCCAGTACTCGTCCACCACGCGCAGCATGATGACCCGCTCCAGCTCCCGCATCATGGGCTCGCCGTAGAATTGCTCCTTCTTGGTGTAGGTGTCCAGGGCCAGCTGGTACAGCCGGTCGGTCAGGTCCTCCCGGGACAGCTTGGTCCAGTCCTCACCCTGGCAGGCGCCCCTTGGGGAAATAGATGTTTTCGAAGTGGGTCAGCAGGGCCGTCATCTGCTCTGGGGTATGGGGGCCCCGGTTTCGGCCATTTCCGTGGTCACCTGGCCCTCCACCACCTGGCGGAGCATGGACAGCACATTGTCCCGCAGGTTCTCCCCGTCCAGCACCTTCTGCCGCTGGGCGTAGATGACCTCACGCTGGGTGTTCATTACGTCGTCGTATTCCAACACGTTCTTTCTGGCTCGGAAATTCCGCCCCTCCACGTTTCGCTGGGCAGATTCCCCGGCGTTGGAGAGGATTTTCTGATCAATGGGGGTGTCCTCATCGATGCCCAGAGTCTCCATCATGCCCATGATTCGCTCGGAGCCGAACAGGCGCATGATATCGTCCTCCAGGGACAGGTAGAACCGGGTCTCGCCCGGGTCCCCCTGGCGGCCGGCCCGTCCGCGGAGCTGGTTGTCAATGCGCCGGGATTCATGCCGCTCGGTGCCCAGGATAAAGAAGCCGCCTGCCGCCCGGACCTGGTCCGCCTCCGCGGAGGTTTCGCTTCTTATAGCTGGCCAGCAGCTCCTCATACCGGCGGCGGACGTCCAGAATCTCGGGATTGTCCGTCTCGGCGTACGGAATTGGCCTCGGCCAGCAGCTCCTCCGGCACATCCTGCTTCCGCAAATCATGGAGGGCCAGGTATTCCGCGTTGCCGCCCAGCATAATGTCCGTACCACGTCCGGCCATGTTGGTGGCGATGGTCACGGCCCCCAGCTTGCCCGCCTGGGCCACAATCTGGGCCTCCTGCTCATGATGCTTGGCGTTCAGCACCGTGTGGGGCACGTTTTCCCGCTTCAGCATCCGGGAAACCAGTTCGCTTTTCTCGATGGAAATGGTTCCCACCAGCACGGGCTGCCCCTTGGCGTGGCACTCCTGGACCTGACGGACAATGGCCCGGAGCTTCCCCGCCTCGTTTTTGTACACCACATCGGAGTGGTCCACCCGAATCACCGGGCGGTTGGTGGGAATTTCCACCACGTCCAGATTGTAAATGGCGCTGAATTCCTCTTCCTCTGTCATTGCGGTGCCGGTCATACCGGAGAGCTTGCCGTAGAGCCGGAAATAATTCTGGAAGGTGATGGTAGCCAGGGTCTTGGACTCGTTGGCAACGGTGACCCCTTCCTTGGCCTCAATGGCCTGATGCAGGCCCTCGTTGTACCGGCGGCCATACATCAGGCGGCCGGTGAATTCATCCACAATGATGATCTGGCCATCCTTCACCACATAGTCAATGTCCTTCTTCATGAGGCCCCGAGCCTTCATGGCCTGGTTGATGTGGTGGTTCAGGGTGGTGTTGTCCGGGTCCGCCAGATTTTCCACGCCGAAGAACTTCTCCGCCTTGGCGATGCCGCTGGCGGTGAGGGACACGGTGCGCTGCTTTTCGTCCACGATGTAGTCGCAGTCGTAGTCGTCGTGGATCTCCTTCTCATCGGTCTTGGCGAAGACCTGCTTCCGCAGGCGGGAGACGAAATAATCCGCCATTTCATACAGCTTGGACGATTCCTCGCCCTTGCCGGAGATGATGAGCGGTGTGCGCGCTTCGTCAATCAGGATGGAGTCGACCTCGTCCACGATGGCGAAGTTGTGGCCCCGCTGCACCATCTCGTGCTTATAGATCGCCATGTTGTCGCGCAGGTAATCGAAGCCCAGCTCGTTATTCGTGCCGTAGGTGATGTCGGCAGCGTAGGCCTTCTTCCGCTCCGGGGAGGTCATACCGGGGATGACCAGGCCGACGGAGAGGCCCAGGAAGCGGTAGACCTTGCCCATCCACTCCGAGTCGCGCTTGGCAAGATAATCGTTGACCGTGACGATGTGCACACCTTTTCCGTCCAGGGCGTTGAGATAGGCGGGCAGGGTGGCCACCAGCGTTTTGCCCTCGCCGGGTTTTCATTTCGGAAATCCGGCCCTGATGGAGCACGATGCCGCCGATCAGCTGCACCGGGTAGGGTCGCATGCCCAAAACCCGGTCCGCCGCCTCCCGGCAGGCGGCAAAGGCCTCCGGCAGGAGGGCATCAAGGTCTCTCCGTTCTGATACCGCTGCTGGAACTCCTTGGTTTTCGCCGCCAGGTCCCCATCGGACAGCTTTTGGCAGGCAGGCCCCAGCGCCTCAATCTGCCCAACCAGCGGCTGCAGCCGCTTCACCTCCCGCTGAGAGCGGGTTCCAAAAATTTTACTCATGATTCCCATGGTCGTTTTGCCCTTTCCTACGAAAACAAATTTCCACATGCCGCCTTCCGGCCCATGAATGTCTTTTCTCCCATCTCCGCCCCCTGGGCTAAGATGCCAATTCAAAATTCAAATTGTATTATACCATAGGGCACGGAAAAAAGACAGAAGAAATTGTGAACAAATTCCAGAGGCCCCCACCGGTTTTTCTCCGGCCCTGCCGGCTCTTGCCCTTCCGCAACACCACTTGACATGGGCGGTATTTGAGGCTTATAATGCAGGAAATGCAATCTGTGACACAATTTGTATCACGCCTGAGGCTGACCCGCCGGGAGGTAACCATGGAACTCATTTTGGACACCCAACCATACATGCTCTATGAAACCATTGCCATGCTGACGAAATATGTCAACCGCATTTCCATGCTGGACATCCGGGACACCCCTGCTGCGGCTCTACCGCAGCGGCCTGGACGAGACCTGGCGCAGGCGGCTGGAGTGCCTGCAGGAGATCCTGGAGCAAGTCTGCGCGGACGTGGACCGGGAGGATCCGGACATGCAGTACTTCTTCTCCAAGCGGGAGCTCAGCGGCGCCAGCGACCTCACCAACCTGGCCCGGGTGCTGACCCACCCCTTCATCGAGTGGCGGTCGCCTAAGCTGGAGGAGGAGGCCGAGGCCCTGAAAGAGGACTGGCGGTGTCTCCAAGCGCGCGGCTTCCGGCTGGCCCCCGATACATGCGGGATTTCCTTCATTCCCTGCCCGCCGGAGAAGCCCAGGAGAGCTTCTTTCGCCAGCTGTACCGTCTGCATCTGCCCGGGGACCTTTCCATGGAGGTTTTAAACCTCTATGAGGATTATACGGGCAATCTGGACCGGCTGGTGGGGCTCATCACCCCCTACGCCCGGCGTCTGGAGGAGCAGCTGGCGGAGCGCCCCTGGCTGATGGAGAGCCTGGGGGGCCTATTGGGCGGAGCAATTTCAAACCATCTCCCCGGAGTCCTTTTTGCGCCGGTTCCAAAATGGGCTACCGGTCTCCCCCGGTCAACCCTCACCGCAGGGTCTGCTTTTCTCTCATGGCCTGCACGGAGCTCCAGTTCGAAACCCAGAACTCTGTTCTGCACCCGGGCCGCAGCCTCTATGTCTTCGGCTGCTCCATCGCAGCCGTCTGCTCCCAGCAGATGTTTGGCGATGACACAGAGCACATCGCCGCAACCCTTCCGCACCCTGGGCAACAAAAAGCCGGCTGGAGCTTCTTCTGCGCCTGGCCCAGGACCGGGGCTACTGTCAGCAGCTGGCGGTGGAGGCCCAGTGCAACACCGGCGACATGTCCCGCAGCCTCACCGCCCTGTCCAAGTGCGGTCTGCTGAAGCAGGAGCAGGAACAGTCCCGCACCTACTACGCCGCCGACCTGCCAGCCATCTCCCGGTTTCTGCAGGAATTTCACGACCTCCTGGCCCGCCGCCAGGAGCGGTGAGCGATGCCCTCCCCGGGGCCATGTGCCTGACCCGCCGGTGGGTCCAGTAGGCCGCACCCTACGCCTGGGGAGGCAGGCAGGAACCACCCCACGCCCAGCGCAGGATATACTCTGAACCGGATCCCCGGGATTTCAGCCGGAAGGTGGGGATTTTCCCTGCTTTCCGGCGTTTTCCTCTCCCGAAACCCCCGCTCCCCCGGCTGCTGCCACTCCTTTGGCTCCGGCGGGGGCTTATTTTTTTTCGACTCGTTTCGAAAAACCACTTGATTTTTACGCTAACGCTATTATACTGGATATATTCCCAGCGTCATCTTGCAAAATTTTCCAGCAGTAGTCAACGAATGGATGCTGACCGGCGCCCCCGGCTCCCTTCCGCATCACACAACCAACCAACAGGAGGTACGATCATGAGAAAAACTGGAACTGCCAACCGGCTTTTGGCGGCTGTGTTGACCCTGGCGCTGCTTCTGAGCCTGGCCCTCCCCGCCGGGGCAGCGGCGGCAGCTGACGTGGTGCATCCCGCCTTCACCCAGGTGGACAGCAGCGAAGTCAGCGCCAGCTTACCTGGTATGGAAGCCACTGAGCTGGAGCCATCTGCTTACAGCGACACGGATTACGTCCGCGTATCCATTGTTTTGGAGGAGAAGTCCACGGTAGCGGCCGGCTTCTCCACCCAGGCCATTGGCAGCAACACGGCAGCTGCCACCTATCGGGGCCGCCTGGAGACCCGCCAGGCAGCCGTAACCGCAGCCATTGAGGAGCAGGCCCTGGACGGCGAGGCCCTGGACGTGGTCTGGAACCTGACCCTGGCGGCCAACATCATCTCCGCCAATGTTCCCTATGGGAAGGTGGAGGAGATTGCCAAAATTCCTGGCGTCCAGGACGTGGTGCTGGAGACCCAGTATTCCGCCCCTGTCACCCAGGAGGGGGCGGACGCCTCCCCCCCAGCATGGCCGTCTCCTCCCAGATGAACGGGGCCAATCAGGTCTGGCAGCTGGGCTACACCGGCGCAGGCACCCGGATTGCCGTCATCGACACCGGCCTGATGCTGGACCATGAGACCTTTGACCCCGGCGCCTTTGACTACGCCATTGCGGAAGACGCCCAGAAGGCCGGCATGTCTGTGGAGGACTTCATCCGGGAGAAGGACCTGCTGGACGCTGCTGAGATTGCTCAGGTTCTGCCCCCAGCTGAACGCCCACCGGCGGCAGCCCACCATCACCGCCGAGGAGTTCTACGCCAGCACCCCAAGGTGCCCTTTGGATATAACTACATTGACAACAGCCTCTACCTGACCCATGACGAGGATATGCAGGGCGGTCACGGCTCCCACGTGGCAGGCATCGCCAACGCCAACCGGTACATCCCCGACGGCGAGGGCGGCTACCGGGAAGCGGCCACTGCCACTGGCGTGGTGGGCAACGCCCCGGATTCTCAGATCCTGGTGATGAAGGTCTTCGGCATCGCCGGCGGCGCTTATGAGTCTGACTACTTTGCCGCCCTGGAAGACGCCATTGTCCTGGGCTGTGACAGCGTGAACCTGTCCCTGGGCTCCAGCTACGCAGGCCTGGCACGGAGCGAAGTGTACCAGAAGCTCCTGGACGATCTGGAAAAGACCGACACCGTGATGGTGGTTGCCGCTGGTAACAACGGCCATTGGGCCGAGGGCAGCCGCCCGAAGAATCTCTACGCAGAGGATGTGAACCTGAGTACCGCCGGTTCTCCCGGTACCTACACCAATACGCTGGCGGCAGTTGCCTCTGTGGACAATGACGGCTCCATTGGCGGCTACTTCCGGCTTGGGGAAACACGGATATTCTATAACGAGCAGCTGTTCTCCCAGGACTCCATGAGAACGTTAGATACATCCGGAACCGGTACGGAGTATGAATATCTGCTGATTGATGGAGTCGGGCTGAAAGAGGACTATGCCGGTATGGACTTGACCGATAAAATCGTCTTCTGCTCCCGGGGGAAACTTCCTTTGTGGATAAGGCAAACGCAGCCACCCACCTGAAGGCAAAAGCAGTGGTGATTTACAACAACGAGCCCGGCGCCATCCGTATGGACCTGACTAACTACTATCGCAGCCAGCCGTGCGTTTCGATCACCCAGGAGGAAGGCGCAGCGGTCAAGGCCGCCGGAACCGCCATGCAGACCGAAGACGGCCTGACCTACTATACGGGTACCATTACAGTACATAACGAAATTGTTGCAAATTTTAAAGACTCCCAGTATCTCACCATGGAGCTCCTTCAGCTCCTGGGGCGTCCCCGGCGACCTGAGCATGAAGCCGGAAATCACGGCCCCTGGCGGCAGCATCTATTCCCTGGAGGGACCATGTTTGAGCCGATGCTTATACCTACATGTCCGGTACCTCCATGGCGTCTCCCCAGGTAGCGGGTCTGACCGCCCTCGTAAAGCAGTACCTGGAGGAGCAGAAGCTGAGCCAGCCGGGCCTCACCAACCGGGCCTTGACCCAGAGCCTCCTCATGTCCACTGCGGAGCCCATGCTCGAGGAGGCCTCCGGCTACTATTACTCCATCCTCCGCCAGGGCGCAGGTCTGGCCGCGGTGGACCAGGCGATCGGCGCTGCCTCCTACATCCTGGTAGATGGCCAGCCTGACGGCAAGGTGAAGGCAGAGCTGAAGGACGATCCGGAGCGGACCGGCGTCTACGCCTTCTCCTTCACCCTCCACGATCTGCGGGGCCAGGACACCCCCTATACCCTCTCCGCTGATCTCTTCACCCAAAGGGGTATTTGAAGATTACATTGACAAGGACCAGACGGAGCTGGGGGCTCTACATGGACACCCTCACCGAAGCCATGGACGCTCAGATCACCTTCCTGGTAGACGGGAAGGCGGTTACCCCGGTCGGGACCTGTCCCACTATGATTTCAACGGCGACGGCGTGGCCGATCACGCAGACGCCCAGCTCCTCATGGACCATGTGATCCTGGGGACGGAGCTCACCGCAAATCAAGCTTCCGCCGACCTGAATGAAGACGGCGCGGTCACCTCTTTTATGATGTGCATGCGCTTCTGCAGATGCTGAATTCCGGCGTGGTCACCGTGCCTGCCTCCGGCAGCGTGACTGTCACTGTGAAGATGCGTCTCACCGACAGCCAGAAGGCAAAGCTGGACCGGAACTTCGCCAATGGCGCTTATGTAGAGGGCTTCGTCTATGCCACCCCCCGCCCCCACTGCCGAAGGGCTGATTCTGCCCACCCACTCCATCCCCCTTCTGGGCTTCTACGGCAACTGGTCCGACCCCTCCATGCTGGATGTGGGTTCTCACCAAACCTTTGAAACCGGAGAGGATGTAAAACAATTTTATGTAGCTGCCTTTGGAAACTCCCTGCTGAAGCGGCCCAAAGGGAAATGCCGGTACGCAGTATTACGTGGGCGGCAACAGCATGGTTCCCGATCCCGTTTACATGCCGGGGCGGAACGCCATGAACAACCTGCGGGGCGACCTGCTGGACACCTGGGCCTTGACGCTCATCCGCAATGTGGGCAATGCCAGAATTACCATCCGCAACACCGACACCCAGGAGGTCCTCCAGCAGGAGGAGCTGGGCGCGGTCCTGGCTGCCTTCTATGTGCCCTCTGTAGGGATGTGGGGCAATACCTCCGTGCAGCTCCCGGTGAAATACAAGGGCGAAGGCCTCCCTGAGGGGACGCATCTGGAGTTCACCCTGGAGCTGGCCCCGGAGCTGTATGTCCACGAAGACGGCGCCACAGACTGTGACGCCCTGGGCAAGGGCGCGATCCGAACGGTTCCGCTGACCATTGATAACACCGCGCCGGAAATTTTGGAAATCTCCTACAACCTGGTCAGCAACACCATGACTGTCACGGCACAGGACAACCAGTACATCGCCGGTGTGGCGCTGTGTACCTCCGGCGGCTTCAACACCCTGGCCATCACCGGCTCCAACCAGGGAGACGGCTGGGGGAGACCGCCTCCTTCCAGCTGGACCTGTCCGAGGTCAACGGCAAGCATTTCTGGCTGGAAGTGAGTGACTATGCGGGCAACACATCCACCTATGAGGTGGAGCTTCCCCTGGGGAACGCAGCCCGAGCCACCCGAGGCGTTTGCCTTTGAGCTCTTCAGCAACCAGTTGGTCAGCTTCGACTTCGGCGAAGATTTGGGATATAATTTCAGCAATACGCCTGCGGATACCATGTTGGGCATCCTGGCTCCGGAAGAAACCTTCTACGCGGCCTCGGACGTCTACGGCCTCATGTATGCCGCTACCAATGCAGGTCACCTGTATGTCATCGACACCGAGCATCCTGCCGACATGATCTATGTGGGCGCTATGGGCCTCCAGCTGACCGACCTGGCCTTCAGCCGGGCAGACGATACCCTGTACGGCGTGACCAAGGAAAGCGAGCTCTATGCCGTGGACCGGATGACTGCCAACGTACAGTACATTGGCCAGATTGGCGTGGAGACCAACACCCTGGCCTGTGACGGCCAAGGGAACTTCTATAGCATCGTTTACGGCACCAAGTGGTCTGACGGATATGAATCGGGCAACCTCTGCCGGTTTACCCTGGAGACCCTGTCCAGCCCGGAAATTCTCACCCGCCAATGGAAGACGAATACAGAGGTGCAGTCTCTGGAGTGGAACCCCAACAATGGCCGGATTTATTGGGCTATGTACTACCGGTTCTACACCCACGGCGGACAATATGAACATCTGTACAATGATATCTACGCATATGACATTGAGAATCAGTTGACAAGTACCTACTCCATTTCGCAAATGACATTGACATCTACTGAGTACCGGCATCTGTCTTGTCTGACTCTGCCCGAAAAAGGAGCTGCTGTCCAGTGGCCCGCTCCTGCAGAAGAGATTGCGGGGGTACAGCTGGAAGAGACTGGGCTGACCCTGATTCCGGGAGAGGAGAGGCTCCTGCGGGCAGCGGTGCAGCCCTGGAGCGTCACGGACCGCAGCCTCACCTGGACCAGCTCCAACCCGGCAGTGGCTTCTGTGGACGCGGACGGCAACATCACGGCCCACCGCAACGGCCATGCAGTCATCACTGCGACCTCCACGGCGGGGCGCCTCCAAGGCGGCCTCCTGCACCGTGACGGTGGAAGCGCCTCAGGGTGCAGCTCCACGGCGCGGTTCAGACGGCCTCCGGCGAAACCCGCCTGTTCACCTGGGACATGCGTCAGGGGGATCGTTGGTCCGCCGGCAGTGCTCTGAACACATCTGTATCCGCTGCAGCAATGGAGCCCAATTGCGAGAACCTGTATGTAGGCGATGCCAAGCGAAATGACCACAACGAATTTAGCGTATATCAAGTTGCCCCCAGCACTGGAAGCACGCTTGCAACCTCCAGCAACGGGGTGCCTTATCCCATGTGGTCCATGGTTCCCTGCGACCTCTTCAGCACGGCGGAAAATCCCCTGATTGTCTGGTTCTATGACGGCTATTTATCCGCTCCTATGGATCCCATGAATCCTACCTTCCTGATGGTCACACCCGAGGTGTACAAAAGCGGCGCCAGCACCTTCGTCGCCATGGCATCTGGCGGCGCCAGCACATTCCAGGATCTAGCTTTGGCAAGGTTCCCGCGCAGCTCCTGTATCTTTTGGATGATCTTGGGAATGTGTGGAAGGCCTATATTTATGAAGCCTATGGCTTTTTATAGTGTAGGATACGAAACCGGTCCTTATGTAAGAACCGAGCTCCCCGCCCTGGACTTCCGCATCCGGGACGAGCAGATGAACTGCTCCCTATGGGCCGACCAGGAGACCGGGACTCTCTTCCTCTCCTACTACACCGGCGACACCACCCAAATTTGGCGGCTGACTTACAATGCCTTCACAGAAAGCTATGAGAGCACCCTCCTGGGTGACATGGGCGAAGGCGTTGGCCCCGTTGCCCTCTATGACGGCCAGGTCTTCGGCGCAGAGCCTGCCGCCCTGCCCCAGCCGGAGTTCTCCACCGAGACTCAGACCTTCGCCCCGATGGAAGCCCTGACCACGGGCCCGAACCCACCCGGCAGACGGTGCCCTCCAGAGTGCCATCTCTGTGGCAGCGGAGGAGCAGGAGCCCTCTGATCTGGTGACCCTGCCCCTCACCGCAGCCCCCGGCCAGACCAATGGCGTCATCGAGCTGACCTATGACCCGGCCCTTCTGACCCTGGAACGCATCCAGGGCCAGGCAGATGTGGTCAGCTATCAGCACCATGACGGCAGCCTGAAGCTGGGCTACGCCTGGGCGGCAGGCGCTGCCGAAGGCGCGGCCTATGCCACCCTCACCTTCCGGGGCAAGGACCTCTGCACGGCAGAGATGACCCTGGGGGAGCTGGAGCGGAACGACCAGGCTGTGGACCAGACGGCCACCCTCACCCTGGACTTTGGCCACCTCTGGAGCGACTGGACCGTCACCAAAGAGCCCACCTGCACAGAGCCCGGCGAGCAGACCCGGACCTGCAGCCGGTGCGGTGAGGTGGAGACGGAAGCCATCGCCGCCTACCCCTGTCCCAGCGAAGCCTACTCGGACCTGAACACTGACCAGTGGTACCACGAATACACGGATTACGTCATCCGTCACGGTCTCATGGACGGCATGGGCGACGGCAAGTTCGCTCCCGACGGGAAGCTCACCCGGGGCATGCTGGTCACCACCCTGTACCGCCTGGCAGGCGAGCCGGAGGTCACAGAGCCTACCACCTTCCAGGACGTGAGCGAAGGCCGCTACTTCAGCGACGCGCCATCGCCTGGGCCGAGGACGTGGGCATCGCCAAGGGCATCACGGAAAAGCTCTTTGCCCCGGACCATGCCATCACCCGGGAGCAGGCCGTCACCTTCCTGTACCGGTATGTCACCGAGTACCTGAAGCAAACCCCCGCCGGTGACGGAGACCTGACCGGCTTCACCGATGCGGCCAGCATCTCCCTCTACGCCAGGGAAGCCATGTCCTGGGCCACCGCCACCGGCCTCCTGGAGGGCTACGGCGACGGCGCCATCGGCCCCAAGAACCCGGTCACCCGGGCGCAAATGGCTAAATTCCTCACAATTCTTGATACTAACTTCTAGCCTGTTCCCCTCCTTTTCTGTCAGAGCAAGGGGCCGCTGCAAGCTGCTGCAGCGGTCCCTTGCGACGTTTGCCACCTTCCAGGGGCAAAGATCCTATGGACATGCTGTGGGGTGCGCCGCAGAGTGGGGCCTGGGGGGAGCTTCCCCAAGGATTGCAATTTTCCACCGGCTGGTGTACAATGGGGAAACTTCCCAGGGAGGCGACGGATTGTGGAGAATTATTTTGCCATGACCATGGACAAGGGGCAGGTGGATGGGATTTCGGCCCTGGGGCTGGCCCATATGGGCGACGGCGTTTTCGAGCTGCTGGTCCGGAGCTGGCTTTGCGGTCACGGCAGGACCAAGGTGCAAAACCTTCACCGGGAGACGGTGTCCTATGTGTCCGCCCCGGCTCAGGCCCGGTTTGTGGAGCGTCTGGAGCCCCTCCTCAGCCCCGAGGAGCACGACGTATACCGCCGGGGGCGGAACGCCCATCTCCACGCCATTCCCAAGCACGCCACCGCCAAGGAATACGCCCGGGCCACCGGCCTGGAGTGCCTCTTCGGGCACCTGTTCCTGGAGGGGAAGACGGAACGAATCAACTGGCTGTTTGTCACAGTCATGGAGGAGCTATATGGCATTTGACGCATACTTCCTGTCCGGAGTTCTGGAGGAGCTTCGGACCCAGGCCCCTGGGGGGCCAGGGTGGAGAAGATTCACCAGCCCACCCGGGACACCATCATCCTCCTGCTGCGGTGCTCCGCCGGGCGGCAGCGGCTGCTCATTGCCGCCAATCCCACCGCCCCCCGGCTCCACCTCACCGGGGCCAATCCCGAAAATCCCGACCAGCCCCCGATGTTTTGCATGCTCCTGCGCAAGCACCTGTCCGGCGGCCGCCTGGTGAGCATCCAGCAGCCCCCCATGGAGCGGCTGGTCCGCCTCACCTTCCAGTGCACCGGCGAGTTGGGGGACCAGGTGGAGCGGGTCCTGGTGGCCGAGCTCATGGGCCGGACCACCAACATCTACCTCCTGGATGAGGCCGGGCGGATTCTGGACTGCCTGCGCCGGGTGGGGCTGGACGACTCCGCCAAGCGCCAGGCTCTGCCTGGGCTGTACTATCAGGATCCGGAGCCAGTGGAAAAGCGCTGCCCCCAGGGCCTCACCCAGGCCGATGCCCTGGCCCTTTGGAGGCCCCAAAGGGGCCGACCGGTTGGCCGACCGGCTCCTGGACACCTTTGGCGGCCTGTCCCCCCTGGTGTGCCGGGAGGCGGCCCTGGCCTGCCTGGGGGACCCCCGACGGGCGGCTGGAGGGCGGCGGACCGCCGCCGCCGCCCAGGCTCTGGCAACTTACTTCGGAAAGCATCTGCCCCTGGGGCGGCCCTACCTCCTGACCGGGCCCGGCGGCCCCAAGGCCTACGCCTTTGTACCCATATTCCAATACGGGCCGGACTACGCCTGTGAGGAGCTCCCCTCCTTCGCTTCCCTTCTGGACCGGTTCTACACCCTGCGGGACCGGCGGGACGCCATGCGTCAGAAGGCCCAGTCGGTGCGCCGGACGGTGCAGAACCTCCGGGACCGGACCGCCCGGAAAATGGCCATCCAGGAAAAGGAGCTGGCCACCGCCCGGGACCGGGAGCACCTGCGCCAGATGGGCGACCTGGTCACCGCCAACCTCCACGCCATCCGCAAGGGGCCAGACCACCCTCACGGCGGAAAACTTCTACGATCCGGAGATGAAGCCCATCCAAATTCCCCTGTCCCCCCCTCCTGTCCCTCAGCAGAACGCGGCCAAGTACTACAAGGACTACGCCAAGGCCAAGAACGGGGGAGAAGGAGCTGACCCGCCAGCTGGAGCTGGGGGGGCCAGGAGCTGGAGTACCTCCTCAGCGTCCTGGAGGAGCTGGACCGGGCGGAGACGGAGGGGCGAGCTGGAGGAAATCCGGCAGGAGCTGGCCTCCGGCGGTTACCTCCGGCTGGAGGGAGGCCGGCGGAAGATGAAGCAGGCCGCCTCAAGCCCATGCGCTTCGTCTCCACAGACGGCTACCCCATTTATGTGGGCCGGAATAACCGGCAAAACGATGAGCTCACCGGAAAGCTGGCCCAGAAAAACGACCTGTGGCTCCACGTGCAGAAGCTCCACGGCAGCCACGTGATCATCCCCTGGACGGGCGTCCAGCCTGACGACACCATCACCCAGGCAGCCCAGCTGGCCGCCTGGTTCTCCCAGGGCCGCCAGGGCCAAAACGTGGCCGTGGACGTGACCCCCGTGCGCTTCGTCAAAAAGCCAGGCGGCGCCAAGCCGGGCATGGTGGTCTACACCCAATATCGCACCGTCTACGTCACTCCGGATCCCAGCCTGGCCGGGCAGCTGAGGCCGTAGGGGCAATGGGCGCCAAATCAGATGGTGCGGCACCCAATACATGGGCCTGTTGCAAACGCGCTTTTTTATAAAATTGTTCCTCATATTTTGGGGGAGAAGACACGAATTTCCGTGTTTTCTCCCCCTATCTTCCACTTTTAGAAAGAGGTCTGTTGCAAAAACGCATTTTGCAACAGACCCATTTTATGAAATTTGCCGGTAGGATGCTTACTGTGGCATAAGCAGGAGCTTGCGGTACTTGGCATACTCCTCCACCGGGATTTTCATGGCGGCCATGACTTGGTCCACCGGCCAGCCAGTGGTTTCCATAAGACTGCGAATGCTCCGCAGCCGCTCCTGATCCGCGCCTTGCGCGCGGCCCCTCTCTCATGCCTCTCTCGCGGCCCTCTTTCATGCCCCTCTCGCGGCCCTCTTCGATAAAACCTTGGCTCAGGTTACACACAGCTGTCACCGTCCCTTCCATGTTGCGCGCGCTTGAGAAATCGTATTCTTCTTCCAATATTTGAATGACCTGACCCGGCGTGCACCGCCCTTTGAACAGCACTTCCAGCATCCGCAGCAGGCCTCCGTATCGCGCTCCCTCTGGACTGCCCAAGCAGATCATGGTGACATTCAGCAGGTCATAGTGCCGCACCGGTTCGGTCACATTGCCCACCAGCGGCCGCTCTTCCACGGCGTAGCTGGTAATGGTGTTTTCCCGCTCCAGTGGTGGATGGGAACAAATCCAGATGGAGTATACCTTCCGAAGGGCCTCATAATGGGACTGGGTAAATACGGATCCATACTGGGCAGACAGCATCCGTCCGCAGTAATAGAGCGCCCGTTTTACCAGCGGGTATCCGGGATGGTACTTGCCTTGGGCTTCGATGTTGATGATTAAGCCGATTTTCCCATCCTCACCTGGGGCAACGGCGGAAAATCGCACATCGTAGACCACCCGAGCTTCTGTTGTGCTGCTGCTTTCCGTGGCCAGCCCCTGGATCCTTGGCGGATTTGTCTCGTCCGGATGGACCCCGGACTGGCCCACCTCCGGCTCATTTTCAATATAGCTCATGATCTCCGGGATGGTGCAATACCGATACTCCACCACACAGGCTTTCATGATATGCGCCAAAACCTCTTTGTAGGCCAGAATATCCTTAAAGACCGCATCCTGACTCATATTCCCGTCCAGCCGGGAGATGCTCCCTGCCATTTGCGTCTCCATGGGTCTCACCTCATTTTAGAAATGAAACTTTTCACCTTTATTATATATGTTCCAACCTGATCTGTCAAGACTGCTTTCCCGCGCCTTGAACTCAAACATCTGATGGTAAGGGAGGCTGGACGTAGCGGCTTCTGGCTTCCGGCCTGGGGTGGGCGTGGACGCTGGAGACCACACCCATGGCCAAATACATGGAGACGATGGAGCTGCCGCCGTAGCTGATGAAGGGAGGGTCAGACCAATGACCGGCGCGACTCCCAGGCACATACCCACGTTGACGCACACCTGGAAGATGAGGGCCGCCCCGGTGCCAAGACACACCAGGCGGCTCAGGTAATCCGGGGTCTTCAGCCCCACGTAAATCACCCGGAACACCACCGCCCCCAGCAGGAGCAGGGTGAAGGCGCAGCCCAGCAGCCCCAGCTCCTCCCCAATGGCAGAGAAAATGAAGTCCGTATGCTGGGCATTCAAGGCCCCCACCTGGGTGCGGCTGCCCTGGAACAGCCCCTGGCCGGACAGGCCGCCGCCGGTGAGGGACCGGAGGCTCTGGGCAAAGTGCCACCGCTCATCCAGACCCTGGGGGTCGATGGTGGGGTCAAAAATCACCAAGAATCCGATTCTTCTGGTAGTCCTGAAGAAGATGGGTCCAGGCGTAGGGGGCGGCCAGGCACAAAGCGCCGATTCCACCCAAAAACCACCACAGCTTCACCCCGCCTACAAAGGCCATCACCAGGAAAATAAACACAAAAATCAGGGACACACCGGCGTCCCGAGACAACACCATGTTCAGCCCCACCAGAAACACCAGCTGAAAGGCCATGGCCAGCACCGAGCGGAAGGAGGAAATCCGGCTCTGATGGACCTGCATCACCTTGGCCAGGAGAATGGTGAAGGTAATCTTGCAGATCTCCGCCGGTTGGATGTTGACGGGGAAGCCGGGGATGTCCAGCCAGCTCCGGTTGCCGGTGCCGCCGTCGGTGCCAAAGGGGATCAGCAGCAGCAGGAGCAGGGCGTTGAAGAGAAACAGCAGCTCCCGGTGCTCCGCCAGCCCCTCCAAGTCCATGGAGGTCAGCAGGACATAGAACAGGACACCCAGAGCCGTAGCCGCCAGCTGCACCGTGAGGAACCGGCTGCTGCCCAGATAATGGGTGGCGCTGGAGATCACCACACAGCCGAACCCTGTGGCCAGAAGGCACAGGAACAGCAGCAGCAAATCTCCCTTTTTCCCGAAATTCCTCAAAATGCGGACAATCCTCTGCATAAACGGAGCTCCTTTCCCAGCATTGGGGATATTGTAGCACCGGAGCCCCAGAATGTAAACAGAAATTTCCCGGCGCTCCTCAGAGGCGCCGTAGGGTGCGGCCTCCCGGACGCACCGGCGGAAGAGGCTGGCCGGTTGCGAACTGCCCAGGCGAATTCGTACCGCCTGAAAATTGGTCCGGCTTTGCCGAAACGTGACGGGATACGGAACATGCTACCGCGCCACAAGCTGCCAGCTGTCAAGTCGCAGGCTCGCTGGCAGAACGTCTCACAGGGGGATTCCACGCCGGACCGGCGGAAAATCAACCGGTAGACCACGGGGTAGACCACCAGGCTGAAGGGACGGCCAGGATGATGTCCAGGGCGGAGTGCTGCTTCACAAACACCGTGGACACCGCCACCAGGAAGGCGAAGGCCCAGATGGCCCCTGAATCCAGGGCTTACGCAGGCGGCGGCAGTTCCAGGCGGCAAAGCACACCGCCATAGAGCCCACCACATGGAGGCTGGGGCAGACGTTGGTATTGGTATCCTGGCTGTACACCAGGGCCACCAGCCGGGTGAACAGATTGTCCCGGGGAAATTGGGTCACCCGCAGGTCCTGCCGGTTGGGAAACAGCAGATACAGGGCAATGACCGTGAAAAAGGCCACACCCACGTAGGTCATGTACCGCTTGAAGCCCTCGTGGTCATACCGCGCCAGGTACAGCCCCAGGGCCAGCAGCATGGGAAACCACAGCATGTAGGGGACGATGAACCCCTCCAAAAAAGGGAATCCGGTCGTCCAGAGGGATATAGGTGGGGCGGCACGCCTCCACGGGAATCACAGCCTCCACCCAGGCGAAGGCCAGAAGGTAGGCCGGCAAAATCAGGGCAAACCAGAGGTAGCGGTTCTCCCGCCGGAGTAAAAACGGCTTTGTGGTATCAGGTTTTTCGGTCATAATACACTCCTTCCTGCGGCCGGAGCCGCATGGCTCTTTATACTCCATCCAGGCGAAAAAAGCAAGAGAAGGACGGGGAAATTAAGCGAGAATTAAGGTCCCGTGAAGGAGAATGCCCGCCCAAGCCCCCCCTCGCGCCGCCACCCTCCAGCACAAATTCTCTGGCTCAGAATGACAAGGTGAAAAAAATATTTCAGGATAGGGATTGCCGAAATGACAGATTTGGGATATAGTATATACGAACAAACGTTTAATTCCTTGGGAGATGACTCATATGATCATCCAGCAGCAAAAAAAAAGAAAGGACCCCCGGTTCTGGTTCCACGGGACCGGCAGCGGGACCCGGTGGTGGGGTTTGCCCCCGGTGTGGCCGGGAGCGGTACGGGTGGGGGAACATGTCCCTGGTGGGACCTCTGCGTGGAGCCGGCCACGGCTCCGGAGAGGAGGCAAACCATATGCCCAATCGGGTAATTCGGGATTCTATTTTGACCAGCCGCCAGGTGGCGCGGCTGGACTGGTTTCAGCAGGCGCTGTTTGTCCGGCTGATTCTGGGCTGTGACGACTACGGGAGGTATTACGGGGCCCCAGACATCATCTGCGGCCACCTGTTTAGCACCAGCTCCGGGGTCACCCAGGAGCTGGTGGCTGAGGGTCTGGAGAAGCTGGAAGAGGAGGGGCTCATCGTCACCTACCAGGTGGAGGGAGAAACCTATTGCGCCCTGCCCCAGTGGAGCAAATACCAGGTCTGCCGCACCCGGCGGGAGAAATTTCCCTCTCCGCCTACCGAGGTTCCTGTACAGGAGCCAAAAATTTTTACCCCTGAGTTTCACGAAGCAAAGCAAGCTAGTATCGAAACGGCACCTGAAGCCAAGTCCGCCCCAAATCCAATCCAATCCGAATCCGAAATCGAATCTCAATCCGAAGCCGAATCCGAATCCAAAGGCCCGGCGGGGCAGGAAGCGGCGGAGGCGGCGGCGAAGGAGATTTTTTCTGACTATGGCCGGATCTGTGTCAGCTCCCCTTCCCTGCCGCAACCTCACCCGGGAGCGCAGGCGGAAGCCCGGGAGCTGGCAGCCCGGGGCTATACCCCCCCAGGTGTTCCGGGAGGCCTTCCGGAAGGCCCAGGAGAGCGTCTTCCTCCGGGAGAAAAAGCGGCAGCGGGTGAACTTTGACTGGTTTCTGGAGGAGCAAACCCTCACCCGGCTTCTGGAGGGAGCCTACGACGACTCCCCTGCCGTTCCGGTCCCCGGATCCCAGACACCGCCCATTTGGGCACACTGGAGCGGGAGAGCATTGCACGGATGCTGGCAGAGGCAGCGGCAGCTCCTGTGGCTTCCCCCGGGGATGCTTCGCTGCGTGGCAGAGCCGCCCTTGACTGAGAAAGGAGGATGGATATGTCCAGAGAACTGTTGAAAATCCGGCCCCTGGGAGGGCTGCGGGAGGGGCCGGGGGGAGCGGGGGTAGGCGGCGGAGATGGTGAACTTCACCGTAACCGGCCAGGGACTCCTCACCCTGCGGCCCGGGGTGCGGGCCCTGAGCTCCCCTTTGGCTTCGACACCCGGGGCCAAGTGATCCGGGGGGCTTTGGGCCGGCTTTTTGGGGCGGGGGGAATTCCTGGCGGTGGCCACCTCCCCCTGCCGGGGAATACGGAGCAAACGGAGATTACATTCAGGTTTTTCGCCGGAAGGAAGAGGGATTCGCTGCGGCGGCCCTGCTGCCCCGGCCCTTTGGGGCCAAAAACCGCCTGGGTCCAGTTTTTCACCTTCTGCGGAGAGCTCTACGCCCTGTCGGACCAGGGGTATCTGCGGATTTCTGACGGGGGCATTTCCACCGTGGACACCCCCGGCTTCCGGGCTCAGGCGGTGGAGGCCTATGTCCCCCTGGTGGTGACGGGGGCCAGCCCCGCAGGAGGCGGCACGGCCCTGGAGCAGGTGAACCGGCTGACGAACCGGCGGCGGATCTCCTACAGCGCCGACGGCTCCGCCGCTTACCGGCTGCCGGAGGAGGCGGTGGGGGTGGCCGCCGTCCAGGTGAGCGGGGAGAGCCTGGACTCCCCGGCAGCTTCGACGCCGAGAGCCGGGTCTATACCTTCCGGACTCCCCCGGCGGCGGGGACGGACAATGTGGAGATCACCTACCTGGCCGCCTCCTCCGGACCGGGCCAGGGTCCTGGGGATGCGGTGTTCCGAGACCTACAACGGAGACACGGACACCCGGCTCTTCCTCTACGGCGACGGCAGCAACACCTGCATTTACTCCGGGGGTGACCCAGGGGGAGCTCCCCTCGGCGGCCTACTTCCCCGCCATGAACGAGATCCGGGTGGACGGAGCCGACGCCCCCATCACCGGGCTTCTGCGCCACGGGGGAAGCCTCCTGGCCTTCAAGCCGGACGGGACCTGGTCCATTGCCTACAGCCCCTCACCCTGCCGGACGGAACCGTCACCGCCGGGTTTTACCTGCGGCCGCTCCACAAAAGCCTGGGGAACTACGCCCTGGGTCAGGTGGCCCTGGTGGAGAACTGCCCCCGGACCGTGACCCCAGGCGCCCTGTACGACTGGCAGCTGCCGGAGGGGTATCACCGGGATGAGCGGCAGGCGCGTCTCGCCTGGAGCCGGTGGCCTCCTTCCTCCGGGGATGGACCCCAGGCAGGCGGTGGCCCTGGATGACAGTGGACGGGGGGACTACTATCTCTTCCACGACGGAGAGGCCCTGGTCCACCGGTACCGGCTGGGGTGTGGTGCCGGTACCGGGGGCGGCCTTTCAGGAGGTTCGGTTCGGGGTGATGTGCGGCGGGGAGCCGGTGTTCGCCGGGGAGGAAGGGGTGTATACCCTGGATAGGACGGCGGCCTGGGATTACCTGCCGGAAAAGACCCCCATTGAGGGGGTCTGGCAGTCGGGACCTGTGGAGCTGGGACCGGGTGCGCACCGTAACCCGGGCGGGGCTGCTCCTCCGGCCTGAGAGCGGCTCCGGCCTGGTCCTCTCCCTGGCCACAGACCGGCGGGGGGCCTGGGGGGCGTGTCCAGCGGGGGCGGGACGGCTCCGGTACAGCCAGGTGGATTACGGGCGGTGGTCCTACAACCCCTCTCCCCTGCCCCAGCGGCGCTTCCTCCGGCTTCGGGCCCGGAAATGCACCGCCTGCCGCCTCACCCTCCGCCCCAGGGGGGGCCGGGGGTGCCGGGAAGTGTGGAGGAAATTTGGATGGAGATGACGTAAGGCTTGGTTCCCTTCCCATGCGTTCCCACCGCGTGACATGACAGGGGCAGGGCCCTAAGAGTGGGCAGGGGGTGACGATGCGGTAGTAGAAGCGGGAGGTGAGGAGGTAGACGGCGGTGTAGATGACGCCGAAGAGGAGGAAGGTGACGGCGGTGGTGAGGATTTGCAGGGTCTGGTCGGTGAGGCTGAAGAGGAGGAGCATTTTGGAGATCATGGGGAAGGCGAAGACCGTGTGAAGCCCGGCCCCCAAAAGGGGCAGGAAGAAGACGGTGAGGATCTGGGAGTGGATGGTCCTGCGGACCTCCGCCTTGGACATGCCCACCTGCTGCAACGTGCGGAACCGGGTTTGGTCCTCATATCCCTCGGAAATCTGCTTGTAGTAGATGATGAGCACCGTGGACAGCAGGAACAGGAAGCCCAGGAAAATGCCCAGGAAGAAGAGACCGCCAAAGAGGGAGAAGAAACCCCACTCCTCATTGGCCCGGGACTCCAGGGTCATGTCCTCCTGGCCCCGGGAACGGACTGACTCCCGGATGGCGCTGTACAGCTCGATCTGCGTGGCTTTCTCCGCGCCGGTGTCGAAGCAGTAGTAGCCCTGGACCGCAATGCTGCCTCCGTCGCCGTAGCTGGCGTTGACCGATGCCCGGAGGGCCTCCAGGGTGTCATAATCCGGGGTTACGATGAAGAGGCTGGTGACGATGTCTGCGGTGGAGAAGCCATTGTCCAGAAATTCCGGCAGCTCCCCGGCCACCTGGAAGGTGCGGCCGGCCAGGGTCAGGGTATCCCGGCCATATTGGCGCCGGTTTTGGTGCACCAGGATTTGATCCGGCCCCAGGGCGAGGGTTTGACCGGTGGAACGGTTGTAATCCTCCAGGGGGATCAGGTACAGCTCCATGATCCGGCCATCGATTCCCGTGGGGCTCTGGAGCTGGCCGGCAATGTCCAGCAGGAAGGCATCCTCCTCCTGAAGGGCGGTGAAGGCGGCGTAGCGGTAGCGCAGGAGATTTTGGGCGGCCAGGCCCCGGGCGGTTAAGGCCTCCCCTGGCTGGCCTGCTCGGCGGCGGCCATGCTGGCCTCCACGTCTCCCCGGCAGGTGAAGTTGATCTCCCGGGGGTAGCGGTTATGGAGAATGTCGCTGTTGCCCACATACAGGCTGGCGGTGCCGGAGACCATGACCAGAACCATGGTGGACAGGATGCAAAAAATGGTGGCCAGGCCAGCGCCGTTCTGCTTCATCCGGTGGAGCATACCGCCCACGGAGATGAAGTGATTGGTTTTGTAGTAATAGCCCTTCATCCGACGCAGCAGCTTCAGAACCACCACGCTCCCGGCGATGAAGCAGGCGTAGGTGCCCAAAATCACCAGAATCACAGCCACAAAGAACCAGACCAGGGCGTCCACCGGGTTCTGGATGGTGATGGCCAGCCAGTAGCCTGCGCCCAGGAGCACAAGGCCCACCAGAGCCAGGAGCCAATTGGCCCGGGGGGCTCCTCCCCGGCGCTCACACTGTGCAGCAGCTCCACAGGCTTGGCCTTCCGCAGCTGCCACAGACTGTGGAGCAGCATGAGGGGGCGGCATAGAGCAGAAAGATGCTGCCGGTGCGCAGGAAGGCCCGGGGATGAATTCCCATGCATAGCGGATCTCAAACTGGAGCATGTTGCACAGCAGCAGCTCCGCCAGCTTGCTCAGGAGAATGCCCAGGCGGCCAAGGCCCACCAGGATGCTGGCGCTGAAGGCAAAAAAAGGTCTCCCAGAACAGGACCCGGCCAATGTGCCGCTTCTCCATGCCCAGAACGTTGTACAGGCCAAACTCCCGCTTCCGCCGCTTCATCAGAAAGCCGTTGGTGTAAAACAGGAGGATGAGGGCGAAAATCTCCACCACGTAGCAGCCCAGGTTCAAAATGGTGTAGACAATGGCGCTCTCGGGAATGGTCTGCCAGGTATCTGTATAGGAGAGGCTGCAGAGGATGAAATGGAGCATGACCATGAGGATGCAGGAGAGCATGTAGGGCAGGTAAAACTTCCGGTTCTTCCCCAGGTTGGTAAACGCCAGCTTGTAATAGAAGCCCTTACGCATGGCGCTCACCACCTGTCTGGAGCATGGTCAGGGTGTCAGAAATCCGCTGGAACTGCTGCTCGTCGGAGCAGGCCCCACGGTAGAGCTGGTGGAAGATCCGCCCGTCCCGGATGAAAGGACCCGGGCCGGCCCGGCTGGCGGCCCGGACGGAATGGGTCACCATGACGATGGTCTGGCCCCCCTCGTTGATTCGGGTGAAGAGCTTCAGCAGCTCGTCGGTGGAGCGGCTGTCCAGAGCGCCGGTGGGCTCATCAGCCAGCACCAGCCGGGGATCGGTGATCAGCGCCCGGGCCACGGCCGCCCGCTGCTTCTGGCCGCCGGACACCTCGTAGGGGTATTTGTTCAGGAGCTCCGTCAGGCCCAGCTGGGCCGCCAGGGGCTGGAGGCGCTTTTTGCATCTGCCCATAGGGCACCCCGGCCAGCACCAGGGGCAGGTCAATGTTATCCCGGATCGAAAAGGTATCCAGCAGGTTAAACTCCTGGAACACGAAGCCCAGGTGGTCCCGGCGGAAGGCGGCCAGACAACCCTCGGGGATGGCGGTGAGATCCTGGCCGTTCAGAAGGACCTGGCCGGAGGTGGGCCGGTCCAGGGCCGCCAGAATGTTGAGAAGCGTCGTCTTTCCGGGAGCCGGATTCCCCCCATAACGGCCACAAATTCCCCGGATTCCAGGTCAAAGGAGACGTCGGAGAGGGCCTGCACCTGATTGCCGCCGAAGCGGGTGGTGTAAATTTTCTTCAAATTGTGTACTTCCAATCGTGCCATATGCTTGGGACCTCCTTGGTTGTTCTGGGAATATTTTAGCCGGAATGGCCTGGGGTTTCCATCGCTTTGGATTACATTTTAGGGGATTCCTTACATTGTTGTAAGGCAGGCCAAGACGAATTCGCCGGAAATCTGGAGAAACCGGAACATTGCACTGCCAAGCGCGCAGTGTGCGCCCCTACAAGGGTATGCCGTGGGAGCGCCGCAGGGGCGGCCTCCTGGACGCACCCCATGCCGCCCCGGGGCAGACGGGCAGAAAAAAAAGGACCGCCTGGGGAGGCGGTCCGGGGGTTAATCGGCGTCTATGATGTTGTCCTGAACCATATTGTCCAGGCGCTTTTTTGAGGCGTTTGCCCAGGACCGCTGATCTGGACGACGGTGAACAGGTCCGACAGCCCCTGATACAGGAGCACGCAGCCCACCACTATGAGCAGAGCCCGGCCGAACAGCTCCTTCTGGAGCATGAACAGGACCCCCAAAATGGCTGCCGCCACCGAGAGGGTCAGCCGGACCCACCAGCCGCTCAGCTCCAGCTCCCGCAGGGTGAAGGCCCGCTTGATGCCGATGAGGCTATCGATGATCACCACCAGGCCCAGAACCACCGAGAGGATATCCCGGATGGAATCCGGGGAGAGGAGTGCGAAAATGCCAATGGCGGCGGTGAGAACGCCAATGACCAGCTCAAAGGTAAAGGCCCGCTCCTGGCTGAAGACAAAGCTGAGGACGTTAAAGCCCCCCGTAGAGGGTGAGGGCCCCGCCCACCAGGTAGCACAGCACATGCATACTGGCGTCAGGCCAAAGGATGAGCACCAGCCCCAACGCCACAAAGGCCAGGGCGGCCACCACAAAGCTCCAGCGGAACTCCCGCAGAGCGGCCTCCCAGCCTAATTTCTCCCGTTTCTTTGCCATATAAAAACCCCTTTCCCATTCCGGCGGGCTGTCCCGCATGATATACCGGTATTGTATCCCCTTTGGAGAGAAAATGCAATGGGACAGAAGGGAAAAGCTGGGTGAAATCCGGCACGCATTTTCCCCCTGACTACTCCAGGGGGAGATCCCGGCGCTGGAGGTGGATGGAGACGGCGGTGCCTTTGCCGGGGGTGGACTGGATGGAGATGGTGTGGCCCAGCTGGCTGAGGGTGCGGCGGCAGAGATACAGGCCGATGCCGGTGGAGCGTTGGTCCACCCGGCCCAGCTTGCCGGTGAAGCCCCGGTCAAAGACCCGGGGCAGGTCCTCCGGGGCGATGCCGATGCCGGTGTCCTGGATGACCAGGGTCTGGGGCTCTCGCAGGCAGACGGTGACGCTGCCATGGGGGGTGTACTTCACGGCATTGGACAGGAGCTGCTCTAGAACAAAGAGGAGCCACTTCTCATCGGTGAGGACGGAGCAGGACACAGGCGTGTAGTGCAGCTGCAGGCCCTTGTGGATGAAGGAGGGGGCAAACTCCCGCAGGGCGGTGCGGATGATGGGGTCCAGGGGCAGGCGCGGATGACGAAGTCTGTGGTCTCGCTGCCCAGCCGCAGGTAAGCCAGCACCATGTCCACATACTGCTCGATCTGGAAGAGGCTCTGCTTCAGGCTGCCGCTTTCCGGGAGCTCCTGGGTCTGGAGGATCAGGTCCATGGCGGCGATGGGGGTCTTGATCTGGTGCGCCCAGAGGGTGTAGTAGTCCGTCATGTTCTGGAACCGGCTGGAGGACTCCGCCGACTGGGCGGCCTTGGCCCGGAAGAGACTGACCAGGAGGCGCTGATAGTCCTCCTCCAGGCTGGACCCAGGCGGGGGCAGGTTGTCCAGGGTGCTCAGCACCTCCTGCTCCAGGTTTTGCAGCCGGTGGTGGCGGCGGCTCCACTGGACAAAGTCCCAAATGCCCGCCCCCAGATAGATGACGCCGCACAAAAGCGCCCCATAGCCCACCGCCAGAACGGGCAGGCGGAACAGCAGCAGCACCACGAGAAGCACCGCCAGAAGTCCCAGGGCCAGCAGCCAGCTCCGCCGCCGGTCCCAGAGATAGGTTCGAAATCCCATATGCGCCTCCTATTCCCCGATCCGGTAGCCCATGCCCTTCTTGGTGGCGATGAAATCCTCAGGCCCGCCCCCTCCAGCTTCCGGCGGAGCCGGGCCACGTTGACGGTAAGGGCGTTCTCATCCACGTAGGAGTCGGTCTCCCACAGGCGCTGCATGAGGGTTTCCCGGCTCACGATTTTCCCCTTTTGCTCCAGAAGGGTCTGGAGAATGCGGCATTCATTTTTGGTCAGGGACAGCCGCCGGCCCCCGTACAGAAGGGCGGCTGCCGCCGGATCCAGAATGGCTCCCCGGTACTCCAGGGCAGGCTCCGGCGCGCCGAAGTCGTAGGCCCGGCGCAGCAGAGCCTGAACCTTGGCCAGGAGCACATTCAGGTCGAAGGGCTTGGCCACGAAGTCGTCCCCTCCCAGGTTCACGGCCATGATGATGTTGAGATTGTCTGAGGCGGAGGAGAGGAAGAGAATGGGAACCTTGGAGATTTTCCGGATCTCCTGGCACCAGTGGTAGCCGTTGCGGTAAGGAAGGCCGATGTCCAGCAGAACCAAATGGGGTTGAAAGGTGCGGAAATCTCCCAAAACATCCCGGATCAGGCCCACCTGATAGTTCCAGGCAGTGAGCTGGCGCTCCAGGACGCCGGAGATTTCGGGGTCGTCTTCGACCAGGAGAATACGAAACATAGAATACTCCTTCCATTGGATACATTCCACCCGCCTCATGCAGAGCCCCAGGCAAGGCTTGCGCTGCCGGTTGGGGATGAAAGAGGGGGCCGGTGGAATCTCACCGGGTGGGCGGATCCTTCGCTGCCGCGCCGGGGCATGGTTCTCGGTGTCTCCGGCGGGCGGAGGGGGGTTATGGGGCGGGGGTGCGCTTTGCCTGTAAAAGCGGAGGGTGAAGCGGGCGCCGCCTTCGCGGCGGTTGGCGGCCTGGATGGTGCCGTTTTGGGCGGTGATGATCATCCGGGCCAGGGCCAGGCCGATGCCGGCGCTTTGGGGGGCGGCATTTTGGCCCCGGTAGAACCGCTCGAACAGGTGGAGCAGGTCCTCCTGGCGGATGCCGGGGCCGGTGTCCTCCACCAGAATTTGACTGTAAATGGGGTTCTCCCACAGGGTGACGGTGATGGAGCCGGAGGCGGGGGTGTGTTCCATACAGTTTTTTCAGGATATTGCCCAGGGCCTCCGCCGTCCAGGCGGGGTCATAGACGGCCTGGGCCTCCCCTACAACATGGAAGGTCTGGCCCTGAAGCTCCATGGGAATGGCCAGGGGGACGCCGCCCGGTACGTAAGGTCCTTCAGGCTGAGCTTCTCCCGGCAAAGCTCCACGGTGCCGGCATCCAGGCGGGGACATGCGCAGCAGGGCGTTCACCAGCCAGTCCAGCCGGTCCAGCTGCTGCCGGAGCTCCCGGCTGGTGGTCCGGCGCTTGTCCGGAGAAAGAGAAGGGTCCGCCAGCTGGCTGCCCAGAAGGTTCAGGGCCGTGAGGGGCGTCCGGATCTGGTGGGAGACGTCGGCCAGAAACGCGGCCATTTGGTCCTTGTCCCCCTGCAGCCGGTCCGCCTGCTCCCGAAGGCGGGTCAGGAGCTTGGTGAGCTGGCTGTGGAGAATGGACCAGGCCCCCTCGTCATAGGCATCCAGGTCCACGCCGGACTCCCCCGTGGAGAATCCGGTCCAGGTCCTGGCACAAGGCCTCCATGGTCCGGTAGCGCCTCCAGGCGCTGCCCAGAAGCACCAGGGCAAACAGGGCGCAAAGCCCCAGGGCCAGGCACCCGGCCTGGTGGGACCGGGAAAAGCCCACACCGGCAGCGGCCATAGTCAGGGGCAGGAGCAGAAGGAGCTGGACGTGGAGCTCCCGGTCCCGGAGAAATTTCATAGGCAGTCCTCCGCCTTGTAGCCCTGGCCCCGGATGGTGCGGATGAGGGTGGGGTTCTGGGGGTCCGGCTCAATCTTGTCCCGGAGGCGCTTCATGTAGACCGTGAGGGTGTTGTCCGTGACAAAGTCCCCGCCAGGTCCCAGATCTCGTCTAAAATCCGGCTGCGGCTGAGGACCACCCCGGGATTGCTGCAAAACAGGAGGAGCAGCCGGTACTCCAGGGGGGGGACAGCGGCAGCTCCCGGCCATCCTTGGTGACCACACCCCGGGCGGCATCCACCCGAATGGGACCCAGGCGCAAGGGGCCGGTCCCGCCGCCGTACCGGCGGAGCACGTTCCGAATCCGGCTCACCAGCTCCCGCGGGCGGAAGGGCTTGGCGATATAGTCGTCGCCCCCCAGCTCCAGGCCGGCTACGGTGCTGCTTTCATCGGCCAGGGCGGTGAGGAACATCACGGGCATGTGATATTGGGCCTTAATGGCGGCGCAGAGGGCAAAGCCGCTGCCATCGGGCAACGTCATCCAGCAGGGCCAGGTGGAACCGGCGGCCCTCCAGAAGCCGGAGGGCCTCCATCTGCCCGGAGGCGGCGGTGACGGCGAAGCCCTCCCGCTTCAAAAAAGTCAGACAGGGCTGTGACAATGGCGGGGTCGTCTTCTACCAGAAGGAGGTCTGTCATGGGGCATGTCCTTTCCATGGATTGCAATCCACGCGCTCCCTGCAGAGCGCGCAACGAAAAATCGGGGGGCCAATGGGGCATCGGCCCCTGGGTGGGTGGGATGTTGGATGTACATTTTTGGCAAATTCCCACTGCCTGCCGGCAGGCGGACACATGGGTCAATGTCGCGAACTTGAGGGTTATTTTATCACAGGAGCGGGCGGTTTTCAATGCGGTTTCCCGGATGAAAGGGGAACTGAAAAGGAGTGTTTTTTATGACGACAGCAGAGGAAATCTTTACCATGGCAATCCACCTGATGGATCAGCAGAATGACGCCACCGGGGCGGCGGCGGGACGGGAGGTGGCGGTGTACCGGACCCGGGCGCTTTCGGTGTTGAACGGGGATACTGCCGGCCCTGCGGCCCTTCTCCGGACACCGGGCCGGAGGGGAGGTCGGCCTCCCTGTCCGCCCCTCACAGCCTTCTCAGGCGGTCCCGGTGGACGATGCCCTGGCCGGGGGTGCTGCCCTACGCCCTGGCGGCCCATCTCCTGGCCGGGGAGGATTCGGACCTGAGCTTTGGTTCCAGCGCCAGTACGCCATGCAGCTGGCGGAGCTGCAGGCCCAGACGCCGGGACGGTGGGAGGCCATTTCCATGCCATATGGCGCATTTTAAGAAGGAGGGAACATGATATGGATTTTGAGAAGCTTTTTTAGAGGAAGCCGCTGGAAAAAAGCTGGCGGGAAAGAAAAAACAGCTCCAGTCGTCCTACGACCAGAGCTTGGCGGATTTGGCGGAGCTGGAGCAGGGAGCGGCACAGCAGGCCCGGGAGGCAGCCACCCGGCGCACAGCGGAGGCCAAGCAGGACCGGGCAGCCTGGAACGAGATTCAGACCGCCCAGGGGCTCACCTCCGGCGCCCAGAGCCAGGCGCTGCTGGCCATGGACAACCAGCTCCGGGGGACCTGGACCGCCATTGCCAATACCCGGGATTCCGCCACGGCGGAGCTGGCCCGGAAGCGTCAGGCTCTGGCCCGGGACCTGGCCCAGCAGCTGGAGCAGGCCCAGCTGGAGAGCGACTATGAGCAGATCATGGAGCGCTACCAGCTCCGCAAGGACCAGGACAGCCAGGCGGCGCAAAACCAGAAGGCCATGGCCGCCCTCCTGGCCCAGGCGGGAGATTTCAGCCTCTACGGGGCCCTGTACGGCCTCACCCCGGAGCAGATCCGGCGGCTGGAGGCCCATTATGCGGCCCAGCAGGAATCCTAGGGGGACTGCCGCAGGCTGGGACGTGGAGGCCATGTTCCGGGGAAGGGTGGGCATCACGGGAAGCTTGGCCTCCCCCAATTTGTGAATTTTGCGGCCATTCGGTTGATCTTGCGTTGCAAACCATATATACTAACTATAAGTGCAGCAACATGCAAAGGGAGTGAAGCCAATGGCAACCACAACAAATTTCAGCGTCCCCATGGACAGCGACATCAAAAACAATGTGAAGCACTGTACGGCGAATTGGGTATGAATCTGACCACTGCGATCCACGTTTTCCTCCGCCAGTCACTTCGCGCCGGCGGTTTTCCCTTCGAGGTCAAGCTGGAACAACCCAACAAAGAAAACCATCGCCGCCCTGCTGGAGGCAGAACGCATCTCACGAGATCCCAGCGTGAAGCGCTATTCCGATGTGGAGGAAGCCTTGGGGAGCTGAAGCGATGAACCGGGAAATCGTCTGGACGACACAATTTAAAAGACGATAAGCTGGCCATGAAGCGCCACATGGATATGGACCTGCTGGACCACATCATCCGGGCGCTGTCCAGGGGCGAAACCTTGCCGGAAAGGAACAAAGACCATAGCCTCACCGGCGATTGGGTGGGGCACAGAGAATGTCACATTCAGCCGGATTGGCTTTTGGTCTACCGCATGGAGGAGGATGTGCTGGTGCTGACCTTGGCCCGCACCGGGACACACAGCGATTTGTTTGGCAAATCATCAGATACCGCCGTATATGGGAAGCAAAACATCCTGTACGGCGGTTTTGTACCCCCAAAGGGAAGGGAAACCGCCGGGAAATTGGGGGGGGATTCAGGGGGGCTTTTCCTGGCGGGCGCACACTGTGCGCCTCTGCAGCGGCTTTGCACGACTCCGGAAAAATTTGCACCATGAGCCTGGGGCATACGCCTATGCCTCGGGGGATGGTCGGGGGGCGGCTGGTTGCGGCGGCAGGGCCAGCTTTTGGAGGCGGGAGAGGGATTTGATGGCCCGCTCCCGGCGGAGAGCGGCGGAGCGGTCGGGGCAGAGCTCCTGGTACACCGGGACCACCGGGGTGCGGCCCCGGGTGTACTTGGCCCCCCGGCCTGCGTTGTGGGCGGCCAGGCGGCGGGGAGGTTATCGGTGATGCCGGTGTAGAGGGTGCCGTCCCGGCACTGGAGGATGTAAACAGTCCACATGGGGGGCCTCCTGAGGGGGGAATGTCAGGTTTTCACGGGGATGCGGGAGATTTGCCGGGGAGGACGCAGGCGCCCCTCCATGGAGGCCATGGAGGGGGGCGGAAGAGTTACTTGCGGGGGTTCTTGATGGCGGCCTGGGCGGCGGCCAGACGGGCGATGGGCACGCGGTAGGGTGAGCAGGACACGTAGGTGAGGCCCACGTTGTGGCAGAACTCGACGGTGGAGGGATCGCCGCCGTGCTCGCCGCAGATGCCCAGCTTGATGTCCGTGCGGGTCTCGCGGCCCAGCTTGGCAGCCATCTTCACCAGCTTGCCAACCCCGTTCTGATCCAAGTGGGCAAAGGGATCGGACTCATAGATCTTCTTATCATAATAAGCATCAAGGAACTTACCCGCATCGTCACGGCTAAAGCCGAAGGTCATCTGCGTCAGGTCGTTTGTGCCGAAGGAGAAGAACTCAGCCTCCGTGGCAATCTCATCCGCCGTCAGCGCTGCGCGCGGGATTTCAATCATCGTACCCACTTTATAGGTCATCTCAACACCGGCATCCGCGATGAGCTTATCAGCCGTAGCGGTGACGAAGCTCTTCACATACTTGAGCTCCTTAATCTCGCCAACCAGCGGGATCATGATCTCAGGAACGATCTTGTATTCCGGATGCTCCTTGTTGACGGTGATCGCCGCGTTGATGACGGCGGTCGTCTGCATCTCGGCAATTTCCGGATAAGAAACGGCCAGGCGGCAGCCGCGATGACCCATCATCGGGTTGAACTCGTGCAGGGAAGCGATAACGGCCTTCAGCTCGTCCTCTGCTCAGATATTCAGCTCGCCGGCGATCTCCACAATGTCCTCTTCCTTGGTGGGGAGGAACTCATGCAACGGCGGGTCAAGGAAGCGGATCGTCATCGGGCGGCCCTCCAGCACGCGGTACATCTCTTCAAAGTCGCCCTGCTGATAGGGAAGAATCTTTGCAAGCGCCTTCTTGCGAGTTTCCACATCCTTTGCAACAATCATCTCGCGGATTGCCTTGATGCGGTCGCCCTCGAAGAACATGTGCTCCGTGCGGCACAGGCCGATGCCCTCGGCGCCGAACTTCACAGCCTGCGCAGTATCGCGCGGCGTATCCGCATTCGTGCGAACCTTCAGAGTGCGTGCAGCGTCCGCCCACTTCATGAAGCGGTCGAAATCGCCGGAAATGGTGGCTTCCACAGTCGGTACCGCTTCGCCGTAAATATTGCCGGTGGAGCCGTCGAGGGAGATATAGTCGCCTTCCTTGTACTTCTTGCCGGAAAGCTCAAAATATTTCTCCTCTGCATGCATCGTGATCTCGCCGCAGCCGGAAACACAGCAGGTGCCCATGCCGCGCGCGACAACAGCCGCGTGGGAGGTCATGCCTCCGCGGACGGTCAGGATGCCCTGCGCCGCAGCCATACCCTCGATATCCTCGGGCGAAGTCTCCAAACGGACCAAAACGACCTTTTCACCTTGTCGGCCCACTCTTTTGCATCTTCCGCCGTGAACACGATCTTGCCGCAGGCAGCTCCGGGAGACGCCGCGAGGCCTGCGCCGACGAGCTTGGCCGTCTTCAGCGCCTTTGCATCAAACTGCGGGTGCAGCAGAGCGTCAAGCTGCTTCGGATCAACGCGGAGAACCGCCTCTTCCTCTGTGATCATGCCTTCGTCCACAAGGTCAACCGCAATTTTCAAAGCGGCGGCAGCGGTGCGCTTGCCGTTTGCTTGTCTGGAGCATATAGAGCTTCTTGTCCTCAATGGTGAACTCCATATCCTGCATGTCGCGGTAGTGATATTCGAGCTTGGCGCAGATATCGGTAAACTGCTTGTATGCCTCGGGCATGACCTCGGCCAGCTGGTCGATGGTCTGCGGGGTACGGACGCCGGCCACGACGTCTTCGCCCTGCGCGTTCATCAGGAACTCGCCGAACAGCTTCTTTTCGCCGGTGGCGGGGTTGCGGGTAAACGCGACGCCCGTGCCGGAGGTATCGCCGGTATTGCCGAAGACCATGGACTGGAACGTTGACGGCGGTACCCCAGTCGGAGGGAATGTCGTTCATGCGGCGGTAGTAGATCGCGCGGGGGTTGTCCCAGGAGCGGAAGACGGCCTTGATGGCGCCCATCAGCTGCATTTTCGGGTCCTGCGGGAACTCCTCGCCGAGCTTGTCCTTGTATTCGGCCTTGAACTTCTCAGCCAGCTCCTTGAGATCGTTGGCGTCGAGCTCGGTGTCGAGCTTCACGCCCTTCTTTTCCTTCATCTCGTCGATGAGCTGCTCAAAATACTTCTTGCCGACCTCCATGACGACGTCGGAGTACATCTGGATGAAGCGGCGGTAGGAGTCGTATGCAAAGCGGGGATTGTTGGTCTTCTTGGCGAAAGCGACGACGACCTCATCGTTCAGGCCAAGGTTCAGGATGGTGTCCATCATGCCGGGCATGGAAGCGCGGGCGCCGGAGCGGACGGAGACGAGCAGCGGGTTGTACAGATCACCGAACTTCTTACCGGTCATCTCCTCGATCTTGTCAACGTACTCCATGATCTCGGCCTGGATCTCGGCGTTGATCTTGTGGTCGTCCTTATAATACTGTGTGCAGGCCTCGGTGGTGATGGTGAAGCCCTGCGGCACCGGCATGCCGGCGGCGGTCATTTCAGCCAGACCGGCGCCCTTGCCGCCCAGAGTATTCTTCATGGTGACCTTGTCGCCGCCGAAGGCGTTGTTGCCCTCGCTGAAGTAGTACAGATACTTTTTGCTCATGCGTGTTTACCTCCCATTTGGTGACCCCCGGTGCCACGCCCGGCGGTCTCATCGCACTTTTTTCTCAAAGCTGATGAACATTGTCTTGTGAATGCTAAACTATTATACCAGAAAATTCCCACATTGCCACCGGGCAAAACACCGAATTTGTTTGATAAATTTTGTGCAATTCCCTTGAAATTTACCCAGTTTTCCGCTATTATAAAATGGGAGAAAGTTCGAGAGGTTTTTTTGTTTTACAGAGCCATTTTTCCGCATCTGGGATACATGCTGTTATCCATTAAAAATTCCGGCGGAATTCCACCTGCGGAACGGGCCGGAATTTCTCCCTCATGGATACAACAAAATACCACACCTTCCCAAGGAGGGACACTATTTATGGAAACCATTTCCAACGAAGCCCTGGCCGCAGCACGCGCCAGGCTGGACGCTGCCGAGAGCCAGCGCGAGAACATCCTGCTTTTTCACATCGCAAACGGCGTAAACATCGCAAGCCGCACCGTGGAGATCGACGAGGGCGTGGTCATTGCGCCGGGTGCCACCATTCTGGCGGGCACCATCCTGCGCGGAGGCGGCAAGACGGTGATCGGCCCGGGCTGCGTCATCGGCCCCAACAGCCGATCGAGGACAGCACCGTGGACGAGGGCACCACCGTCAACGCCAGCCAGGGTCTACGGCAGCCATCTCGGGCCCCCACAACAACATCGGGCCGTTCACCCATGTGCGGGTCAACACCGTCACCGATTACGGCGTCCATCTGGGCGCCTATGTGGAGACCAAGAACTCCAACTTTGCCCGCGGCAACACCGTGAGCCACCTGACCTACATCGGCGACAGCGATGTGGGCAAGTACTGCAACTTCGGCTGCGGCACCGTCACCTGCAACTACGACGGCAAGGATAAGTTCCGCACCCAGATCGGCGATTACTGCTTCATCGGCTGCAACACCAACCTTGTGGCCCCGGTCAAGGTGGGCGATGGTGCCTACACCGCCGCCGGCAGCACCATCACCAAAGACGTGCCCGCGCAGGCGCTGGGCATCGCCCGCGACCGCCAGACCAATCTGGACGGCTGGGGCCGCCCCCAAGATGGAGGCCTATATCGCCAAAAAGCAGAAGTTGGAGGAGGAGCAGAACAAGTAACTCTCCCACCACCATATAAGGTATTATACAAAAAGCACCGCCCTGTATCTGTACCGATATAGGGCGGCTTTTTGTTTTCCCCAAAAAGCAAAACAGATTTCTTTTTTTCTTCGCGCGTATGTTATACTAAAGAACTGTACCACACATTATTTTAAGCAAAAAAAAAAAAAGGCAAAACAACAACTATGAATGCAAACGACATCTGGCTGATCGCGGGCCTTGGCAACCCGGAAGCAAAATACGAGGGCACCCGCCACAACGCGGGCTTTGCCGCGCTGGACTCTCTGGCGGGCAAATGGGGCATCAGCGTCAGCAAAACCAAGTTTCAGGGCCTGTGGGGCCAGGGGGCGAGGTGGACGGCCGCAAGGTGGTGCTGCTGAAACCCCTGACCTACATGAACCTTTCCGGCGATTCCATCGCCCCGCTGGCGGGCTTTTTTCAAGATCCCCGCCGACCACGTCATCGTCCTGTGCGACGATATCACCCAGAACCCCGGCAAGCTGCGCATCCGGCCTTCCGGCTCGGCAGGCGGCCACAACGGCCTGAAGAGCATCATCGCCCGCCTGGGCGGGGAGAACTTTCCCCGCATCCGCATCGGCGTGGGTGCCAAGCCCCACCCGGACTACGACCTTGCCGCGTGGGTGCTGGGCAAGTTCCCGGCAGAGGACGCCAAAGCCATCGCAGACCGCTACCCCGACCTTGAGGCCGCCGCAAAGCTCATCATGGACGGTAAGCTGGGTCTGGCGCAGAGCAAGTATAATGGGTGAGGGAGAACCCCCCAGTCGCCTGCGGCGACAGCCCCCGCTAATAGGGGGGCCCTTGGCATTGCGTAAAGTTTTACGGTTTTGCCAAGGCCGCCCCTAGTAGGGGCGGTGGCATTGCGAAGCAATGACGGTGGGGTTTAGCTTTCCAAAAGTGTTTGCTTCGAGAGGAGGTCTACGATGTACGAAGCGCTGCTGAAAAGCACACCGGAATATCAGAAGATCGCGGAGAGCCTGCGCACCCCGGGTCCGGCGGCGCTGTTCGGCCTGCCGCCTGCGGGCCGTGCCCTGCTGTACGCCGCTTTGCAGAAGGATCTGGGACGGCTGGTCTGCATCGTGACCCCGGCGAGGCCGAGGCCACTCACTTTGCGGACGACCTCAAGGCGCTGGGCGACCGCGGCGGTGTTCCCGCCCCGGGACTTCATGCTGCGGCCGGTGGAGGGCGCGGGCCGCGAGTACGAGTACCGCCGCCTGTCGGTGCTGGGCGCGCTGGCGGGCGGGCGGCTGAACCGCCCGGTGCTCAAATGAGGCGCTGCTGGCCACCGTGTGCTCCCCAGGGGAGAGTTCCCGCGGAACACCCCTCACCCCTCAAGCCCAGCAATACGTAAC
>VOFJ01002345.1_pt1 | contig 45774 bp, 73 predicted proteins | sample 5384081 | NCBI WGS metagenome assembly VOFJ01 (sample SAMN12384729, study PRJNA508395) | human gut metagenome | isolation source: healthy gut I | host: Homo sapiens
TGCACTGGCGTTATCCAAAAAGGATTACAACAATGTAATTGATTTAAGCAGCAGTGACCCAAGAGTGGACAAGTACTTAAAAGGGTGAGACACTTGCAATGGAATCAGATGAAATTGAAGAAATGAATTTATCTGACGGAAATGTGCTTATAGCTGTTGATGGTTTTCCACTAGGATGGGGAAGACTTTTTAAAGAGTACGATTAAAAATAAATATTTACCGGCATGGAGAAAGCTGAATTGAGAGAACTTAATGTCAATGAATTAACCGGCGGAAGTAAATTAATGAATATACTCAGAAAGTCACTTCCTGAGGCGAAGGATTCATTTTTTTACAAAATGCTCAGAAAAAAAGAATATTACTCTTAATAACAAAAGGCCACCGGTTCTGAAATTGTTTCAACAGGAGATGTTATCAAATTTTTCCTAAGTGATGAGACTTATGATAAATTTGCGGGGAAGGCATCAAAAGCTGTAGTCTGTAACGGGAAAGCAAATGGGTAACAGGGCTGATGACAGCGGCGCAGGTGCTGATAAGTTAAATCACGGTAGTGTTGCACAGGTAGTTGGAAGAAATGTGAAGCCTAATGTCATTAATGGTAATGCAACTGATGGTGCCAAAAAAGTGTCAATAATGGTACATCAAACAGTGCCGCAAATGCCACTGCCAAAGGTACAGGCAAGTCATCTTCTGCAAAAACTTTTAAAATTAACAAGAATGACATTGTCTACGAAGACAAAGACATCATTCTTATTAACAAACCATATGGCATCCTTTCTCAAAAAGCGGAGCCCGGAGATTATTCCATGGTGGAAGCATTGTATGATTACATGCTTGAAAATGGAATGTTATCGGCAGATGACATTTTCCGTCCGGCAGTAACAAACAGACTGGACAGAAATACGACAGGAATTATTGCAGGTGGAAAAACCACATCGGGACTTCAGTTCCTTTCAAATGCCCAGAAAAAAATGGAGATATAAAAAGAAGTTCTATATATCTGTATAGTTCCCGGAGAAGTTAAGGAGACACGACTTCTTAACGGCCTCTGGAGCAAAAAAATACAAGAAATAACAGAGTTACTATTGAGATGGTGGAAAATATTCCCGGATCATATTCATTTCCTTCCAGGTATTGGACAAAGGGAAATGTTCCTGCACAGACTCTGATTGCTCCTGTAGTTACAAACGGCAGATACACTGTTGTTAAAATCGGACTTCTCACAGGTAAGAGCCATCAGATCAGAGCCCATATGAAAGCATATGGACATCCTCTTATCGGAGATTTTAAGTACGGCCAGAGAAATGTAAATGACTATTTTGCAAGAAAATACGGACTTACAAGTCAGCTCCTTCATGCCTATATGATGGATATTGAAGGTAAGGGAGAATTCGTTGCAAAGCTTCCAAAGCAGTTTATAAATATATTAAAAGGGTGAAGGGCTATATTCTGATTCCATTGAAGAAATATATAAGAATATAGAGTTAAAACCATAATGGCTACATGGAATTCAAGAGGATTAAGAGGTTCGGACTGGAATCTCTTATTAATATGACCATAGAAAAATATGAGCTGGCCGGACTGGCTATGATTCAGAAGGTTCCAACACCTATAACACCTATTAAAATCGATGACAGTACAAGGCAGATAACCCTTGCATATTTCGATAAAAAATCAACAGTTGACTATATAGGTGTGGTGCAGGGAGTACCTATATGCTTTGATGCCAAGGAATGTGCAGCGGATACATATTCCCTTGCAAATATTCATGAGCATCAGATTGACTTCATGAGAAAGTTTGAAAAGCAGAAGGGGATTGCATTTATTATTCTTATGTATACAGGGAAGGATGAATGCTATTACATTCCGTTCAGAGACATTGAAAAATTTTCTGAGAGAGCCAAAAAAAGGTGGAAGAAAAAGCTTTAGATATGATGAAGTGGACAAGTCATATTTAATTAAACAGACCGGTGGTGTACCGCTTCATTTTCTGGAACAGCTGCAAATGGATTTAAGCTCAAGATAAAATGTAGTATAAAAAATTGTTTACTTGCTATTAAAAAAATGTGTAATAATTTAGTGGCATTGTATTCGCGCTAAGGCGAAACGATAGCAGGAGGACAATATGAATACTACAGTAACAAAGAGAAGTAAGAATGCTAATATTGCGATAATGGCGATGTTTACGGCAATTATCATTATTATGGCATTCACTCCGTTTGAATGATTCAGTTACCGCTTATTAAAGCGACTATTATCCACATTCCTGTAATTATCGGAGGAATTTTAATGGGACCAATGGGTGGCCTTTATTTCGGATCACTTTTTGGACTTGTTAGTTTTATTTCTAACACACTTACACCAAGTGCCCTTTCATTCGCATTTTCGCCACTTGTTGCCGTTCCTGGAACAGGTGCAGGAAGCCCATTAGCATTATTAATCTGCTTTGGACCAAGAATCCTTACAGCGATTACACCATGGTTATTCTATGCAGCCATGAAGAAACTTATGCCTGCAATGAAAGAGGGCGTAAGAGCCGTTATACTGGTAATTTCAGGTGCAATCGGTGCCATTACCAACACAACACTAGTTATGGGACTTATTTATATTCTTTTCAAGGGCGCATATGCAGGCCTTAAGGGAATACCTGTAACAGAAGTTAAGTCAGTTATTCTTGGCGTTGTAGCGGCAAATGGAATTCCGGAGGCAATAGTTGCGGCAATTGTAACGCCTGTGGTATGTATGATTATTTTTAAAATAACAAAAACAAAAATAATATAAGAGAGATCGGATTTAATATCTGATTTTCATATGAAAAAGACTGTCTTAGATTATCCGGAAATATTCGTTTTTAACGAAGTATTACAGCCCGGATAATCAGGACGGTCTTTTTATTATTTTACATGGAAAATTTTAACGGACTGATTAATTAAAATGGTATAAAATCTGTTTACCTGTTATGTAAAATGTGCAATAATGAATTAATATGTAAGCACAGAGGTATTATGTCCGTAAAGCTTATAAACAGACATTTTATTAAATGGTTATACAAAATATTTATCATTAAGTAGAGGTATAAATATGGAAGCATATAAAGAGCAATTTATTAAGTTTATGGTAGAGAGCGATGTTCTTAAATTTGGGGGATTTTACACTTAAAAGTGGTCGTAAATCCCCTTTCTTTATGAACGCAGGACTTTATGTAACAGGTTCTCAGCTTATTAAGCTTGGAGAATACTATGCTACAGCTATTCACGAAAACTTCGGAGATGACTTCGATGTTTTATTCGGACCTGCATACAAGGGAATTCCTTTTAAGTGTAGCAACAGTTATTGCATACCAGAACAAGTATGGCAAGGGAAATCAGATATTGCTCTAACAGAAAAAAGAGATTAAGGATCACGGAGATGCAGGTATTCTCTTAGGTTCACCTCTCAAGGATGGCGACAGAGTAATCATTATCGAAGACGTAACAACATCAGGTAAGTCTATTGAGGGGAGACATTCCCAATCATTACATCTGCTGCAGATATAGAGATTAAGGGTATGATTGTATCTCTTAACAGATTAGAGAAGGGTAAGTCAGGCGAGAATAAGACAGCCCTTACAGAGATTCAGGAGAAGTACGGATTCAGAGCTGAAGCCATTGTTACAATGGAAGATGTAATTGAATTATTGTATAATCAGGAATGTAACAGCAAGGTTGTTATTGATGATGAAATAAAGGGAAAACTGGACGAATATTATAAGCAATATGGTATTTAACAGATGAACCATGTAAATATTAATAGATTTATAAGGTTATTTGCAGGTATTGCATTTGCTATATATGCATCTTATCTGATTTATTACACATTCTTAGATCCATCACTGGGAAGAAGTGTCATAAGGCAGGAGATTATGCATAACACCACAGGAGTAGATTATGTTAATCTTGTGCCATTTAAAAGAAATAAACAGATTTGTAAGTAATATAGGCAATATTAGATTTAATATTATCCTGTTAAATGTTGTTGGCAATGTAGTTGCATTTATTCCGCTGGGCTTTCTGTTACCTGTTACAAACAGAAAAGCTGGTCTGGTGGAGTACGATTTTAATCGCGGCAGGAGCATCAGCTCTCATAGAGGTTATGCAGTATGTGACTAAGCTTGGAACATGCGACATGAACGATTTCATACTCAATACTATTGGTGGAATACTTGGATATGTATTTTACAGAATACTGTTTTTAATAATAGATGTCATATATAGAAAAAGACAGAAAAAAAAGCTAATGAAGGTAGAATTCAAATCAAAGCCGAAGAGAACTATTTTCTTTGAAAGAGGACGAAATTCCATATGGGGTTTTTTATCTCTATAGGAGTATTTATCGCCTCTCTTATTATAGTTTTTAGTAAGTGTAAATATTTCTCATGCCAATAATGGAAATGCTGGATATATAGTCGGAAGTCTTGGACTTACCGCATTATTTTCCAGTATTGCAGGAATATTTTATCGGTCTGAGAGGCTTTAGGGATGAAGATAAGATATACTGGCCGATATTTGCAGGCTGTATAGGCAATGCGATTATTATGGTATTTATCATATCTTTGTATATAATCAGTTTTTAATTTATTAATGTTAATAAGTTAATGAGTTATTAACTTATTAACATTAATAAATTAATATAATTAATAAATTAATAACATTAATATAGTTTATAGGAGTAAAGTTATGGCAAAAAGTTGGTATTGTAATGGGAAGCGACTCAGATATGCCTGTTATGTCTAAGGCAGCAGAGGTTCTTGACGAATTAGGTATTTCATATGAAATGAGAATTATCTCAGCTCACAGAGAGCCTGAAGAATTCTTCGAGGATGCTAACAGCGCAGAAGACAACGGTTACAAGGTAATTATCGCAGGTGCAGGTATGGCAGCTCACCTTCCTGGGAATGTGTGCAGCAATCTTTGATCTTCCTGTTATTGGAATCCCAATGCATACAACATCACTTGGCGGTAGAGATTCACTCTACTCTATAGTACAGATGCCTTCAGGTATTCCTGTGGCAACAGTTGCTATTAACGGTGGTAAGAATGCAGGTATCCTTGCAGCTAAGATTCTTGCAACATCAGATCCTGAACTTCTTGCTAAGTTAAAGGCAATGAAGGAAGGCATGAAAGAAGAAGTTATGAAAAAAAAGACACTAAGCTTGCAGAAGTAGGCTATAAGTCATACACAAAATAATTATAATTTATAAGATAAATAAAAAAAACCAACATTGTAGTTTTATGATGTTGGTTTTAGGCACGCAATGGTTAGTGTTTAATATGGAGGTTAATATGGATTATAAGAACGCTGGGGTAGATATTGAAGCAGGCTACAAATCAGTTGAATTAATTAAGAAGCACGTTGCAACAACAATGAGACCGGAAGTTTTCGGTGGACTTGGCGGATTTGCAGGTATGTTCTCTGCAAAGGCTTTTTAAGGATATGGAAGAGCCTATGCTTGTATCAGGAACTGACGGTGTAGGTACAAAGCTTAAGTTAGCTTTTATTATGGACAAGCATGACACAGTTGGTATTGACTGCGTTGCCATGTGTGTAAACGATATTGCTTGTACAGGTGCAGAGCCATTATTCTTCCTTGACTACATCGCATGTGGAAAGAACTTCCCAGAGAAGATTGAGCAGATTGTTAAGGGTGTTACAGACGGATGTAACATGTCAGGTGCATCACTTATCGGTGGTGAGACAGCTGAGATGCCTGGCTTCTACCCTGAAGACGAGTACGATATTGCAGGTTTTGCAGTAGGTGTAGTTGATAAGCCTAAGATGATCAACGGTGAAAGAGACATCAAGGCTGGCGATACATTAATCGGTATTGCTTCAAGCGGTGTTCATTCAAATGGTTTCTCACTTGTTAGAAAAGTATTTGATATGACTAAGGAATCATTAGATACATACTATGATGAATTAGGTAAGACTCTTGGTGAAGCTCTTATTGCTCCAACAGTTATCTCTATGTTAAGGCTATCCAGTCAGTATTAAACAGTGGTGTTGCAATTCACGGCTGTTCACATATTACAGGTGGAGGTTTCTATGAAAATGTTCCAAGAATGCTCCCTGAAAATGTTGATGCGGTTGTATTAAAAGATTCTTACGAAGTTCCTGCAATCTTCAAGCTTCTTGCAAAGAAGGGTAATATTGCTGAGGAAATGATGTACAACACATACAACATGGGTATCGGTATGATGCTTGCTGTTGACAGTGCTGATAAGGAAAAAGGCAATCAAGGCTATCGAAGAAGCCGGTGAAAAGGCATTTGTTATCGGCGAAATCGTAGAAGGTAACAAGAACGTAAAGTTAGTATAATCCGTAACCTGTTAATTAGTTTGATATATCCCATGTCTGTTAAAGGAGAATAAGTTTGTTAAGAGTTGTTGTATTAGTATCAGGAGGAGGCACTAATCTCCAGGCTATTATAGATTCAGTAGAATCAGGCAACATTCAAATACGGAACTTGTCGGCGTAATTAGTAATAATAAAGACGCATATGCCCTTGAGAGAGCTAAAAATCATAATATTCCTGCATTTGGAATATCTCCTAAGGATTATGAAACAAGAGAATTGTTCCATGAGGCATTAATGGAGAAGCTTGCAGAACTTAAGGTTGATTTAATCGTACTTGCAGGCTGCTTAATTAAGATTCCTGATGAAATGGTCAGAGAATATAACAATAGAATTATTAATATTCATCCTTCTCTTGTACCTTCATTTTCAGGTGTAGGCTTCTATGGCTTAAAGGTTCATGAAGCAGCTCTTGAAAAGGAGTAAAAAGATTACAGGAGCAACAGTACATTTTGTAAATGAGATCGTGGACGGCGGTAAGATATTAAATCAGAAGGCTGTAGAAGTTATGGAAGGTGATACTCCTGAAGTTCTCCAGAAGAGAGTTATGGAGCAGGCCGAATGGGTGATTTTACCACAGACTATTGCAGATATCGCAACCGGAAAAATTAAGATAGGATAAGATGGGAAGGCATTGAGTATGAAGGTTTTAGTAATTGGAAGCGGCGGAAGAGAACATGCTATTTGTTATAAGCTTTCACAGAGCAAGCAGGTAGATAAGATTTATTGTGCACCGGGTAACGCAGGTATCGCTGGAATTGCTGAGTGTGTAAATATAGGTGCCATGGAATTCGATAAGCTGGCATCATTTGCAGAAGAAAATAAAATCGGTTTAACAGTAGTTGGAATGGATGATCCACTTGTAGGCGGTATCGTTGATGTATTCCAGGAAAAGGGCTTAAGAGTATTCGGACCTAATAAGGCAGCGGCTATTCTTGAGGGTTCAAAGGCATTTTCTAAGGATCTTATGAAGAAGTACAACATTCCTACAGCTGCATACGAAGTATTTGAGGACGCTGATGAGGCAATCAAGTACCTTGAGACATCAAAGTATCCAATCGTATTAAAGGCAGACGGTCTTGCACTTGGTAAGGGTGTTCTTATCTGTAATACAAAGGAAGAGGCTCTTGAAGGTGTTAACACAATCATGGTTGACAAGAAGTTCGGAGAATCAGGAAGCACATTAGTTGTTGAAGAGTTCATGACAGGTAGAGAAGTATCTGTACTTTCATTCTGCGATGGTAAGACAATTAAGATTATGAGCTCAGCTCAGGATCATAAGAGAGCAGGAGATGGTGATACAGGTTTAAATACAGGCGGTATGGGGGAACATTTTCACCTTCACCATTCTACACAGATGAAGTAGATGAATTTTGCAAGAAGTATGTTTACCAGGCAACAGTTGATGCCATGGCAAGCGAAGGAAGAGAGTATAAGGGCGTTATCTTCTTCGGTCTTATGCTTACACCGGATGGACCAAGAGTTCTTGAGTACAACTGCAGATTCGGTGATCCTGAAGCTCAGGTAGTTCTTCCAAGATTAGAAAATGACATCGTTGATGTATTTAATGCATGTATCGACGGAACACTTGACCAGATCGACTTAAAGTTCAGAGATGAGGCATGTGTATGTGTTGTTCTTGCATCTGACGGATATCCATTAGCATATGAGAAGGGACTTCCTATTACAGGATTTGAAGCATTTGCTGATAAGGATGATTACTTCTGTTTCCATGCTGGAACTAAGTTTGATGAGAATGGCAATATCGTAACAAACGGCGGACGTGTTCTTGGAATTTCAGCTTTAGGTTCAGACCTTAAAGAGGCAAGAGCTAAGGCATATGAAGCTACAGAGTGGATTCATTTTGACAACAAGTACATGCGTCACGATATTGGTAAGGCAATTGACGAAGCCTGATGTAAATATATTTTTAGGAGAACTGTTATGAAGATCAACCCGGTAAAAGGGACAAATGATTACTTACCTGAACAGGTGAGACTCAGAGATTATTTACAATCTCAAATTTTAAATGTATATGTAGAGAACGGCTTTGAGCATATTATTACACCTGTCATTGAAGATGCCGAAAAACCTCGATAAGAGTGATGGTGGAGAAAACCTTAACCTAATTTTCAACATCCTCAAGAGGGTGATAAGCTTGAGTCAGTTATCAATAAGGGCGTAACTGTAGAGAACCAGAAGGAATTAAGTGATTTAGGTTTAAGATATGACCTTACACTTCCTTTAAGCAGATATATTGCTAATAATCAGAATGAATTACTCATGCCTATGAAGTGTATTCAGATTGACAGAGTATACAGAGCCGAAAGACCTCAGAAGGGCAGACTCAGAGTTTATCAGTGTGATATCGACATTATCGGTAGTGAATCATCTGACAGCGAATTAGAGTTAATCTTAACAACAGTTAAGGCTCTTAAGGCTATCGGACTTTCAGACTTTACAGTTAAGATCAATGACAGAAGACTCCTTACAAATGTCTTACAAAGCTTGGCTTTGACAGAGATTTAGACAGCGTATGCATTTCCTTCGATAAGATGGATAAGATCGGTTTAGATGGTGTGTGTGCTGAACTTTCTGAAAGGAATTTTCACAGCTGAAGCTGTTGAAAACTTCAGAGAATTCCTTTCAAGAGATTCAATTACACTTGATTATATCGGTGAGCTCTTAACTGAAGAGGATGCAGAGCCTGTAGAAAGCCTTAAAAACATTATTGCAATGTGCAATGAGCTTTCTGATAATTCATTCAATATTGAATTTGACCTTTCATTAGTAAGAGGCCAGGGCTACTACACAGGAACAGTATTTGAAGTTGTAAGCAATGAATTCAAGGGGTTCAGTTGCCGGCGGCGGAAGATATGACAAGCTTATCGGTAAGTTTATCGGAAGAGACATTCCTGCAGTAGGATTTTCTATCGGATTTGAGAGAATCTTCGCAATCCTTTCAGAAAATGGTGCAGCATGTGCCGAAACTAAGAAGAGAATTGCTCTTTTATATGATGAAGGTCAGGTTGCTGAAGCTGTTAAGGAAGCTGACAAGCTCAGAGCAGAAGGATTAATCGTAAGCTTATTTGTTAAGCCTAAGAAGACAGGTAAAAGTTTATTGATAAATTAGAAGAAAAAAGGCTTTGCCGGATTCATCAATTTATCGGTTAAGCCTGATGTGGTATATTTCGAAAATTAATTTTTGCCTGAGTATTTTCAGCATAAACACAAAATAAATATCTACAGTAAGCATTGATTCTGTAGTAAAATAATAAACACTAAAAATAGCATTTTTCATTGTATACACTAATTAATGGATGTATATAACGAAGATGCTATTTTTGTTGTAGTATATTTATGTATGTATAATTGCTTTTGATATAATTGTACAACATATAAAAAAGTACTATACTGATTGATAATACATATAATTTATGTGAAACAAAGGAGCCGGTTTCGTGTCGGAGAATATAAATGAAAAGGCTGATTTAAGTAACAATCAGAAACTTAAATTAGCTAAGAAGATAATAGATTATGTACGCGATGAGCTTATTATTTCACTACCGTATTTTAACAGAGCCATTCTTAAAAATGCCTGTGGAATTTTATGAGCCAAAGAAGTTTGTTGCAGATGATTTCGGTGGATTTGCAACTGACATGAAAAAAGATCTATGCAGACATTAATCTTCTAATTAGTGATTTCAAAGCCAACAGAATCACAATTGCCAGAAAAATGCTGCATTCAATTTTCCATTGTCTCTATAAGCATCCGTTTAACTACAACAGACTTAATACAAAAATATTGGGATTTCGCCTGTGACGTGGCAGTAGAACTTGCCATTATGGATCTTAATATAGATGCATTAAAAGAGCCTCAGGATACAGAGCGTGAAACTGTATGGCATCTTATTAATAAAAAAATGTAGAGCATCCATATGCAGAGAAAATATATGAATTTATGATGTCATCAAAGGCTCATGCCAATGACTGGATGCAATATGCCAGATTATTTAAAAAGGATCACCATGAAATTTGGAAGAAATCAGGCCTTGTGGAGCAGGAGGGTAACTTCCTCTTACCTATGGCTTCTAATGAATTAGACCAGCTTGGAAATGGAATGGGAAAGAGTCTTCAGAAATGTAAAGAAAGACAAGGAAACCGTTGAAAAGGGACAGGGAAGATCCATTGCCTCAGTTACGGATGTACTTGGAAGAATCGAGGGAGACAACAATGACTACACAGATTTCCTTATGAAGTTTGCTAAGCTTCAGGAAGAAGTAAGAGTTAATGATGACGAGTTTGATTACATTTACTATACATATGGTATGCAGCTCTATGAGAACATGCCTTTAATAGAGCCGTTGGAATACAAAGAGACTCTTAAGATATATGATTTTGTTATCGCCATAGATACTTCAGGATCATGTAGAGGACGAGTTGTTAAGAACTTCCTTAGAAGAACATATTCAATTCTGAGAAATAAGACTGTATTCGGAACAAGAATAAATGTACACATTTTACAGTGTGACAATACAATTCAAAGTGAAACGGTTTTTAAGATCGGATGAGGAATTTGAGCGTTATATAAGTAATGTTGAGGTTGTAGGTTCAGGTGGTACTGATTTCAGACCTGTATTTGAGAGAGTAAATGAGCTTAAGGATATGGGAGAATTCTCAGACTTAAGAGGTCTCTTATATTTATCAGACGGACTTGGAATATTCCCAAGTCAGGTACCTGAATACAAAACAGCATTTATCATAATGCCATATGAGGACATGATACCAAACTTACCTGACTGGGTTATAAGTAAGGTTGTAAGCAGAGAAGATCTTGACAGATAATAAATTTAAACGGAGGATATGGGGTTATCCCTTATATATATTATGAATATTAGAGAAGCTAAAAATCAGATTAAACAGTCAATCGATATTTATCTTGCAAAAAGATAATCTTGGAAATTACAAAATTCAATTGAGAAGCAGAGACCAATTTTTCCTTCTTGGTGCACCTGGTATTGGTAAGACAGCCATCATGGAGCAGATTGCAGATGAGCTTGGCATTGCAATCGTATCTTACTCAATGACACACCACACAAGACAGTCAGCACTTGGTCTTCCATTCATCGTAAAGAAGAACTATGACGGTGTAGAGTACAGCGTATCTGAGTATACAATGTCTGAAATCATTGCATCTGTATACGAGACAAGAGAATCAACAGGAAAGCTTGAAGGTATCCTTTTCTTAGATGAAATTAACTGTGTATCTGAGACGCTTGCACCTTCAATGCTTCAGTTCCTTCAGTACAAGGTATTCGGAAATCACAGAGTACCTGAAGGCTGGGTAGTAGTTACTGCAGGTAACCCACCTGAATACAACAGATCTGTTCATGAATTTGACGTGGTTACTCTTGACCGACTTAAGGTTATTGAAGCTGAACCGGATCTTGAAACATGGAAGCTATATGCAAAGAAGAAGGGTATTCACAACTCTATCCAGACATATCTTGATATTAAGGGCAGTGACTTCTATGTTATCGAAACAACTGTAGACGGTAAGTCATATGTTACAGCCAGAGGATGGGAAGACCTTTCAGAAGCTATATTCCTTTTAATGAAGAAAAGGGATATACAGTTGATGAGGCACTTATCAGCCAGTACATCAGAAATAAGCGTGTAGCAGGCGAATTTGCAACATATTACAGCTTATATCTTAAGTACAAGTCAGATTACGGTATTATGTCTATTCTTGAAAATGGCGCAGATGAGAAGGCTGTTTCAAGAGCACATGACGCTGCATTTGATGAGAGAATCACTGTTGTAGGACTTATGATTGAAGGCTTAATTCCTATGATGCGTGACAATACAGAAGTATTTGAAAGTCTTAAGAAGTTATTCGGCTACGTTAAGGAAACTAAGGCGGATGACAATATTATCAGCAAGCTTACAGAGATTGACGAAGCTCTCCAGAAGGAATATGAGCAGAGACTTGCAGGCGGCGTATTAGATCTTGAAGGCAAGAGAGAATACAAGTATGCAATGGCATTTGTTGAGGAGCTTGTACAGGCATTAAGAATTGATGTAGACAGCTCAGTTGCATTCAGTTACTTACAGACTCAGTTCAATGAGAAGGTTAAGAATGTTAAGGCAAATGCTGTTGATATTAAGAACATGCTTAACAATGCATTTGAATTTATTGAAAAGGCATACGGCGATGGCAATGAAATGCTTCTCTTTGTAACAGAGCTTACAATCAGCAGATCTGGTGCAAGATTTATTGCTGAAAACGGATGCGACAAGTACTACCAGTACAACAAGAAGCTTATGCTTGATGAGAGAAATTCTGCATTACTTGAAGATATCAAAAAACTTTGAAAAGATGATTGATGAATCTGAAGAAATCGCAGACATTTAATTATAAACAGAATTAAAAAAAATCCCCTTTATCAAAGACTGATAAAGGGTGTTTTTTAATTTTTTGCGATATATGCTTAGTTAAGTTCACGAGTTATAGATGGTATAATCAGAAACAGAAATAAATTTAGGAAGATACAAAAAAAGATATATGAATAACATAGAATTTGATTATATAGATTTAAATGACAGAGAAATCTTGCGTAAACGGTATTAAGACAGAGGAAGTGCCGGAAGAACTTAAGGTATTGGAAATTCCGGGAGAAATAGATGGTAAGAAGGTTACTTCCATAGCATCCGGTAATTTCAACCTGAGAGGTCTTTTTATTGAAGAAATAGTAATCCCTGACACTGTTGAAAGAATTGAGGAATTCGCATTTGCATATATGGTCAGCTTACATGAGATAATAATTCAGACAGTGTTAAATACATTGGAGAGGGCTTTATTACTGCCACATCCATAGAAAGTGTAGAGATACCTGAGGGCATAGAAGAGCTTGTAAGACCTGACTTAATCGAGTGCGCCATTTATGCAAGCGGAAACAAGCACTATAGTGCAGACGGCTATGGTATTTATGAAAATGACTATATTTCCGGAGAGCGGTGAACATATAGGCAAAGTTCTCATAGGTGTAAATGTTTCAGATACGAGAACTGAGTACATATTAAATGATGATGCTGTCGGAATAGCGGAAAATGCTTTAAGAGTTACAAAATATTTAAAGACTCTTATTATTCCGGAGAATACTGTATTTATCGAAGAGGGTGCACTTTCATATAACGGAAATGTTGCAGGCGGAGACACAGGTATAGAAGAAGTCATCATAGATGAGAACAACCCTGTTTTCTTTGCGGAAAATAATGCGGTATTTAAGAGACTTGAAGACAATAAATATTTACTTGTAAGATCATTTGCAAAGACAAAGGGATATACGGTTAAAAAGGGAACTGCCATATTGGGATACAGATGCTTTGCAGATTCTGTTGTAAATGAACTTATACTTCCTGTGTCAGTTACTGAAATCCATAATGAAGTATTTGACGGATCATATATTCACGACTTTTTATCTTAATGGTGGAGATGTGAGAATATATTTCTACAAGGATAACAGATTTGAACTTGAGGATATGCAGGAAGGTTTTGGTAAGAATGGCAAAATGTATGATTATACATTTATGGATAATTTCTTACTGAAGGAAAGTCTCTTACAGGGGAAAGAGTTAAGATGATTGCTATAAGACTTACATATCCTGTGGATATTGAAGAGTCTGTGGATGCAGGCCTTAGAACTAAGATAAAAAGAAAATATATTTGACATTGTGGAAATGCTTGTGGAAAATAAGGATATAAAAACAGTGAAAATGCTTGGTGACTTAGACATTTTCGATGAGAAAACAGTGGGTAAAATCATCGATATTCACAGCAAATTGGGGCATGAGGAAATTACGGCATGGTTTATGGAATTTCAGAATAAACTCCGTAACAAATGTCCTAAGGAAGACTCATTTTGTAATGGATTTTTTAGAGATTTAAGGTAAATTTGAATGACATCACCTTTGGGTTCGTTAAGAAAAATATTATTGGTTATGTGCTATATTTGCATTATTTTTGCAGCAGCACTTATACTCAGGGAAATTGATTCCAAGGACAATCCGTATCATATTTTTACGTCACTGCTGATTACAATAATTTTAGAGAGCCTTGTAATATGGTGGGGAATACTGACATACAGCCGTATAACGGACCGATATATAAAAAAAAAATGGATAGCGGTTATATGTGTATTGCTGGTTTTCTATTTATTGCTGAGACATCTGAAATATAATGTTTTTGATTCCTATACGGATGCCGTCAGAATAACATGGTATATGTACTACATACCAATGCTGCTCATAGTGGTCTGCTGTATCTATGCTGTTTACCATCTCAATAATGACAATACAAAAGATATTCAGACACCAAAATCATTTGTTGTACTAATGATTATCAGCATTATTTTAATATTGGCGGTATTAACAAATGATTATCACCAGCTGGTATTTAAATTCCCGGATGATGGTTTTGTTAACAGTGATAAAAATTACAGCAGGGGAATTGTATACTTTGTAATTTCTGCATGGTATCTGATATGCAGCATTATATTTATCTGCATGGTAATTAAACGAAGCAAAATGCCTGGAAAAAATAAATTTATCTGGGTTCCTACTGCCATACTGGCCCTGGCTTATCTGTATCACGTACTTTATACATTAGGTATAGTGCCTTATTTTTTCAGGGATATGATTATAGTAAATGCATTTTTTACTGTTCTTATCTTTTGAATCAATGTTGCGGACAGGAATAATTAAGTCCAACTTATTTTTATTCATATCTGTTTAAGCAGTCATCAATTCCAGCCATGATATTAGATGACGATAGAAATGTAATATTTAGCAACAGGGATGGAAAAATATGCGATGACAAAATCATTGACATGCTATGTGAAGAAAAATGTTATTGTGGATGAAAATATCCGCTTTAATAGACTTCATTTAAGCAGCGGTTATATAATCTGGAAGGATAATATTTCCAGACTGGTATCTTTAAAAGAAAAAACTGGATTCTTCGAAGTTATCTTGAGGGTAAATATGTTGCTGAAAGTAATATGCAGAATACCAATATTGTCAGAAGAAGATTACGGAGCGAAATCTTCTGTATGATGAAATGAGAAGCTACACTTCTCAGAAAGTGCAGCAGATCAGACAGCTGACAGAGGAATTTGAAAAGGCGGCAAAGGAAGATGAATGGAAATATTTATTCCTGATAGGCGCACTGTCCATTTATATTAAGAGAATAGATAATCTGATATTTATCGAAAAGGAAAAATGGAATGATTCCTCCTGAAGAGATAAATAACTGTATCTCTGAAATAGAGAGACATTTAAAGGTGTTTGGCATATTGTGCCATTCATCGGTTTATTTAACAGGTAATTTAACCATCACTGAAACAGCCCGGCTGTATTATGAGATTATTGAGATAATAGAGCATACGGAAAGCGTGAAACCGTCATACTTTATATCTTTAACGGAAAAGAAATATACATATGAGCTCAGAGTCAGAATATCCGGCATAGATGATATTCCTAAGTTTAATATGGATCGATATTCAGTTGAGCAGGAAGACGATGAGGAATTTATTCTGATAAAATCATATGATAAGGAGAGCAATATTGTTTAAAAAAAGATAAATCTCTCTTTGTGGGGCCGAACGCGGTAAAGGAAGCATTTGATAAGTTTCCAACCGGAATTTGTTTTTTTAATTCCAAGGGACTGCTTATTATTAGCAACAATACCATGAATGCAATATTGTATGATCAGATTCATAAGGAACTGCAATACGAATCAGAACTGCTGAATGTACTTGCAACATGTTGTGACAATACACTTATTTCAGAATCCGGTACCTTATGGCAGTTCCAGAGAAAAAAAGATAAAGAAAAACTGGACCGAGTATGTTGCTTTTGATATTACAGCAATATATAAAAAAGAACATGGAACTCAAAAAAAAATAATGAAGAGCTTAAAAATATGCTTGATAATATCAGGACAACCAATAGAAATATTGTGGAAATAGCAAGAGAACAGGAGATTTTATCCATGAAAATGCTTATACACAACGATATGGGAAGAAATATTCTGAGCTTACAAAGGTATTATGCAAACGGATGCAATCCTTCAGAAAAGGAAGATATTATCAGGCAGATTAATAAGACCATTTCCGTATTAAACTGGGGGAAGATGATGAAGAGGATGAAGTTGATGACATTAAGGAATTGACTGAAATCGCTGATTCCATAGGTGTTAAGCTGGAAATAACCGGTAAAATGCCTAAGAATAAAGACAGCATTATGCTTGTTGCCGACTCCTTAAGAGAATGTATTACAAATGTTGTAAAGCATGCGGGAGGAGACAGACTCTTTGTTAATATAACTGACACAGATACAGAGCATATACTTGAAATCACCAATAACGGAAATAAGCCAAAGTGTGAAATTGTTGAGGGTGGCGGACTTAAATCACTTCGCAAAAAATAATTAACGAAAACGGAAAAATGGAAGTAATTTCAAGACCGGAATATAAGTTAATAATAACAATACCGAAAAAGGAGGATGAGCTGCATGACTAATGTTCTTATTGTGGATGATGAGCGAATTGTTCAGGAACTGTTTACATACTACATAGAAAAAGACTGATGGTAAATATACACTTGCCGGTGCAATTAAGGATGCAGCCAATGCTGAGATATACTGTGCAAGCGGTAAGGTGGATCTGATTATAATGGACGTCTGTACTGTAAATGAACACAGTGGAATTGCTGCTGCAAAAGAAATAAAAAGCAAATATCCGGATATAAAAATAATTATTGTAACAAGTGCTCCTGATTACCGTTTTATCGAAAAGGCAAAGGGAAGCCGGGGCAGACAGTTTCTGGTATAAGGAATTCGGCGATGAAGAGCTTATTGATGTTATGGATAAGACAATGAATGGGGAAAATGTATATCCGGATTCCACACCAGATGTACAGATTGGCAATATCAGCAGTGACATGTTTACTCTAAGGAACTGGAAGTGTTGTCATATCTTGTACAAAATATGGGATTACATGAAATAGCGGATAAAATGGGTGTTGCTTATACAACCGTCAGAAGCCATGTTAAGAATTTAAAGGAAAAAACAGGGAGAAAATAACCTTATAGGGCTTTGTTACCTTGTTACAAAGAACAGACTTATTCTTCCTGAGTACTAATTTATATTATTAAGATTGATATATAAGTTAAATTTGTTAAGTAAATCAAATTGATAGTTTCGATTTGATGGAAATGCACCATCCACTACCTTGGTATGATAAAAAAAAATATTATATAAATATATAATTAATTCAGAGAAATGAACATTGAGAATGTTTGTTTAGTTTGTTTTATATATAAAAGGGTAGGGATTATTATGTCATTAAAGAAGGTTATAGCTATTTCATCAGTTTCATTAGCTTCAGTAGGTATTTTTAGCAGGTTGCGGAAGCAGTGAGGCTTCAAATGCAGGTAAGTACACAATTACAAGCTTATCAGCAAATGGCACGGAGCTTAATCTCCAGGATTTAGCAAAGGCTGCAGGCTCTAGTCTTGATGAATTTTATATTGAATTAAAAGAAGACGGAACAGGTTCAATCAACGCTAACGGTGAAGCTCAGAACCTTACTTGGGATAAGAAAAATATCACAGTGGATGGTGAAGCAGTTCCTTATACTGTAAAAGGTAATGAGCTTTCAATCGTTCAGGAAGGAATAACCATCAAGGCTGAAAAGGAATAATTTTCAGATCAGGATTTAATATTCCAAACTAACAGGCTAAAAGTAACTATCTAAAAAGACCACCTATCGATTATCGGTAGGTGGTCTTTTATTGGAAAATAATTTGAATTTATTATTATCCGGTAAGTGTGTATAAGAGAGTGTTACATGTTTTACATGTGCATACATGGTAAGTTCTTGTGTTTAATAAAAACAAAAGTTTGTGTTAAAATAATTAAAATATTTGCAAATGTATCAGAAAGGATGAGAGATGTCTGTAACTTTTATCATAGGTCCTTCGGGCTCGGGAAAATCACAATTTGTATATGATTCTGCCTGCAAAAAGCCGTGAACAGATCTGACAGTATTAAGATTATGGTTCCGGGCAGTACACATTAGAGACGGAAAAGCAGATTATATCAAAAAGCCGTACGGGTGGACTGATTAACATTAATGTAGTCAGCTTTAACCGACTTGCCTATAAGGGATTAAATAAAATCGGCGGTGGCAATATCCCTGTCATTGATGAGGAAGTAAAAATATATTTATCAGAAAAATAATCAATGAGGGAAAGGGTGCCCTGAAAATATATAACAATTCCGCACTTAAAAAGGGGTGACAGATGAATTGAAATCTGTTGTTTCAGAGCTTCTTCAGTATGGAATAGACAGCGAAAAGCTGAAAGAAGCATCTGTTAAAATCTCTGATAAAAAGCTTTCAGACAAGTTATCTGATATTTCTTACATCTACGATAAATTTAAAGAATCCGTAACTGACAATAAATCAATGACTCTGGAAGAGCTTATACCAGGATTTACAAAGAGACTGTCAGAGTCTGATTATATGGATGATTCCATAGTATATCTTGATGGATATACAGGATTTACTCCTGCCCAGTACGATTTATTAAGAGTAATCATTAAGAAGGCGAGAGAGGTATATATTACCGTTACTGCCAATGAGTTCGAGAGCCTTCGCAATGCAATGTCTGCAGACAGCGGAAACATGAGCCACAAACAATATCGGGGATTTATTCTTTTATGAGTAACGATATTATCTGCTATGTAACTGATATTGCAAAAGAAAATGAAGTAGAAATTAACGAACCTGTTTTTCTTGAAAATCCTGTCAGATATGATGAAAGAAAAGATTTAGTATTTCTTGAAAAGAATATCCTTAAAAAATAACGGAGAAAGATTTTACGGTAAAGCAGAAAATATCCGCATACTGGAAACAAATACCGTTGATGAAGAATTAAAGTATGTGGCAGGCGAAATCTATGACCTGACGCGAAATAAGGGATTCAGATACAGGGATATTGCGGTTGTTGCAGGAGACATTAACGGCATTGCACCATCCGTAAAAAAGATTACATGAGGGACAACAACATCCCTATATTTATAGATGAGAAGTCAGGTCTTGATAATAATAAATTTCTTCAGTATATGAGATACATTTCCGAATTATCCATGGGGAAGTTTAATTACAACAATATAATAGGACTTATTAAAACAGGCATTTTGATATTTCGGAAGAAGATATTTTCAAAAATAGAAAACTATACTCTTGCTCTGGGCATTAATACTTACACTAAGTGGAACAGCGAGTGGGAGAGACGTACAAAGAAGGAAAAGAGAGACGTGACCGCAGCGCTTTAAAGGCAGAAAGTGCCAATGGCTATACTGATGCCGATAACATCGCCAATGCAGATACGGCTGGAAGTGGTGCCGGTAATCATGGCTGGGAGCTTTATGATTTAGACAGACTCAATGAAATAAGAGCCTGTATTATGTCTGAGATCAATATGTTAAAGGGAGCAATGGCGGATAAGGCCGTAACTCTGAATATAGATTCCAGGGATGTAAAGTTTGAAGCCGCAGGTACCGTAGGTAAAAAGGCAGAGAGATTTATTGATTTTTCTAAATAAGAGCAATGTGGATGACAAAATAGAAAGATATATTGATTCTGTAAAAAGAATTAAACCCATCTGCCCATTCTGAGAATACCCAGCTCATAGAAAAAAATAGTTGATATTTTAAATAATATGAAAAATATTTTAGGAGATATGGAAGTTGATAAATCCGGATTTATGGATATGTTTGCTGCCGCTCTTGAAGGTCTTGCCATAGGTATAATACCGCCTACAAATGACCAGGTTATTATCGGTGATATGGAGAGAACCAGACTCGGTAATGTAAAGGCTGTATTTATCATAGGAGCAAATGAGGGCAGTATTCCAAAGACTCATTCTGACGGTGGAATACTTACTGATTCCGAACGATCACGACTTGAAAGAGAAGCAGGACTCAGTCTTTCACCAAGCATAAAGGAAAGAAGCTTTATTCAGAGATTTTATATGTACCTTATGTTAACTTAAAGCTTCTGATAAGTTATACATTTTATATACAAAAAAGGATGTGGGTGGTTCTTCCCTTTTCCCATCATTTTTAATAAAAGAAATCTGCGACATGTATCCTACGCTAAATCCTGAAAGGGTAAGTAATGAAGCTGCCTGTGCCAATATTATTATTCCTAAGGCGAATTCTATTATTTTACCGGGAAGCAGTAATGCAAAAAGTATTCTTGATGCATTTAACAGAGAACTTATTGTGCCTGATGAGAGAAATATTCTCCTTTCAGATGCACTTTACAATAGTGTTGTTAAGGGAAGTGTATCCAGATTTGAAACATTTGCAAGATGTCCTCATATGCATTTCCTGAATTATGGAATGAAACTTAAACCAAAGGGAAGTATATGAATTTAATCAGATGGATATGGGTCTATTTGCACATGAAATCATGCAAATATCCATGGAGAAACTAAAGGACGGATATATTGATCTGGCAAATATATCTGATGCTGAAACCGTAAAACTTACATCAGATATTGTTGGCTCCGTACTTGATAAATATTCATACCTTACTGAAACAGACAGGGGATTATTCCTTAAGAAGAGCCTGGAAAGCCGTATTAACAGAAGTCTTCTGGCTAACATTGCCCAGATTAAGGGTTCAGGATTCATGCCTGACAGGCTTGAGCAGGGTTATTCGTACAATATGGCTCTTGAAAATGGTGACAGAATTTCATTCAGTGGAATAATCGACAGAATTGATATGTGTACCAATGAAGATGATAAATATATCAGAGTTATAGATTATAAAACAGGTAACAGATATATTGATTTAAATGATGTCTATGACGGAAGACAGCTTCAGATGATTATGTACCTTGAGGGTGCGATTCAAAGCATATACAAAGATGAAACAATCATTCCTGCGGGAGTATTTATCAGTCATATAAATGATCCTGTTATTGAATATGAGAATGTAAGCTCAGATGTTGATACTGAGATACAGAAGGAACTTTCTCTAAGTGGAATCATTAATTCAGATCCCGACATAATTGAGCTTCTGGACTGTGCAAAAACAAGTAATCTTATTGATAAAAAGTGAAGTTTAAAAGGATGGCTCCATGAGCAAATCAAGTGCGATTATGATGTCCACAGAGCAGTTTGCCGCAGCAAGAAACTTTGAGGTTTTAAAGATAAAATCCATAGGTAAGAAAATATTGCACGGTGATATTGAACCGCGTCCATATAAAAAACAGATTGCGGATGTAAAGAATCCTAAGGAAAATACCGCATGTCAGTATTGCGATTATGGCAATATCTGTTCATTTTCATATGACAACAAGGCATTTAAATATAATAACTGCAGCAAAATGAAAACAGATGAAATTATTAGTTTAATAACATTAAAAGGAGAGAATAATGAGTAACAGATGGACAGATGCTCAGCTCGAAGCTATTAATAACTCGGGCCATAATCTCCTAATTTCAGCCGCTGCCGGTTCAGGTAAGACAGCGGTTCTCCGCGTTGAGAGAATATGTAATAAGATAATTAACGAAGGAATAAGCGTGGATGACATTGTTGTCGTTACCTTTACAAAAGCAGCGGCAGCGGAAATGAAGACACGACTCAGAAATAAGATAAATGATGAACTCGCAGAAGCAATAAAGAATAATGACACTGCATTAAAGGAGAGACTGCTCCAGCAGAAGGTTTTATTACTTGATGCTAAAATTACAACTATAGACAGCTTCTGTCTTGATATTGTTAAAACATATTTTGAGGAAGCAGGTGTTGAACCGGGCTTCAGAACTCCTGATGCAGCAGAAATGGAGCTTATAAAGCAGGATGCCTATGATGAGTTAATTGATGAATTATCATTTGAAAATGATTCTGATTTATTTGATCTCATTGAAGTCTATGGTGATGTACGAAAAGTAAATATTAAAGACATTTTAGATAAAATCTACACGGCAGGTCTTTCCAAGCCATGGCCTAAGGAATGGCTGGAGAGCTTATACAGATCTGAAGACGACAATGTTGATGAGGTACATTTACAGTCATATATTGATGATATCAAGAAAAAGGTAAGTAACGGATATCAGGAAGCCGTTAACCTTTTTACAGCGAATGCCTGAAACTGAAAAGTTAAATGATCTTAAATCATTTGCATATGAAGAACTGTCCGTGATTAATAGCTTCCTTGAGACAGAGGATGTTAACCTAAGCCTTCAGTTTATCCTTAACAATATAGAATTTAAGAGATTTCCAAGTCTGCGCAATCTGGAAGATTATGAGGCTGAAGCAAAGGATAAGTATAAAGATATCCGAGACAGTATTAAGGAACTATTGTCAGATAAGTTCTTAATGCAGTTAAAGGATGAAGCTTGTGAAAATATAAGAGATATCGAGATAAATGTAACAAACAGTCTTCTTAACATGGTTAAAAGATATTTCGAAAAAAATAGATAAGGAAAAAGAAGAGAAAGAAACTTGTTACATTTAGTGATATGGAACATCTGGCTCTTGAAGTACTTGCAAAGCACGGAACAAGTGAACCAAGTGAGATTGCCATTGCACTTAAGGAAAAAAATATAACGAAATTATGGTGGATGAATATCAGGACAGTAATGATATTCAGGAGACCATACTCAGTGTTATTTCAAAGGATGGCAGCGGTAACAGATATATCGTAGGAGATGTAAAGCAGAGTATATACGGATTCAGAAGTGCCAAGCCGGATATATTTATGGGATTTTACGACTCATTTGATCTTTCAAAGTGCAGTATAGAGAGCAATTGTGATCTTTCATCAGAATTTAAGGAATATGATGAAGAATCCATCGGAGAAACAGTTCTTTTACAGAATAATTTCCGAAGCCGACAGGGAGTTGTTGACAGCACAAATGCCTGCTTTAAAGCACTCTTTAACAGGGAATATAATTCCATGGATTATACAGCAAGAGATGAGCTTGTATGCAGTGCATCATTTCCTGAAAATGAAAATGTACCGGGAGAGACATTTGCCGGTGAAAATGGCATATGTGAGATCTATCCGATTCTGTATGCAAAAAACGGTGTGAAAAGTATCCGCAAAGAAGCTTTGTTTATTGCCAATAAAATTAAAAAAATTAATGGATTCCAATACATTAGTTTATGACAAGGATGAGGGCAGATACAGACCGATAAAATACAGGGATATTGTTCTGCTTGCAAGAAATAATACGAGAGCAAGACAGTATGTGGAAATACTGATGAACGAGGGTATATCAGTATATGCGGAAAGTTCAGTAAGCTTTCTTGATACATATGAGATTAAGCCGGTTATTTCTCTTTTATCAGTTATAGATAATCCTCATCAGGATATTCCTCTTATGGGTGCCATGACAGGTTATTTTGGCGGATTTACACAGACTGAAGCAGCAATTATAAAATCATTTTCACCGGAACTTGGTTTATACGAATCTCTTCTTAATTACATTGGGAGTATGAAGGCCCACATATTCAGGAAGGTGTGGAAGAAGATGTGTCCATTCAGAAAGACATGGAAGTGGATACTGGTGCTCAGAAAAAAAACACAGATAGCCCGGATACAGCCATTCAGGAAAAAGATAAGAACATTTCTTAAGAGAGTGGAAAAGTACAGAAAAATGCTTCTTACTGACGGTGTTCATGATCTTATCTGGAATATTATTTACAGCACGGGATATTTTGATTTTTTTATAAGTAATCTGGAATCTCCTGAAATAAGAATTGCTAATATAAACTTCTTGCTTAGTAATGCGTTGTCATTTGAAAAGTCAAACTATAACAGTCTGTTCCAGTTCTTAAAATATATCGAGAAAATTATAAAGGATGATATAGAGATTGGTTCAGGAAGTGTAATAGATGAAAATGATGATGTTGTAAAGATTTATGACTATTCACAAATCTAAGGGACTTGAGTTCCCTGTTGTATTTCTTGTAAATATGACAGGAATGTTTTAACATGACTGACAACAGAAGTAAGGTCATTGTCTCAGATGATGCCATAGGCCTTGATGTTGTTGATAAAGACACAAGAGTTAAATATAGAACTGTAATTAAAGAGTCCATTAAGAAAAAAGGTTAAGAAAGATCTTATATCAGAGGAAATGCGACTTCTCTATGTTGCCATGACAAGAGCAAGGGAAAAACTCTATCTTGTGGGTTGTGTAGATGAAGATAAGATGGAAAAGTACAAATCCGAAGCTCTGGAAGGTAATGAAAAACTTTCATATATGAGATGTGACAGTCTGAACTCATACTTCGACATGGTTATGCCGGCGGTTTTAAATAGAAATAACAGTGACTATTTTAAACTGAAAGAAGTATGGGATAGCAATATTCTGTCAAATCCGGATGCGCATATTACTATAGACAATGTTGATGGGGATAAAACTAAAAAATGTGAAAAATTTGCCCGGATTCCATATGCGTATGAGGATGAAACCCATAACAGACCAAAAGATTTCCGTATCAGAATTGATGAGTGGAAATATTAATCTGTTTCAGATTATGAATTTGATGAGTATTTCAATATTTATAAGGACAGAAGTGATGATGGTAATAAAGCTACTGCAGTAGATGAAGATGCGGTAAGTAAAGCTTTGACTTCAGACATTGCAAATTCCAACCATGTATCAAAGTACAACAGAAAAACTCAGAACACATCCGCAAGCAGAGGTACTGCATATCACAAGGTAATGGAGTGCCTGGACTTTAACAATGCATCTACACTGGAAGATATTGATTCCCAGATTATTGCTATGGAAGCAGAGGGTCTCCTTAAAAAAAAGAAGCTGCACAGAGCATTTATAAGAGAGATATTCTTACACTTGTAAGTAGTGAATTCGGAAAAGTGATAGCCGATGCCCAAAATAAGAATGTTCTTCACAGAGAGCAGGAATTCATGATAGGTATTCCTAAGGAAGATGTGGATGACATCCTTATAGTGCAGGGGCCATCGATATGTATATTGAATATGAAGATCATATTGTTTTTAATTGATTTTTAAAACAGACAATGTACGACGTAATAAAAAATCCAGAAGATATACTTGTGGACAGGTATAGTGAACAGATTTATTATTATTCAAAGGCGCTGGAGCAGGTTACTGAGAAAAAGGTAACTGAAAAATATATTTATTCCTTCTGTCTTGGAAAAGTAATACCTGTAAACATGGATTAAGTAATTTCCCATTCATGGAATGTACCGTTAATATAACCCCCAAAAAGGCTATTTCTGGGGGTTTCGGAAGGGTATTTAATTGCATATAAAAAAATATTAAAAATATTTAAAAAACAGTTGCATTATTTTTGCGGCTTGTATATAATAACCCTTGTCGTTGACAAAGACGGCAAGGAAATAAGCACCGTTAGCTCAGTTGGTAGAGCAGGGGACTCTTAATCAGGGTGTCCAGGGTTCGAGCCCCCTGACGGTGTACTATATAGGTTCTTTGATTTGATGTGCGGTCTTGTCATAGAACTTATTTTAATTTTATAAGCACCGGTTAGCTCAGTTGGTAGAGCACCTGACTCTTAATCAGGGTGTCCAGGGTTCGACCCCCTGACGGTGTACTTTATATAGGTCCTTTGATTTGATGTGCGGTCTTGTCAATGGACTTATTTTTTTTGTCTTATATAAAATGTATTATTCAATTAAATTGCATGCAATACAATATACAATCTATTATAAGTGTGTATTGTAAAGACTGATAATCATTACTAATATAATTACATACAGGTCGTTAAGAAAAGACCATATTAAATAGTACGATAATACAAAGGGGTTCTTAATAATGAGTAAGACAGTTCAGGATATTTTAAACGAATTAGAAATAGAAGAAGTAGTTAACGCAGTTCTTAGTGACAATGCACCAGCAGAAGAGAAGGCAGAGTTAACAAATGCTCTTGCAAGACTTAAGGAAATGGAAGTTGCAGACGGTAACGACAGCGTTATGATCGGTGTTTGCCACAAGGACAACGGAACAGGTGAGAACAAGGTTCATTACTACACAGGTAACATCAGAAACTTCGGTAAGAATGATGAATTTGAAAATGTAACATTTGACCAGATCGATGAGAACGCAGGAATCTTCGCTAAGGAGCTTCTTGAGAAGAACATCGTTCCTGTATCAGATGCTATGGCATTCCAGGATTGGGCAGACGTAATCGGCGCAAGTGTTGCAGAAAGCAATGTTGATAAGTACGGAAAGCTTCAGTTCATCGCTGACATCATTTCAGAGCTTACATTCTTAGGTTATGACGAAGAAGCTCTTGAAGAGGTACGTGCAGGTCTTAAGGCATTCTCAGAAGATACAAAGAAGAATGGTAACAAGACATTTGAGGAAATGAAAGCTACACCTGAAGGTGCTCACCACCTCTTAAGTGGTATCGGTCTTAACGATAAGAGCGAAGAGAAGGAGCTTGCAAAGATCCAGGCTACTAAGGACGTATTAAAGGAAAAAATCGTTGAATACCAGCACATCTTAGATGTATTAGAGAACTTATAATTCTAAATTATTCTTAACCATTCCATACAATAAAAGCTGTAAGTATTGAAATCTCAATACTTGCAGCTTTTTAATTAAAAAAAATTATGACTTTATAAAGCTAAAGACTCAAAAAAGTAAAAACTTAGAAAATATACGGCTTTATAAATCAATGCCGGCTCATGGCCTGTCAGGATTACGGCTTAACGAAATCCTTAATAATTTTTGCGTCTTCGTATCCCTTTTTGTAGAATCTGTCGAAGTTTTCTTTATTACGTTTTACAGTGTCTACGCCACATGTATCATCAGGGTATACAACTAAAAGCAGTGCCTTCTTCCTGGCATTTAAGGGCATATTCAACGCCTTCCTTATATCTTCTTGCCTTAGTTCTTAAGCTTGCAGCAGCCTGAGGGAACTTTTTTCAATCTTTTTTGGCAAGTTTCATATCCTGCTCAGAAACATCTTCACATGCACTTATTGGCTTTGTAAGAATTACAACAACCTTATCGCATCCATGCTCAAAAAGCCTTTTGATAGGAACAGGGTCACCTAATGCACCGTCAAAGTAATATAAACCGTGTACTGCATGAGGCTTACATACATAAGGAATTGCTGATGAAGCCATGAAAATCTCGTAATGATCCTTTGACATGTCTGACTTGTCAAAGTACATAGGCTTACCTGTACGTGCTCTTGTACCGACAACGATCATTTCAGCCGGATTGGACATAAGATTTTCGTAATCGATAGGGTATTCACCGCCGGTATTACTCATCTTTCCGTAAATGTATTCGAGATCGATATATGATCTTTTAAAGATAAAGTTAGTAAGACTCATATATGATCTTCTGAATGAGTACTCTGCGTAGAACTTGTAGTTTCTTCCTCTCTGCTTGGCAACATATGAAGCTACATTTGCGCTTCCTGCAGAAACTCCGATACAAGTGTCAAAATTAATGTCATTATCTAAACAATAGTCAAATATTCCGGCGGCATAAATACCTCTGAGACCGCCGCCTACGTCAACAACACCTATTTTCATTATAGATACCTCTTGAATATTTATAAGATCAAATTTATTGCATCAAAAGTAGCATATTAGTTAAAATAATATCATTTTTACTATGTAAAAGTAACCATAAATTTTATTCACATCATAAATAATATGGTAGAATAGAAACTATTAATATTGTGCGGAAGGTAAACATGAAAAAGTTTAATATAGAGACGTTGTAAAGGTTTCTGTCAAGAAAACTGAAAAAGACCGGTGTGATACGAAACATTATAGGAGAGTATATAAAAAATTGTCCTTTTGGATGAGAAGGATGGGGAATTATATACATTTAAAGAAGATAAGCTGGAATATGTTGAACCGGTTGTTATCAATAAAGATGATTTAAGATCATTCTGCAGATACGAAATATCATACGATGAGCTTATGCATGGAAAGCCATATGCATATGCCATTTTTGATGAGGACTATATCATTACAACTGACGATATAGATATGGCAATCCACAATCATATTTTAAAAAAATGAAGATTTGGATTCATTTAAAGAGAACTGGTTTGTGAAAATATATAACAATTTATATAACTTTGTGGGACTGGATAAAATCTTTCAGGTAAGCATTAATGACGATGTAACAGACTTTCCGGAGGATAAGCACGTCGTTTCGGACTGTATTTTTATAATGTCCCAGATTTTCATTGATAAAACAGATATTTTTAAACTTGATGATGTGGTAAATGAGATAAGCATTTACATTGAGAATAAAGATAAACCTATATTAGAGAAGGAATTTACTACATTTCAGAAGAGTTTCTTTCTTATGTACTGGCTTGAGACCGGAAGAATAGATAAAGCCGACGGAGATATCAAGAAGAAATTAAAAAAATATATATTGATGAGAGATGTCTTGAAAATGATGTGTACACATTGAGATATAAGGCATTTGCCTGCTACAACAAGGGCAATCCTATATATGGAACTGATTACCATGTGGCCGAGCAGTGCCTCGAGAAACTTATGGAGAAGGCGCCGGAGCCTGTATATATGCAGAAATGCTTGGCTGTATTTACTATTTCGGAAAATGTAACGGCGGTGTGCCGGATTACGACAAGGCCTTTAAATGCTTTTCCATAGGTGCGGATGCAATGTTACCTGAATCCACATTCAGATTATCTGATATGTACTGTAATGGTCAAGGAGTCTGGCAGGATGAAATCCTTGGAACAAGTGTATTAAAGAGAATTTATATTGAGCTTCTTCATGATGTAACAAACAATAATATCAGCGAGGATTTTGCGGATATTGCCTACAGAATGGGCAATATTGCAAGATTTGGTATCGGTACTGCGGATATTGATTTAACCTTTGCATATTTCTTTTTTACCTTCAGGCAAAATTTGCCATAAGCAGCAGGGAAATCAATACTCCTGACAGGGTGAAATTATATAATGATATAGAAATGGCCATGGGAGACATTAAGCCTATGGTAGAGCAGGCGGAGAAATGACAGAATTAAGCTTGCAAATGATTCATTATCATCATCACTGGATGCCATAATCCATCTGGGATTTGAAAATGGATATATGAAACTGAAGTATAACTATCCGACAATGGATAACCTTAAGTTAAATATTACCTTTTACAAGGACAGAGGCTGTACAGTCAGAAGAAAAAAATATTTGTTACCATTCCGCAGTTTGATTTTTGCGGATATGTGGACAACTTCAACATAGAGGCTAAAAAACGTTAAGATATTTGAGGATTATCAGATGGATGAAGAAGAGGAAGATGTATCATCTGTTATTGAATTTTCAGATATTGAAAATGGTTTCTTTTTAATTGACGGAGTGGCCGTTGCAAGGTTAGATGCGGATATGTACCTTGTTAATACATTTAATAAAAATTAATATATTATGCTATAATCGTTTACAATAATCTTTTGCCATAAGGAGAAATATATGTCGGATGTAAGAGCAAGATTAAAAAGATAAAAAAAAGAATAGTAGTTAAAATCGGTTCATCATCTCTTATGTATGCCGATACTGGATTACTTAACATTGGTAAGGTAGAGAAACTGACAAGAATCCTGGCAGATTTAAGAAATGCAGGAAATGACGTATGTCTCGTTTCATCAGGTGCCATTTCAACAGGCAGAAACTCACTTACAACAAATAATAACAGTAATACTTTAAGCTTTAAGCAGGCTTGCGCAGCAATCGGTCAGGCAAAGCTTATTGCACATTATCAGAGATTTTTTGCTGAGTACAGTATTAATACTGCACAGGTTCTTCTTACTGAAATTATTTTAGCGGATGAGGAATCAAGAGTTAATGCCCTCAATACATTTAATGAGCTTTTCAAACTTGGAGCAATTCCTGTAGTTAATGAAAATGACTCTATTTCCACAGAGGAAATTAAGTATGTACATACATTTGGTGATAATGACAGATTATCAGCCATTGTTGCAAAGCTTGTAGATGCTGATCTTCTTATTATTTTGTCAGATATTGACGGTATGTATACTGACGATCCAAGAAAGAATCCTGATGCAGAGCTTATGTATGAAATAGACAGGTTTACAGAAGAACTTGACAGCATGGCAAAGGGAACTGAAGAAGGCGGCGTAGGTACAGGCGGAATGGCAACTAAGCTTGCAGCTGCAAAACTTGCAACAGCTGAAGGTATAGATGTTGTTATTCTTAATGGAGAAAAACCCTTACAATATAAGAAAGCTTATTGAGGGTGAGAAAAAATCGGCACATTATTTGTATCAAAGGACTGTAAATAATTGGATATAGTAGTTATTAGAAATTTAAATTCCGATAAATGAAAAAAGAATCAACGATACGACACTTCAGGTTATCAATTATGAAGAAGATTCATTTGCGGGATTTTCTGAATACAGAATGTATGTATATGATTACAAAAAAAAGAACTACAAAATTGATGTGGCAGTGGAGATTCCAAAGCTTGATATTGCAGATATAGAATATGCCAAAAAAAAGACAGAGACTATATCGTTTATACAAATGCAGTAAATATCGGCTATAACAGATTTCTTATATATTTTTACAGCTATAACTATTTAGATGATTCCAACAGAATTATTGCGGAATATAATCTGGATATACAAAAGGCTGACGGAAGAATTAAGGCATTTGTTTTGATGAAAATAATATCCTTATTCAGGAAAAGACATTTGATGAAGAAAAACCATATGAATTGTGCATTTACAGACAGCTTCTGGATAAACCCATAAGTGTTGATATTGATGTTCTTTCCACATATGGAATTGAGAAGATTATTTCATATCATGGGAATAACTGTGCCATTCAGATTGGTAGTGACTATTCACCTGTCACATATATCGGAACAATACTTATTAATAAATTTATTTCGGAAATATCTGTAAATATCGGAACGGATTTATATAATTTCATTGAGCAGTCCACAGATGACACTTACATTACTAATCTCGGTGTATCCGGTAAATATATTTACTATATGAAAGTAAATGCAGAAGATGAGAGTGAGCAGGTTATTGTATATGACAGCGAGTCCAACTCAAGCGTATACGGATAAATTATAATATTAATGAAAAATCCAGAATAGAAAAAAAAATCTTCCTGGTAGGCGGAGAACCAATCGTTATTACTAATGCCAATGGCGAATATAAGATAGTAAACCTCGGAACCCAGAGTGAACTTATGGAATTAAAAAAAAGGTGATGAGGTCTTATATATCGATGATACATTTATCGTAATGAATGAATATGTAAGAAAATTCTTCTGGCAGAAATATACTGAAATGGTTACTGTTTACAGATATCCGGGAATATATGAAGACGACAAACGTATATTGATGGAGAACAGACGATTTTTTGACTATATACAGAATAGTGATGAGCTTCTGATCCTTTTAGAGGAGGAACGTGATGGAGAACTTAAAAGAACTGAAGAAGAATCTGAGAAAACAGGTAAATAAGCTGCATGATGAGTTAAGTGAAGAAGACTTAAAAAGCACACTCCAGAGTTGCATCCGATAGAATAATTAAAGACTGTGAGGAATATAAATCAGCAGATGTTGTTTATGCATTTGTTTCATTTGGAAGAGAGATTGATACATCTATTATAATTAATAATGCACTGGAGAATGGCAAAAAAAGACTCCTTCTTCCAAGAGTGACAGACAGAGGTATGGTCTTTAAGGAAGTTAAAGACTTAAATGAGCTTATTAAAAAGTAATTATGGCATTTTAGAACCTTCAGATGATCTTCCTGATGTATGTGAAGACGGATTTATGCTTGTTCCGGGAGTGGTATTTGGAAAGAATCTCTACAGAATCGGATACGGCGGAGGTTTCTATGACAGATTCTTTGCCCAGACAAAGGTCATGAATATTTACAAGGCGGGGTACTGTCATGGCTATCAGATTGTTGATGAAGTTCCGACAGAAGAGCATGACTTTAAGATAGACGCAATATTTTCAAATGATGGTGTTATATCCAGATAATCAGATTGATTTATAACAAAGAAAGGGAATATATGATAAGTGTGGTTGAACTCGGCGAAAAGGCCAAAAAAATGTTTCAAGAAAACTTGCTAAGATGAGAAGCAGCGAAAAAGAACAGAGCTTTACACATTGTGGCTGACGCCATTGTACAGTCTTCCAACAGCATTCTCGCGGCTAATATGATGGATGTGGAAAATGGTATTAATAACGGCATGTCTAAGGCCATGCTTGACAGATTAACACTTACTCCTGAGAGAATTGAAGGCCTGGCTGAGGGCGTAAGACAGGTTGCATCTTTAGATGATCCTATCGGTGAAGTTATTCATATGTGGGAGAGACCAAACGGAATTAAGATTGGACAGATGAGAGTGCCAATCGGTGTTGTTGGTATGATTTATGAGTCAAGACCAAATGTTACATCAGATGCATTTGCAATATGCTTCAAATCAGGAAATGCCTGCATTTTACGTGGAGGTTCAGACTGTATTCACTCTAACACAGCAATTGTTGAAACAATTAAGACTGCACTTTCAAAGCACGGTTTCGATGATGACGTACTTCAGTTCATCAGTGATACAGACAGAAAATATGTAACTGAAATGCTTAACCTTACTGATTATATTGATCTGATTATTCCAAGAGGCAGCGGCAGACTTATTAATTTCGTAGTTAAGAATGCAACTGTTCCGGTAATTGAAACAGGAACAGGAAACTGCCACATATTTGTTGATGAGTCTGCAGATATTGACATGGCAATCGACATTATTGAAAATGCAAAGACACAGAGAATCGGTGTATGTAACGCTGCAGAATCTCTTGTTGTACATAAGAATATTGCAGAAAAGCTTCTCCCGGCTCTTGCTGACAGACTTGTTAAGCACCCTGTAGAAATGCGCGGTGATGAAACTGCAAGAAGCATTGATGAGAGAATAGTACCTGCCACAGCAGAAGACTGGGGAACAGAATATTTAGACTATATTATTTCTATTAAGGTTGTGGATGATCTTGATGTTGCAATTGACCATATCAACAGATATACAACAGGTCATTCAGAGTGTATAGTTACTGAAAATTATTCAAATTCACAGAGATTCTTAAATGAGATAGATGCTGCTTGCGTATATGTAAATGCATCTACAAGATTCAGTGATGGTATGGAATTTGGTTTCGGTGCTGAAATTGGGATCAGTACACAGAAGATGCACGCAAGAGGCCCTATGGGACTTGAACAGCTTACATCATATAAATATATTATTTACGGAAATGGACAGATAAGAAAAATGAGTAACGGAATAGATAATGTTCTGGAAATTCAAGAAGAATGCAGAGAAAAGTTAAAAGAAATAGTACAGAAGCAGTCAGAGGAAAAAGGCAGACCAATGGCTGGCTGTGTTGTTACATTTGGCTGTCAGATGAATGAAAGAGATTCTGAGAAATTAAAAGGGGATCTTAAAGGCGGCAGGTTATGAATTAACTGAGTCAGAAAAAAGGCTGATGTTGTACTTTATAACACATGTACAGTTCGTGAAAATGCAGATACAAGAGTATTCGGAAGACTTGGTTATTTAAATACAATAAAAGAAGAAAAAATAAGGAAATGATTATCGGTCTCTGCGGATGTATGGGTCAGGAGCCTCACATTGTTGAGAAACTCAAGGAATCATATAAATTTGTAGATCTTATTTTTGGTACATTTAATGTATATAAGCTTGCAGAACTTTTATATGCCCGCATTACATCAGGCAACAGCATTATTGACGTATGGGAAGAGAGCAAGGAATTTGTTGAATTACTCCCTACAGAGAGAAAGTACAGCTTCAAGTCAGGAGTTAACATTATGTACGGATGTGACAATTTTTGTACATACTGTATAGTTCCATATGTAAGAGGACGAGAGAAGAGCAGACCGGTAGAGGACATCGTTGACGAAATAAAGCGACTTACTGAAACAGGTGTTGTTGAAGTATGTCTCTTAGGTCAGAAATGTTAACTCATACGGCAAGGGATTAGATGGAAATGTTACATTTGCATCACTTCTTCAAATGAGATTGAAAAGATTGATGGATTACAGAGAATCAGATTTATGACTCCTCATCCTAAGGATCTCAGTGATGAAGTTATTTGAAGTAATGGCAAATTCAAAAGAAAATCTGCAGACACATTCATCTGCCTGCCCAGTCAGGAAGCAGTAATATTCTTAAGAAAATGAATAGAAATTACACAAGAGAAGACTATCTTGCATTAGTTGATAAGATTAAAACAGCTATGCCTGATATTTCCATTACTACAGACCTTATTGTGGGATTCCCTGGTGAAACAGAGGAAGACTTTGAAGATACATTGAGCCTTGTAAAAAGAAGTCGGATATTCTTCAGCATTTACATTCCAGTATTCAAAGAGAACAGGTACTCCTGCAGCTACATTTGAGGATCAGGTACCTGAAGAAGTTATGACAGAGAGATTTAACAGACTTCTTGAAACTGTAAAGGAAAGCTCAGGATGTAATGATGACCTTGCAGGAAAGACTATGGATGTTCTTGTGGAAGGTAAAAAAATGAGAAGCTTGAGGGATATTTATCCGGAAGACTCAGCAACAACATGCTTGTTCACTTTAAGGGTGACGAGGATTTAATAGGTAAAATAATAGATGTACATATAGATGAATCTAAGGGATTCTACTATTTTGGAACGATTGTATAACCGGAGGATGTTATGTTATCTCCAATGATGCAACATTATGTTGATACAAAAAGAGAAAATATAAAGACTGTATATTGTTCTACAGACTCGGTGACTTCTATGAAATGTTTTTTTGATGACGCCGTAACCGTATCAAAGGAATTGGAATTAACACTTTACGGAAGAGACTGCGGTTTAGAGGAAAGAGCGCCAATGTGTGGCGTTCCTTTTCATTCTGCAGACGGATACATTTCAAGACTTGTTAAGAACGGACACAAGGTTGCCATTTGTGAACAGCTGGAAGAGCCGAAAAAGACTAAGGATATTGTTAAGAGAGATGTAATAAAGATTATTACACCTGGTACCTCTTGATGACACTGCCGTACTTGATGAGAGTAAGAACAACTATCTCATGTGTATAGCATATTTAGGCGATAAGTTCGGAATATCATATGTGGATTACACTACAGGTGAATTCTTTTGTTACAGAGGTTAAGGAAGTATCTGTTTTAATGGATGAAATTAACAGAATAGTTCCTGCAGAGCTTGTAACAAATGAATATTTCCCTTATGAGTGGTGCAGATATCAGAGAGCTGTCAATTGTTAAATATTGCAGTTTCGACTCTTGATAATTCATATTTTGACAACGAGTTCGCATATGAAACATTAAAGGCTCATACAGGCAGAGACAGGGATGATGCCCTCTTTTAAAAATCTCTCAATAGGCTTAATATCAGCAGGTGCAGTACTCCGTTACATAGATGAAACTCAGAAAAATGCATCTAAGCATATTCTGGATATTAATTCCATATGATCCAAAGCAGTATATGATTATTGATTCTTCAACATGCAGAAACCTTGAGCTTGTTGAAACAATCAATGATAAATCAAGAAGAGGTTCACTTCTCGGAGTGCTTGATAAAAGCAGTACTGCAATGGGTAAGAGACTTCTCAGAAGTATGATTGAGCAGCCTTTATGCAGTGTAAGAGGTATCAATGAAAGACTTGATGCGGTAGAGGCATTTGTTAAAAATCCTATAGACAGAGAAGAACTCAGGGAATATCTCGGTCAGGTTTATGACATTGAGAGACTTCTTTGGAAAAATCTGTACTGGAAGTGCCATGCCAAAGGACCTTGTAAGCTTTAAGAGATCACTAAGCCTTATACCGGCCATTAAGCAGGTTATTTCAGGATATAATGATGCTCTGATTCTGGAATGCTTTAACAGCTTATGCGACTGCTCTGATGTTAAGGCCCTCATTGAAAATGCCATTGTGGATGATCCTCCTCTTGTAATAAGAGAACGGCGGAATAATCAAGGATGGATTTTCTCAGGAAATAGATGAGTACAGAAGTGCCAAGACAAATGGAACAGAGTGGCTCAGTAAGCTTGAAAGCGAAGAAAAGAAAAAGACAGGAATTAAAAATCTCAGAATAAAATACAATAAGGTATTTGGATATTATCTTGAGGTTACTAATTCCTATAAGGATAAAGTTCCTGAAGAGTGGATAAGAAAGCAGACTCTTACAAATGCGGAAAGATACATAACTCCTGAGTTAAAGAAACTTGAGGATATGATTTCGGTGCGCAGGAGAAAATGTCAGGTCTTGAATACGAGACATTTATCGCCGTAAGAGAAAAAGATAGCAGGAGAAGCTGAGCGATTACAGAAAATATCATATGGAATTGCAAGACTTGATGTATATACAGGTCTTGCCAAAGTATCAAGCCAGAATGCATATGTAAGACCTCGAATAAATGCAGGCGGTGATCTTGTAATTAAGAATGGCCGACATCCTGTTATTGAGAAAAAATGGTTCAGGAAAATACATTTGTTGCAAATGATACTGAACTTAACAATTCAAACGAGAGAATTGCACTTATTACAGGCCCTAACATGTCAGGTAAGTCCACATATATGAGACAGACTGCACTTATAACACTGATGGCTCATATGGGTTGTTTCGTTCCGGCTTCATCTGCAAATATCTGCGTGGTAGACAGAATATTTACAAGAGTTGGTGCAAGTGACGATTTATCATCAGGTAAATCAACATTTATGGTGGAAATGAGTGAAGTGGCCAGCATTTTAAATAATGCCACTAAGAAGAGTCTTCTTATCCTTGATGAAATAGGACGAGGAACGGGAACTCTTGACGGACTTTCCATTGCAAGAGCAGTTGTGGAATATATTGCTGATGAAAAGAGATGTGGTGCAAAGACATTATTTGCAACTCATTACCATGAGCTTGTAGAACTTGAAGATGATATTCCATGTCTTAAGAATTTAAGTATTGCCGTAAAGGAAAATGGCGAAGATATTGTATTCTTAAGAAAGATAGTAAGTGGTGGAGCGGATAAGAGCTATGGTATTCACGTAGCAAAACTTGCAGGTGTACCAAAGCTTGTTATTGAACGCGCTAAAATCTTACTTGCAGAATATTCGAAAGATGAAAGATTTATTTATACTAGAGATAAATCTTTAGAAAATAATATTAAAAAACAGAAATCAGCTGTCATTTTTGACAATGACACTGAAAATGATGCTGTTGGTGGAAAGTACAAATGTTTATCACATTCCGGAAGAACATCAGAAGCTTATTGAAGATATAAAAAGCATTGATATTAATCATTTAACTCCACTTGATGCGTTAAAGAAGCTTATGGATCTTCAGGAAAGCGTTAAAGATTTAATTTAAGACGTAACTGTCCATATGTATACCCCCCTGCAGATGTTTTATCCGTAGGGGTTTTACAGAAAGGTATAGGTGCAATATGTCTATACATATTTTAGATTCTTCGGATACAATTAATAAGATAGCAGCGGGGGAGGTGGTTGAGACCCTCTCTCTGTTGTAAAAGGAATTGGTTGAGAATTCAATTGATGCGGGAGCTACATCCATAAGTGTTGAAATTCAGGACGGTGGGAAGAAGCTTATCCGTGTAACAGATAACGGCAGCGGCATTAGCAGAGATGACATAGACAATGTATTTAAAAGACATGCCACAAGTAAGCTTATGCGTGCGGAAGATCTGTTTGATATTCATAGTTTGGGATTCAGAGGCGAGGCTATGTCAAGTATTGCCTCTATTGCTAATGTAACTCTGAATACAAAAACAGCTTATGATGATCTTGGAATCTCATGTTCCATCATTGATGGTAAGAATGAGAAAAATGAAATGGGTCTGTCTGAGGGAACAAGTATTACGGTAGAAGATATTTTTTATAATACTCCTGCCAGATATAAATTCCTTAAAAAATGCAGGAACAGAGGGTTCATACATAGTAGGTTTTATAGAGAGACAGGCTATGGTAAGACCTGACATTTCATTTAAGCTTACGGTTAACGGTAAGGTAAAGCTCCAGACAAGCGGAAGCGGCGATCTTAAAGAAGTTATATACATGGTATATGGCAGGGAAATCGCCACAAACATTGTTGAAGTAAGCTGTAAGGAAGATGGAATAAGCTTTACGGGATATATCGGAAAGCCGATGGTCAGCAGAGGTAACAGAAGTTTTGAAAACTACTGGATAAATGGCCGACTTATATCAAATGATGTAATAGGTAATTCCATTGAGGAAGCCTATAAGGGATATATTATGCCTCATAATTTCCCATTTACTGCCATTTCATTTGAGATAGATAATTCCTTAATCGATGTAAATGTACATCCTGCCAAAAAGGAATTACGACTTTCAGATTCAGAGAGAATTGCAAGTATTATTACAACTGTATTAAAGAATGCAATTACAAAGTCAAATATTATTCCAAATGTCCATATAGACAGTAAGAAGGAAAGACAGAGCCGAAAGTCAGCTGAGCAGCCAGATGAACATTCAGGCGGACAGCACACAGAAAGGTGTGACATCTGAAACTAAGCCGGATGGTTTAAACATAGAAAATGCAGGAAATAACCGGACTCAGCCAGCAACATTTGCAGGTCCCGCAACAGGTAACCTTGGGAAAATCATCGGAGAACATACCTTAGGATATGCTTTTGATAAAGACGGCGAACGTCTTAAAACTCTGAATCTGGGCAATGACCATAAGGACAATGATCAGAAGAAAGCTGACAGTCTGTTTGGAGAACTTATTCAGAATGCAGAACATAAGCATGAAGCAAGAACAGGAAAGGCATTAGCGTCTGAAAATGTAGATGGTTTTGTATTCCACAAGGACGACCTTCCTGAATTCCCAGAAAAAGAATTTTATTCAGCAGACCATAGAAAATGTTGAAGAGAGCAAGCCGATAAGAGTTATCGGACAGCTCTTTAAAACATACTGGCTTATTGAGCATGACAATACATTTTATATTATGGATCAGCATGCGGCTCACGAGAAAATATTATATGAGCGCCTTATGAAGCAGATTAATTCAAGAGAAGTTGCAAGTCAGGGACTTCTTATGCCATTTGTCATAAATGTGGATCCTGTTGTTGAATCAATGTTAGAAGATGAAACAATAATTGATGCATTTAACAGCATAGGCTATGAAATAGAATTATTCGGCCATTCAAGTATAAGAGTAATGTCTGTTCCTGCCATTCTTCCAAAGGCGGACTATAAGCAGATGATTATAGATATGCTTGATTCTCTTTCTGATACAGGAACCAATATGACACCGACACTTTTAATGGAAAAACTTGCTTCAATGTCATGTAAGGCTGCCATAAAGGGAAATGATGCCATAAGCTTCAGAGAGGCAGAAAGCCTTATCAACGAGCTTATGACAGCGGAAAATCCATATAACTGCCCACATGGAAGACCTACTCTTATTTCAATGAGTAAGTACGAGATTGAAAAGAAATTCAAAAGGATTGTTTAATTTTATGATGAATAAAAAAAAAGATAACATAGTGGTGATTGCAGGTCCTACAGCTGTTGGAAAGAGTGCTCTTGGAATTGAACTGGCTAAGAAGTTAAATGGTGAAATTGTAAGTGCCGACTCCATGCAGATTTATAAGGCCATGGATGTGGGTACGGCCAAGGTAACTGAAGAGGAGATGGAAGGAATTCCACATCATTTAATAGATATCGTTGAGCCGGATGTTAACTTTAATGTAAATGATTTTAAAAAATATGGCCAATGAAGCCATTGATGATATTTTAAGCCGTGGTAAACTGCCTATTATGGTTGGCGGTACGGGTTTTTACATTCAGGCCGTATTAAAGGATGTGGATTTCACAGAAGAGAATACGGACTATCTGCTCAGAGAATATTTTGATAAGAAGGCTTCCACTGAAGAGGGCAGAGATGAACTCTACAACAGACTTCTCATAATCGATAAGGATTATGCAGATACAGTTCATAAGAACAATATTAAAAGAGTAATCAGAGCTCTCGAGTATAACTATCTCACTGGTGAGAAAATGTCTGTTCACAACAAACAGGAAGAGAGCAGAGAATATAAATATAATGCGGCATGCATATTTTTTAAATGACGACAGATCAAGATTATATGACCGAATTGACCAGAGAGTAGATAAAATGGTTGAAGACGGTCTCTTCGAAGAGGTAAAATCTCTTCTTGATAATGACATTCCAAGAAACTGTACTGCCATTCAGGCCATAGGATATAAGGAAGTAGTGGATTACTACGACGGATGCACTGATAAGGACAGGACTATAGAACTTATAAAGCAGGATACAAGGCATTATGCCAAGAGACAGGTAACCTGGTTTATAAGGGAAAAGGAGTTTGAAAAAATCGATATATCCACTCTGAATTATGACAAAAAAAGAAAATTACAGAGGTGGCTATGGAGATAATAAAAAAGAAAATGTGAGGGTATATAAAATGTCATATGATATTTTAAAAAAGAGAAAATACAGAATAATTACAGTGAACTTTTCGGTATAGACAAGGATGTATTGTCATTCTGTAACGAAATATTGGCGGGACTTGAAAAAGAGATTTAAAGACATAGATACCGTTGCAGAATATAACCAAATGAAGGTGTTAAATGCAATGCAGAAGAACAACACTGCAGAGATGCATTTACACGGAAGTACAGGTTATGGATATGATGACGAGGGTAGAGATAACCTTGAGAGAATATATGCAGATATTTTCCATACAGAGGATGCTCTTGTAAGACCTCAGATTGCATGTGGAACTCATGCCTTAAATGTGGCACTTGCAGGCAACTTAAGACCAGGAGATGAATTACTTTCTCCAGTTGGTAAGCCATATGACACAATGGATGAAATCATCGGAATCAGAGAATCAAAGGGAAGCCTTGCAGAGTATGGTATCACATACAGACAGGTAGACCTTCTTGAGGACGGTACATTTGATTATGAAAACATCCGTAAGGCTATCAATGAAAAGACAAAGCTTGTAACAATTCAGCGTTCAAAGGGATACGACAGCAGACCAAGTTTTACTGTTACTCAGATTGGTGAATTAATTAAGTTCATTAAGGAAATCAAGCCTGAAGTAATCTGCATGGTAGATAACTGCTATGGAGAATTTGTTGAAACTATCGAGCCATCTGATGTTGGTGCGGATATGGTAGTTGGTTCTCTTATTAAGAATCCGGGTGGCGGACTTGCACCTTGTGGCGGATATATTGCTGGAACTGCAGAATGTGTTGAAAATGCAGCATACAGACTTTCAAGTCCGGGACTTGGTAAGGAAGTTGGTGCTACACTCAGCGTAAATGACAGATTTTATCAGGGACTTTTCTTTGCACCTACAGTAGTTGCATCAGCGCTTAAGGCTGCTGTATTTGCTGCAAATGTATATGAGAAGTTAGGCTTTAAGGCAATTCCAAAACGGAACAGAGGTAAGAGCTGACAACATTATCCAGGCTGTAGAGCTTAGAAGTCCTGAGAAGTTATTGGCGTTCTGCGCAGGTATTCAGGCAGCGGCACCTATCGACAGCTTTGTAACACCGATTGCCTGGGATATGCCGGGATACGACAGCCAGGTTGTTATGGCAGCGGGTGCATTCGTTCAGGGTTCATCAATTGAGTTATCGGCTGACGGACCTTTAAGAGAGCCATTTACAGCATATTTCCAGGGTGGATTAACATGGCCTCATGCAAAGCTTGGAATCATTAAGAGTCTTCAGAGCCTTGTTGATAAAAAGCTTGTTGACTTAAATGGCAATGTATAATAAAAAATCCAATTTTTTATTTATTTCTTAATATAGTTTATGCTACAATTAGTCGCGTTAAAGTAATACATTTTCATGTAAGGGAGTTATACAATGGAAAAGATCTACGAAGGAAAAACAAAAAGATGTCTATAAGCTTGAGAACGGTAATGTTTTATTAAAGTTTAAAGATGATGTTACAAGGTAAAGATGGAGTATTTGATCCGGGTGAAAATGCCGTAGGACTTACAATTGACGGTATCGGTAAGGCTAACTTGAAACATCTATCATCTTCTTCAACTTATTAAAAGAAGCAGGTATTAAGACACATTATGTTAGTGCAGATGTAGACAATGCTACAATGGAGGTTCTTCCTGCTAAACCTTTCGGACATGGTCTTGAAGTTATCTGTCGTTATGTTGCAACAGGTAGCTTCATCAGAAGATACGGCGAATATATTGAAGACGGTACACCGATTGAAGGCGGATATGTTGAATGTACATTCAAGAATGATGCATTAGGTGATCCTCTTGTAACTAAGGAAGGTCTTGTTGCTCTTGGAATTATGACTCGGAAATGTTCGAAAGCCTTAAAGAGCAGACTTTAAATATTACAAAAGTTGTAGCTGCAGAGCTTAGAAGCACGGTCTTGATCTTTGGGATATCAAGTATGAATTCGGATATAATAACAATGAAGTAATTCTCATTGATGAGATTTCATCAGGCAATATGCGAGCATATAAAGACGGAAAAAAGAGTAGAACCCGTTGAATTGACAAAATTAATTTTAGATAAATAACGACAATTTATATATATTTTTTACGATATAAGTCACTTGTAAAAATAAGTTTCACATCATGTTAAACATGGGTGGAACTTATTTTTGTTACAAATGACTTTTATGATATACAGCCTATCATGATTTATTTGTGGTAGGTATTTGTATAATGTAGTATATGATACATTGAAAAGCTATTTTGTCGGCTGTTATACTAAACAACTTGTTTGTTGCATGGAATGGAGAATGATAATTGGATAAAATTGCGGTTTTAATACCATGTTACAATGAATCTCTTACGATAAAAAAGTAATTGAAGATTGGAAATCCGCTTTGCCTGAAGCAAAGATATATGTATATGATAATAATTCTACTGATAATACTGCAGAAATAGCAATGAATGCAGGTGCTACTGTTAAAAAATAGTATGAATATCAACAGGGGAAAAGGTAATGTTATCAGACGTATGTTTCGTGAAATTGATGCCGAAAGTTATATTATGATTGACGGTGACGATACATATCCTGCGGAACACGGACGCGAAATGGTAGAGCTTGTGCTTAACAAAAAATGTGGATATGGTAGTAGGTGACAGATTATCTTCAACTTATTTTGAAGAAAACAAAAGCCCATTTCATAACTTTGGGAACGAAATTGTTCGTAAATCTATAAATAGAATGTTTAAAAAGCGACATAAAGGATATTATGACGGGCTTTAGGGCTTTAGCTACAACTTTGTAAAGACATTTCCTGTGTTATCAAAGGGATTTGAAATAGAAACGGAAATGTCAATTCATGCTGTGGATAAGAATATGTATGTTGAAAATGTTATTGTGGATTATAGAGACAGACCGAATGGAAGTGAATCAAAGCTCAATACTTTCAGCGATGGAATAAAGGTTTTGAAAACAATTGGAAGGTTATATATAGAGATTATAGGCCATTGGGATTTTATTCATTTCTTGCGGCAATTCTTGCAATTATAAGCACTATATTTATTATTCGGTTCTTATAACTTACGGAAAAACGGGATTAGTTCCGGAATTTCCTACACTTATTGTTTGCGGTTTTGTCTATTTGGCAGCTTTACTTTCATTTTTTAGTGGGATGATTCTTGCATCTATACAATTAAGGAACAGGCAGGAATTTGAGATGTCACTTATGAGATGTGAGGAAAGTAAAAGGTATTTACTAAATAGGGGTAAAGATTAAAAATGCTCAATAATATAATTCGAAGTAGAATAAAAAGTATTGTTATAGGATTATTGCTTACTTATGCTTTATTATTTCAATATAAAGCTGTAACATTATCACCCGCTGTAGAAAATGGAGGCTTTATAGCAAGAGCATTTTCTATTACATCACAGGTTCTCAATGGATATGGGCTCGTTCATGCATTTATATGTGCTTGCATAATCTTTGTTGTATTATAAAACGCTAAAGCATATGGGAAGATATAACTTTAAATATGGTAAATTAATTTTCTTCATAGCACCTATTTTTGGAATATTAAATGTTCTTGGACTTTGTATGTATCATATGGACAAATTACCTAATGTTTATGGTGGGGTATATACATTTTGGATATTAATTGTGATGTTGGGCTGGACTGTTGCTTTTTACTTGCAGCATATTGGGTATGGTATTTTGTTGAATACCGATTACTTAAAAGCTTCTATAGACAATAATAAAGGTGCAAAATGCGAATCCAGTAAGGAATCTGACCGAAAAACTGAATTATCAAAGAATTCATTTTGGAATAGATTATGGGCTTGGTGTAGTTCTCATTTTTTTTTATATCTTCTGCCATTATTATCTTTTTTATGTTGGATACCTTGGTTAATAATATATTATCCTGCAAGTATGGATAACGATGTGTATTGGCAGCTTGCTTTTTGTATTTTGGGAAAATAGAACAAATAAATCACCCATCCATGGTTTGCCAATACGATACTAGCAATGTTTTTATTCTTTTGGGCAAACAGCTGGGAAGTGCCAATTTTGGGATATTTTTATATGTTTTAGTCAGAGATATTATCATGGCATTTATATATGCCGCCGGTGTAAATATGCTTCGTAAGGCCGGTATAAGAAAATTATTTTATAGATTGGTACTTATATATTTCGCAATAACACCAGTGTGGGCTGCATATGCTAAACATGGATTTAAGGATACATTTGCAGCAGCTTTATTTACATATTGTATTATTAGTTTTATAACTCTCATATATAAGAGAAAAAAAACATGATGATAAAGCGTTGAGTTATATTAATTTCGCCATTGCAATAATAGCTTCATCATTGTTTAGAAATAATTATATATATTGCATAATTCCTGTTTCAATAGCGATGATTATTTTTTGCTTATAAAAAAGTTAAGTTATATAAAATAGAATTATTATTTTAGCTTTTGCATGCGTATTTGATACAATCAATATATAATGGACTGGGAGAAGTTTTCTGAAATGAAAATGGATGTAATTTCGGCGTTTAAAATTCAATCATTTGCCGCAGCAGCCGCGTGCTGCCGCAACATATAAATTGGCAAAGAATCATGGCTGATCTGAAAACTGGTTAAGATCGTTGAGACCGTCCTGCGTGACGCTTCCTTCATATCAGTCTCTTGACGTAACCAGAATGAGCAATTTCCGATCATCGATAAAAATGATAGTAAATACGCACCGAAGCGCTACTGA
>VOFJ01002989.1_pt1 | contig 45730 bp, 79 predicted proteins | sample 5384081 | NCBI WGS metagenome assembly VOFJ01 (sample SAMN12384729, study PRJNA508395) | human gut metagenome | isolation source: healthy gut I | host: Homo sapiens
CAACTGGGAAAAATGCTAAATTAGATATTTCAAAATCTAACTTTACAAACAATATTAAAAACTATGTAAATGGTGATCGTTTGAAGTTGGTGCTGTAACTACTATTTGGTAATGCTACTATTCATGATTTCTTACTTTGTTAATAACTCTGGCCGTTGGGGTGGAGCTTTAGCTGCAACTGGTGGAGTATCTGGCAGTGCTATAAACACTATTTAGTGTAGATGGAACTAAATTTGTTAACAACACAGCTTTATATGGTGGAGCAATGTTTTGTATGGGCATCTAATTACACTATTTCCAACTCTGTATTTGATAACAATTCAGCATTTGGTAAAGGTGATATGAGTCCTAATGACAATAATGGTGGAGCATTTATAGTAACTCAGGATAATATACCTGTTTCAGGTAAAATAGTTAACTCTAATTTCACTAATAACAAAGCTCAATATGGTGGAGCTGCTTGGATTAATGAAGGAACTGTTGATATTGACACGATTTCTAACTTTATAAACAACACAGCTACTACTACTGCTGGAGCTATTGGATTTGATTCACAATATACTAAAATTATCGCTACTGTTGATTCTTCTAAATTTGTAAACAATACTGCAGGTTCTTATGCTGGAGCTATTTATAATCTTGGTGATTTAACAGTTTCCGGTTCAGAATTTGACAATAATAAAGCACAATTTGGAGATATTATTTACAATAATAAGATTTACAATAAGGAAGGTATCTTAAGTATTAATGGTAACAAGTATAGTAATTACACTGAAAACAAAAGCTCCAATTATTAATATTGGTGATATAAATACTATTTCAAGTACTGGTGGAATAATTGTAACTGTTTAGATAATAAAACTGTAAATGTTTGTTACGGTGATGTTGTAACTTTACATGCTACTGTTGTTGCTGATGGTGTTCTTTGTAGCTGGTCAAAATTATTCTTCGTTATTGATAATGTTGAGTATATAGTAAAATAGTTTAGGAAACTGGTTTCTTATATTGCATCTTATGAAGTAAAAGATGTTGGTAAAAAACAGTCGGCATTGTTTATGACGGATCAGATGTTAATATTAAAACAGGTATGTTAAATATATCAAAAGCAACTCCTGATTTAACTGTCGGTGCATTAAAAATATTACTGTTGGAGATCTTGAAATAATTTACTGTAACCGGACCCTAAAGATGCAACTGGTCTTATAACTTTAACTTTAAATGGTATTGATTATATATTGCCTATTTACAATGGTGAAGCTAAATTCTACTTCCAAGATTTAACTGCTGATGAGTATGAAGTATCTGCAAGTTATTCTGGTGATAATCATTATGTAGCTGCTGAAAATTCAACAGTCTTTAAAAGTAGATAAAAGTTTTAGCTAACTTAAAAAATAAATGTTGAAGATATTACTTTTTAATTGGTGAAAACGGACTTGTTATAATCACTTTACCTTCTGATATTGACGGTTCAGTAGTTACTGTTAATGTAAATGGTAAAAAGTTTATCCTGTAACTGTTGAAAATGGATTTGCAAAACTTCCATTACGTGAATTAAATGCTGGTGATTATACTATATCTGCAGTATTTGCAGGTAATGATAAATACTTGCCTGGTGTAAGCAATGCTTTATTAACTGTATCTAAAGCTGACCCTGCATTAAATGTATTTATTTCAGATGTTGATTATTATGGCGCATTTAACATTAATGTTGCTTTTAACTGGTGTAGATGCTATTGGTTTAAATGGGGATGTGATTGTCACCGTTAATAATAAAGATTATACTGTTGCAGTTACTGACGGTAAGGGTAATGCTACTGGTGTTAAATTAGCTGCTGGTACTTATGATTTCACTGCTAAATTCGCAGGTAGTGATAATTATAATGATGTTAGTGATTCCGGTAATTTCAAAGTTAATAAGGTAGATTCTGCTATTTATGTTGCTGTTAATGATATTAAAGTTGGTGAAGATGCTGTTATTACTGTTAAATTATTTGGTGATGCTACTGGTAGTGTAACTGTTAATGTAAATGGTAAAGATTATACTGAACCTGTTGTTAATGGTGTAGTTAATGTAAAAGTGTCTGGTCTTAAAGCTGATACTTATGATGTAGCTGTTAAATATTCTGGTGATAACAATTATAATACTGCAGTTGCTACTTCCAGTTTTTACTGTGTCTAAAAGTTGATTCTATCATGGATGTAACTGTTGATGATATTGTATTTGGTGAAGATTTAACTGTTGAAGCTGTTTTTACCTGATGATGCTACTGGTGAGGTAGTTATTGTTGTTGATGGAACTTCATATCCTGCAACTATTATCGATGGTAAAGCTACTGGAACTATTAAAGATTTAACTGCTGGTGATCATACTGTAGTTGTTAAATATGCTGGTGATGATAAATACTCTGGTGTTGAAGTTACTGAAGTTGTTAATGTTGCTAAAGCAGATGCTGTTTTAGGTGTTGTTATTGCTGATGTTGATTATGGCAATGGATTTGTTATTGAAGCTACTTTAACTGGTGTTAATAATGCTCCTTTTTATCTGGTAATGTGATTGTTACTGTTAATGGTAAAAGAATATACTGTTGAAGTTGCTGCTGATGGTAAAAGGTATTGCTACTGGTGATAAATTAGCTGCTGGATCTCATGGTTTTTGCTGCTGTCTGGGCAGGAAATGATAATTACAAATTATTGTTACTGAAAAACGGTGATTTCAAAGTTAATAAGGTAGATTCATCTATTGATGTTGCTGTTGATACTATTGACTTTGGTGAAGATGCTGTTATTAGTGTTAAATTAGCTGATGATGCTACTGGTGAAGTAGTTATTACTGTAAATGGTGAAGATTACACTACAGCTATTGAAAATGGTGAAGCTACTGTAACTGTATCTGATCTTAAAGCTGATGATTACACTTTGTTTCTGTTAAATATGCTGGTGACAACAATTATAATGGAGCAACTGGCAGTGCTGAATTTTAGTGTACTTAAAATAACCCGGACATGGATGTAACTGTTGTTGATGGTGCTGTATTTGGTGAAGATTTAACTGTTGTCGCTGTTTTACCTGCTGATGCTACTGGTGAAGTAGTTATTACTGTTAATGGTAAAGATTACTCTGCAGTTATTGAAAATGGTGTAGCTAGTGCAACTGTTTCTGGTATTAACGCTGGTTATTACACTGTTTCTGTTAAATATGCTGGTGATAACAATTATAATGCAGTTGATGTTACTAAAGGTGTTAATGTTGCTAAAGCAGACCCAGCTTTAAATGTTATTATCGACAGTGTGGATTATGGTAATGTATTTACTGTTAATGCTGTTTTAACTGGTGTTAACAATGCTCCTCTGGATACTAATATAATTGTAACAGTTAATGGTAAAAACTACATTGTAGCTATTGTTAATGGTAAAGGTACTTTCCATGCTGATAAATTAGCTGCTGGATCTTATAACTTCAATGCTAGATTCGCAGGAAGCAATAATTATAATGAAGTTAGTTGATTCTGGTAAATTCAATGTTTATAAAGTAGATTCTGCTATTGATGTTGCTGTTAGTGACATTAATGTCGGCTATGAAGATGCTGTTATTAATGTTAAATTAGCTGATGATGCTACTGGTGAAGTAGTTATTACTGTAAATGGTGAAGATTACACTGCAGCTATTAATAATGGTGTAGCTACTGTAACTGTATCTGATCTTAAAGCTGGTGATTACACTGTAGCTGTTAAATATGCTGGTGACAACAATTATAATGCTGTAGTTGCTACTTCCAGTTTTACTGTGTCTAAAGTTGATTCTACTATGGATGTAACTGTTGATGATATTGTATTTGGTGAAGATTTAACTGTTAATGCTGTTTTACCTGCTGATGCTACTGGTGAAGTAGTTATCACTGTTAATGGTAAAAGATTATCATGTAGCTATTGATAATGGTAAAGCTATTAAAACTATTGGTGGTTTAGCTGCTGGTGATTACACTGTAGTTGTTAAATATGCTGGTGATGATAAATACTCTGGTGTTGAAGTTACTGGTGTTGTTAATGTTGCTAAAGCACAACCTGTTTTAGGTGTTGTTATTGCTGATGTTGATTATGGCAATGGATTTGTTATTGAAGCTACCTTAACTGGTGTTAACAATGCTCCTTTAAATGGTAATGTGCTTGTTGCTGTTAATAGTAAATTCTATGTTGTGAATGTTATTAATGGTAAAGGTACTTTAACTGGTGATAAATTAGCTGCGGATACTTATGGTTTTGCTGCTGCTTGGACAGGAAATAATAATTATGCTAGTGTTACTGAAAAAACGGTGATTTCAAAGTTAATAAAGTAGATTCTGCTATTGATGTTGCGGTTAGTGATATTAAAGTTGGGGAAGATGCTGTTATTAGTGTTAAATTAGCTAATGATGCTACTGGTGAAGTAATTATTACTGTAAATGGTGAAGATTACACAGCAGCTATTGAAAATGGTGTAGCTAGTGCAACTGTATCTGATCTTAAAAGCTGGTGATTACACTGTTTCTGTTAAATATGCTGGTGACAACAATTATAATGGAGCAACTGGCAGTGCTGAATTTAGTGTATCTAAAATAACTTCTGATATGGATGTAACTGTTAATAACATTGTATTTGGTGAAGATTTAATTGTTGATGCTGTTTTACCTGCTGATGCTACTGGTGAAGTAGTTATCACTGTTAATGGTAAAGATTATCATGTAGCTATTGATAATGGTGAAGCTGTACAAGTTGTTAAAGATTTAGCTGCTGGTGATCACACTGTAGTTGTTAAATATGCTGGTGATGATAAATACGCTGGTGTTGAATTTACTGACGTTGTTAATGTTGCTAAAGCAGATGCTGCTTTTAAATGTTATTATTAATAATGTAGATTATGGTAATGTATTTTACTGTTAATGCTGTTTTAACTGGTGTTAATAATGCTCCTTTAACCGGTGATGTGATTGTTACTGTTAATGGTAAAGATTACACTGTAAACGTCGTTAATGGTAAAGGTAATGTTACTGGTGTTAAATTAGCTGCCGGATCTTATGATTTCACTGCTAAATTTGCAGGTGATAATAATTATAATGCAGTTAGTGATTCCGGTAAATTCAATGTTAATAAGGTAGATTCTGCTATTGATGTTGCTGTTAGTGACATTAAAGTTGGGGAAAGATGCTGTTATTACTGTTAAATTACTTAGTGATGCTACTGGTAATGTAACTGTTAATGTAAATGGTAAAAATTACAATGGAACTGTTATCAATGGTATGGCTAATGTAAAAGTGTCTGGTCTTAAAGCTGATACTTATGATGTAGCTGTTAAATATTCTGGTGATAACAATTATAATGATGCAGTTGCTACTTCCAGCTTTACTGTGTCTAAAGTTAATCCTACTATGGATGTAACTGTTGATGGCATTGTATTTGGTGAAGATTTAACTGTTGAAGCTGTTTTACCTGCTGATGCTACTGGTAAAAGTAGTTATTGTTGTTGATGGAACTTCATATACTGCAAATATTACTGATGGTAAAGCTACACAAGTTGTTAAAAGATTTAACTGCTGGTTATCACACTGTTGGTGTCAAATACGGTGGTGATGATAAATATAATGATGTTGTAGTTGACGGATTTGTAATTGTTGATAAAAGCACAACCTGTTTTAGGTGTTGTTGTTTGCTGATGTAAATTACGGCAATGAATTTGCTATTTGAAGCTACCTTAACTGGTGTTAACAGTACTCCCTTTAAATGGTAATGTAATTGTTACTGTTAATGGTAAAATTCTATGTTGTGAATGTTACTGACGGTAAAGGTACTTTAACTGGTGTTAAATTAGCTGCAGGTACTTATGGATTTACTGCTGTTTGGGCGGGAAATGATAATTATGCTGCTGTTGATGAAAACGGCGATTTCAAAGTTAATAAATTAAACTCAACTGTTGCAGTTAATGCTGATGACATTAAAGTCGGTGAAAATGTAACAGTAAGTGTAAATGTGCCTTCTGATGCTACAGGTGATGTAATTATTACTGTTGACGGTAAAAATTACACTGTAGCTATTGTAGATGGTAAAGCAGTTAAAACAATAGCTGATCTTTAAAGCAAACAATTACACTGTAACTGTTAAATACGCTGGAGACAACAATTATAATCCTAATCAAAACACAACCAAATTCACAGTATCCAAAATATCTGACTATAACATGAACATTACTGTTCCGGGTGATGTTAAAGTTGGAGAAGATGCTGTTATTATAGTAAACGTTCTAAAGACGCTTCAGGTAATGTTACTGTTAGTGTTGGTAAAGATGTTTATAATGCTGTAATTAGTAATGGTTCTGCTAAAGTTGTTGTTTCTGGTTTAGGTGCTGGTGTTTATAATGTTTCAGCTACTTTCGCTGATGACAAATATGCACAAAACGAAGCTAATGCAACTGTAGTTGTATCTAAAGTAACTGATTATAACATGAATGTTTCTGTTCCTGAATTTAAAAGAAGGAGTAAACTCTACTATTAGTGTGGATTTACCTAAAGATGCAACTGGAACAGTTACTGTTGAAATCGACGGTAAAAAATACACTGCAAATGTAACTAACGGAACTGCAAAGTAAATATCCCTGCTTTAAGTGCTGGAAATCATAATATCACTACAACTTACTCTGGTGATGCTAAATATGATTCCATGACTAAAAAAAAAGGAAACATAACTGTAATTCCAAATGTAAACTTAGATGTTAATGATGTTGCAATGTTTTTACCATGACGGAACCCGTTTAGTTGCTAAATTAACAGATTCTCAAGGTAAACCAATAGTTAATGCTACTATATACTTCAATATTAATGGTGTGGACTATGCTAAATCTACTGATGATAACGGTACTGCATATATGGGTCTTAATTTAGATTCCAATGTATATACAGTAACTGTAACTTATAATGGATCTGATATCTACAGTAAAATCTCCAAAAATGTTACTGTTACTATTAATCCAAGTATCATAGCTAAAGATTTAGTTAAAATGTATCAAAATGATACTAAATTCTATGCTAAATTCATTGGCAGTGATGGAAAAGCATTAATTAACACTACTGTCAGATTTTAACATTCATGGTGTATTCTACAATAGAACTACTAATGATGATGGTATTGCTGAGTTAGGTATTATGTTAAGACCTGGAAATTATATTTTAACTGCTTACAACCCTGTAACAGGTGAAGAACAAGGATTTAACATAACCGTAAAATCATTAATCGTGCAAAATGACTTAACCAAATACTACTTAAACGCTTCCAAATTTGAGGCAACTATCTATGATAAAAACGGAAGCTTAGCAGTAAACAAAACTGTAACTTTCAACATTCATGGAGTATTCTATACTAGAAGCACTGATGATAAAGGTGTAGTAAGTTTGGGAATCAGTTTAAGACCTGGAGAATATATCATTACAACAATATATGAAGGATTAGCTGTAGGTAACAATATAACTGTTTACCTACTTTTAGTTACCAGTGACCTTAATATGACTCATGAAGATGGCAGTAACTTCACTGCACAAACACTAGATGGTCAAGGTAAACCATTAGCTAACCAAAATGTAACATTTAACATAAATGGTGTGTTCTATAATAAAGTCACTGATGAAAATGGTGTTGCTTCATTAGCTATGAGATTAATGAGTGGAAAATACATTATTACATCTTACTGGAATGATTTCCAAACAGGAAACACAATAATAATATCTTAATTTGGGAGATTTTAATTAATCTCTCCTTTTTTCTTTTTTAACAAGTTCTTTTACTTTTAAAATTAAATTACACTGCTTTTTTGATTAGTTTTCACATGCTCTTATTAAACATTTATAAACATTCAGTTACTATGTTCTATCATGGCACATTATATTGACCACCCATTAATAAAATCCGATTCTATCGAAGCTAGGTTATATCAACAGGTTTTAGCTGCCGATGTGTTAAAAGAAAGGAAATACGATGATTGTTGCACCTACGGCATTAGGTAAAACTATAGTAGCTACTTTAGTAGCAGCAGATAGATTGGAAAAAGTTAAAAACTCTAAAATATTAGTATTGGCTCAAGTAAACCATTAGCTATACAGCACGAGTCTACTTTTTAAGGAATTTTTAACTGTACCCTGTTCATCAATTACAGGTGCTGTTAAAACTGATGAAAAGAGTTAAAAGATGGGAAGAATCTCAAATAATCTGTGCAACTCCGCAAACTGTTGAATCTGACTTGTTGAAAGGAAGATATTCTCTAAAAAAGATGTATCTTTAGTTGTTGTTTTTGATGAGTGTCATCACGGTGTTGGATCTTATTCTTATGTATATTTGGCTTCAAGATATGTTAAAGAATCTAAATTTAACCTGATTTTAGGACTGACTGCTTCTCAGGTTCTGATAAAGAAAAAAATAAAAAGAAGTTTGTGATAATTTATATGTTCAAAATATTGTAGTTAAAACTGAAGAGGATTATGATGTAAAAAGGCCTTTTTTTTAATCCGGTTGCAATCGATTGGGTTAGGGTTAAAATGAGTTCTGAATTGGAAAAAATTAAAAAACATGTTGATAAAGCTCTTAAAGTTCGTCTTAAAGGTCTTAAGAATATGGGAATTATTAGAACAGTTTCTGTTAACAAAACAGATATATTGAGAGCAAGAGGAAGAGTTCAAAGTGCAATTGCAAAGAACTGTAAATCCTAAAAAGGAATGTTTCCAGGCTATTTCAATTTTGAGTGCAGTTATCAATATACAACATTCTCAGGAACTTATTGAAACACAGGGAGTAGTTACATTTAACAAATATGTAGCTAGATTACGTAAAAAGAAAAAACAAAAGCTGCCAAATCATTAATTCAGGATCTAATTTTGGTAAAGCTATTTATCTTTGCAAGAGAAGCTGAAAAAACATGGTTTGGAACATCCTAAACTTAAAAAAGTAACTGATATCATTAAAAAGAATTGGGGCAAAATGGTCAAACCAAATTGCAGTCTGAGAGGTATGTTAAAGATGCTGACCAGAAATCTTCAAAAATAATGGTTTTCACTCAGTATAGGGATTCTCTTGAAATGATTCATCAGAAACTTGAAAAAGAAGGAATTAAATCTGCCAAGTTCTTTTGGTCAGGCTTCAGAGATGGTGAAAAGGGATTAACTCAAAAGGAACAAAAAGAAATCATTAAAGCCTTTAAAATTGGTGAATATGATGTACTTCTCTCAACAAGTGTAGCTGAAGAGGGAATTGATATTCCGGCTGTTGATTTGGTTATTCTTTATGAACCTGTTCCTTCTGAAGTTAGAATGATTCAAAGGAGAGGAAGAACAGGCCGTAAACGCTCAGGTCGTGTAAAAGTTCTTATTACAAATGGAACCAGAGATGAAGGTTATTACTGGGCTTCAATTAATAAGGAACGCAGAATGAAACGTCAGTTAATTGATTCTGAGGTATTGGAAGAGTTGAATTCAATGCTATTGAAAAAGGATGGAAAAAATGAAAAAAGAGTAAAAGTTTTAGATCCTGCTCCCAAAAAGGAAGAACTTCCGGTTGTTTTTGCAGATACTCGTGAAGGTAATTCAAAGGTCATACGTCATTTTGTCTGAAATGGAAATTGATGTTAAAGTTCAGGCAATGGCTGTTGGTGATTATCAGGTAAGTGATGAAGTTGTTATAGAACGTAAAACAGCTAAAGACTTTGTTGATTCAATTGTTGATAAAAGACTCTTTAAACAGGCAAGGTCTTTAATGGAGGAATTTAAACGTCCTTTAATTATTCTTGAAGGAGATGATTTGTACAATGGTATGATTAATCCGAATGCAATTAGAGGTTCAATAGCTTCAATAGCTCTGGACTTTGGAATCAGTATTATACCAACAAGAAACGCTCAGGATACTGCAGCTATGATTAAAAGAATAGCTATCAGAGAGCAAAGTGGTGAAAAACACCAATTCAGATAAGAACTGATAAAAAAACCTGTTAACTTGTGGGAACAGCAGCTGTTTATAATAGAATCCCTTCCAAATATAGGTCCGGTTAATGCTAAAAACTTATTGGAGCATTTTGGAACAGTAGCTAATATTATTAATGCTTCTGAAAGTCAGCTTCAGGAAGTTGAAGGTATCGGTAAAAAAACTGCAACCAATATTCGAAAAGTAGTTGATTCCAAGTATTTATATTTCCAAAATGAAATTAAAAAGAAAAAAAATTATTGTAGGAAAACTGAAGGTAATTTAACCATCAATCTCCTAAATCTTCACTATGTACCGGAGTATAATATTTTTCAGCTACAAATGTAGGTAAAATAGCACTTAATACGAGTATTCCAGTTATTACACTATATTCTGTCTGATTGATTAATGCATTATTTAGTCCGAATACTGCAGCAACAAGCCCAAAGGTTAAACCGGTACTCATCATCATTGTAACATAGTTATAGTTTTGTTTTTAAAAAGATTTTACTTGGATAATAAACTCCAATGTATTTGCTTAGTTGACGTAATACAAATAATGTTAAAAAGATTCCAAAACAGCTATATATTAAAGGTATTGAAACTTTCATTCCTCCAATTATGAAAAAATATTGAGTTATAATAGCAAATGCAACGGTTTTGAATCTGGCTTTAACTTCTCCTTTTTGTGTGTTTTTAAAGTGATCGGAAAGTATTACTCCCAATATAAATGCAGGTAATATGGCTTGTCCGCCACCAAGACTTCCAAAGAATATAAATCCTGAAAAAAGTAAGACAAAAAACATATTTTATTTCCAGTTCTCCTATTTTATTTTTTAAATAATGGATTTTCGAAAAATAAATCAGATTTATAATAAGCCATTACAAGAACTGCTAAAGACACTACATAAAATAATAATGTATAAATGTCAAATTTTGTAAATAAAACACTTAAAGCTATTGCAGTACATATGTCTGTTATAAATGTTGCAACCATTATTAATTTTCCGATTTTGTATTTAAATAGTCCTTTTTGAGTTAAAACGGAATAAACAACTGCAATACTTGTTTCAGATAATGCGGTACTTGTTAATAGCGCAGGATTTAATTCCCATCCTATAATGTAATAAGTTACTAAAAACACTATTACAAAAGGAATTAGAAATGATAAAAATCCTATTGTAAAACTTTCTTTAAAATTATCTTTCATTAAGTCAACATCAATTTCGACTCAGCTAGAAATGTAAGCAATATTCCTCCAAAACTAGCTATATAAATCATCCAAGATTCGCTGTGGAAGAGTCCCAGATTTCCTATTATTACTCTCTACTGCAATTTCAACTACTGTTACACTAATTCCAGTTTTAATAGAAATTACACTAGCTAGAAGTATTATTATCCCTAAAATTAATGGAAATACATCAGCCATTAAATTATCCTCCTAAGTATTTTTTTATATAACATAGGAGTTATCAGCAATTTTTATGGTTTGAAAATAAGTTTCTGGTGAACCCCATCACCAAGTTATTATTTTAAATATTTTTATTATTTAAAACTTTCATCATGATTTATACAACTTGCTATGATTCTCCTTTGGGAAAATTAACATTAGCTAGCAAAAACAATAAACTGATTGGTTTGTGGATTGAAGGTCAGAAACATTTTTTGGAAATTTTAAAGATAAAACAGGGGAAAATAATGATTTAACTATTTTTAAAAAACTGAAAAGTGGCTGGATAGCTATTTTAGAGGGGGAAATCCTTCAGTTAAAAATTTGGATTTAAATCTGCAGGGAACTGAGTTCAGATTAAAAAGTCTGGAATTTGCTTAAAGAAATTCCTTATGGTGAAGTTGTTAGCTATGGGGATATTAAAAAAAAAGATAAGTTCTGATATGTCTTCTCAGGCAGTTGGCGGTGCTGTAGGTCATAATCCTATTTCTATTATTGTTCCATGTCATAGAGTTGTTGGTTTTAACGGCAAATTAACCGGTTATGCTGGCGGTTTGGAAAATAAGATTAAATTATTGAAATTGGAAGGTGTAAAAATAAGGGATTTAAAAGTTATTTTTTAAATAATCATAACTTTTTTAACCCAATCCTTCTCATTTACTTCTATGATGTAGGTACCATTATACTTTTTATCTTCAAAAGTAGAGATGATACTTTTTAAATCAATAGAGCCATCACCTAATGCATAGTGTGAGTCATCATCACCATTATTATCATGGGCATGTATGTGTTTAATGGAATCAAAGTACATATCCTCCGGCCCATATCCTGCATGATTTGCATGACCTATATCTAAGGTCATAGACATGTCCAAGGAAGTAACCAGTTCATTTAATTCATAGGGATTTGAGTATATGTATCCTTCAAAGGTAGGCATATTTTCAATAGCTGCATTTACACCTAAATCTTTTCCATATTCTCCAATTTCTTCAATAGACTGTTTATTCAATTTAAAAATTTTATCTTCAAAGTCTCTGCCTAAAAAGGAATGGATCCTGGATGAACAACAACAATTTCAGCATCAATTTCATTTTGCAAGGTCAATGGATTTTTAATTTCAGCTATTGAAGCCTGTCTGATGTTTTCAGTTAATGATGCTATGTTCAAATTGATAATAGGAGAATGGACAGTATATTTTAAACTGTAATTCTCAAAGATATCTGTATCTAAATCCTGATTTGGATACTGATGCAATATCTCTGCATAATCCAGTCCTAATTCCTCAAAATATTCTAAATTTGTTCCTATATCATCTTTAAATCCTGATAATGTTGATGCACCTATTTTCATTTATTTCACCTATTTTTTTAACTGCAGTTATCTCTAAACCCATTTCTATGGCATCGAGCAACATGTCAGATAATTCGATGCCTCTTTTTATTTTAATTTCTCCTTTTCGGCTTGTTGTAGCTGTAAGCAAATATTCTTCTCCAACAAAAATATCAAAGTTTTGTGTACCATTGACTTTTTCCCAAATCTAAAATCAGCTGTTTTTTAGTGTGGATAATATCTACTTCAAATTTTTCACCGCGGGCCAGATGTCCCGGAGTGTTTTCAAGAATTTCAACACCTAAACTTATTCCAATATCCTTTTCAATCTCAGCTATTCTTTTCCCTGTTTTTACCGATGATTTTTGGAATATACTTTTTTCATTAATGTAGATATTTGCCCTTTCAGGAGAAATTATTTCTACTCCTACTTTGGATTTTGGAATTAATCTTTTAATTTTTTCTAAGGATTTGCTGTTCAGCTAGTCTGTCTACAGCAGATTTGGAAGTAGATGAATCTCCTGAAGAATTGTTAACTAAATCAAGGTCCATTACAATTGTCTGCTCACCATATGTGTAGATTTCATTTTTAAGCTCTCCAGTTTCAAAATCACGAATTTCAATAACTGGTCTGGCTAAATCTGCTTCCTTCATACCTGATGGAACTTTAACAGTCATTTTTGTTTCAAATACTTCTTTTAATATCTCCATCTTCAATGTAAATGCTGGTGTCTACTACTGAAGTAATTATTCCAAGTTTCAACTCTTGATGAAATCCTCTGTATAGCATCTATTGGTCTTGTAGTATGAACTACTCCAATCATTCCGACTCCGGCCATTCTCATACCTGCAAATATGTTAAAATCACTGTTTTTTCTAAGTTCATCATAAATTGTGTAGTCCGGTCTGACAAGCAATAAAACATCAGCAGTATTTTCCATACTTCCTTCTAAAGGAGCATATTGTGTAATTTCTGCCGGAAGTTGCAGATCTCTTGGAGATTCCATTGTTTTTACAATTTTATTTAAATCTTCAGCATAATATTTAGCTAGTGCCTGAACAAATGTACTTTTTACCTGCTCCTGGAGAACCTGAAATAAGTATTCCTTCAGCGCTTTTTGCTTATCCTTTCCATCAGCTTTTCAGAGATGTTGTATTCATCCAGACTAACATTAGCTACAGGTCTGACTGCGGTTATTTCAAAAGCTTCTGAAAATGGAGGTTTGGCCATTGAAATTCTATATTCTCTGGATTGAATAAACTGTTGATCCGTCTTTGTCTGATTCCAGATAACTTTTAGGATCGCTTCTGCTTTTTTCCAGGATTTCATTATAGATATCTAACATGTCAGAGTATGTGTAAGCTTTTGTCTCCAATTTTTACAAATTCCACATGTCCAGGGTTTCCTTTTTTAGCCATTGGAACAACATTTTCTTTTTAAATGAACAGACATTGTGTCGTCGTCAAATAATTTTTCAATAGACAGTTCTGCATGTTTATATTCCTGTTTGAAGTAGTAAACAGAAATTCCCTGAGCTTTTTGCAGTTTCAGCCTGAACTTTATCGTTTTGTAACTAATGTTCCAAATTCACTTCTGGCTAAATCTCTGATTAAGCTGTCAATTTCTCCGCTTTTGGCATATCTGATGTCATAATTAGTCGGACGTTTTCCTTTAAAGGTAATAGCTAACTCGCCATTGTCTTGAGCTTCCTGTAATTTCTGAAGTTCTTTTAAACCATTTATTCCTTCATTTCTATTTGGTATTTGCCTGATGTTCAAGTTCACAAACAACAGCTTCAGGAACAATAATTTCAGGATAATCCAAATCCTCTTTAGCTATTATTTTACTTATAGCTCCTTCTATTACAGCACTTGTATCTGGTATTATTGTTTTCATTTTAATACACATCATCGGGATTGAAAACTTTTTCTAAAATTGTTTCAAGTTCCTCTTCTTTTTATGTTTTCAATATTTTTAGTGTTTAATTTTCTAAAAAAACATGAAAAGTAGCCTTCATGGCATGCAGCTCCGTTCTGTTTGACTTTCAAAACAACTGCATCCATATCACAGTCAACAAGTATTTCTTTAACTTCCTGAGTATGACCTGAACTTTCACCTTTCAGCCATTGGGAATTGCGGGAAGTACTCCAGTAATGGGCTTTTCCAGTTTCAACTGTTTTTTTGAAGGGCTTCTTTATTCATATTGGCCACCATCAGTATTTGCCCAGTTTTCCAATCTTGGGCAATAGCTGTAATGACTTTCTGACCATTTTATTTCATGTCTAAAATTAATTTCCATTGTTCATACACCTTTAATATATTCCACTATATTGTCAAGGTCTACTAATTCCTGGTTACCGCTTTCCATATTTTTAATGGTAATCTGATTGTTTTCCAGGTCTTTAGCTCCAATAATAGCTACCTGTTTTACTTTGATTTTATTTGCATGGTTCATTATTTTCTTGAATTTTTTTGCCGTTTAAATCAACATCACAGGCTATTCCTGCAGACCTTAAAGTTTGAGTTATTTCATAAGCTTTAAGTCTTACATCATCAGAAATTGAGCTATGTAAATGTCAATAGGGCATGGAAGTTCTTCCGGTGTTGCAAGTTCTTCAATTGCATTCATCAATCTGTCAAAACCAAATGCAAAACCTGTGGAAACTACTTCTTCACAGCCAAATATTTTAATTAAACTGTATGTTCCTCCTCCGCAGACCTGCTTTTGAGCTCCGAGAGATGGAATATAAACTTCAAATACAATTCCGGTATAATAGTCAAGTCCTCTGGCTACACCTAAGTTTAAAGTGTAATTTTCCATTTTAAAACTGGCAAGTGTATCAATTAACTCTTCAAGCTCATTTAAAGCATCATGTGATTCAGGGTATGGTGCAACTAACTCTTCAATGTCTTTAATAATGGATTTGTCTCCAACCAAATCAATTAATTTAAATAAAACATTGTTTAACTCCTCATTGTCGATAATAGGATTTTCACCAGTTAATGATTCTTTTTAGAAGGTCTTTATCTCCTTTATCAATAACAACCATAACTTCTCTTTTGGGTAGCTGTATCTATGTTGAAATGTTTGAATAATCCGCGGATAATTCCTAAATGATTTATATTAACATCTGCACCAGGAATTCCAAGTTTTTCAATGGATTCTGAACACATTGCAATAACTTCAGCTTCGCCCTGCGGTGATTTTTGCTCCGATTAATTCACAGCCAAATTGCCAGAATTGTCTGAATCTTCCTTTTTTGCGGTCTTTCATATCTGAAACAGCTGCCGTAATAATAAAGTTTGATAGGTTTTGATGCAGTTTTTTGAAGTTCATTTAAGTATAATCTAGCTACTGGAGCAGTAATTTCAGGTCTTAAAGTTAGTTCTCTATCGGATTTGTCTTTGAAATTGTATAATTGATCTACAATTTCCTCTCCAGATTTTGTTGTAAATAATTTTAATTCTTCAAATAAAGGTGTTTTAATTTCTTGATAAGCATAATTTTCAAATACATTGCGCAATATGTTTTCTGCTTTTTTTCTCTCTCTCATTTCATCAAAAAAGAAAATCTCTAGTTCCTCTAGGTCTTGTAAATTCCATAATTGCCCTCCATTATTTTATCAATAATTTTATAATATTATAGATTTTATTATTTAATATATTTATAAGTGGTAGTTAATAAATTAAGAAAACAAGATTAAATAAATAAATTGGGAGTTTAAGTAAGGCTTTTTACCTTCTTAAACCCTTTATAAATGTATAAAATTAACAAAACAGCAGATACTACTGAAATAATCAATGTTGGAATTATCCAGGGAAATTCTAACATTATCATATCGATATATGTTGATTCTAAGAGAGTTACAACTAAATTATTGATGAAATGGACAGTTATTGGAATTAGAATATTGTCTGTTTTCAGATATAAAAATACACATACAGATTCCAAATAAAAAATGCACTTATCATTCCTCCAAATTCATGGCCAATTCCAAATAAAAAATGAAGAAACTAAAATAGCGGGAATAATTCCGATTCTTAGTTTTAACCGATTAAGCAGTACGCCTCTAAAAACTAGCTCTTCAACAAGAGGTGCAAGAATAATTGTTCCAAGAGCATCTATAAAAAATGCAACTGGTGTAAGGCTAGTATAATCAAATTCAAATCCTGTTTCCCAGGTCGGGTCCAGAAATCTGATTATAATATCTAAACGGAAAAACAATGCAAGGAAAAGCATTGCAAAAAAAAAAACAGGTTTATTAAAAAAATACATAAATGATTTCTTTTTGATTTTCAGTTTCAAAAAACTTTTATGGATATTTGAATTTAATCCATGTGTGCCTTTCAGAGCATAAATAAAGAATATTAATATTAAAAAATGTAATTACAACAAAATATAATTCATCAGAATCATAAATGGCTGGAAATATTTCACTTAAAATTACTCCAAGGATTATAGCTGCTATTCCTGCAACTACCAACTCTCTAAATTTTATTGATTTTAATCTTTTCATTGAAATTAGTGATATTAAAATCCATAATTAAATATCTGTAAAAAAGAAATATTTATACAATTAAATAAATATCACTAGTATATGATTAGTGGAAGTACAAAAATTGTAGGTCTGATAGGTCATCCTGTAGAACATATGTTTTCTCCACCTATGCATAATGCAGCTTTTTGGGGAATTGGGGATGGACTACGCTTACATTCCATTTAATGTTTATCCTGAAAACTTAAAATCAGCTATTTTAGGAGCAAAATCTCTTAATATAAAAGGATTTAATGTAACTATTCCTCATAAAATCAATGTAATGAAGTATTTGGACAAATTGGATCCGATAGCTGAACTGATTGGTGCGGTAAATACAATTGATTTTAAAGAAATGAAAGGATACAATACTGATGGAATAGGATGTATTAGAGCAATTGAAGAAGTAACTTCGATTAAAGATAAAAATGTTGTAGTGGCAGGTGCTGGAGGAGCTTCAAGAGCAATTTCTTTTTATCTGGCTCGTGAAAATCCTCAAAGCATAGCTATTTTAAACAGGAATATGAATAAAGCAAAATCATTAGCTGAGGATGTTAAAAACTCTAAATTAATGGATAATGTTAATTTTGATTCAACTGATAAAATAGCAGGTTATGTAAGTGATGCAGATATTTTAATAGATACTACTCCTGTAGGAATGAGTCCTCATATAAATGACGAAGCTATTGTTAAAGCAGAGGATATGCATTCTGATTTGGTTGTTAATGATATTGTTTACAATCCTAATGAAACTGTACTTCTTAGTGAAGCTATTAATGCAGGTGCAACTCCTGTTTATGGAATTAAAATGTTATTGTACCAGGGTGCAGAGAGTTTTGAAATCTGGACAGGAAAGAAGGCACCTGTTGAAGTCATGGAAAAACACTTAGAAAAACACTTGATTTGAGTAGATAAAATGGATTCTATATTTAATTTTGCCATTGAAAGGGATGAAGATAAATTTACAGCCTCTAAAAAAGATGTGTTGAAATTTTTAAAAATAATTGGCGTTGATACACGTTTTGTTAGCTATACTGCTGAAAAAATTTATATTAATAACCTGAGATTTTCCAAATTTTCAAGAAAAAAGACAGGCGACATTTAATAAGGAATATCCTGACATTGAAGTAGTTAGAAACTCTTTATTTCAGAAAATCTGCTCTAAATCTTCTAAAGTCCTTGCTGATGAAATAAAACCGAACAGCACAATTCTGATTCCTGAAAATAATGCTCTGATTGAAATTATTTGGTTTTCATATACTGTAAATATGGTGTAAAAAACTGGTTTACGGCGGAAATCATGATTTAACTGTTAATCTGATTATTTTAGACAGTAAAGTAAACTCCATATTTTCAGATATTTTCAAAGGAAAAGGATTGACATTCAATAAAAAAGATAATGAGATTTATCCTTTAATTAATGCCTTTAGATTGATTAATTCATTTTTGGAAATGGATGGTAAAAAAATAATTGAAAACTGAGGATTATGATGATTTGTCTACATCATTTATGGAATTTTTAGAAGATGTAGCTCTTCAGTATCGTGAAAATGTTTTAAAAGTTTATGAGTATATTGAAAAAGAATTAGAAGTTAAATAAGGAAACTTGTTTGTCTGTTTTCTTTTTTAGGTTTTTCTTTAACTTCTTTTTTTATTTCTTCAGCAGGTTCTTTTTTTCAACTTCTTTTTCAGGTTCTTTTTTTATTTCTTCGGAAGATTCCTTTCTTTGAGGAGGAATGGTAGCCAGTAATCCGTCTTTGATTTCCTGAGCTCTTGCATCTCTTTGTTCAACTCTTTTTGAGCTTTTTTTTGCTTTTTCCATTTTTTCAATAACTTTTTTAGGTATTTTTCTGGATCTGAAACGTTTTATTTCATCTTCTTCAAAACCTAAAAAGTCAGATATTTCCCAGGCAAGCTCATTGTCTTCAAACATAATTTCAAGGTATGGAAACATTGAAATAGCTACACTATGTGAAATATGCATTTTTTGAGACATTTTTTTCAGCTATTCTGTCTCTTAAATTTCTTTTTTCCTCTGTTACGTCCCATTAATGTAAATACAGTAGGAGAGGTAATCCTTGTAAACTTTTTATAAGTTTCATCTTTTGCATCACTAACTCCAACTCCCATGAAATCAGTTGCATATTTCCAACAACCGTAATATCTGCTGCTTCTTGCTCTTCCAAAGTATAAATCAGCTTTTGCAATGTTTTCATATGCTTTTTTGATTTCTTTTTTTCTTTGTGTATTCACGAGGAATATTTTCTGCAATGTATTCCATTACAAGTGTAGGGTCTTCTTCAACCATTAATGCCTTTTTTAACATGATTCGGATTTTTACTTTTTAAAAAACAGCAGTAACTCCGTTGATTATTGTTGATCTGTCATCTTTTGTAGTTATATTTTCAACATCACTTAATTCAAGAATTTCATTTTTACTTGCCAGTGCCTGAAATGTGTTTATTGCTGAGCGCATATCTCCGTTGGATTTTTTAGCTAATTCCTTAAGTGCTGCAGGATTTGCTTTGATTCCTTCATTAGCAGCTATCTGTTTAAGCAATTTGTTAATACTTGGGCTTCTGACTTTGCTCATTTTTAAAACATCACATTTTGTTTTAAGTGATGCAATACGTTTTGAATAAAAGTCGTTAGCTATTAAAATCATTGGATGTTTTGCTTTTTTAATAATGTCTCCAATAGCTCTTACTCCTCCGCGGTCATTGGTTTCCATGAATTCCGTCTACTTCATCAAGGATAAGCAATTTGTATTCATCACCAAATAATGATCTGCTGGAAGATGATTCTCCAATGGTACGTTTAATAACATCCTGGGAACGTTTGTCACTTGCATTTAGTTCTATGTATTCTGAGAATTCTCTGGCTATTGCCTGAGCAAGTGTTGTTTTTCCAATTCCTGGAGGACCAACCAGAAGCAACGGCTTTTGAGGATTTCCTGCTTTCCAGTTATCCACCCATTTTTGATTAATGCTTTTTCTTTGTTATTGCCAACCACTTCATCTAGTGTTTTTGGTCGGTATTTGTCTGTCCATAACATTTCTATACCTTATAAGAATTGGGTTAAAAGAGCTTCTAGTTGGATTCTTGGATTTGCTCCTTCCCTTATTCTAAAATCACAATCAGCTATTGCTTCAATTAAATCAATATAAATGTCTGCTTCCATTTTTCCTTCAAATACTCTTTTGGAAACATCCTGGTAGATTTGACTTCTAACCATGTCTTCTCCGCTTGTCCCCTGTAAAACCATGGTTTCTCTTAAAAGGTTACGTGCACCCATAAAATCTCCAGATAATGCTTTTGTTATGAGATTATGAACATCCTGAGGTTTTGCTTTTTGAAACAACTTCGTAAACTGCATCTTCATCAACATGTTTTCCTTCAGAAGCAGCTGCCTGAAGTACATTAACTGCTTTACGCATATCTCCTTCTGCAAAGTATTCAATAGCTTCAATTCCTCTGTCAGTGTATTCAAATCCTTCTGATGTGCAAATGTATTTTAATCTGTTTGCAATTTCTTCTCCTTTAATAGGTCCAAATCTGAATATTGCACATCTTGACTGAATAGGGTCAATAATTTTAGAAGAGTAATTACAGGAAAGTATAAATGAAGCAGTTTTAGTATACATTTCCATTTCACGACGAAGAGCATGCTGTGCATCTTTAGTCATGTTGTCTACTTCATCTAAAAATATTATTCTAAATGGGGCTCCAACAGGTTTCAGTCTGCAGAAATTTTTTAATGTCGTTTCTTACAGTATCGATTCCCCTTGCATCTGATGCATTTAATTCTAAAAAGTTTTGTCTCCAGTATTCTCCAAGAATAGCTTTTACAAGAGCTATTGCAGTAGTTGTTTTTCCAACACCTGCAGGTCCTGTAAACATTAGATTAGGCATGCTTTCTTTCTCCTACGTATTTTTGGAGTCTGTTTACAATCTGTTTTTGCCCTATAATATCATCTAATTTTTGTGGTCTATATTTTTCTACCCAAGGTCCGCTCATTCAATCACCGTAATTTATATGCTAATAATTTATGTATTTTTTATTAAATTAAGATTTTGGTACTGCCTAATTTAATACTTATAAAATTTATATATTAAGGTGTGATGATATGGATAATAAATATGTGGTAATTATAATTCTGATTGTTGCATTAGTTGCAGTTGTTGCAGGGTGTCTTTATTTTGTTTCAATACCTGCTACAGATAATAATCATGTAAATGAAACAAATATAACCAATAATGCTACTAATAGTTCTCAGGAAGATGCTCAGGTTTCAACTTCTTCAGATAATTCTGACAAAATCTTCTGACTCACAAAAGGAATATGATGACTGGCAGGAAGATTATGAAACCGGTGAGTATGATGAAAACGGAAACTGATTTATAGAAGTGTATTTTCAACTTCAGGTGGTCAGTATGATCCTGGAGTATATGAGTCATACTGGTCTTCAAAGTGGCCCAATTTCTGAAGAAAGAATAGGTTAATAAATAGGTAGTTATAAAGTATATAAAAAAATTTATAAAATTATGAGGTATATTAAATGAAAGGTACATGGAAACTTAAAGCAAGAATGGTACTTACCATGATTATATTGTTTACTATTGTGTATTTCCTTGTTGTATTGGCTGGCAGCTATTTGGGAATTGGCGGACCATCATTTTACTTAATTATGAGTCTTTGTATTGTAGCTGCACAGTACTGGTTTGGTCCTACATTAGTTAAACATTCAATGAATGTAAGACCATTATCTGAAAGTGAAGCTCCAAATATTCATCAGATGGTTGAAGAACTTGCACGTGAAGCAGGAGTTCCAAAACCGCAGGTTGAACTTTCTGAAATAAATGTTCCAAATGCGTTTGCATATGGGAGATCTAAAAGAAGCGGACATATAGCTATTACTCGTCCAATTTTAGGTTTGCTTGATAGAAATGAGTTGAAAGCAGTTTTAGGTCATGAAATGGGCCACATTAAACATAATGATATGATTGTTACAGCTATTGTAAAAGCTTAGTTCCAATGATTTGTTATTATATTGCATTATCATTTATGTTTTCACGCAGTAATGAAAATAATGCAGGTATTATCATCGGAATATTAGGTTATGTATTCTATCTTATAGGACAGCTCCTTGTACTATTTATATCAAGAACAAGAGAATATTATGCAGATGAAGCTAGTGTGGAATATGGAAACCGTCCTGCAGATTTGGTTTCAGCCCTTTATAAATTATCTTATGGGGCTGCAAGATGTGATGACGAAACAATTAAAGATGTAAATACTGTTCGTGCATTTTTTGTTAATGATGTAGATAATGCTAAAAAAGAGATTTAAATGACTTCAGACAAATAGATTTTGATGGTGACGGATCCATTTCTGAAGAAGAGTTAAAAGAACTCAGTCAAAGAAATGTTGATGTTTCAACATCTAATAAAATTATGGAATTATTCTCAACACATCCGGATTCATTAAAAAAGAGTAAAAAAGACTTTCTGAGTTAGAAAATTAGGTGATTGATTTGAAAATGATTTTAGATGAACGTGGTAAGAAATATCTTCTTAAAGAAGACTGTGAATTTCAAAGTGATTTAGGTATTGTTACTAAAAGAGCAGATAGCTAATTGTGAAGTAGGTGATGAGCTTAAAAGTCACTTAGACCACACATTTAAAATTGTTAAACCTACTGTTAATGATTTCATTGATTTGATGGATAGACGTTGTTCCATTTTGGTTAAAAAAGATATTGGAACAGTGCTGGCTTACACAGGTTTAGGTTCAGGAGACAGAGTTGTTGATTCTGGAACTGGTGCGGGAGCTATTGCACTTAACTTTGGAAATGTTGTTGGAGACACAGGTAAGGTTTATACTTATGAAATAAGGGAAGATTTTGCCAAAGTTGCTCAAAAAAAAAACATTGAAACATTTGGAATTACAAATATTGAAGTTAAAAACAAAGGATATTAAGGAAGGCATTGATGAAAAGATATTGATTTGGTCTTTTTAGATTTGCCAAAGCCTTTTGAAATATTTGAAGAAGTTTATGAATCTTTGAAAGTCGGCGGATGGTTAGCAGTTTATGCACCATATATTGATCAGGCAGAAATAGCTTATAGGGTAGCTAAAAAACTTAATTTTTATAATATTGAAATATTGGAAACATTAGAAAGAGGTCTGGAAGTTAGACCTCAGGGGAGTCAGACCAAAAAACTCGTATGGTTGGCCATACTGGATACTTGGTCTTTGCCCGTAATTATAAAAAAATTAAAGAGCATTTAAACTCTTTAATTAATCTTTTTCTAAAACAGTAATATTGTATCCCATATCTAATCCGTTGAATGGGTCATATGCTGTTAAAATATATTCTCCAGGGATTAACCTGATATTTAATGTTGCAATTCCAGATTCATTAGTTAATTTTTTGTAAAATACTCCGTGAATATTGAATGTTATGTTTGTATTGGTTACAGGGTTTCCTTTTTCATCTAAAAGGGTTGCATGAAATTGCGTGTCATTTAAATAAGTTTTTACAATACTTTTTAGCTACTATAGTTGGTAAAACATTAACGTTGTATCCTATATCCAATCCTGTTAATGGGTCAATGCAGGTTAAAATATATGTATTCGGTCTTAAGTTAATATTTAATTTAGCTATTCCATTTTTATCAGTCTGTTTAGTGTAGAACACTCCATTAATGTTAAATGTCACATTGGTATTAGCTAGTGGGCTGCCATCTCCTTTTAGAATGTGGCATAGAATTGAGTTCCGTTTCTATACATTTTAACAATATTTTTTTCCATTAATTGTTGAAAGTACAGTAATATTGTTGGTTATAACATTCCCAAGGGTGTAAGTTTTCATGGTGTAATTTCCGGGTCTGAGATTAATGGACATTGAAGCGATTCCGTTTTTATCACTGGTTTTAGTGTAATTTTTTCCATTGATTTCAAATATCACTTTTGTATTGGCTAATGTTTTAACAGCAAATTGGGAGTCATTTTTATAATATTTTACAAGATTGTTGCTTTCTATTTTGAAGATATCCAATGTGAATTTTTGATTTCCGATACTTGCAGTTATATTGTCTCTATTTTTAGTATCAAAACTTAATTTAGCTATTCCATTTTTTCAAATCAATGCTTTGAGTGTAGTTTAAACTTTCAAAAAAGAACTTCTCCGTTTATATTCATATTTTTGGAAGTTGTTGTTGTTTTGGTAAGGTTATTATAGAGATTATTTAAACTTACAGTTATGTTTCCTTTTGAATTTTGAACAAGTGTAGAGGGATTGATGTAATTGTAGCTACTGCCCAGTTACTTAAATTCATTCCAGTTACATTATTTGTTCCCCACCAGTTGTAGGAAGCATCAATATTTATTCCTTTAACTGTTGAGTTTAAAAAATATTGTTGTAATTTAGATTATGTCTCCTTTTTGGTTTTGATTTTTAATGTCATTGTTTTTAAATACTGAATATGTTATTGTTGTTATTTCCGGAGTTAATTCATTTTGAATATTTATTATAGCTCCTCCGGAATATGCAATGTTGTTTATAAATTTACAGTTTTCAACAGTTAATGTTGTATAAAAATTGTAAATAGCTCCTCCTTCGTTAGCTCCGTTGTTATCTTCAAATATGGAATTGGTAATTGTTGCAGGTCCCCAGTTTTTAATAGCTCCTCCTAACTCTCCATGTTTTCCTGCAGCTGTTTTTTTTTTGAAAGATTGATGAATCTATTGTTAAAAAATCCGTGGTGATTGTATATTGCTCCGCCACGTGTGGCCTGATTGTTGATGAATGTGGAATTGGTAATTGTTACTTTTCCTGCTTCATTGTGCAGGAATCCCCTGGCTTTCTGCAATGTTATTTTTAAATACTGAATTTTCTACATTTAAAGTTCCAAGATTATTAAATACAACCCCTCCGTAGCCGTTTACTTCACAATTTGAAAAATGTGGAGTTTTTTATAGTGGTTTGTCCGTTATTGTAGATTATGCTTCCACCATCTCCTTTTCCATTTATGAAATTTATTCCAATCAATGTTAATTTTGCATTTTTGTTAACAGTAAACACTTTATTGTAATTTGCATTGATTGTTACATTTCCACTGTTTTTTGAGGATATGGTTAAATCATGGTTAATGTTAATGTTATTTTCATTATAGTTTCCAGTTTCTATGTAAATATTGTCTCCGCTTTGGGAATTGCTTTTACAGCTTCACTAACTGTTGTGTAATCACTTCCATTGCCTCCAACGTCAATATCTGTTGCACTGGCCGAAGCGATTGTTAGCACAAATAGGAAAACTAGTAAAACTGATATAGCTATTTTATATTGTTTATTCAATTTTCATATCTCCTATTAAAAATTTTAAAATAATCATTATTATTTAATAGAAGTTTTGGTGATGATTGTATTTTAAATTTATCAAAAAGTTATTAAATTAAAGTGGAAATGTCAGCGGTATATTGAAAGGTTCTATATGAAGAATCATATAGGGTCCGTTTTTTTCATAAAGCAGTACACAAAGTAGTATGAAACATATTAGGCTTAGAATTATTCCTGAATTTTCATGGTGTTTAATGCACAAAATAAGATAAATAGCTACTAAAAAGCATTAAAATTATCTCTATAAAGTGTGAAATAGGAAATGTCATCCAGTCTATATGTGAAATCATTGTGATGATACTTAAAACAATTAATAAATAACTATTTTATTATAGTTTTTGAAGTTCATAATAGTTATTATATAAGCATATATATATATAATTTTTGTTTAATGTATTAAAAAAATAAGTGAATGAATAAGGTTTTTTAACCCTTATTCCATAAAAATAACCGGTTTGTAAGGCATTGCATTTCTGGCTTTGTTTTCTGGATCATAGCTGTCATCAGTATGTATGATGACTTCGTCGTCAGTTTCTTCACCAATATAATCTAGTGCATCACTGATGATTTGGTTTTCATCAATTTTTACCTACATATTTGGTTTTAGTCATTTCACGACCTATTTTTTAGCTACTGCAGCTATTTCTTTTTGTCATCATAAATATTTTGCCCCAATAGCTCTGCCCATAATCTGACCAATATCCGGTTTTCCAATTTCTTCAGCTATTTCATATAAGTCCCATTTCCAATCGGAGCAAGGTAAACATGGATTTTTTTCCACATCTCCTTTAACCATTTTCTTGATTTGGTTAATATCTTTAATGATATTTTGAACTAATTCTTCAGATTTTTCAATTTTCGGACTTACTAGGCTTTCATCAGCTTCCGGCCAGCTGGCCTGGCTTACATAACCTTTTCCACCATAAGTTGCCCATAATTCTTCACAGGTATGTGGAGTAAATGGAGCAAACAATCTAATCCATGTTTCAAGAACTGTTGAAAGTACATAGATTATAGCAGGGTCCTGGGAGTCAAGCAGGTGTTTTACTCTGTATAAGTAATGATCAACATCTTTTTAAGTAAGAATAAAGATTCCTGAAGTGCTTTTTCTTGTTTGGAATCCTTCTAAAGCTTCAGTAGCTTCTTTAATGTGTTGATTTAATTGACTTAACATCCAAATATCAATGGTACGAGTTAATTCGACTTTTTCGATATTGGTTAAATCCAATGGGGAGTTTTTTAATTTCTTCTACTTTAGCGGCAAATTCTCTAAACCATTCTAATCTTCTTTTGGTTCCAAGAACTTCTTTTCTCTCCAGTCAAAAGTCTTGCCATGGTTCAGCTGATGCCATTAGGAAAAACACAACATCTGCACTGTACTGTTCAATAGCATCTTTTAATAAAATAACATTTCCTTTTGAGGAAGACATTTTATTTCCTTCTAAAAGACCCATACCGAAGACTACAGTTCCTCTAGGCCATTTTTCTTTAGGATAAATTGCACTGTGGTGGAACATTAAAAAGCTTAAGTGGTTTCCAACTAAATCTTTTGCAGATAATCTCAGTCAAGAGGATACCAGTAATTGAATTCATCCTGGATTTCAGCTACAGTTTCACTGTCAACTTTTACATCATCGCTGTCAATATCTAAAAAGAACTTTATCAAAAGAATGCAGGGTTTAAATCATCAGCATTCATGTTTCTTAAATATTTAGCTATTGTATAATAGGACATATAGATAGTTGAGTCTGTAAGAGGTTCTATTAACCATTGTTTGTCCCATGGAAGTCTGGTTCCAAGTCCGACATTCCTGGAACATGCCCAGTCATCTAACCAGTCAATATAATATTCAAAGTTGTTTTTAACTTCTTTAGGAATGATGGTTTCACCATTAAGAACTTCATGGGTTTTTGCAGTCCATTCTTCATCTGAATATTTAAGGAACCATTGATTGTCCATTATTTTTTAACAACACAGTCTTCACCACATCTGCAGATAACTGGCCTTTCTGCAAAGTCATACATGATGGTAGCCATGTTTTTAGCTATCATATCTGCTTTTAAATTCTTCTCTAGCTACTGATACTTTTTTACCACCATATTCGGAATATGTTCGCTGATAATACCTTTTCTGTGTTCTATTTTGTATAATTCATTAGTAGCATCATGAAGTTTAGGGTCATTTTGATCTTTAATGCCTAATTTTTCAATTATTTCTGCAGCAGGAATTTCTCCGTATCCTTTTACACTACATACATTAATCGGATTTACATCATCAATAATGTCTTCTAAATGATATTTGGCTATTAATTCTTTTATTGTTTTTAAGTCCTGAAGAGCAATGTAGTCTGCAGGTGCATCTGCAGGTTCTGGAAAATACTACTCCACTACCATATGAACCACTTACGAAGCTAGCAGGAAATATTGGTAATTTGTCGCCGGTAAAGGGATTTTCAACAAATCCTCCAATTAAGTCATTAGGGTCTATTTCCTGAATAATGTCCAAATCTTTAATTTGATGTTTTAAATTGTGGTGAGCTTCTTTTGTAATAATCCAGTGTTCACCTTCAGCATTGACCTCAATATATTCAATATCAGGATTTAACCAAATGTTGGTAGCTCCGATAATAGTTTCTGGTCTTAAAGTAGCTGTAAAAAGGATTTTATCATCCATTTTAAATTTAAGTAAGGTTAATTCATTAACTCCTACTCCTTCTCCTTCAAGCAAATCATGATCTCCAACAGGGTTTTTATCTCTTGGACAGTATTTTACTGGATGTTCTCCCTTTTATAATTAATCCTTTATCTTTTAATTTGCCGATTTTGCCATTCTACAAATTTTTTGTAAGTCGGATCAATAGTTCTGAATTCTCTTCTCCAGTCAATGGAATATCCCATATCGTGCATTACTTCATTGTATTCGCTACTGAAATATCTTACAATGTATTCTGGGTCTGTTAAATTAGGAAGTTCCTCTTTAGGAACTTTGTGAACATTTTCATACAAATCCAAGGTCCATGGATCTTTTCTTCTAACTCTTTCAGCTATTCCAATAACAGGAGCTCCGGTTACGTGCCATGCCATAGGGAATAATACGTTGTAGCCTTCCATTCTTTTTAAATCTTGCATAAACGTCAGGAACAGTGTATGTACGCCCATGTCCAATATGCATAGCACCACTAGGATATGGAAATGCTACAGTAAGGAATAATTTTTTCTTTATCGTTAGGGTCGGATTCAAAAGTTTGTCATCTTCCCATTTTTTTCTGCCATTTTTTTTTCTATATTTTCTGTCACTAAATCACCATTACAGTCTTTTTTTTTCAGGGCTTTCAGGAACTTTTGCTTTTATGTGCGTTCCTTTTTTACTTTATTTATAATCATATCAATTTTCATCAATTGAAATATCTAAGTTTTTTAGCTATTTCTTCTTTTTTGAAGTTTCTTTATCTTTTGTACTGGTAAAAGAATTTTATCTAAGTTTTCATAGGTCATTCCTATTTCATCTTCATCAGTCTGATTGTTCCATAAACCTGCGCGTGGAGGTTTATTGATTATTTCTTCAGGAACTCCTATATATTTAGCTAATTCAAATACATCAGTTTTGTATAAATCTCCAATTGGTTCAATATCACAGGCTCCGTCTCCGTGTTTTGTAAAGTATCCAATTAGTATTTCACTTTTATTTCCGGTTCCGCTTACAAGGTAACCTTTTTGAATTTGCATAATAATATATGATAGACATTCTGATTCTGGCTTTTAAGGTTTCCAATAGCTAACTGTTCGTTTTCTGTTTTATATTGTGTAACAGATAAAAATTCGTTTAAAATACTGTCAATAGCCATTTCCTTATAATCAATACCTAATATTTTAGCAATGTCTGTTCCATGAATTTTATCTTCTGTTGGGGTGGTTGTAGATGGCATAACAATTCCAAATACATTTTCTTTACCAACAGCTTCTGTAGCTAAGTATGCAGTTAATGTTGAATCTATTCCACCACTTAATCCAACAACAAGTCCTTTTGCATTAGCTTCAGATACTTTGTCTTGAATGAATTTGATTATGCTTTTCTTTTGTTGTTTTAGTATCTAATTTTGGAAGCTCGTTCATGCTTTACACTCCTTGGAAAAATTTTAATGATAATTATTATTTTTTTTAACTTATATATTAGATAGTAAACTTTTATATATGAAAAAATTATAAAATTACTTTTTAGTTACTAAAATTAAATTTTTAATATGGAGGTAATTTTCTTGGCATTTAAAGATTATTTTAAATTTAACAAAGATGAAACAACTTTTATGTTTATTGAGGAAAAGGGGGGGAGTTGGAAAAACTTCAATTTCTTCAGCAACAGCATTATGGCTTGCAGAACAAAGGTAAAAAAAACATTAATTGTATCAACTGATCCTGCACATTCTTTATCTGACTCTTTGAAGTGCCGATTGGCCATTATCCTAGAGAAATTAAAACAAATTTATTTGCAGTTGAAATAGATCCTGATGAAGCTATGGCTCAAAAAACAAGCAGTTCTTGATGCTCAAAAAGCTAATTCCACTTCAGAAAGTTTAATGGGTTTAGACTTCTTATCTGACCAAATGGATATTGCATCCTCTTCTCCCTGGTGCTGATGAAGCTGCTGCTTTTGAAGTATTTTTTATCTGTCATGACTTCAAATGAATATGATGTTGTAGTATTTGATACTGCACCAACAGGACATACCTTAAGATTATTGTCATTCCCTGATGTAATGGACTCATGGGTAGGTAAAAATGATGATGATTAAAGCAAAATTGGGTTCTGCAGCTAATTCTTTAAAAAATCTCATTCCATTTATGGATGCTGCTGATAATCCTCAAAACTACTGAAGAGCTAAAAAAAGAACTAAAGAGCAAATTGATGAAGCTAAAAAAGTTTTATCTGATCCTGACAGAACCACATTTAAAATGGTTGTAATTCCTGAAGAAATGTCTATCTATGAATCTGAAAGAGCATTAGGTGCTTTAGAAAATTATAACATCACTGTAGATAGTGTAATTGTAAATCAGGTAATGCCGGATATTACAGATTGTGATTTCTGCCACTCAGACACAGATTGCAGCAAAAACGTTTAGCTTTAATTGATCAAAAATTCCCCAGAACAAATTATAGCTCAAGTTCCTTTATTTAAAGATGAAATTAAAGGTCAGGAAAAATTATTGAATTTAGCTAAAATTTTTATACGAAGATCAGGACAATACAGAAGTTAAACAGGAAGCTATTCAGCTTTAAAAAAAGAAATAAAAAGTTAAAATTAATATTTTAACTTAAATTTTTTATTTTTTCAATTTATATACTATTTCTACTAAGAGAAATATAGCTATTAACACCAAAGATCATATTTAGAGTTCAATATCTATTGGGAGCTGTAATCCCCAAAGTTCTACCAGAATAATCAAAATTAATACAATAAATGTTAAAACATAAAGCACTTTTGATATTGCCGGTTCCTTTTGAAAGTTTTTCTTTTATTTTTTTCAATTATCTCCCATAGCATCACCATTTAATATTTTCCTAATTTTCTAGGAGTGTTGAGAGGATCCCAATATTCTTCATCAAAATACTGGTAGGTCTCTTCTTTAGTTAATTTTTTCTCACATTACCATTGCTTATATATTTCGCTTGGCTGCGGTTTAAGGAATTATCTGGTTGATATGTACTTCAACATAATCTACTTCAGGGGTTCCTTTAGGAATTAAAAACAATTTGGTATCCTGGAAATAACCTGGTCTGCTTGGTGTAAAATGACTGTACCAGTAATGTGTGTCTTTTTCATCAGCAAAAAGTGACTCTGATTTTATTAGCTACTGCTTGAAATGCTACAGCAAAGGTAGCTGGGAATAATACAATTGTTGAAATTCCTGAAACAGCTCCTCCAAAATTTTTTAGAGATAACGCGCCGATATTGTACCCGATTATGGTTGCCGGATGGATATTTTCATGAAATTATCAATATTTTTTATTTATCTGGAATATTCCATTATCTATAGTTTCCTGGATATTTTTCAACTGTTTAGCTAAACTTTCTTCAAGTAATTTGGGAATCATACATATTGTACATTCTCCTTTATCTGTTTTTGAGTAGCTCCTTATATGCAAAACCATCATCAACCAAAACAGTCTTGCAAATTCCTGTTGTTGTGTTTATGATAAGTACAGATTTGCTTCCATTTTCACAAAATACATATATTGAATCTCCGCGATTAACAAGACTGACTTCTGACTTTAAAAGAGCATTTATCACTTCATCAAAAGAGCTAGTTATGTTATTGTTATAAATAATTCCAATTGAGTTCATTACATGCTGTTCTATTTTTGATAAAAATAAAGGAGGTCATAAAGTTAAATTCAGTTATTTTTACTTGTATTTTTTCCAGTTGCAGACATTCCCCATATTTGATTAGCCATGTGAAGATAAAGTTTGTCATTATCAATTCCGCCTAAAACAACTGCTGTTTTTGTTCTCTGCCAGTTAAGAGATAAATTTTTAGCATATTTATCTGCATACAAATCGCTTAAATAAGCAGAATTCAGACCAGCTAAAAACATTCCCTGGATATGTTTCAATTTATAGCTTGTTAAATAATCAAGTCCAAAAGCTAAGTTTTTCTACATCTGTTTGGGTAATTTTAGAGTTAATAATAGCATATGACTGAAGTATTTCAAAGTTATTGTTTGTATTATACTTTGGATGAGTTCCATAAGTTATATTTTCTGTTTTTCAACTAGATTATTGTTAGTTTTTAAATATGGTGCTGATTTTTTCATCAGTTATGTATCCAACGATTTTTCTCTAGCTGTATTTAATGTCACGGTTTCATTGGTTGAGGTGAACTTTATTGGACTTATTTGGTTATTTGTAAAGTTTTTATATAATTAGTATTTAATTCAGTTTCGGGATTTAAACCATTAGCTAGTGCTAAATTATATCTGATTCCATATTCGTCAAATCCAGTAGTGTTAAATAGGAGACTTTCTCTTATTTCACCATTTTCAATGTAATTAATTTCTCTCAGCTATTTTTTTCCCTCTTTATCTATTGTAACTCCAAATTGACTGATGTCTCTATCAGCAGTATTATAATAACGAATATGTGTGTAATTTTCACTGGAATAAATTAAAAAGACCACTATCTTTTTGAATTCTAGTTGTTTTACCTGTTTTTAATTTTAATTTCATCAAACGGTATGAAAACATATTTGTCATTAATTAAAACACTTGTTTTATTGTCTGTTTTATAGTTTGAAAGTGTGTTTTTTTTTTAATCCGTTGCTGACTTCAAAAATTTGTTTTTTTGGTAATTTTACAATTCCTTTTCTCCAGCTTTAACTGTATAATTATTTTCAGCTTCTACTTTAGGAAGGGTTACATTTACATAATTGGGAATAAGCTATTTCATAAGTAAAATCTCTGTTTAAGTTTTTTAGATATCTTTTGTTGAATTTTCAGGGGGTGAACAATTATTTTATTTCCAATTTGAACATTCTTATAATAAGTGGTTATTATGTATTTTCCAGGGTTTAAGTTAATATTTAGAGATGCAATACTGTTTAAATTTGTAGTTTTAGTATAGAACACTCCATTTATATTAAATGTAACATTTTCTCCAGATCCTACAGGTTTTCCTTCGTTGCTTGTTACAAATGTTTTAAAAGCACTTCCATCTTTTTGAAATTCATTTCTAAATCACTGGTTTGAATTGTAGGTTTAACAAGTATGCTGTTTGAAACAAAACAATTCTTGTACATTGCTGTTATTATGTAATGGCCGGGATTTAAATTAATGTTTAATGATGCATAACCTGTATTATCTGAGGTTTTAGTATAGAATACTCCGTTTATATTAAAAGTCACATTTGAATATCTGGCATAGCTGCCGTCTAAATTGTGTAAGTAAACAGAGTATGCTTTTTTATTTTTGTAGTATTTAGCTAAATCGTAGTTACAGCTAATTGTTGCCAATACTGTTACTTTATTGGAGCGTTGTTCATTAGTTTTTGGATTATATGAAGTTATAATATATTTTCCGGGATCTAAATTTATGTTTAATTTAGCTATTCCTTCAGTATTTGTAGTTTTTTATAAAATACTCCATTTATGTTAAATGTTATTTCAGTGTTGGTTAAGTGGTGTTCCTTTATTGTCCAGTAAATCCAACATAGTACTGTGTATCATTTTTATGGTATTTAACAAGGTCGTCACCATTTATTGTAGGTTTAATTGTTATTTTGGAAGTTGAAGTTGATGGGTGATAAAAATCACAACCTTCAAATATCCACTTTTGCCATATACTCTCCGGATTCTAAATTTAGGGATAACATAACCTGACCATTTGAATTGGTAATTTTGGTATAATTAGCTCCATTAATATTAATTATAACTTTTAGCATTACTTATTGGGTGGTGCATATCGTTATTATTGTCGGTTAATGTTGCTATAAGTTTACTCCCATCTTTATAATGCATTTCAACTGGTGGTGAATTAATTACAGTTAATGTTTTAGCCTTGGGTGTGGAAAGTATTTCATTTTGAGGTTCTATATTATTTGTTCCTTGAAATTGGTGTTCATTAGTGTTTTCTAATTTGCTATTTATTGTTTGAGTTTCATTTTCAATTGTTGTGGCAGAAACAGTGCCTATCAAAAAAAATAAATAGGAAAATAGAAACTTATCAGGTTTATTTTTCTAATCATAGTATCTACCAGCTGTTAACTTTTTTTTTAAAAAATTAACACTTAAACTATGATTAACTAATTATAAAAGTTTTAATTTTAAAATCAAATGATAAATGCTTTTTAAAATGAATTTTAAAGGTAAATATTCTAATAGATTATCATAATACACATGTAAGTAAATTCACTACTTGCAATATCTTTTAATGTAGATTGAACAATTTTTTCATCATCGTAACTTTAAACGTTCACAGACAACTACCTGGCGGTTTTCATTTACTCCGTTATCTAATAGAAATTGTGCCATGTCTCTAACTTTTTAGAAGGAAGCGCTATTGTTGTTTTACCGTTGTTTATAACTTTTAAAATGTCTTCAATGTTTTCTCTGCCATGAAAAGTCATAACATTTGCATTATCCCACTGAATGTGGTTACGGGCAGCAGCTAACTGAAGAGAGCTGATTCCTGGAATTACTTCTATTTTTTTCTTTCAGGAAATTTTTATCATTGGCTATTCTTAAAACAGTATTTAAAACACCTGAAAATCCCGGATCTCCAGTGGATAATATTGATACAGTATTACCTTCAATAGCCAAATCCACTCCTTTTTCAAGTTTATCTAGTAAATCTTTCACATTAAATGCAAGTTTATTGTTGACATCATCAAAATAAATCTATTGCTCTTGTACTTCCAACAGTGTAATCGCTACTTTTACGGTGTCTATAGCTTTTTTAGTTAAATATTCACTTGATCCTGACCGATTCCAATTATATAAATTTTATTTTCCATTTTATTCTCTTTCAGTTTTTCCATTCCATTTTTTAAGAAGTCATATATTGATTTGGCTCCAACAAGCTCTTCAGGACAATCCCAATCAGAAGGGTATAATATAAAGGGTTTGGTTTGAGTTCCAAAGTCCCCCATGGCTGCCTATCAGTTCTTCAAATGCACAGATATCTCCACTTTCAGGGTCATAAAAACTATTTACAAGAATATCTGGCATATTTTTAAAAGGTATTATGTCTTTTAAGATGTTTCGAAAGCATTTTTCCCCGAAATTAGCTAGTGGATTTTCTCGGTTATTTCATCACTTTCCAAATAATAAATACCATTTTCTCCAATAACCATTCCTCCGTTAGCTATTGAATTAACAAGTATAAATCCGATTCCGGGATGTTTTACAAGTCCTGGGAATTAAATCGAAAGAATAATGATATTATTTCCTCATAAGTTAATCTATTTTTCCATTGTGTTAAGTAAATCAGACCTAAGTTTCCAGATCCTAAAAACAATCAATTCAGAGTCGGATGCTTTTTTAGTAGTGTGTTGTGAAGCTTCATATCCTCTAATATAATCAAGGCTGTCGTTATATTTTTTCTAAGTTTTTGAATTTCTTCTGTTTTGCATAATTCATCGATTTTTAAAAAGATCCATACTTTTTTCTTTAAAGTTTTGTAATGATTCATATTCATTAAATATGTCATAATTTTTTTATAGTATCCATTTTTTCTTTTATATTTTCAATTGATTCATTTCTGGGAATATATGAATTTTTAAAGTGGTCTAATTCTTCATCTATTTTTAAGGATTTCATATCTTTCAGGTAAAAATCTCCTTACAAAGTTTCCTAAAAGTTATTCCGTATCTTTGTTTAAATGTAGCTCCGTTTCCCTGTCCGTGGTCTGAAAAAATTACAAAATCATAATGTCTTTTTAGAAATACTTTCAGCATTTTCCAAACGGTTGATCTCTAAATCAATCTCTTTTAAAACACTCCAAACATCATTATCACGTATTCCGGAATGGTGGGCTACTTCATCATAACCTACATAAGTTGCATAAGCTGAATTTATTTCTCCATTAAGAATATCTCCAGCCAAAGTTTCTGTTACAACTTCTCTTAAAAAATACATTTCCTCCGGCTCTTAATGTTGCATATATTATCCCTCTTTTCATTCTGGGACGTATGTTCTTGATTTTGTGAACTATCTGGGATTTTAATTCCTTAAGAATGTCCCATAAAAAAATAATACAAATATTCGCTGAAAGCTATTTGAGGTGGTAAATACAGAGTACCATGTTTTATTAAATAGTTTATCCTGCCAGTTCTATGATTTTTAGATGATGTAAATATGAAATCATCACTATCTCCGCTGAACATATTTGCTCTACTGGCTCCATTATCACTTAATAATCCATTTCCATCAGATATTTTATTTTCAATTAATGGGCGTGGGAGAAATTAGATGAAACTATGATTTTATTATTATTTTTCTTTTTCAACCCATCTGTAAGCTATAATGTCTTTATTATTTCCATGTAAAATTCCTGCCTGACTTGCTCCTGTTTGACTTGATAAGTCAGTTTCCCATTCTTTTAGAGTATGTGTTTTTATTTTCAATCCATCTTTTAAGTGTAGGCATATATCCTTTGCCAATAGCTTCATCTAAAATTTCTTTAGCTAAGCCGTCAATTTCAATCATTATTACTCCGGAATATTTTCTAGCAGCTTTTTTTGTCAGTATTAACTTTTTAGAAAGTTTTTTTGATGATATGTCTATTGTAAAAGTCAATATTAGCTATATTAAATATAAGTGTTGTAGCTATGTTTATGAATAATGTTGCGATTAAAAAGCTCCTCCTATTCTATTTTAACTTCTGGAAGATAATATGCAACCCCATAAAACATAAGTCCATTTAGAAGAAGTGCACCTATTCCAAATGTTATAATAAAAAAACCTCATCAGTATTCTGGTAAAAAATAGGCCATAATATTGTGTTTGCAATTGTTAAAAAAAGATTATAATTATTGCATTTGTCCAACGGCCCAAAAACAAAATCATCACTAAGCATAGGCATAGCTAAAACTATTAATATATTAGCTATTCCAATTGTAATTGAAGTTAGAATTATTTTAGCTTTATTAACATTTGACTGGTTTGTATTTTCCATAGGAATCTAGATAATTTCTATTTTTTTTGTTTTTCATTACTTTTTTAAATGGAATAATGTTATTTCAGGTTTGCAGTTTATTCTCATCCAAAATGTATTTGTTCCAAGACCTCTGCTCGTATATTGAATCATATTTTTTAACTTTTATATTTTTCCAACAGGATATCTGGTTGATTTAGGACCTCTAAATGGAGCTATATTGGTTCCAGGAATAATAAACTGTCCGCCATGTGAGTGTCCGGATATTTGAAGTCCGAATCTTCCGCTTTCAGAAGATATTTTAGCAAAGTCTGGTTCATGAGCAAGTAAAAATAGCTGCTCCTTGGTTAGGTAATTTCTTTAAAACACTATCCAGATTATCAGCACCGACAGTATAACTGTCCACTCCTGCAATATTGAGCAGTTTTTCGTGATTGTCGTTTTTTTCAGATTTTTAAGTGTGTATACATCATTGCTTAAATCTTTAACATCGGCTTTTTTAAGATGTTTCTTATTTCACTGGCTCCAAGCCAATGGTCATGATTGCCTAAAACAGCTAATTTCCCGTCTTTTTTGCTTTTAATTTTTTTAAAAGATTTTTTCAAATCCTCTTCATAGCCTTCTAAAATATATGAAAAACATAATCTCCGGTCAATGTTATCATATCTGGTTTTAAAAGGTATTTTACATACTCAACAACTCCCTCTAAATACTCGGGATTTAACCATTGGCCAATATGTATGTCTGTTAAATTAATAATTTTATAATTGTTAAATGCAAGGTCTAAGTTGTTTAATTCAATATCAACATTAACAACATCAAAGAATTCTTTTTGTTAAATTCTGTTCCAAAGCTCATTTCTCTTGATTGTGTCATGAATTCCTGTAATCCTTGACGAACTTTTTAGAGCAGAAGGTTTATTGCCATCCATGTTTTTTTTTCACTTATGTTTTTTGTATTAGATTTATATAATTTAAATCTTAAATATATAATTAATTATTTATTTTTATTGTGATATTATGCTTCAAATTGCAGTTACTGGAAACCAAATGTTGGAAAATCTTCATTCTTTAACTCTGCAACTTCTTCAAGTGTGTAGAAATGGCTAATTATCCATTTACTACTATTGATGCTAATAAAGCAGTTGCTCATGTTATTAGTGAATGTCCTTGTAAAAAGAATTGAATGTTACTTGTAATCCTAGAAATTCCATTTGTATTGATGGAAAAAGATTGTTGCCTGTTGAATTAATAGATGTTGCAGGTCTTGTTCCTGGAGCTCATGAAGGTAAGGGTTTAGGTAATCAATTTTTAGATGATTTGATGCAAGCTAAAGTTTTAATACATGTTATTGATGCTTCCGGTTCTACTGATGCTGAAGGACAAAGTGTAGAAGCCGGTTCTCATGATCCTTTAGATGATATTGAATTTCTGGAAGATGAAATTGTAATGTGGATGTATGGAATTCTTAACAGAAATTGGGTTAGACTTGTACGTAAAATTGAAGCTGAAAAAATTAGACATAGCTAAAGTAATTTTTGACCAATTGTCAGGTACTGGAATAACTTTGGAAGATATTATTGAAGCTAAAAAGAAAAGTTAATCCCTGATTATACCAAATGGGAAAAAAGAAGATTTCATGGAACTTATCCGTAATATATTGCATATAGCCAAACCAATGCTTATTGTAGCTAATAAAGCTGATTTGCCAACTGCTGAGGAAAACATTAAAAAGAATGCAGGAAAAATATCCTTATGTTATACCTGCATCTGCAGAATCTGAAATAGCTTTTAGTTAAAGCAGCTGAATCTGGTTTAATTAGATATACTCCGGGAGATTCTGACTTTGAAATTTTAGAAAAAGATAAATTGTCAGATAATCAGCTTAAAGCTTTAGAATATATTAGAACTAATATTTTAGAAAAATATGGTGGAACAGGTATTCAAACAGCATTAAATGAAGCTATATTTGGTTTACTTAATATGATTGTGGTTTATCCAGTTCAGGATGAACATAAATACACAGATCAAAAAAGGAAATGTTTTGCCTGATGGAATTTTTAGTGCCTAAAGGTGCGGTTCCTAAAGAATTAGCTTATCTTGTTCATTCAGATATTGGGGATAACTTTATGCATGCAGTAGATGCACGTAAAAACATGAGAATTGCTGCTGATTATTGAATTGCAAGATAAAGATATTTATAAGTATTGTTACAAGAGGTTAATTGCCTCTTCATGTAATATCTTTTTGAATTTGAGCATAAATCTCTCTTTTTTTAACACTTTCTGGTTCATCTAATTCATTTAAAAATTTTTCTTAAAGTATTCCACCATATGTCTTCAGGTGTAAGCCAATCAAGAGGCAATTGACCATAAACATCAAGAACTTTTTTCATTAAACTCTGTGCTTTTCATAGTCTTAGTTTAGTTTAATAAATAGTATTTTCTTTTTCTAAAGAGGATTTGAAAAGTATTTATGAAAAAAAAAAAAAATAAGATTTTATTCTTTTAATAATTTTATTGCTTCGTTAGCTGCATAAACACAGCAGTCAACACATGGGGATTTGTCTTCTCCATTTTTTGAAATTATACCGCATTGAACTGAACCATATTCTTTTTTTAAAAGCATCATATAATTTTTAGCATCCATTTTTATTTTAATTTCGTCATCTTCTAAAAAAATCCCAATGCTATTAATGCTCCAGTTAAAAGCACCACAGGTTCCTTCATCAAAAGTACCTCAATTCCACCTGAAAATCCACTAGCTAATGCGCATAATCTGGCTTGACTCATTGGATGATTAGCTACTTCACAAAGCCCCATGAGGGATTTGATTGGGAACAACTTTTAAAAAAACACGATATTTTCTAATTTTTTCTTCTACTAATTCTGAATCTAAGTCCATGATATCATCTATAAAAAATAAAAAAAAAAGGAATTAATTTATCTAAATTTTTCCTTTTTATTTAATTGACAGACCAGTGTCGTCAAAGTTCTTTTAGTTATACTATCAACAGTTATTGTACCAATATCTTCACCATTGTCATCTGTAATATAGAATATATAAATGTCTCCCTTATGTTCTATATGGTCTATATCATAATTGCTGTCGGAGAGGTATGAGATAACCATTTCTTTACATTCTGATTTGGATAATGGTTCTTCATCGGAGGAAGAACTTGAATCACCACTTTCAGAACTTGGTTTGGGAATTGGGGCTGCTTGTGAACATTGAATCAACTGAATTATCAGCGCCTAATTCTGCATTTACCATATCTCCAGATTCTGTTGGGTTGTCTGATGATGAATCGCTAACATTTACAACTTCGGTTATGTCACTAATATTTGAGTCCATATCCGTATTATTTTCATCTATATCTATATTTCCTTCATCTATATCTATATTAGTTTGATCAACAGTGGTTATGATTGCAGTATTGTAATTATCAATGTTAATTTCAGTGTTGTCGACTAATGCAAGGATTCCTACCATAAGGTTGAAATCTTTATCTTTATCAAGATGTTTTTTTGACCTACTCCCATAACTCCGTGGTTTCTTTCAGATGGATGTCCATTACTGAAAATTACACTGTTTGCCATTTTAAGCACTAAATTTTGATCAGGAGCACCAACACAGATTCCTTCTTTTCCGTTAGTTACTAAGATGTTTTTGTAGTATCACCTTGAGTAAATGCAACAGATTGTGGTGGTTGATCCGGTAAAGACACGATTTTTTGCATTTTGTAAACTATTTAAGAAATTAACCATTGATTGGTTATCTTTAAAGGTGTGGATTGTTATTCCATATGTATTTTCTTTAAATCCGTCAGGTATTTGTATAAATTTAGCATCGTGAGGAACATTTATTTTATTCCATCAAATGTTTTTGCTTCATATCGCCATCACTATTAATTACAGTTGCCCCAACACAGGTTAATGTAATAAGTATGGCAGCTATTGAAAAAGAATAATCGCTATATTTTTTATTCATTTTATCTCCTTAATTTATTTTTAACATATTTTATATACATTAGATATATATTCTTTATACTATTAAAACTTAATTTTATAAATTAAGAAAATTTAATATTATATATAAAAATTTAGTGAATAGGTGAAAAAAAATGCATCCAAGACCAAGTCCCATAGCTGCATCTCTTTATACTTTAAGAGACATGAATGTTGATGTTATTATAATGCATGGACCTCATGGTTGTTGTTTTTAGAACTGGCAGACTTTTAGAAAGTGATGGTGTACGTGTTTTAACTACAGCAATGGCCGAAAATGACTTTATTTTTAGGAGCTAGTGAAAAACTAGAGAATACATTAAAAGAAGCTTATGATATGTTTAAACCGGAGTTTATAGGTGTTGTAGGTACATGTGCCTGTATGATTATTGGTGAAGACTTAAAAGAAGCAATATCTAATGCTGATTTAGATTGTACAGTTATTCCTGTTGAATCTCACGGAGGATTTGGTGAAGGAGATAATACCGAAGGAGCAATTATGGTTTTAGATTCTGCTGTCGAGTACGGAATAATTCCGCGTGAAGAGATGGACCGTCAAATTGAAATGCTTAAAAAAGCCACTGAAATAGAAAAACCAGAGGAATGGCTCAGGAAAAGCCACATTCAAACCTAATTTTGGAGATAATAAGGAAGAGGTGGCTAAAAAAATCATAAAAGCATTAAGAGATGGTAAAAAAAGTCGCCTTTGTATTAAATGCTAAAAAAGAAACTTCCTATTTATTTGCAGATATTTTAAACTTTGATTATCGTGAAGTTAATTCGAAAAATAAACCAATAATTATAGCTAATTTAGATGAAAATATCGGCCTTTCAAGAATTAGAAATCATGCAGTTAATATTAAACAGGAGTTAAAAAAGCAGATATTGATTATATTACTGGTGGATTAGATGAGTATCCGATAACTGGAAAACTGCTGCAGACTACTTAAAGGAAAACCCTGTTGATTTTTTGTATGTTGTATGCGGTGTTCCTCATGCCATTTCCTGTTGAAGAAATTGAATGTGAATCAATAGCTGTAACTGATGGGCCTCGTTTAGTTGAACCATTAAGGGATTTTAGGTTATGATAATGTAGTTGCAGAACTTGATGCTCACTCAAAAACTTTAGGAACTGATAAAAAATTGTTTTTTCTGACTTTGGAGGAATGATTAGGTCAGCTATTGACTGGAAGTAGAATTATGATAACGATTATTGATTATAAAAGCGGAAATTTAAAAAGCATTTCAACGGCTTTAAAAAATTGGATGTGATGTTGAAATTACCAGCAGCATTGAGAAAATAGCTGACAGTGATTATCTGGTTCTTCCGGGAGTTGGAGCTTTTGGCAGTGCAATGGAAAATCTTGAAGAATTTAAAAAGTAATTCATGAACATGTAGACAGTGATAAGGCATTTTTGGGAATTTGTTTAGGTCAGCAGGTTCTTATGGACTCAAGTGAAGAAAGTCCGAATGTTGAGGGTTTAAAATTATTTGAAGGTCAGGCACAATATCTTCCAGAAGGGCTTAAAATACCTCATATGGGCTGGAACAAATTAAATGTTGTTAAAGAATGCCCAATTTTGGAAGGTGTTGATAAAGAGTACTTTTATTTTGTTCATTCTTTTTCATGTTGTTCCGGATAATGATGAAATAATTGCAGGCACTTGTAATTATGGAATTGATGTTGTTGCAGCATTAAGCAGAAATAATTTATTTTTCAACACAGTTTCACCCGGAAAAAAGTGGAGTTGCAGGTTTTAAAGATATTAAAGAATTTTGTTAATTTAGAATTATGATTGGAGATTGTATTTATGGATATTGAAGGTTTTGTAAGAAAAAATTGATGATTATGCATATGAAGATTTAACTGCTCTTTTAGCAAGTAGAATTAGAGAATACAAAAGATTTGTCTGAAGAAACTCATGTAAAATGGCTGAAGCTGTTATTGATGAAGTAAAAAACTACTTTGGAATTAAATTCTCTTGATGATATTTTTTTAAAAGAAATTGTAGATAAAAAGCTGGGGGAAAAATTCTCTTCGGACTGGAGATTTCTTTGTTCACAGAAAAATTGCAGAAATAGTTTCCAGTACAGATACAGCTTCATTGGTAAACCCTTCTGAACAGGATGATGGGGGAGTAGTTAAAGCACCAGTTAAAAATGATGAAGTTTATGTAACAACTGCAGTTGATGGAATACATTCTCGTTTAAGTGACTATCCGTTTTTAGGAGGATTCCATGTTACAAGAGCTACTTTAAGAGATGTTTGTGTAATGGGAGCAGATCCTGTAGCTATTTTTAAGTGATGTTCATCTGGCAGATGATGGGGATGTTGGTAAGATATTTGATTTTACTGCAGGTGTAGCAGCAGTATCGGAACTTGTTGATGTTCCGATAGTGGCAGGAAGTACATTACGTGTAGGTGGAGACATGGTTTTTAGGCGATAGATTTGTTTCTGCTGTAGGTAGTGTCGGGGTATCAGATTATCCTCCAACTGCAAGAAAAGGAGCAACTGAAGGTGATGTAATTTTTGCAGAAGGTTCTGGCGGAGGAACTATTAACAACTGCATTATATAACGGGTTTTGATGTAATATGGGATACATTAAATGTAAACTTTGTCCAGGCATCTCTTCATGCACTTTTTGAAGCTGATTTAATCAAAAGATATCCATGCAATGACTGACGTAACAAATGGGGGGGATTACGTGGAGATGCACATGAAATATCCAATACAACAGGAGTAGGTTTTAGAGTTCTATGAAAAAGAAATTCGTGACTGCGTAGCTAAAAAGTATTAAACATGCTTGAAGCATTTAAAAATATAGATCCGTTAGGTGTTTCAACTGATTCATTAATGTTGATTGCACCTCCTGAAATTGTTGGAGATATTAAAAAGCAGTAGCTAAATATGATGTTCCTATTCGTGAAATTGGTAAGGTTGATAATTCTGGTGAACCAAACTTAATTAAAGAAGATGGGAATGTTGAAAAACTGGTTCCATTATTTAGGGAAGCTGCTTATACTAAAGTTAAAAGTTCGTTGGAGATACAACACCTGAAGACTTTGAAATCATGAAGGAAAAAAGTTCAAAAGGCATGTGACGAATCCATACTTAAAAAAGAAAAGTGGTAAAAACACATCCGTGAAAATTAACTTTTTCACACTTCTTTAAATTTTATCTATTTTTTATTATAATCCTTATATCATGAAAGATGAAAAAGGATATTTTTTTTACATTATTGATGCATTTTTAGCTATTGTAATTTTACTTATAGCTATTTTGATGGTTAATTCAATTGTTTCTACTTCTAATCCTAATTATTCTAGCACTTCACATGACTTTAAATCGGCTCAAGACACAATGGAGTTATTAAGTGCTAAAATCAATTCTTACAGACAGAGTTTTCATAGAAGATATTTCAATATTTTAGATGAAAATCATAATTCAAAACACTCTGTAAGGGAAGTTTCTAAGTTATGTCGTGAGAAATTTGAGAAATTAGGTCTTAAGAATTATCAGTTTAAGGAAAACAATGTTTTGGGAGGAAAGGCATTACTAGCTCTGGAGCGGTAGGTGAAGATGTTAGTGTAGCTAGTCGTAGTTATGGAGATTATTCCCTATACATTATATATTTGGTAATATTGATTTGATTTTGAAATATTGCTTTCTAAACTTAGAATACTTTATATACTCCTTGTGATATAGTATATCTTGGAATAAAGTTTTTTTATTTTTTCTTTTTGTTCCCTTTCTTAAATAATATTTGAGAAAGTAAAAACATTTTTAAAGTGTTTTTAAGTCGGAGAATAGTTTTTTCTGGATAATTTAATTTATCCTAGTATTTGATATTAAATAATCAAAACAAATTATCTCCTTTTTTGATTTGTTAAATCACAAATGAAATTTTGCATGTATTGGTTTCATTTGGAATAAAATGGGATTTATAACTTTTTAAGACCTGATTGATGGGTTTTAAATTATTTTTTCTCATTTTATTTAAAAATATTTTTTCACTTTAAATTGTTTATGTGCTTTTGTTTTTTTATAATACTTTTTTAATAATTGTTGTTTTGTAAATAGAAAATTTTAAATAAGTTTTAAGTTATATTACTTATTACAAAATTAGATTTTTTATTTGGGTGAAAATTATGACAACTCAGCATTTCGATAAGTTTTTTTAAAAAAGGGCTTTGAATAAGTGATGCTTTTTAGTTTAATTAATATGATTCCTTTGAGGATGCTTGATATTAATCCAAAACAATTATCAACTCAAATGGTTAATTTTAATCTACTGAGTTGATGGAAATAGATTTAAAAGGCTTATCGTGCAGATTTAATTATGGAATTGGATCATGTGATTTTAATGTTTGAATTTCAAAGTCGACACTCTATCTATTT
>VOFJ01002889.1_pt1 | contig 45722 bp, 59 predicted proteins | sample 5384081 | NCBI WGS metagenome assembly VOFJ01 (sample SAMN12384729, study PRJNA508395) | human gut metagenome | isolation source: healthy gut I | host: Homo sapiens
AGGCTTTTCTCGAGCTTTTAAATGCAGGGGAAATCAGGTGGAAGAAATCTCACAATGTGTTGGATCGTATTAATGCCCGCATCAATGAATTTGACGTAGTAGTCATCATTCGGCGGTGGAGCTACTTCGATTTGTCCGGCTTTGATATCTTATCTATTGGCCTGCATGTGCGCAATTTCCATTACCTATTATTACCGGTATTGGGCATGAACGCGATGATACAGTGCTTGATTCCGTGGCTCATACCCGGGTGAAAAACTCCTACGGCTGCTGCCGAACTCCTGATTCATCAGGTGGCGGAAGTCGCGGAGCATCTGGAAGAATTATCTATGCGGATTCAACAGGGAGTTTTTATATGCTTCTTGATCTGGAACGACGGAGGTTGGAAACCCTTCAAACCCGTATTCCCAATCTTGTTCATCGCAAACTTGCGGACGCCCGTTTTTCTTTGCTGGCAGCAAGAAAGATTTGTCACAGGTGACGAAAGCATTAGTGCCTGCGTCAATCTCACCGGTTGGAACTTTTGCAACAACGAATAGCGGACGCTTCTCCGGATAAACTCTTGAGTCGGGGATATAGTATTACGATAAAGGATGGGAAAGCGGTGACGGATGCTTCTTCACTGAAGCCGGGAGAGCATTTGATAACCCGGCTATCGAAAGGAGAAGTTCGATCGGTAGTAGAAAAGTAGCTATCCGTCAAACGTATTTGTAAAAACAATCATTATTAACCATTAAATATCAATCATCGTGGCAGCAAAAAAGAAACATATTCTCAGGCAATGGAGCGTCTTGAAAAGATAGTCCGTCAGATAGACAACAACGAACTGGATATCGACACTTTGAGCGAAAAAAAAAGAAGCCAATGAAATTATTGCCTTTTGCACCGAGAAACTGACAAAAGCGGATCGGGAAGTCGAAAAATTGTTGCAAGAAAGGCGGCAGTCTGAATAATAAAAGTTATTTTTTGCGAATCAAAGCGTAAAATAAACTAATACATAACGATATGAAAGAAATAGACTGGGCGAATCTGTCGTTCGGATACATGAAGACAGATTACAATGTGAGAATCAATTTCCGTAACGGCGCATGGGGCGAACTGGAAGTCAGCAGTGATGAACATCTCAATCTGCACATGGCAGCTACTTGTCTGCACTACGGTCAGGAAGCATTTGAAGGTTTGAAAGCTTTTCGTGGTAAAGACGGTAAGGTGCGCATCTTCCGTTTGGAAGAGAATGCGGCACGCCTGCAATCTACTTGTCAGGGCATTCTGATGGCCGAACTGCCGACCGAACGTTTCAAGGAAGCGATTCTGAAAGTTGTAAAGCTGAACGAGCGTTTCATTCCGCCTTATGAATCCGGTGCTTCTCTATACATTCGTCCGTTACTGATCGGAACAAGTGCCCAGGTAGGCGTACATCCTGCCGAAGAATATATGTTCGTGGTATTTGTAACTCCGGTAGGGCCTTACTTCAAAGGTGGTTTCTCTACCAATCCGTATGTGATTATCCGCGAGTTCGACCGTGCCGCTCCTCATGGAACGGGTATCTACAAGGTAGGCGGTAACTATGCGGCCAGTCTGCGTGCCAACAAGAAAGCGCACGATCTGGGCTATTCCTGCGAGTTTTATCTGGATGCAAAAGAAAAGAAATATATCGACGAGTGTGGCGCAGCGAACTTCTTCGGAATTAAAGATAATACGTATATTACTCCGAAATCATCTTCTATCCTGCCTTCGATCACTAACAAGAGTCTGATGCAGTTGGCAGAAGATATGGGCATCAAGGTAGAACGCCGTCCGATACCGGAAGAAGAACTGGAAACATTTGAAGAAGCTGGTGCTTGTGGTACGGCTGCAGTAATCAGCCCGATTCAGCGTATCGATGATTTGGAAAACGGAAAGTCATATGTTATCTCTAAAGACGGCAAGCCGGGACCTATCTGCACGAAACTGTATAATAAGTTGCGTGGCATTCAGTACGGTGACGAACCGGATACACATGGTTGGGTGACGATTGTGGAATAATTGATCTTTTAAGTATAATCTCTTTTTAATTGCGTAATTACTATGTTGAAACAAAATTCAGAGTTGCGTGCTCAGGCACGTGAAGCCCTTCGGGGAAAGTGGCCTATGGCAGCCGTTGCTGCTCTTATTTATTCGGCTATTGCCGGTGGCTTGTCTTCCATTCCTTTTATTGGATGGATCGGTTCTTTGTTGGTCGGACTGCCTGTTGCATACGGCTTTGCTATTTTGATGCTGGCTGTATTCAGAGGAGCGGAAGAGGTTGATCTGGGAGTGCTGTTCGCAGGATTTCAGGAATATAGTCGTATCTTGACTACTAAACTGCTGCAGGCTGTTTATACTTTCCCTGTGGTCATTGCTGTTGCTGATTCCGGGTATCATTAAGCATTATTCTTATGCGATGACGGACTATATTCTGAAAGACGAACCTGAATTATGTAACAATGCTGCCATTGAAAGAAGTATGGCAATGATGGAAGGCAACAAGATGAAATTGTTCCTGCTTGATTTGAGTTTCATCGGTTGGGCTATCCTTTGCCTCTTTACTTTCGGTATTGGATTCTTCGTTTTGCAACCCTACGTGCAAGTATCTCATGCTGCTTTCTATGAAGATTTGAAAGCTCAGCAGGGTGGTATTAATATCAATGTAGAAGTGACTGTCGAAAGTTGATAAGCGAATAAATATCATTCTATAGAATGGAGTACGGAGCAATCTGTACTCCATTTATTTTTGTAGTTTACGCCAAAAGTAAGTACCTTTGCGTCCTAATCAGTAATGAGATGGGAAAGAATAAATTAGAGAAGTTTGCCGATATGGCGAGTTACCCGCACGTGTTCGAATATCCTTATTCGGCGGTGGATAATGTGCCTTTTGACATGAAGGGAAAATGGCATCAGGAGTTTTTCGGAAATGATCATCCGATTGTGCTCGAACTGGGTTGCGGACGGGGTGAATATACCGTCGGACTGGGCCGGATGTTTCCCGATAAGAACTTTATAGCAGTTGATATCAAGGGTTCCAGAATGTGGACAGGCGCCACGGAGTCCTTGCAGGCAGGAATGAAGAATGTCGCTTTCCTGCGTACAAATATCGAAATCATCGAACGCTTTTTTTTGCAGCAGGTGAAGTCAGCGAAATCTGGCTGACCTTCTCCGATCCGCAGATGAAAAAGGCTACCAAGCGTCTGACCTCCACTTACTTCATGGAGCGCTACCGTAAATTCCTGAAACCGGATGGAATCATCCATCTGAAAACCGACAGTAACTTTATGTTCACCTATACAAAGTACATGATAGAAGCCAATCAGTTTCCTGTCGAGTTTATCACCGAAGATTTGTATCATTCGGATTTGGTAGACGATATCCTGAGTATTAAGACTTACTATGAACAACAATGGCTCGATCGTGGTTTAAATATCAAATATATCAAGTTCCGCCTTCCGCAAGAGGGAGTTTTGCAGGTGAACCGGATGTGGAAATAGAACTTGATCCGTACCGTAGCTACAACCGTAGCAAGCGGAGCGGACTGCAAACGAGCAAATGATAAGTAATAAGTGACAAGTAATAAGTAACAAGTAATAAATAGTAATTGAGTGGAGTTCTTAACTTTCCACTCTCAATTCTGAACTAATTATGGCTCTTTATCCGAAATTAATATTGGATGCGCTGGCAACGGTGCGTTATCCCGGTACGGGAAAGAATCTGGTGGAAGCGGAGATGGTCGCCGACAATCTCCGCATTGATGGCATGGCAGTCAGCTTTTCATTGATATTTGAAAAGCCGACCGATCCGTTCATGAAATCAATGTTGAAGGCTGCTCAAACAGCTATCCATACGTATGTATCACCGGATGTACAGGTAACTATTACAACGGAAAGCAAGCAGGCAGCCCGTCCGGAAGTGGGCAAACTGCTTCCGCAAGTAAAGAATATAATTGGTATCTCTTCCGGTAAGGGAGGGGTAGGCAAATCTACCGTATCTGCAAATCTGGCGGTGGCTTTGGCTAAGTTGGGCTATAAGGTCGGTTTGCTTGATGCTGATATTTTCGGTCCTTCCATGCCGAAGATGTTTCAGGTGGAAGATGCCCGTCCGTATGCGGAAAAGATCGATGGACGTGACTTGATAATTCCGGTAGAGAAATACGGTGTAAAACTGCTTTCTATCGGTTTCTTCGTTGATCCGGATCAGGCTACACTCTGGCGTGGCGGTATGGCGAGCAACGCATTGAAGCAGCTGATTGGCGATGCCGACTGGGGTGATCTTGATTATTTCCTGATTGACCTTCCTCCCGGCACAAGTGACATTCATCTGACCGTTGTCCAGACATTGGCAATGACGGGGGCAATTGTTGTTAGTACTCCGCAGGCGGTAGCGCTGGCGGATGCCCGCAAGGGAATCAATATGTTTACGAATGATAAAGTGAATGTACCTATTTTAGGACTGGTTGAGAATATGGCTTGGTTTACACCTGCCGAACTGCCGGAGAATAAGTACTATATCTTTGGTAAGGAAGGAGCCAAGAAATTGGCAGAAGAAATGAATGTGCCTCTGCTAGGTCAGATTCCTATTGTACAAAGTATCTGCGAAGGTGGGGACAATGGTACTCCGGTGGCGCTGGATGAAGATACGGTAACCGGTCGCGCTTTCTTGTCATTGGCTGCCAGCGTAGTTCGTCAGGTAGATCGCCGGAATGTGGAGATGGCTCCGACTAAGATTGTAGAGATGCACAAATAAGTGCTCTTATTTACTTTAAATATAAAACCTCCCGATGATGTTACTTTTGTCTGTCATTGGGAGGTTGTTTTATCTTATCGTATATATTGGTATAGCTTGTTGTTACTTTGCGATTGGTGATTCTACTTTTCCAATGCTTTCATCAATTGTTCTTTCATGGTATCCACTCCGGGGAATCCGGTCTGTTTATAAGTGATGTTTCCTTCTTTGTCAATAACAAAGTAAGTAGGAACGCCCCGGATACTGAACTTCTCGCGCAGATAGCTCCATTGTTCATCCGTCACACGGAAATGTTCTCCGTGAATGTCAGGAATCATGTTTCTCCAGGTTCCCAGCGGAGACGTTTCACCTGTGATGTAAAGGTAGATGATGTCTTTGTCTTTCAGTTCTTTTTTTTCATCGGGAGAATCTGTTTGTTGGCAGACCGGCATGGACCACACCAAGTTGCCCAAAAGTCAACTAACAGCGTATGTCCCCGGAATTTGGAGATAATGGAGGGGAATAAATCTTCATTCGAAACTTCTCCTGTCTCATTAACGGTGAATCCTGTTTTCTTCTTGTTGATTTCTATTTGTTTCAGCAGGTCGTTGTTCATAGCCAGAGCCATGTCGTTGTATGCTGCGGGCATCGTTGCCAGTTCTGCCTTTTGCTTATCGTTAAGTGGATTGAGATCTCTCATGGAGACTCCAATCATCTGTGCCTTCAGATTTTGTATTAAGTAACTGGCAGCTGTATGATAACTCAGGCTCTTAAGAATCTTATCATCTATACCTATACGGCGTATGATGTCAAAAACAGTATCGGGTATCTGCTGTTGTAACAGGCTTTAGGTGAAAGGATATACGTGAAGTCCTGAAGACTTTCATAATATCCTTGCGGAATATCAATCTTAGTCTCGGCATAGTATTTATTTGCTTTTTCTCCTTCCAGCCCATTCGTCATGATATGAGCTAATTTCAAGTTCCTTTCTGTTTCGATAATCTTTAGTGCGGCAGACAATTCGAGGTCTGTATTAATAATCTCCTTATATGCAGGGCTTCCTTTCGACTGTGTGATTTGTTTTCTGAACTCAGGGAGTCGGGCAAGTATTTGAGCTTTATATTCTTCAGCTGTTTTACCATTCAGCTTTTTAATCTGTTGTTGGTATTCTTCATAACTATTGCCTTCAGTAAAGCTAAAGCTCATAGGATTATCTGCCAGTTCTTGCTGTACTCCGGCTAAATATCCTCCGTAATAGATTTCTTTTCCGTATGGCTTTTCTGCTTGACGGAGATGTGACTGCTTGCGGGCATTTTCGCGAAGATTGATAACGATCGAAGTGGTTTCCCCCGGTGCTAATAAGTAGCTGACAGCTCCAAAAGGAAACCTGATCATGCATGGGGTGACCATGAAGACATTCATCTCATGATAAAACGTTCCGTCATCCTGGATGCGGATTTTTCCTTCTTGAGCTTCGTCTCTTATTACATCTTGAAAATAAAGACTGCCTTTGTTGGGCATCCCTTTTTTGGTAGTCAAGGATTCTTCCTTTGAGAACTGCTTTGGCGTATTTAGCGACTGGTTCGGGCAACGCCGTTTTATGGTCTGCTTTGGTGACTGTAACGTCTTTAGGCAGTTTGAACTTGCTGAATGTTTTCTTGTCCAGCTGTATGCCCCATATCTTATATGCACCCTCAAAGTCTCCTTCTGAGAAATCCAGGCAAGTTACGTTTTGAGGAATGGGGGTGGGAAGGTTAATTGGAATTCGGCTTCGCCGGATTCGGGCATCCAGAACTCTTTGTCCAGTGTAATGCCGATTCCCTTCCGGATAGGGTATAGGTTGCCATTGTTGTCTTTCAGTACACTGCCGGTTGCAATCTTTATCCAGTATTTGGGCCGATAGAAAGCTTTGATATACACAGTGGTGACTGTGTCACTCATGACAATTTTGTCTATCTCTATACTTGAGGAACTCTGAGCTAAAAAGGGAGGACGTTCTACGATTCTGTCTTTAGCTTGTGTCATACAAAGTATGCTTAGCAGCAAACTTATCATTAATGCGAATCTTTTCATACGATTAGGCTTTTTATCTCCAACAAATGTAATCATATTATTGTAATTATCTATGCGAAAACAGAAAAAGGAGCAGAATCGCTTACGATTGCTCCTTTTTTCTGTTATTTATTTGTTAGGGGAATAATGATATTTCCGGTTTTGCTTATTGAAGTCGGAATGTAATAGGGAATGTATATTCTACGGCAACGGCTTGTCCGTTCTGTTTTCCCGGTTCCCACTTAGGCATACCCCGCACTACACGAATCGCTTCAGCGTCCAACCATGCCGACGCACCTTCTAATATTTTTTATATTCGACACGTTACCATCTTTTCCTATAATAATTTGGACTAGAACTTTTCCTTGTTCTTTATTCTGCTGGGCCATAACCGGATACTTTATATTTTTGGCTAAATAGCGCATTAATCCCTCCTGTCCTCCGGGAAATTTAGGCATCTCGTCTACGACTTTGAAAGTTGGTTCATTATTGGGTGTGGCTTCTTTAGGACCATAGCCCACCACTACGACCTCTTCAAACTTTTCTATTGCTACTGCTTCGGGTGTTTCTGCTGGTTTTGCTGGTTCCGGACCGGACAGACGGAAAGTTACGGGAACCGTAAATCTTACGTTCACAGCTTGTCCTCTTTGCTTGCCGGGTTTCCAATTAGGCATGGCGGTAATCACACGTTCAGCTTCCTTGTCAAGATAGGGGTCTACGCCTCGAACTGTTTTAACGTCGGAAATGCTACCGTCTTTTTTGACTACGAACATCACAATCACACGTCCTTGCTTTCCATTTTCATGAGCTGTTGCCGGATATTTGATATTCTTGGCGAGATATTCCATCAGTGCTGATTGTCCACCGGGGAAGTCGGGCATTTCTTCTACAACTTCAAATACGACAGAATCGTTTACAGTAGTACTTTTAACGGGTGCCGGAGGGGGAGGAGGAGCTACCTCTTTTGTTTTCTGCGTTCCTTTTTTATCCTGTAATGTCGCTACTCCCGTCATTCCATCGGGAAGTTCCGGACCATTGGCGAGTTCGGTTTGCGAAACACCTTGTTCTTCCGGTGCTGCCATCATTTCTTTGGCAAATTCTTTCGTTGTACGAGCTACTACTTCGATGTTGCTGATAATCATCAACAGGGCAGCCAAGGGAAGGAACATCAGATATTTAGTAGTCCCTTCCTATTTCTTTGGTTCTTCGTTTATTCATCATTTTGATACGATTTTTAAGTGGTAAAACATTGAAACTATTAGATAAATTTGCTGCAGCCTTGTGATGTGCCAGTCCCAGTAAGTGGTACTGGTATGATTTACTATCATGTCCCGTCTCTAATACCCGGTGATCTGCCATGTATTCCAGATTACCTCTGACTTCCCGTTTCATCAGCCAGACGAAGGGATTGAACCAGCAGAAAGTACACATGATCTCGCTGACGAGTACATCTGCTGAGTGATATTGGCGGGCATGAGTCTCTTCATGCGTGATTATTTCGCTGATCTCGGATTCTGTATGCGATTCCGGATGTATGAATATCCAGTGGAAGAAGGAAAAGGGGCCTGTACCTTTCTTTAATATGTGTATACGTGATCCTTGTATCGTGCTTTTCGGGCATAGGAAATGCAATCGTATGATACTGCCCAGCTGGATCAGGAAGCGTAGGGCAAGAAGTAATACACCGGTCCAGTAGATAAATCCCAGAATTTGTGGGATTAGCTCCTGCCAATTGGCCGTTGTTTCCTGTGGTGCCTCGATGATTTGCTCCGGAAGTATGATCGTAGCATAAAGATCTGCCATTGCTACCATCGGCTCCTGCTCCTTTATCCACTCTTGAATATTCAGTAAGGGATAGAGCAGAGATGCCAAAAGAAGCATAACAGAGCGGTCCGTCGCCAATGGAAGAAGGTGTCTTTATGAAAAAACAACCGATAGAAAGCGTAGAACAATGCAATGGCTACGTTTATCTTTAAGAAATAGGCAAGTTCCGGAGTCATATCGATAAAGTTTCAGTTTATTTTTCTTTTTCCTTTCTCTATCAGGTCGATAATGTCCTTAAGGTCATCCGTAGATATCTTCTGGTCCTTTGCAAAGAAAGAAACCATTTCCTTATAGGAGTTCTCGAAATAGTTGCGGACAACTCCACTCATGAAGTGGCGTTTGTATTCATTTTCACGAATAGAGGGAGTATACTGGTAAGTGTTCCCTATATGTTTCGATTTAACGTATCCTTTCCGTTCGAGATTTTTCACGATGGACGCAACGGTGGTATAAGGTGGTGCCGGTTGCGGAAACTTGGATACGATGTCCTTTACGAAACAGTCTTGTAACTCCCAAATGTAGATCATTACTTCTTCTTCTTGTATAGTTAACTTTTCCATGGAGATGATGTTTAATTACGATTCTTTCGCAAAGCTACGAATATTTCGTAATAAAGCAATAGCTAGTCGGTTAAATATTGTAAATGCCTGTTTGGAATGGGGTGATTTGTGAGTAAAAGCCCCTGATTCTCGTAAGCATGAAAATAATGTGGATAAACGTTATTTTCATCCAAATAAGCAATCTTTAGGACATTTAGGTGAACAAAAAGCCTATCGTGGCTTTTTTATATAAAATAAATGAAATACTTTTGTAGAGTATAAAACGTATGTTAATAAAAGGAGAGTGCGTTTCAACACAAAGCAAAGCTTGAAAGATTCCCCGTACTCGATAATGAAGCTATTAACTATGCCGCCCGGAGGGAGGAGGGAGGCAAATTAAAAAATGACTGATATGAAAAAAGGTTTGATTTTTGTGCTGTTTGCACTTGTTTCTATCGTTTCTTATTCTCAGATTTCCTGGAATGCTAAAGTAGGTATGAACATGAGTAATTTCACAGGAGACGCTGATACGGACATGAGAGTAGGTTTTAATGTTGGAGTGGGAATGGAGTATCAGTTTACTGATATGTGGTCTATTCAGCCTTCGTTGATGTTTACTCAGAAAGGTGCAAAACTGGGTGATATCAAGGCTAATCCGATGTATCTGGAACTGCCGGTAATGGCTGCTGCAAGATTTGCTGTGGTAGACGGACAAAATGTAGTTGTAAAAGCCGGTCCGTATCTGGCATGCGGTATTGCCGGTAAATACAAGATAGCTGGCGTTAAAAGTGATTTCTTTTGGTGATGATGCAAGCGAAAAGATTTGATTTTGGTCTAGGTATGGGCGTTGCTTATGAAATCAATCGGTTCTTTGTTGACTTATCCGGTGAATTCGGATTAGTTAAGATGTACGATGGTGACGGCTCTCCTAAGAACATCAACTTCTCTATCGGAGTAGGTTACAAATTCTAATTGAATTATATTCTCTTTATAATACCATTCATAAAGTCCTCTGCCCAATAGATGGAGCGGAGGACTTTTTCATTTCCTCCCATAAAGAAATTTCTCTTCCTATAAAGAAAAACGATGTATACTTCCGAAGAAGCACACATCGTACTAAACTCTCTCTCTCTTAATTGTCTCAATCGGTCATCTGTTTGGCCAGATTCTCTTTTTCTTTCAGTTCTTTATATCTCTCTATGGCGTGTTTCCGGCTCATCAGTATTTGCCAGCGGTATACCCAGCAAGTGGTGAGGAAATAAACGCCTGCCTGTATCCACAAAGCTTTGTATTCAAAGGCGACTTCGCTTAAGGTAGCTCCCATATTATTGATCTTCACAAAGCCGTTGATGCCGAATGTGGACGGGAAAATGTAAGAAACATATTTCCAGAACGGAGGAATGGCAGCTCCCGGCCACGAAATACCGGAAATAAACAGCAACGGTACGGAGGTGAATACAAAAATCAGCATACAGGTTTCCCGGTTGCGAATGGCGATGGAGGTGGTCATTGCAAAGAAAATGCAGGCCGCCAGATAGGGGGCGACGAATAATACCAGTGAACCGGGTTGCCCGATCTGGTTGAGGCTGAATAGTCTTGGCACGATATGCAGCACGTAAAATGATACCAGTACGTACACAAGGAAGTAACTTAGCCCCTTGCCAAGTACAATTCGCAACGTTCCGTTATAATGCCGGTTGATGGGAACAAGGTCTTTAAACCGGTTGTTTTCCCGGGCAGTTCCTGCTGCCAGTCCGATTCCGAGCAATAGCGTCTGCTGTATGATCAGCACCAATACGGCAGGAATCAGGAAAGCGGCAAAACCGGCTGTCGGATTAAAGATGGAAATCTCTTCATATTCTATCGGATAACCGGTGATTTCGTCCTGTCGCTCGGTCGTGTTCCCGCTACGCGCGATCTTTTTTATATCTTTATTCATATCCAGTGATACGGCCGTATTGGCGATCAGCATGGATTTATAGTACAGCAATCCGCTCATGTCGCAATAGATGCTGACTTGCGTCTGTTTCCCTTTGGCGATGTCGTCGCTGAAATCAGATGGGATATAGATGATGCCGTATGCAAGCCGGTTCTTCAGCATTTGCTTGGCTTCTTCCATATCGGCACAGTAGGCAACAACCTGAATGTCCGGTGTGGCATCCACCTTCCGGAGATATTCGCGGCTCAAGGATGAATGAGAGTCATCGACTACAACGGCCGGAACTTCTCGTACCACTTCATTGTCATAGATAAAGCTGTACAAGTAACGGATAGCCTAGTGGGACGAGGATAAAGAAAATCAGTACCCCCTGGTCGCGGAAAGTTGTCTGAAACTCGCGCTTCCAGATATAAAACAGGTCGTTGATGCCTTGGGCTATCTTGTCTTTAAATTTTATATCTTTCATTAGGGCATGTATTTATAGTAAACCAACGCTCCTTTCAAGCGATGAACCACAAAGAAGGGAAGCATCATGAATATTAATAATGCCATATAGTTGGACCATGAGTAAGCCATGCTGTATCCGTTGAGCGCCTGATCTACATAAATCAGGAAATAATGACGTAACGGAAACAGGTTGCTCAGAGCCTGCAAAAACAGGATTCATTGCCATCACCGGAAAAGAAAAACCGGAGATGGAGAATGAAATCACTCCCCCACAAGGAGGCAAAACTTAATCCGAGGCGGAGTGTAGGCAGTGTACCTATCATGACGATGCCGCAACACTGGGATGCCAATACAAGGCAGAGCGTGGCGAATATCATCGGGAATATGCCGCTGTTGCAGGGAAAATGCAGAAATCCATACAGGTATACATTATAAAATATACCCATAATGAAAAAGACCACCGTATGCGGAAGCAGTTTGCCTGCCAATGCAATGTAAATGGAATTGTTACTCATTCGTAGCCATTCACGGGCAGTGCGATCCTTGATTTCCACACCGATTGAATAAACGGTAACCATAAATATTAATAGCATGAGTACTCCCGGTATCAGTGTATTGCACAGGTATACCGAATAGTTCAGCCACGGATTGTTCAGTGGATGCGTGTCGATCACGATCGGTTGCAGGAAGCCCATTGCCTGATCTTCCGTAGCCCCTTTGGCGTACAGTACGCTCCTTGCCGCAGAGCCGGCGGTGAGTTCTCCCATCATTTTCATATCCCTGAACAATAGAGAGCCTGCAATCAGGTATGAGTAATTGGTATAGAAAGAGATCTTTGGCTGCCGTTGGCTTTGTGCCTCTGCCGACAAGCCTTTCGGGATATAGAAGAAACCGTAGATCTTGCCTTCCTGCACAGCGATACGCGCATCCGTCACATTGCTGTAATGAGCTACGACCCCTGTCTGCGAAAAAGCATCCAGATTGCGGACAATATTACGGGAAGTAGACGAATCATCCATGTCCACCACTCCCGCAGGAAGATCCTTGGGAAGCCCCGAATCCATCAGGGTCGTGAAAAATAGGTAGCAGAACAATGGAGCGATGACCATACAGAAGAGATAGAGCGGGCGTGATACTAATCGCCGGCACTCCCTCTGCATGACTTGCCATAAGGCTACATATTTCTTCTTTTCTCTCTTTCATGATTATTTGTTAATGATAACGGACATACCCGGACGAAGATTTTCCACTTTTTCCATCGGAGAAGCTTTGACCTCGAATGTCTTCAGATCGAACTGACCGGTAGTTTTGGTTGCTTTCCAGGCGGCATAAGTACCTAAGTCTTTCAGATAGTATACTTTGAGTCTGACTGTTTTATTATCCAGCGCGGGAACAACAGCTTCAAATTCTGCTCCCATAGTCAGGTTTTTGAGCAAGTCTTCGCGTACGTTGAAAGTCACCCACATATCATTGAGTTCAGCAATATTCATGATAGGAGCACCGGTACCAACCAATTCGCCTACCTTCGGGAATATTTCAGAAACTTCCCCGGCAGCCGGAGCAATCAGATAGGTCTCCTTAATGTAAGATTCTACTTCGGCAACAGCTCCTTTTGCACGGTTCACCAACGCTTCGGCAGCCATCTTGTCTTCACGCTCCGCACCGTTCTTTGCCATTGTATATTGTGCTTTGGCAGCTTTCTCAGTAGCGATGGCAGCGTCGCGTTGTGCGGTAACCTCGTCCAGTTTTTGTGCGGGCATCACTCCTTGTTCATACAGGTTCTTGACTCTCTTGTATGATTTCTCAGCAATTGTAACACCTGCCTGAGCTTTCTGCCACATTTCGTATGCTGCCTGAATCTGTTCCTCACGTGCACCTTTGATTGCTTTTTCGTTTTGTGCCTGTGCGGCAGCTTCAGCAGCACGTGCCTGTTCCATTTTTGCTACCACGTCAGGAGCTTCCAGAATGGCCAGCGTATCCCCGGCATTGACACTTTGGCCTTCTTTCACGCGAAATTCCAGTATACGTCCCGGAACTTTACTTGAAACGCGATATTCGGTAACTTCAGCCTGTCCCTGTATAATTTCAGGACCCTTGCGGAGCATGAGAAACCGACGACTGCAACGACTGCAATAACTCCCAGTAAAGTAAGAAATGCAAGCAGCATATTGCTGTTTTGTGATTTTATAGGTGCCATATTATTGATGAATTATAAATTACGAATAATAAATTGATTGAATACCTCAGTCTTTAATTGTCAATTGTCAACTGTCAATTGTCCATTATTTCAGCGTTCCCAAAGACTTCTTCAGATAAATCTCCGTCAGCTTCACGTCGATTTGTGCGTCAATCTTTTCCGATTGGGCGGACAGCCATGCCGTTTGTGCTTCCAGGACATTGCTGGTGGCAATGACCCCTTCTTTGAAGCCTAAGGTGGCATAACGGAGATTTTCGTCAGCCTTTTCCATATTCTTGGTTGCCATTACCAGTTTTTTGCTGGCTTCCTTTACTTTAAAAGCGGATTGGTTAACTTGCAATTCGATCTTTTCTCTCGCATCCTGAAGCTGATATTGTGCGATTCGTGCTTCTGCCTTGGCGGCTTTGGTCTTGTAAATGCCTTCCCCCCAATGCCAGATAGGTATCTGTACCATAACGCCCACATTCCACATTCCTTTGAATTTATTCTCAAAGCTGTTGAATACGGAAGGATTGGTCACCATATAATTTCCCATCAACGCAATGGACGGAAGATGTTCGGCGCGGGTAACATTTATTTTCTGTTTATAAATCTGAGTAGCCAGTTCAAGACTGCGTATCTCCGGACGGTTGGCGTAAGCGGTGGACATGTCGAAGTGGGTCTCCGGTGTGAGCAGTGGAATGTCCTCCATATTTTCGTCTGCCAACGTGATGGGAGAGCTAAGATCAATACCACATAGTTGACACAGCAACATTCGCGCAAGACTCAATCCGTCTTCCACTTTAGTCAGTGTCATTTCCGCTTCGTTGACTTTCACACGCACGGACAAACCGTCGGCTTTTGTGGCAACTCCTTCGGCAATCATCTTTTCCACATCGCTGTCCAGCTGCTGCAAAAGTTTGAGATAGCCTTCGGCCAGTTTCTTCTTGTTCACTAAGGATATGACTTGCCAGTAAGCCTGGTCAGTGCTCATGATAACCTCCTGCATGCCTCCTTGATGTTGCTGTTGCGCTAATTCTTCGGCATACTTTGTGATTTTATTATATGCACGGATTTTGCCGCCCATGTATAATGGCTGTGTCAGCGTGATGGCACCTGCATATACATTTCTCGTATCTGTGCGGAGCGCATTCACCAGTGAGTTTCCTGCCTGGTCGAGGGCGGGCAAGGCAGCTCCTAACTTTTCACTTAAAGAAGCGATAAGCGGTCTCAACTCCGGGTGTGCGGTAGCAATCTCTGTAGCCGTCTGTTGTATCGGACCGGCCAAATTGGTCCCCAATCCCGAAAGCGCCGCTTTCTGGTCATTGTTCAATAATGAAAATTCTTTTTGATTTCTCATGTAAGTTCCCGTAGCCGAGAAACTGGGCAGGTAGTTGGTAAATGCAGCTTTGTGCTGATAATGAGCGGCATTTATTTTTTCATTGCTTATCAACAGATCTTTGTTGTTGGCAAGAGCTAATGCGCGGCAACTATCCAGACTTAGAAAGCTCTGCGCTTTTACTATAAAAGTCAGGCTCAACAGAATTGTCAGAAGAAATAGTTTTTTCATCGCATCTTACATATTAATAAGGTGATACTTCTTTTTTAAATAACCACGTTATCATATAAATTGTTTATTGAAATAGTTCGTTTTTTGTACTTGTTGGCTTAAACAATAATTGCATAAACAACGATGCAAATGTATGTGCTTTCTGTGAAAACGCAAAATGAATTAGCTTTTTTTAAATGCTTCTCTTTGGAAAATATGCTATACTTGCATTTTGAAACATGATAAACATACTATAATGTTATTAAATCTGACAGAAGAACAAATCACTCAACTCGCTCCGGACGCTGCGTCTGTCAAAGCAGGAAAAGGGCTGGCGAACCGGACTAAGTGGGTACTTCTGGAGCATAGTGACCGCGCCATCTGGGGACACTGCCAAGGAAGTGGAAAAACGCCTTATCAAACAGTAGTTGATACAAAGAATATTGCATTCAAATGTTCTTGTCCCAGCCGTAAGTTTCCGTGTAAACATGGGTTGGGGCTTTTATTTATGTATGCTTCCCATGCTGATCTTTTCAAGGAAGCGGAGGAACCGGACTGGGTAACGGCATGGCTCTCCAAACGTGAAGAGAAGGCGGAGAAGAAAGAGCAGAAAGAGAAATCGGAAACTCCGGTGGATGAAGCGGCACAGGCCAAGAGGCAGGCCGTGCGTCATCAGAAGGTATTGGCCGGAATTGATGATCTTCAGATCTGGATGAAAGACTTGCTCCGCAACGGGCTGCTGAATATCCCGGAAAGAGCACATACACTATTTGAACCCATATCCCGCAGGATGATTGATGCACAGGCTGGCGGATTGGCGGGCAGGTTACGATCGCTACAGGAAATCAATTACTATACAGACAGTTGGAAATATGAGCTTACCGACAAATTGAGTAAACTGTATCTTCTGACAGAAAGTTATAAGAATCTGGATTCTCTTTCTGCTGAGTGGCAAACGGAAATCCGTACTCAGGTTGGATATCCGCAGGCGAAGGAAGAAGTGATGTCCGGCGTACCGGTGGCAGACCAATGGATCGTTTTGCATACCAGAAGCCGGAAGATAAATGAGCTGCGGACAGAAACTTTCTGGTTGTACGGGAAGTCCAGTCACCGTATGGCCCTCTATCTAAACTTTCTGGCTCCCGGAGCGTTGCCGGAATTTAATCTGGTTCCCGGTGGTGTCTATGAAGGAGAGTTGTATTTTTATCAGGGTGTTGGTGCCTTGCGTGCCCTGCCCAAAAACATGAAATGGCTGGATAGTACCTTCCTGCCTTCATTGTGTGCCGATATACCGGTTGCCATGCAATCTTACAGAGCAGTTATACAGACTCATCCGTTTGCGGAGGAAGTTCCTCTCTTGGTGGACAATGTCAGACTGGTAACAAGCGGAAATACGCACTATCTGCAGGATGCCGGAGGCGTGGCTATTCCGGTGCATATCGAAGAGACTGCACGTGTTGACATACTGGCTATAACAGGCGGAAAACCCTTCTCGGCTTTTTTGTTGGCAGACGCCGTTTCCTGTGAATTGAAAACAATCTGGTATCAATCTGAATTTTATTTTTGGAAAGATGAACTTAACTGATCATATCATCAATGTGGCATTGCTTGGCACTGCCACCCGTGAACTGATAACGACTGATTTTCCGGAAGAGTTGCAAGAAACTCTCCGCGACATTCAGGCGAAAGCAGAGGATGCGGAAGCTCTCTTCTATCAGCAGTCCGCTTTGGGCTTTGCCTTTGCACGTGCCGGAGTGGAGGCGCAATCCATTGCAGGAGTTACAAATGTGACAGAAGCTCCGGAAGAAGACAAACCTTACTTCCTCCGTGAAGTGGGAGAGTTGCTTACTTCCCTGTATCTCAATAAAAATCAGTATCTTTTGCTGTATGCTTATCGGAGAGCTGCCGACAAAGGAAAATTGATCCCTCCTGCCTATCTGCAAACTTTATTGCGAAGAGCTTTTGACCGGAATAATCCCTACAGGTATGAGGAACAGCACTGGCTGTCTCTGCTGGCAGGGCAAAGAGGACGTTGGCTTCTTCCGCAAATGGGATTTCCTGTATGGGGAGAATCCGGCAACGAAACTTGGGAAACTGCCTCTCACGAAGAACGGAAACGAATGTTGACTAACCTGCGGAAAAATAGTCCGGAGCAGGGGCTTGCCTTATTGCAGACCGAACTGAAGAATGAGTCGGCTGCCCATCGGGATGAACTGATTCAGTGTTTGCGGTGGGGGTTGAGTAAATCAGACGAAGCATTCCTGCAAGAGATCGTGGCGACCGACCGGAGCAGTAATGTCAAAGAAACGGCCCGGCGATTATTGTGTAGCCTGCCGGACTCCGAATTGGTGAAAATATACGAAGAATTATTGCGGGGGAAATTACATTTCAATTTCCTTTTGGGATGGTCGTATGATAAGATTGAACTTACCCCTGAAATGAAGAAACTGGGACTTGAAGAGGTGAGTTCCAATAAAAACGAGAAGGATGATCGTTTCTTGTTACGCCAGTTGGCGGAACGTGTTCCATTAAGTTTCTGGAGTGAGTTTTATGACTGTCCGCCGGAGAAGGCTGCCAGCAAACTGGCGAAGAACCCTCCTTTTCAGAAACTGTTCGACCTGTCGAAACCGATCCTGAATTTCAGCGACTCCGGTTGGGCATATCATACCTTGAAGGAGAATGCGGATGAAAAAATGGCGGACGCGTTGATGGGTTTATTGCCTTCCTCCCAACGTGAGGAAATAGCTTTTCAGTCAGAGAGAGGCGGCTATATTCCGGATAGCTGGTTCAACGAAGACGGCACTGGATGGGGAATGAAATTCTCCACCCGTGTATTCCAGCGGATGCTTCGGAATAATTACTATCTTCCTAAGGAGACAGCCGAACGACTGGCATTATACTTCCCGTCCGAGATGAGAAAACCCATCGAACAGACAGCGCTTTCAACGGCCGCACAAGAGAATAATACCTCCACCCGTTTTTCCCGGTTGATGATGGAATACATGGATTTGAAGCAGAGAATAGATACCTTATTAAATAATGACTAATAAAAACAGAAAGAAGATATGAGCACTTTATTAAGACAACATGCTGAACAGCAATTTGCAGAAGAACTTCACGAGTTGAAACAGAATGAAACAAATCCCGTTCCGGAGAATTGGGAGATGTCTCCGCAGTCAGTGGTTACCTACCTGATGGGCGGTAAATTGAAAAACGGATTTGAAGTTTCTCCTAAATATATAGGTAACCGTCGTCTGATGGAAATAGCTGTGGCAACCCTTGTCACCGACCGTGCGCTACTGCTTTACGGACTGCCCGGAACTGCGAAAAGCTGGGTGAGCGAGCATATTGCCGCTGCTATTTCCGGTGATTCCACTTTGATAGTGCAGGGTACGGCCGGCACCGGTGAAGAAGCGATCCGTTATGGATGGAACTATGCCCGTTTGCTGGCGGAAGGTCCGAGTGTGGGGGCATTGGTGCAAACTCCGGTAATGAAAGCTATGCAGGAAGGTAAGATAGGCCGTATTGAGGAGCTGACACGCATCGGTTCCGATGTGCAGGATACACTGATCACCATTCTTTCTGAAAAGACATTGCCCATCCCGGAGCTGAATACAGAAGTACAGGCAATCCGCGGTTTCAATATCATCGCTACTGCTAATAATCGGGATAAGGGGGAGTCAATGATCTGTCAAGCGCCTTGAAACGCCGTTTCAATACGGTCATTCTTCCCTTGCCGGATTCTATTGATGAAGAAATAGATATTGTGCGCCGCCGGGTAGAGAGCTTTGAGAAAGTAATGCAGCTCCCGGCTGAAAAGCCTGCTCTGGAGGAGATTCGCCGTGTCGTTACTATCTTCCGTGAACTTCGTCAGGGCGCTACTGCCGACGGTAAGACGAAACTGAAGACTCCGAGCGGAACGCTTAGCACAGCGGAGGCTATTTCGGTGGTAAACAATGGACTGGCGATGGCAGGTTATTTCGGTGACGGAGAAATTCATGCCGAAGATCTCGTATCCGGTATTTTGGGTGCAGTGGTCAAAGACCCCGTACAGGATAAAGTCGTTTGGCAGGAATATATGGAAACGGTCGTGAAGAATCGGGACGGCTGGAAAGATATTTACCGTGCTTCAAGGGATATGATTTAAAAAGAAAGGAAGAAATGGCTATTCATTTACTAGGCATCAGGCATCACGGTCCCGGCTCGTGCCGCAATGTGCTGAACTACTTGCAGGAACTGCAACCGGATCTGATTCTGGTAGAAGGTCCGGCAGAAGCCGAAGCGCTGCTGGCCTGTGTGGAAAATCCGCAGATGACGCCTCCGGTAGCTTTGCTGGCATACCAGCCGGACGAGCCTCAGAATGCAGTGTTCTACCCTTTTGCGGAGTTCTCGCCCGAGTGGCAGGCGATGCGTTATGCCGTACAGAACCGGATACCTTTCCGCTTTTTCGACTTGCCTCTGATCTATTCGCTGGCTCTTCGGACAGAAAAGACCTCTGAACAGGAGACGGAAACGACCGCTGAAGTCGCAGAAGCCGGCGACCCGTTCGACTGGCTGGCTCATGCCGCAGGATTTACTGATGGTGAATCCTGGTGGGAAACTATGATTGAACACCGGCAAGAACCTGCCGATATTTTTCAGGCGGTACAAGAAGCTGTGACTGCTCTCCGGGAAGAACTTCCGGGGCACACCTCTCCGCGTGACCTGATACGTGAAGCGTGGATGCGTAAAATGATACGTGCGGCACAGAAGGAGAATTTCGAACGCATTGTCGTCGTCTGTGGTGCATGGCATGTACCCGCACTGGACGATATGCCCAAAGTAAAGGACGATAATGAACTACTGAAGGGACTTCCCAAAGTAAAGGTAGAATGTACATGGATTCCGTGGACGTATGACCGGCTTGCTTTCCGCAGCGGGTACGGTGCGGGAATCGAATCTCCGGGCTGGTATCATTATCTCTGGCATCATCCGGAGGATGATGGCACGCTTTGGGTGAGCCGGATCGCCTCTCTGTTGCGGCAGAAGAATATGGATATCTCGGTAGCCCATGTTATTGAAACCGTCCGTCTGGCACAGGTGACGGCTGCTTTGAGAGATCTGCCTTATCCTTCTCTGAATGAATATAACGAAGCCGTCACTACGGTGATGGGCTTCGGAGATGATATTTTGTTGCAGATTATCAAAGAAGAACTGATCATCAGCAACCGCTTGGGAAGTGTACCTGATGACGTTCCCAAAGTACCTCTGCTGGTAGACGTGGAGAAAATACAGAAACGTCTGCGTGTTCCGTTCACCGCCGAGATCAAAGAACTGATATTAGACCTCCGCAAGCCGAATGATCTGGAGCGAAGTATCTTCTTCCATCGCCTGCAACTGCTGGGCATCGACTGGACTATCCTCGGACGGATAGACGGGAAAGGTACTTTCAAGGAAAAATGGACCTTGTATCACAAACCGGAACAAATCATCCAAATCATTGAACGGGCTATCTGGGGAAACACGGTGATGGAAGCTACGCAGAAATATCTGTTAAAACAGATGGCGGAGATTCAGCATATCCCGGAACTGACAGCTTTGTTGAGTACGGTCCTCCCTGCCGATCTTCCGGCGCTGGTAGAAGCGATGACCGTACAGTTGGACCGTCTTTCGGCTGCTTCCACCGATATTCTGGAAATGATGGAGGCGGTCCCCGATCTGGTGAATATCGTCCGTTACGGAAACGTGCGTGATCTTGATTTCTCGAAGGTCGGTGATATGCTCGAAGCCATGATTGCCCGTATTCTTGCGGGTGGTGTATTGGTGTGTATCAATATCGATGAAGAGGCTGCCGGTGATCTTCTGAATAAATTGGTTGCCACGGACTATGCGCTCTCCATTCTGAATCGGGAAGAACTGAACCTGATGTGGCGCAATTTCATCGGTCAGGTACGTTCTTCTGCCAATGTGCATCCGTTGTTGTCCGGTTATGCTACCCGTCTGCTGAATGACAAAGGGGAAATCTCCGCAGAGGAGATGGAGACGACACTTAGTTTTTATTCTTCTGTTGGCAATGCTCCGGCAGATATGGCATACTGGTTCGAAGGCTTTTTGCGTTCATCCGGTTCGATCCTGTTGCTGGACGACCGTCTCTGGAATTTGGTGAATAACTGGGTATGTTCGCAGGACAAAGAAACATTTATGGAATTGTTGCCTGTATTGAGGCGTACTTTCAGCGAATTTACCTCTGCCGAACGCCGTAAGCTGGGTGAGAAAGCCCGTCGTACGGATTCTACGGGCACATCATCTGCCGTAGGAGCTTCGGTAACGGAGAATGAGTGTCTGAATCGGGAAGAAGCAAAGAAGGTAATCCCCGTGATTCGTCAATTATTGGGACTGGAAACAAAGTAAAGGAAAGAAGATGGAAGAAGAATTACTGAAAAGGTGGCGTCTGATACTGGGCGGCGATGAGGCTGACGGTACAGGCGTGACATTGAATCTGGAAGAACAGCGGATAGACCATTCTCTGGAAGCTGTATATGATAGTGACAGAAGAGGGGGGCTGGGTTCCTCGGCTCCCAAAGTAAGCCGATGGCTTGGAGATATCCGTGAGTTCTTTCCGCAGACAGTGGTACAAGTGATTCAGCGGGATGCTATAAAACGTCTGAATCTGACCAGTCTGCTTACCGAAAAAGAAATGCTGGAAACGGTCGTCCCCGATGTTCATCTGGTTGCCACCCTGATGTCGTTAAGCCGGGTGATTCCTGAAAAGAATAAGGAGATGGCACGGCAGGTAGTCCGCAAGGTGGTTGAGGAGTTGCTTCGTAAACTGTCGGCTCCTACGCAACAGGCGGTAACCGGTGCTTTGAACCGTTCCAGCCGTCGCAGGAACCCGCGTTACAATGAGATAGATTGGAAAACGACCATTACCAAGAACCTGAAAAACTACCAACCGGACTATAAGACGATTATTCCCGAAATCCGTATTGGTTATGGGCGTAAACGGAAAGCGATGAAAGACATTATCCTGTGTCTGGATCAAAGCGGTTCTATGGGGACGTCGGTCATTTATTCCGGCATATTCGGTTCTGTGTTGGCATCCATTCCGGCGGTATCTACCCGTATGGTGGTTTTTGATACGGCAGTCGTTGATCTGACGGATGATTTGCAAGATCCCGTGGATCTGCTTTTTCGGGGTACAGCTCGGGGAGGAACCGATATAGCCCGTGCGCTGACTTATTGTCAGGGAGTCATTACCCGTCCGCAGGACACGGTGATGGTGTTGGTGACTGACCTTTACGAAGGAGGAGACTCCAGAGAAATGAGAAAGAAATTTGTCTCGTTGGTCAATAGCGGTGTGCAGTTGATTGTCCTTCCGGCGTTGAACGATGACGGTGCTCCGTCCTACGACAAGGGGCATGCTGAGTTTCTCGCTTCCATAGGGGGTGCCGACATTTGCCTGTACTCCCGATAAGTTTCCGGACCTTATGGCGGCTGCTTTGAGTAAACAGGACATTGGAATGTGGGTTTCTCAGAATGTAAAGAGTGAATGACAACTATTGGATAGAAAAGAAAGAAGGCTGTCCCTCATAGCGAAGGACAGCCTTTCTTAGCTTATATAAATGTAAGGGGATTGCTAATTACAGAGCACCTACTTCTTTCAAAGCAGCGTTTGTTCCGTGAACAGCTTTTGCGCTGGCAGCGAACTTAGCTTTTTCGTCAGCGTTCAGATCCAGTTCAACGATCTTTTCGATACCGTTCTTGCCAAGGATTACAGGGGAACACCGATGCAAATGTCTGATTCACCGTATTCTCCCTCCAGATATACTGAACAAGGGATCATCTTCTTTTGGTCGTGAAGGATAGATTCAACTACGAATGCTCCTGCTGCACCCGGTGCATACCATGCAGAAGTACCCAGCAACTTAGTCAGTGTAGCACCACCCACCATAGTAGCAGCAGCCACTTCGTTCAGTTTTTCTTCAGAGATGAAGTTAGTTACAGGCATACCTTTGTAAGTAGCCAGCGAGCCAACGGAATCATGGTAGTATCACCGTGACCACCGATAACCATGCCTTCCACTTCGTTGGCGTTGCAGCCCAAAGCCTGAGACAAGAAATATTTGAAACGAGAGCTGTCCAAAGCACCACCCATACCGATGATACGGTTCTTCGGCAAGCCCAGAGACTTCAATGACAGATAAGTCATGGTATCCATCGGGTTGGAGATAACCACAAGGATAGCATTCGGAGAATATTTCAAGATGTTCTCTGCCACTGATTTAACGATACCAGCATTAACACCGATCAGTTCTTCGCGAGTCATACCCGGTTTACGAGGAATACCTGAAGTAATTACAACAACGTCAGAGTTAGCAGTCTGAGCATAGTCGTTAGTGCAGCCTACTACAGTTGTGTCGAAACCCAACAGTTGAGCTGTCTGCATCATATCCATTGCTTTACCTTCTGAAACGCCTTCTTTAACGTCCAGCATTACTACTTCGTCTGCTACTTCATTGAAAGCAAGTACATTTGCACATGTAGCACCTACGTTACCTGCGCCTACTACGGTTACTTTTGACATAATACTATATATTTAAAAAGTTGATAATTTATTTCATGCTTTTTAGCGCGACAAAATTACAACGATAATCCTAATTAAAGAAATTTTTCCGTAATAATTTTCGTTAAAGAAAATGCCCAAGACTATGTTACTCTGTTACGAAATGATTACTTTTGTGCCCGTTATCGATTAACAATTGGAACTATGAACAAAAAAAGCCTTCTTATTGCAGCTGTAGCTGTTTTGGTGATAGCGATTATCGGCATCACTTATTTGTTGTTTACTGAAAAGAAAGCCAATCGCGAGCTGGTACAGGAATTTCAGTTGGATAAGGAAGATTTGGAGAATGAGTATAGCCAGTTTGTGCAAAAGTATGATGAGTTAAAGTTTACGGTAACTAATGACTCTCTCGCACTGTTGCTGGAGCAGGAACAATTGAAAACTCAACGATTGCTCGAAGAACTCCGTACCGTGAAAAGCTCGAATGCAACGGAAATCCGTCGTTTAAGAAAAAGGAGCTTGCCACTTTGCGTAAGATATTGGTAGGCTACGTCAATCAGATAGACTCACTGGACAGAATCAATAAACGCCAGCAACAGGTGATTGCAGACGTTACGCAGAAATACAACACTGCTTCACAGCAAATCAGTACACTTTCCAAAGAAAAGGAGAATCTGGATAAGAAGGTGACACTGGCTGCCCAGCTCGATGTGACCAATATCCGTATCGAACCGCGCAATAAACGGGGGAAGGTTGCAAAGAAAGTGAAAGACATCGTGAAGCTGGCTATCAGCTTTACAGTCGTGAAGAATATTACGGCAGAGAATGGCGAACGTACCATCTATATACGTATTACCAAACCGGATAATGACGCACTGACCAAGAGTGCATCCAACACTTTCTCTTACGAAAACCGTACACTGACTTACTCCATCAAAAAGTATATCGAATACAACGGTGAGGAACAGAACGTGAATGTATTCTGGGATGTAGAAGAGTTTTTGTATGCCGGAAACTATCGTTTGGATATCTTCGAGGGCGGAAATCTGATCGGCTCTCAGAAGTTTACGCTGGACTAACCGATATAAATTCAAGAAAAAAATGCGCCAATAAGCAGTAAAAGGCTTTTTGGCGCATTTTTCTATTAGAAAAAGGTTAACTTTGTGAAAACTAATAGAATAATACGTATGAAAAAGCACTTGACTCAGCTACTGCTATCATTACTGTTTCTGGTGGTGACAGCCATGACTTGCGATGAACAGGATTGGGCTGAACCGATAGATGTTCCCTGTACTTTGAAAGAAGTGAAGTTATATCATTGGGATAATGCAGGTGAGAAACCTAAGGAGGCTGTTGATAACAAAGTTCTCAAAGAAGCTTATATGATGGAGATTCGTTTGCTGACAGATGCGGGGGAAAAAGATCCGGAATCTTATGACGCCGATCATTATCTTCGCCATGTATTATCGGATGGCATCAAAAAGATTCAGATATTTACGGAAACGGCTTTTAATGAAGAATTTCCCGCAGGAGCAGAAGTCACTTCCTGCTTTTATGACTATCCAAAGACGTTTGTTAAAGATCAGCAGACAGATTATACTGTTAATGGAGGGTTATATCCATGATAGATGAAGTAAATAAGATATATAAGGCGTTATTGACCATTCCCCAATCAGGCGGAGAGTTCCGTTTTCGTGTAGTGCTGACAATGGAAAGCGGTGAAGCGGTTGAACGGCTGAGCGATCCGGTTACTTTCTATTAAATCTGCTGTCTATGAAGAAAATACATTTATTAGCCATGCTATTGTTTACTGCATGTGTTGTGCCTGTATCGCAGGCGCAGGAAAGCCTGTTTCTTAAAGATCCATCTACCAAGAATAAGTTGCTACAGTTAGACTTGGATGTGGGAACCTGTTTTGACCTGGCTTATCGGGGGAAGGGAAATATGTACACTGCAATGTCGGACCGGAAATCTGTATTTCCTGCTATCAGCCTTCGTTTGCAACATTTCTTTTCGCGTAAATGGGGATGGTATACGAATATCCGTTTGGGGATTCCCGTGAAATATAGGCGGGATTGTTATACTGAATTAGTCCATGCAGTCGAAGCGGATTACTATGTGAATAATCTCATACCGGGAACGCAAAAACCGGACGTTAATCCCTGTCTGGATTTTGGTGTTGCTTATCGCTTTGAAAATTCCCATTGGGCTTTTTATCCTCGTTTGGGGATTGGTGTGAATAGCATTTCCTATCAGCGTGTTTGTGCGGAACTAAAGAAAAAAGGAGGAAATGAATTATATAAGATAGAGTATAGAGGGGATGATGAAAGTAACTATGGTAGTGAGAGTATCGATGCTTTTTATTCTTTCGGCAGGTATTACCGCCAACTATAAGCTCAGTCGAAATTGTTTTTTACTGTTGAATGTCAATTATATACAGCCATTGGGGAGATTTACTTATCGTAAATATGTAACAGACCTTTATACGGGAGAAAAGGTGGAGAGAGGAGTCTATAAAAGTTCTACATTCGCCCGTGATCTGAATGTAAGTGTCGGATTCGGATTCCCTTTTTATCTGGGAAGAAAGACTAATAGAAAATCATCGCATAGAGAAAGAACCAGGCAGCTAATGGAACAGAAACGGAAAACATACGGGTTGTTTCCGGGAAATAAGTAGGCATTTAATCATTTCTTTGCAATGATGAGCGAATAGAATTTAGCCTTTATACAAAGTTTGAAAAAGAAAAAACTCTGCCATTCACAACAATTGGATTAACATTCTTATGATATACTTACGTGTCAGCTAGTCTCTCTATAAAAATAAAAACTATAAATTGCTGTCATCTGTCACTTTGTTGGGTATAATATCTTGAATATGAGTGATTAATGAGGTGACAGCAGTAGGTGACGGCAGTGTGACGGCAAATTTTGCTGTCACACTGCCTTGTTGTCAATGGTTACTTATGGGCTGTTGGTTGGTCTATATAGAGCTTTTTAGTTTCTCCCGTTTGAAACTTTTGTTTCTCCAGCTTGGAACTAAAGTTTCAAAGCCTTGAAACCAAAGTTTCGGACGCTTGAAAACATTGGTTCCAGCGTATGGAAACTAGTTATACTAGAGTGTATGATGTCAAAAGTCAATAGTAGCGAGTTCAGTGTAGTCGATGTGCGTGTGACGGCAATAGTTGTCATCACCGTGCCGTCACCTGTTGCCATCACAGCGTTAAGCCTTGACTATGAGCGTGTTATTTGTGTTTTTGTGATGGGTGACAGCAATAATTGGATAAACAATACATAGAGAGAGAAGCCGGTTGATACATCTATTATGATAGGATTTATCAGATTGATAATCGTTTAAGAGCTTTTTAGGTGCCTTAACGACAAAACAAGTGGCTGATTGTGTTATATTCCCTAAGTAACCAAATAAAAATAACAAGATTATGAAACAGAAAAGAGCTAAAATTGGATTTACCGGATGTGCCAAAGCGTATATCCGGAGTTTGCAGGAAGAAGGGCGCTATTCTACGGCACATGTGTATAAGAATGCGGTTCTTTCATTTACGAGATTTCATGGCAGTACGTATATTGCATTCGAGCAGATCACTCGCGAGTCTTTGCGACGTTACGGACAATATCTGTACGATTGCAAACTGAAACTCAATACGATCTCTACCTATATGCGAATGCTGCGCTGTATTTACAATCGTGGTGTGGAAGCTGGTATCGCCCGTTTTATCCCCCGATTGTTTCGTGATGTATATACCGGTGTGGATGTCCGGCAGAAAAAGGCAATGCCCGTAAAGGAACTGCATACACTTCTTTATAAAACACCCCAGTCTAAGCACTTGCGGCGTACTCAGGAGATTGCCCGACTGATGTTCCAGTTCTGCGGAATGCCTTTTGCGGATTTTGCGCATTTGGAAAAGTCGGCATTGGCACAAGGGGTATTGAGATATAACCGTATCAAGACAGGCACTTCTGTTAGTCTTGAGGTGCTGGAGTCATCTCTGCCAACGATCAGTAAACTTCGCAATAATGACCCTGTTCGGGAAGATGGAACGAATTATTTATTCAGTATTCTGAGAGGGAATAAAAGCCCAAAAAAGGTGAAAGCATGTATAAAGAATACCAGTCGGCGCTTCGTCGGTTCAATAATCAGCTGAAAAGTCTTTCAAGGGAACTTCACTTAAAGTCGGCTGTCACCTCATATACCATCCGTCATTCTTGGGCAACGAATGCCAAATACCAGGGTATACCTATTGAAATGATCAGTGAATCATTGGGACACAAATCTATTAAGACGACTCAAATCTACCTGAAAGGTTTTGAACTGGAAAAGAGAACAGAAGCAAATCGGTTGAATTGTTTTTACGTTGAAAACTGCAATAATTAGAATAGAATATAATCAGAGTGCTGACTATTAGTGTGTTATCATGTCTATTACTTCTTAGGTAACGGAAATAAATACGACGCAAAGATATATAAAAAGAATCTCATATCCCAAACTTATTATACATTATTTTATTTCTCTGACTTAAGAAAATAAAATAACACTATGAGAACACGAATACCACTGACTTCATGTTCCGAACCCTTATTGTTTGTCATCCGACAAAATCTCCTTCATAACCCTTTTATACAGTGCTTCTCGCAAAGGCCGCTGCCTTTTTCGCTTCTTTTCCCCTATGTGTAAAGTCCGGTAATGGACTTCCGTTACCTAAGAAGTAATAGATAAATGTAAGTAGTAAATTGTGACACGCAATTCAAACAACAAGCTCATTTTGCATGCCTTCTATTTACTTTGGTTCTGAATTTATCCATTGGGATATATGCTTGTAAAGGTACACACACAGTGACAAAATAAAGAGAATGAACATTGCTTCGATGTGGGCAATGTCTTAAAAAGGGTTTTTAGTTTACTTATTTAAAAGTAAAAAGAAGAAATGGAAAGTTTATGGAAAGTCTGGTTCTCCAGAAGGAGAAAGGTGTATGTTCGGATAGCCCGTCAATATGGTTCCACTCCGTGGCGGGTGTATTATTTAGGACATGGAGGCAGGTGCAGGTCGCTCAAAGACATGCAGATATTGGAAGCGTTACAGCGGCAGGGGAGTTATTTCGCATATTTACCCTTGGTGATAATTGCCTGAAAAATACTTGAACATATTTAATTATGTGTCCGACAGAAATATGAACTATTATAAAATATGGGGTGAGATGTTTTTCTAAAAAGGTTACTGTGAAGTACCCGAACGGGGATAAACCCTTTATAGCATGTGTATGTTTCCCACAACATGCTTATTGCTTATATAAACGGAGTCTCTTGGATGTCCGTTTTATATAATTGTTTGTTTTTGTTTAAGTACATTCTGTCCTGGTGAGGAAGGATGTACTTTTTTGCGCCCGAAAGTCCGGAATCAGATAGTTACGAAGGTTCGGTCGGAAGATCAGCGCCTTCCGTCCGCTCCCCACATCATCTTGCTGCGGAGGGTATCGAAGAAAATATGATTGAACCGTTTCACTACTTTTATACTGTAGTCTGCCCGGCGAATGGTCAGCTGAGTCGTCTCCTTGCACGTTTCGCTGCTGCCGTCGATGGCAACCAAGAAGTTGTGGCTGCGGCTTTCCACATCAAGTGTAATTTCCCAGTCGTCACAAATGACGATGGGACGGACGTTGAGGCTGTGTGGAGCCACAGGGGTGATGGCGATCGTATTGGAATGAGGAACGATGATCGGGCCGCCTACGCTTAATGAATACGCAGTAGAGCCGGTAGGAGTGGCAATCACCAGTCCGTCAGCCTGATATGTATTCAGATAAGCGCCGTTAATCGCCGTGCGGATACTGATCATGGAAGAACTGTCCCGCTTGAGCACCGCAATTTCGTTGAGGGCATAGGGCGATTCCTGAAGATTTCTGTCATTGCAGATAAGTTGTAATACACTTCGCTCCTCCACACTGTATCTGCCTGCCTGAATCTCTTCGAAAGTCACCTCCATCTCTTCGGGTGAAACATCGGCAAGAAATCCCAGTCGCCCTGTGTTGATGCCGAGAATGGGGATTTGTTTTCTACCCACCCGGCGGGCAGCTTTCAGAAATGTGCCGTCACCTCCGATGCTGATAACCATATCGGCTGTGAAGTCGTTGCCTTCGAGCAGGGCGTCGACAGGCACTTCCATTTTTAAATCTGCCGTCAGGAACTGGTAAAACTCCCGGCACATACAGATTTCCGCTCCCTGCTTCTTGAGAAGCTCGAACAGTCTGAGTGCATGCAAAGACTTTTTAGGCTGATACGTATTTCCGAAAATGGCAAATTTCATAAGCTGTTTCATTAGTTTCGGTTGCAAAATTGGCATTTTTTCTTGGATTTCTACTTTAAATAACCAAAAAAGAACTGAGAATGCGTTTCGTATTATTAGGCAACTAATAATAATATTTGTATTTTTGCGGCAAATATTGCGTAAAACTATGACTAAATTAAGTGTAAACATAAACAAGGTTGCTACATTGAGAAATGCACGCGGAGGGGATATCCCCAATGTGGTGAAGGTAGCACTTGATTGTGAAGCTTTCGGGGCTGACGGTATTACGGTTCATCCCCGTCCCGACGAACGCCACATCCGCCGGGCAGATGTATATGATCTGCGTCCGTTGTTGCGGACCGAATTCAATATCGAGGGCTACCCGTCGCCGGAGTTTATAGACCTGGTATTGAAAGTGAAACCTCATCAGGTGACGCTGGTTCCTGACGATCCTTCGCAGATTACTTCCAACTCCGGTTGGGATACAAAAGCAAATCTGGAATTTCTGTCGGAAGTTCTCGATCAGTTCAACAGCGCGGGCATCCGTACTTCCGTCTTTGTTGCCGCCGATCCGGAGATGGTGGAATATGCGGCAAAAGCAGGTGCCGACCGTGTGGAACTTTATACGGAACCCTATGCTACGGCATATCCGAAGAATCCGGAAGCGGCTGTTGCCCCATTTGTGGAAGCAGCCAAAACAGCCCGCAAAGCTGGGCATCGGCTTGAACGCCGGACACGACTTGAGTCTTGTGAATTTAAACTATTTCTATAAAAAAACATTCCTTGGGTGGACGAAGTATCCATAGGTCATGCCTTGATCAGCGACGCATTGTATCTGGGACTGGAACGTACTATTCAGGAATATAAAAACTGTCTACGCTAATGAATGTATTGATGTTATTGGCCCAGGGTGCCATGAATATGGCCGACTCGCTGGCAACTGCCAACCCGGTGCTGACTCCGGTCAGCGCTCCCGAGATGAATATGCTTGATATGGCTATCAAGGGTGGTTGGATTATGATTGTGCTGGGTGTACTGTCTGTAGTCTGTTTCTACATCTTATTTGAACGTAACTATATGATCCGTAAAGCGGGAAAAGAAGACCCGATGTTCATGGAACGGATCAAGGATTATATCCATAGCGGTGAAATCAAAGCGGCTATCCAGTATTGCCGCACGATGAACACTCCTTCGGCACGCATGATTGAAAAAGGAATCAGCCGTCTGGGACGTCCCATCAACGATGTGCAGGTAGCCATCGAGAATGTCGGTAATCTGGAAGTTGCCAAACTGGAAAAAGGCCTGACCGTCATGGCAACAATCTCCGGTGGTGCTCCGATGCTCGGATTCCTCGGTACGGTGACCGGTATGGTACGCGCATTCTACGAAATGGCGAATGCGGGAAGCGGAAACATCGATATAACCTTGCTTTCCGGCGGTATCTACGAAGCCATGATCACCACCGTAGGCGGTCTGATCGTGGGTATCATTGCCATGTTTGCTTACAACTACCTGGTGATGCTGGTAGACCGTGTAGTGAACAAAATGGAAGCTCGTACGATGGAATTTATGGATCTCTTGAACGAGCCTGCCCAAAAGTAACCCTGAGACGTTAATCACTATCATTAACCACTAATCAATAATAAAGTGGGATTAAAAAGAAGAAATAGAGTATCGCCCAATTTCAGTATGGCATCCATGACGGACGTCATCTTTCTGCTGCTGATATTCTTTATGATTACCTCTACGGTGGTGTCGCCCAATGCCATAAAGGTGTTGTTGCCGCAAGGCAAACAACAGACTTCGGCCAAACCGCTGACAAGAGTCGTGATCGATAAAGACCTGAACTTCTATGCTGCTTTCGGCAATGAGAAGGAAAAGCCGCTGTCGTTGGACGAACTGACTCCGTTCCTGCAAGGTTGCGCGGAGAAAGAACCGGAGATGTATGTGGCATTGTATGCAGATGAGTCGGTGCCTTACCGTGAAATCGTGCGGGTGCTGAACATTGCGAATGAGAATCATTTTAAAATGGTGCTGGCTACACGCCCGCCGGAAAACAAATAAAGTAAGTAGTTGCTACTTAACTACTAAAAAAAGAAACAATTATGGACGACAGAAGAAAAAAGGGTGAATTCGTCGGCGCGCTGGGTGCACTGTTGGTACACGTGGCAGTGATAGCTCTTTTGATTCTGGTGAGCTTTACGGTTCCCCAGCCGGATGAAGACGCAGGCGGCGTACCTGTGATGCTGGGAAATGTGGAGTCTGCCCGAGGCTTTGACGACCCTTCGCTGGTGGACGTGGATATACTGCCCGAAGAACCGGAAGCACCTGCACCTGCGGAAACGCAGCCGGAACTGCCCTCGGAACAGGATCTGCTGACACAGACCGAAGAAGAAACGGTAGTGCTGAAACCGAAAACGGAACCTAAAAAGGAGACCGTGAAACCCAAAGAGGTAGTGAAGCCCAAAGAACCGGTGAAGAAACCCGAAAAGACAGAGGCGGAGAAAGCTGCCGAAGCGAAACGTCTTGCCGAAGAAAAAGCGGAACGTGAACGGAAAGCCGCCGAAGAAGCTGCGAAGAAAAAGGTTGCCAACGCTTTCGGAAAGGGAGCGCAGATGGGAGGCAGCAAAGGTACTTCCGCCAGCGGCACGGGAACAGAAGGCAGCAAGGACGGTAATTCATCCACCGGAGCGAAGACCGGAACCGGAGGTTACGGAACATTTGACCTTGGCGGACGTTCTTTAGGTACGGGCAGTCTGCCAAAGCCTGCCTATAATGTGCCCGAAGAAGGACGTGTGGTAGTCAATATCACCGTGAATCCGGCGGGAGTAGTCATTGGAACCAGTATCAATCCTCAAACGAACACCGTGAACTCCACCCTGCGGAAGGCAGCGGAAGACGCGGCGAAGAAGGCTCGCTTCAACACCGTGGAAGGACCGAACAACCAGACTGGAACCATCACTTATTATTTTAACCTGAGATAGTATCACTAATCAAAAATATAGGATTATGGGAACTGTATATGCTTTTTTTGCAGATGGCTTTGAAGAAATAGAAGCCTTTACTGCTGTCGACACTTTGAGACGTGCCGGACTGAATGTGGAAATTGTATCTGTCACTCCGGATGAAATTGTAATGGGCGCTCACGATGTGTCATTACTTTGTGATATAAACTTTGATAACTGCGATTTTTTTGATGCCGATCTGCTGTTGTTGCCGGGAGGAATGCCGGGAGCAGCTACGCTCGACAAACATGAAGGACTGCGTAAACTGCTTCTTGACTTTGCTGCCAAAAAGGAAAACCGATCGCAGCGATCTGCGCGGCTCCGATGGTATTGGGCAAATTAGGTTTGCTGAAAGGTCGGAAAGCTACTTGTTATCCCAGCTTTGAACAATATCTGGAAGGTGCGGAATGTGTCAGTGAACCCGTAGTTCGGGACGGAAATATCATCACAGGTATGGGACCGGGCGCTGCTATGGAATTTGCTCTGACCATCGTAGATCTGTTGGTCGGCAAAGATAAAGTAGACGAACTGGTAGAAGCGATGTGCGTAAAACGCTAAGCTGTCTATGAAACAATCTGTGATTATTGTCGCCGGTGGAAAGGGCTTGCGAATGGGAAGCGATCTTCCCAAACAATTTCTTCCTGTCGGTGGCAAACCTGTACTGATGCATACGCTGGAAGCATTCCGCAAGTACGATGCGATGCTTCAGATTATTCTGGTACTTCCCCGTGAACAGCAGGACTTTTGGAACCAGCTTTGCGAAGAACATCATTTTTCGGTGGAACATCTTGTGGCAGATGGCGGCGAGACCCGTTTTCATTCGGTGAAGAACGGGCTGGCGCTTGTGGAGGCTCCCGGTCTGGTAGGAGTGCACGACGGAGTTCGTCCGTTTGTATCCCTTGAAGTGATTCGCCGGTGTTATGAGCTGGCGGAACAGCATAAAGCTGTGATTCCGGTGGTGGATGTAGTCGAAACGTTGCGCCATCTGACGGATGCCGGAAGCGAAACGGTGAGCCGTACTGAATATAAGTTAGTGCAGACTCCTCAGGTCTTTGACGTGGAGCTGCTGAAACAGGCTTATGGACAGGAGTTTACTCCGTTCTTTACGGACGATGCTTCGGTGGTCGAAGCAATGGGCGTACCCGTACATCTGGCAGAAGGTAATCGCGAAAATATAAAAATAACAACTCCCTTTGACCTGAAGGTCGGGAGTGCTCTCTTGTAAATGTTCGATTTAACCACACGCGACATCAAATTTATCTCCGGTGTAGGGCCTCAGAAGGCCGCAGTATTGAACAAGGAGTTGGAAATCTACTCGTTGTACGATCTGATTTATTATTTTCCTTATAAATATGTTGACCGGAGCCGCATCTATTACATTCACGAAATAGATGGCAATATGCCGTATATCCAGCTGAAAGGAGAGATTCTCGGCTTCGAGACGATAGGCGAAGGGCGGCAACGGCGGCTGACGGCCCATTTCTCCGATGGAACGGGAATCGTCGACCTGGTGTGGTTTCAAGGCATCAAATATATATTAGGTAAGTATAAACTTCACGAAGAATACATCATCTTCGGTAAGCCTACCGTGTTTAACGGGCGTATCAATGTGGCACATCCCGACATCGATAAGCCGGATGATCTGAAACTTTCTTCCGTCGGACTGCAACCTTATTATAATACGACTGAAAAGATGAAACGGAGTTCTCTCAATTCGCATGCCATCGAGAAGATGATGGCTACGGTGATCCAGCAGATACAGGAACCCCTGCCGGAAACGCTTTCTCCCAAAATCCTGTCGGACCATCATCTGATGCCTCTGACGGAGGCACTCCGGAATATCCATTTCCCGACGAATCCCGATTCGCTGCGCAGGGCTCAGTATCGTCTTAAATTCGAAGAACTGTTCTACGTGCAGCTGAATATCCTCCGCTATGCGAAAGACCGCCAAAGACGATATCGTGGATATATCTTTGAACGGGTAGGGGATGTTTTCAATACTTTCTATTCGCAGAACCTTCCTTTTCAGTTGACGGGTGCACAGAAACGGGTACTGAAAGAAATAAGGAATGATGTGGGAAGCGGGCGGCAGATGAACCGTCTGCTTCAAGGGGACGTGGGTAGCGGTAAAACCCTGGTAGCGTTGATGAGCATGCTGCTTGCACTGGACAACGGTTTTCAAGCGTGCATGATGGCTCCCACCGAAATTTTGGCGAACCAGCATTACGAGACAATCAAGGAGCTGCTTTTCGGTATGGATATCCGTGTCGAACTGCTGACCGGATCTATCAAAGGAAAGAAGAGGGAAGCGATCCTGACCGGACTGCTGACGGGAGACGTGAAGATCCTGATAGGTACGCACGCGGTCATTGAAGACACGGTGAACTTCTCTTCTTTGGGACTGGTCGTTATTGACGAACAACACCGCTTCGGAGTGGCGCAGCGTGCCCGCCTCTGGACGAAAAATATACAGCCGCCCCATGTGCTGGTGATGACCGCCACGCCTATTCCGCGTACACTGGCGATGACGTTGTATGGCGATCTGGATGTTTCTGTCATTGACGAGCTGCCGCCGGGACGGAAACCGATAACCACCATTCATCAGTTTGACAACCGTCGGGAAAGTATGTACCGCGCCGTACGCAAGCAGATAGAAGAAGGACGGCAGGTGTACATCGTCTATCCTTTAATAAAGGAAAGCGAGAAGATTGACCTCAAGAACCTGGAAGAAGGTTACCAGCATATCCTGGAAGAGTTTCCCGGCTGTACCGTTGCCAAAGTTCACGGCAAGATGAAGTCTGCGGAGAAAGATGAGCAGATGCAGCTCTTTATTTCCGGACAAGCTCAGATTATGGTTGCCACTACCGTGATCGAAGTCGGGGTGAATGTGCCCAATGCTTCTGTGATGATCATTGAGAATGCCGAACGCTTCGGACTTTCGCAACTCCATCAGTTGCGCGGTCGGGTGGGACGGGGTGCTGAACAGTCTTATTGTATCCTTGTAACGAACTACAAACTGACCGAAGACACGCGGAAACGGCTGGAAATAATGGTGCGCACCAACGACGGCTTTGAAATAGCGGAAGCAGACTTGAAACTGCGCGGTCCCGGTGATTTGGAGGGACGCAGCAAAGCGGCATTGCCTTCGATCTGAAGATTGCGAACCTTGCCCGTGACGGTCAGCTGTTGCAGTACGTCCGTTCGATAGCCGAAGATATCGTAGATAACGACCCGTCGGCTCAAAGTCCGGAGAACGAGATTCTGTGGCGGCAACTGAAATCTCTCCGGAAAACGAATGTTAACTGGGCGGCTATAAGTTGAAAAACGGTTAAACATGCAGTTTATTTGCGGGAATGTGTTGCAAAACATGTTTCGGTTCTATTCCTCCTATTTATAGGGCTTTAACGCTGCTTTTTTTTCTGTTCTTTTCATCTCCGTACTTCTGAAAAATAGTTAATGACTTACTTGCCCTTTCATCGGAAAATACTATCTTTGGGGGAATTTTTTATAGTAAATGTATAGTTTAATCTTTTTGAAAGTCACACATCATGATCGAAAAAACGCTGGTTATTTTGAAGCCGTGTACCCTTCAACGGGGATTGGTTGGTGAGATCACTCATCTCTTTGAACGTAAAGGACTACGGTTGGCCGGCATGAAAATGATGCAACTGACGGATGAATTATTAAGCGAGCATTATGCTCACCTGAGCAGCAAGCCTTTCTTTCAGCGCGTGAAAGATTCGATGATGACAGCTCCTGTCATTGTTTGTTGTTTCGAAGGTGTGTGGATGCTATTCAAACAGTCCGTACATTGGCGGGACCAACTAACGGACGTCTGGCTGCTCCGGGTACCATTCGTGGAGATTACAGTATGAGCTTTCAAGAGAATATAGTTCATGCTTCCGATTCTCCGGAAACTGCGGCTATCGAATTAACGAGATTTTTAAACCTGAAGAGATATTCGACTACAAACAGGCGACTTTTGACTACCTGTATGCGAACGACGAATATTAATTGAATTGACAAGAACGAATGAATTTCAATTGCATTATTAAAACAGGATTGGTAGCTGTAGCAGCTATGGTCAGCCTGAGTTCTTTCTCTCAAGACCTGATTGCCCGCCAGGCACCGATAGACAAAAAATTAAAAAATCAGTAGATTCTTTGGCATTGCAGAAGCAAATCCGTGCCGAACAATCCGAATATCCCGCTTTAAGTCTTTATCCAAACTGGAACAACCGGTATGCACATGCTTACGGCAATGCTATCATCCCCGACACTTATACCATCGACCTCACAGGCTTCTGTATGCCGACTCCGAGTACGAAGATTACTTCGCCTTTCGGTCCCCGCTGGAGAAGAATGCACAATGGTCTGGACCTGAAGGTGAACATCGGTGACACGATTGTAGCTGCCTTTGACGGTAAAAGTACGTATCGTGAAGTATGAACGCAGAGGATATGGTAAATATGTAGTGATTCGTCATGACAATGGATTGAAACCATATACGGACACTTGTCCAAACAACTCGTTGAAGAAAATCAATTGGTAAAAGCCGGTGAAGTGATCGGTCTGGGTGGTAACACCGGACGTTCTACCGGTTCTCATCTCCACTTTGAAACCCGCTTCCTGGGAATTGCCATCAACCCGATTTATATGTTCGACTTCCCGAAACAGGATATCGTAGCCGATACTTATACTTTCCGCAAGACGAAAGGTGTGCGTAGTGCCGGTTCTCACGACACTCAGGTAGCCGACGGAACGATCCGTTATCATAAAGTGAAGAGCGGAGATACATTGTCACGTATCGCTAAAGTGCGTGGAGTATCGGTCAGCACGCTTTGTAAGCTGAACCGTATCAAGCCGACGACCACCTTGCGTATCGGGCAAGTTTTACGTTGTTCGTAAAGATGTAATACAATAATAGCTTTGGAAGAGGGCACTTTAATATAATTTAGAGTGCCCTCTTTCTGTTTTTACTTAATTATTGTTACCTTTGCGCACTATTTGGAAGAAGATGAAAGATACCAAGCAACAATTTGAACATGTCATCGCCTTGTGCCGTGACTTATTCTCCAAGAAGCTGCACGATTACGGGCCTGCATGGCGTATCCTGCGTCCGGCTTCGGTTACTGACCAGATTTTTATCAAAGCTAACAGGATTCGTAGTATCGAAACCAAAGGGGTGACTCTGGTTGACGAAGGAATCCGTTCGGAATTTATTGCGATAGTCAATTATGGCATTATCGGTCTGATCCAGCTGGAACTGGGCTATGCCGAATCTGCCGACATCAGCAATGAGGAGGCTTTGGCTTTATATGACAAGCATGCAAAGGAAGCGCTGGAGCTGATGCTTGCCAAAAATCATGACTATGATGAGGCTTGGCGCAGTATGCGTGTGAGTTCCTACACAGACTTGATTCTGATGAAGATATACCGTACCAAGCAGATTGAAAGTCTGGCAGGGAACACGTTGGTGTCGGAAGGTATCGATGCCAATTATATGGATATGATTAATTATTCAGTATTCGGATTGATCAAGATAGAATTTGAAGGATAAGAACTTACATATCATCCAGAAGACAGGAGCGAATGTCTGCCGTTTCCTTTTAGCGGCATCGTTCATCTTTTCCGGTTTTGTGAAGGCTGTCGACCCGCTGGGCTTCCAGTATAAGATACAGGACTATCTGACCGCCTTCGGGGTGATTTCATGGTTTCCTTCTTTCTTCCCGTTGTTGGGAGGCATTATATTATCCGCCATCGAATTTTCAATCGGTATCTTCCTGTTCTTCGGTATCAAGAAAACAATCTCTACCACATTGGCGTTGGTGCTGATGATTTTCATGACACCGCTGACGCTGTATCTGGCGATTTTCGATCCGGTGTCGGACTGCGGCTGTTTCGGCGATGCCTGGGTGTTGACTAACTGGGGAGACATTTGCAAAGAACATCGTACTGCTGCTTGCCGCGATTGTTACATTCCAGTGGAGGAAAATGCTGATCAGATTCGTTACCCGAAAGATGGAATGGCTGATTTCTCTGTACACGATATTCTTTGTATTTACACTGTCGTTTTACTGTCTGGACCGTCTGCCTGTGCTGGACTTCCGTCCTTACAAGATCGGACAGAATATCATGAAAGGCATGAGTATTCCCGAAGGAGCGAAACCGAGTGTATATGAGAGTGTCTTTATCCTGGAAAAGAACGGGGAAAAGAAAGAGTTTACACTGGACAATTATCCGGACAGCACATGGACCTTTGTCGATACGCGTACCATTCTGAAAGAAAAAGGATACGAGCCTTCGATCCACGACTTCTCCATGATGGATATGAGCACGGGTGATGATATCACGGAAGACGTGCTGACGGATATGGGATATACCTTCCTGCTGGTGGCACATCGTATCGAAGAGGCGGACGACAGTAACATTGATTTGATTAATGAGATATATGACTACTCGGTAGAGCATGGTTACAGATTCTACTGCCTCACTTCCTCACCGGAAGAGCAGATAGAATTGTGGAAGGACAAGACCGGTGCGGAATATCCTTTCTGCCAGATGGATGACATTACGCTGAAGACGATGATTCGCTCTAATCCGGGACTGATGCTGATAAAAAACGGTACGATTCTGAACAAATGGAGTGATGAAGACATTCCGGATGAATATGTACTGACTGACAAACTGGAGAATCTGGAACTCGGTCAGCAGAAGGTCCGGAGTGACGTACATACGATTGGATATGTTTTCTTGTGGTTTGTCATTCCGCTGTTGCTGGTGTTGGGAGTGGACATTCTGATTGTCCGCCGACGCGAACGGAAGAACGAAAAGCGGAAGCAGCAACAGGAAGTAAAAGAATAATAAATTTATTAACCCTTTAAATAAAGAACAAAATGAGAAAGAACATTGTTGCAGGAAACTGGAAAATGAACAAAACCCTTCAAGAGGGTATCGCTTTGGCAAAAGAACTGAACGAAGCATTGGCTAACGAAAAGCCTAACTGTGATGTAATCATCTGTACTCCGTTTATTCACCTGGCATCTGTAACTCCGTTGGTAGACGCTGCTAAGATCGGTGTAGGTGCTGAAAACTGTGCAGACAAGGCATCCGGTGCATATACAGGTGAAGTTTCTGCTGAAATGGTAGCTTCTACAGGTGCAAAATATGTAATCCTGGGTCACTCAGAACGTCGTGCTTACTACGGTGAAACTGTTGCTATCCTCGAAGAAAAAGTAAAATTGGCTCTGGCTAACGGTCTGACTCCGATCTTCTGTATCGGTGAAGTGCTGGAAGAACGCGAAGCTAACAAGCAGAACGAAGTAGTAGCTGCTCAGATGGAATCTGTATTCTCTCTGTCTGCTGAAGACTTCTCTAAGATCATCCTTGCTTACGAACCGGTTTGGGCTATCGGTACAGGTAAAACTGCTTCTCCCGAGCAAGCTCAGGAAATCCACGCTTTCATCCGTTCAATCGTGGCTGACAAGTATGGCAAGGAAATCGCTGACAACACTTCTATCCTTTACGGTGGTAGCTGCAAGCCTTCTAACGCTAAAGAACTGTTCTCTAACCCCGACGTAGACGGTGGACTGATTGGTGGTGCTGCTCTGAAAGTTTCTGACTTCAAGGGTATCATCGATGCGTTCAATGCATAATTAGAATATCTTTCAGGAACTGACTAAAAAGTAGATAGTAACTCTAAACTCTCCTCCTTCAGGAAGGAGGAGCGTAGGGGGAGGTGGTAGGTGAATACATAAAACTATGAAAGTTCATTTGTCAGGTGCTTCCTTACCACCCTGGCTTTCAGCCACCCCCTCCTTCCAGAAGGAGGGGAATTGCAGATAGTATCGACTTTTTAGCCACTTCCTGAAATTAAACTTTTATCGAATGAGAAAACTAGGTTTACTTTTATGGATGCTGGCTTTTACCGCTGTTGGTGCACAGGCGCAGAACATCATCAAGAGTCTGGAACGTACAGTGCCGGGACAGGGAAAGGTGACGATTCATCAAGACCCTAAGATAGAGGCATTGATAGGCGTGGAACGTCCTTCTATGGGCGAACAGAAAGTGTTGAAGGCAGCCGGATTCAGAATACAGGCGTATGCCGGTAATAATACCCGTGAGGCAAAGAATGATGCCTATCGTGTAGCTTCCCGCATCAAAGAGTATTTCCCCGAACTGACGATTTACACTTCGTTCAATCCTCCCCGTTGGCTTTGTCGTGTGGGTGATTTCCGGAGCATTGAAGAGGCGGACGCGATGATGCGTAAACTCAAGGCAACCGGTATGTATTCAAAGAGGTCTCTATCGTCAAAGACCAGATCAATATTCCTTTATAATTGTATCATGTTAGAAAAAGAAGAAATTGTCTCTCCGAATCTGGAGGAGTTGAAAAGTCATTATCACAGTATTATTACTTTGTTGGGTGAAGATGCCGGAAGGGAAGGTTTGCTGAAGACCCCCGAACGTGTTGCGAAGGCTATGCTGAGTCTGACAAAGGTTATCATATGGACCCTCATGAAGTGTTGCGTTCGGCTAAGTTTCAGGAAGAATACAGTCAGATGGTGATAGTGAAAGACATTGATTTCTTCTCTCTCTGCGAACACCATATGTTGCCGTTCTACGGAAAAGCACATGTGGCATATGTCCCTAACGGCTATATCACGGGATTGAGCAAGATTGCCCGGGTAGTCGATATCTTTTTTCCCATCGCCTGCAAGTGCAGGAACGCATGACGCTGCAAATCAAAGATTGTATCCAGGAGACACTGAACCCATTGGGAGTGATGGTGGTAGTGGAGGCAAAGCATATGTGTATGCAGATGCGCGGCGTAGAAAAACAAAATTCTATTACTACTACTTCAGACTTTACAGGAGCTTTCAACCAGGCCAAGACTCGCGAAGAGTTTATGAATCTGATTCAGCACGGAAGGGTGTAATATGCTTTACAAAATGTGGACGATGTAGTTCCCCCACCGATGAGGGTTGCCTCCGGCACCGATGAAGGGGTGTCTCGGCACCGATGAGGAGGGGGAGCGGCACCGATGAGAATTTAGCGTAATACAACGCGGTCGCCCAGGCGCTTCGCCATCAGACTTTGCACTTCCCGCATCTCATTGTAACGCTGCATCAGCGAATTACATTTCTCATTGTCATGAGCGAGTGCCGGATCTTGCAGGGCATAAAGCATATGCTTCAGTTCTTCGGTGACAATCGCATACTTGAAGTTGATCATCAACATAGGGACGAGTTCGTACAGCCGTTCTTCATCTGTCACGATCTTCTGTGATTTCGAGTGATACTTACTTAGCTGATAACGTACATTGATCAAGTCCACGCTCAACCGGCTGATGGTCTGGTCGGGATGTGCCAGGAAATAGCGTTCTGCGATAAAACCGGCATCGTGTATATGCGTGGCGGCTTCTGTCAGAATCTGCCGGTGCAACGGATTATGGAAAGCCAGGTCGTCTTCCTTCAGATCATTCACCACATATTCGATAACGGTTACCGGAATTTCATTTCCTTCTTCGTCGGTAAGGTTACACATCACTTTTTCACCATAGCGGACTACTGCCTGCAAGATCAATCGCTCAAACTTATAGAACTCCTGACCTTCTTTTCCCTTCCTGCGGAATAAAGGAGGTATAAGAATCTCCGGGAACAGCGGTATCCGTAGTGGAGGCAGGTGCATTGCCGGGAGGAAATCCTGCCGCACCTCCTGTAGTAGCGGGCATCGGATCTGCGAAAGATACGATATTGCCATTGTCATCATATTCGGGGTTCCGGTGGCATTCCTGCATTGCCGTAGGGGCTCGATGGAGTAGAATAAGTCGGCGTGCCGGAAGCGGCGGCTGTACCGGAAGTATCTCCGGTTGTTGAAGCTGAATGATTATAGCTGGGACGGTTGGCTTTTTTCAGCCTGCACCTCTCTTAATTTGGCGACTTCCGCTACCAGCAGTTTTTTTTCTTCAATGCGCAGATGTTGGCTGCATTCTTTGATGTAGACATCCCGTATAATGGCTTCCGGTATGACGGAAATGCTTCGTACGATATTCGAAATCAGTTCTGCGCGTTTGATCGGATCTCTTCCCGCGTCTTCCATCAGAAGGGCGGTCTTGAAGCGGATGAAATCTTTCTCGTGCTCACGGATGAATGCCTGGAATTCTTCCGAATTATGTTTGCGGGCGAAGGAGTCCGGGTCGTCTCCGTCCGGAAGCAGGCATACTTTGATGTTCATGCCTTCTTCCAGCAGCATATCGATTCCGCGGATAGAGGCTTTGATACCGGCTACGTCACCGTCATAGAGTACGGTAATGTTATTGGTGAAACGGTGGATCAGACGAATCTGTCCCGGCGTCAATGCGGTGCCCGATGAAGCGACTACGTTTTCTATGCCCGACTGGTGCATGGAGATTACATCGGTATAACCTTCCACCAGGAAACAACGGTCTTCCTTGACAATCGCCTGTTTGGCGAAATAGATTCCGTATAGCTCGTTACTCTTGTGGTAGATTTCCGACTCGGGAGAGTTGACGTATTTCACCTTCACCCCTTTGGTGGCGGTGCTGAGCACACGTCCGCCGAAGGCGACCACCTTTCCGGAAAGGGTATGGACGGGGAAAATCACACGTCCCCAGAAGCGGTCACGAAGACGGTGGTCATCCGTTTCGTAGCAGATTCCCGTTTTTACCAGGAATTCTTTCTTGTAGCCTTTGCGCAATGCTTCTTGTGACATGGCATCATGGCTTTCCGTACAGTAACCCAACTGGAATTTCTCAATGATGTCATCACGAAATCCACGCTGACGGAAATAAGCCAGACCGATGCTGCGCCCGTCCACATGATTCTTTAAGATATTCTGAAAGTAATCGCGGGCGAAGTTGTTGACAATGAACATACTTTCGCGCGTTGTCTGCGCCTGTTTCTCTTCATTGGTCAGCTCCCGTTCTTTGATTTCAATGCCGTATTTTTTTGCGAGATATTTCAGCGCCTCGGGATAAGACATCTGTTCGTGCTCCATGATGAAGTGGACCGAGTTTCCGCCCTTACCGCAGCTGAAACACTTTTGCAAAGTCCTTTGGCGGGGGAGACGCTGAATGACGGAGTCTTTTCGTTGTGGAAAGGGCACAGACCTACATAGTTCACACCGCGTTTGCGCAGGGTGACAAAGTCTGATACGACATCGTGTATCTGTGCGGCATCAAGTATGCGGTCTATGGTAACTTGATCTATCATTCTTCTTTTTCTCCTGTGATTCCGTTTTTGCGGATACAAAGGTACATATAAAAAAATCCCTGCAAAGAACTTTTTTTGCAGGGGATGGTTAAATCTTATCGAAGCAGAGGATGATTTACTTGATCTTTTCCCCGAATCTTGGTGAGGTAGGCTTTCATACCTTCCGCATCTTTCTTTTTTCGATGATTTCGAGAAGATTCTTCAGCTCTGTACGGATGTTGGTCACTTGTCCCGGCGTGCGTGGGTTGAACAGGATTTCCTGCAGCAGGTAGTCATCTTCGCTCAGCAGCCCCTTTGCGATAGCCATGTGCTTCTTGAAAGTCGTTCGGGGCTTCCTGATGCTTCATCACTGCCGCAAATACGAAAGTCGAAACGAACGGGATGGAGAGCGAGTATGCCACCGTCTCATCATGTTCATCGAACGTATATTCGAAGATGTTCAGGCGCAGCGTCTGGTAAAGGTCTTTGAAGAAAATCTTTCCCAAATGATCTCCTTCGCTGATGATAATCGCATTCTCGCTGCTCAGATTGCTGAGACTGGCAAACGTCGGTCCGAACATAGGGTGACTGGAAACGTAGCGGAATCCGCTTTCTTCGTAGAACTTTTTCAGTCCTGTCTTTACGGAAGCGATGTCACTGATGATACAGTCTTTGGGCAGCAGGGCAGTACCTTGCGGAAAGCATCCAGCGTGTACTTTACGGTGACGGCATTGATGACCGTTCCGGCTCGAATTCCTTTGATCTCCTCCAGCGTGGTGAAACGATACGTGTTATACACGAAACGCAACGTGCGGGTTGACGTCAAACACGGCCGTCTCGTGCTGAAAACTCAGTATATCCGTAAAGAAGGAACCCATTTTACCGGCTCCGAGGATTAATATTCTCATATCTATTATTTATTGGGGAGTTTCTCAAAAGTCAATAGCTTCTTCAAAAGTTAATAGTATCTCACATTGGGGTGACTAAAAAGTCGATTCTATCTCTATTCTCCTCCTTCGGGAAGGGAGGAGGGTCGCAACCGAGGTGGTAGGATAAATAATGTTTGTTCCTATTTTTTGTAAATGATAGGATTACGTATTTACCTACCACCTCCCCTACGGGCTCTACTTCTCCTTCCAGAAGGAGGAGAGTTAAGGCTACTACCGACTTTCTAGTCGGTCTCAGTTGTGTTACTGCTGACTTGTTGTTAGTTTCCATTTGATTTTTGAGTTCTTTTGGGCTTTTTATTTTATTAATAATCTCTATCTGCTGGCGGACAGACTCTTCGTGGAGTTGCTTCCAAGATCAGCTTCATAAAAGTCTGCGCTCATACCGCATTATTTGTTCTCCGCACCCGCTTTTTGAGACTTCATTGGCGTCCTGCTTGAAGAACGGTGATTTCCGTGTT
>VOFJ01000890.1_pt1 | contig 45717 bp, 63 predicted proteins | sample 5384081 | NCBI WGS metagenome assembly VOFJ01 (sample SAMN12384729, study PRJNA508395) | human gut metagenome | isolation source: healthy gut I | host: Homo sapiens
GCCCTGCGTTCCGCGCGGCGGGCGGCGTTCTGCTCATAGACGGCCGCCGGCACGGGACAATAATCCAGTCTGCAGTAGCACGGCCTGGGGCTTCATGCTGCCTGTTCATGGTTTCATGGAATGAAAATTTTCAGATGCTTTCTCAAGTTCTAACAAATTGTACCGCAGGAAGATCGAATGAAGCAAGGTATCACTATCAAATGCCTGCAGACTGGAGATACTGGCAATGGGCTCGCCGGCACTTAAGCAGGCACTCCATCCCTTGCGTGTTCGAGCACCGGCAAATGCCAGGGGATGCTCACCACCGCCGGCTGGGACTTGACAAGCCTCACACTTGCCCACCCCAGTCGTTCGTTTTCTCTGCCATCTTCCATCCTCCCGGCCGTTTTTCTCAGGATTCCCCGGGCGGCACGGTGCTATTCAAAAGCTAAAAATCTTAGCCAAAAAATTTTGTCCAAAGGGTTTGACATTCTTGTATCAGGCTGTATACTTTATATTAACTAGAACATTGTCAAATATGTATCATTATTGCAAAAATTCTGAGAATCTGTCGGCGCGTCCTGCTTGCACTGCTTCCCCGCCCGGCACCTTTTGCAGAAAGGAGATTTTCTGATATGAACACTCCCGGCAAAGCTTCTCTGCCCGTCATCAAGCGCCTGCCCAAATACTATCGCTACCTGCGCACGTTAAAAAATGATGGCATCACCAGCATCTCGTCCCGTGAGCTGGCTGCCCAGATGGGCACCACCGCCTCCCAGGTGCGGCAGGATTTCAACTGCATCGGCGATGTGAATGGTCGGCAGGGCATCGGCTACTCGGTGGGAGAACCTGCTCTCCATCCTGGAGCAGCTGCTGTTTGGCAACGGCGACCTTCTGCCCACCATCCTCATCGGCTGCGGCCGCTTAGGCAAGGCCGTGAGCCGTTTTATCACCACCGACACCAATGGTTACAAGCTGATCGCCGCCTTTGATAACTCCGCCGACGAAGTGGGCAAGGAGATCAGCGGCATGCAGATCCTTGAACATCGACGAACTGGAAGCGTTCTGCGCCGAGCATCACCCCGAAGTGGCCGTTCTCTGCCTGCCCCGCAGCGGTGCCGAGGCAGCTGAGCAGCCGCCTGGTAGCCTGGGCATCCAGGGCTTCTGGAACTTCTCCCACTACGACCTGTCCATTTCTTACCCGGATGTGGTGGTGGAGAACGTCCATCTGGGCGACAGCCTGATGAGCCTGGGCTACCGCCTGCGCAATCAGGACTGATCTACCTATCTATAGTAAATAGAACTATATAAACTGCTAACAAGATGCCGCTGCAACCCTCTCCGACCTATTTTGACTTTGGGATCAAGGGTTTTCCAGCCTTTTGGGAAAGCTGCTCCCCAACGGGAAGCTGAGGAGAAAACAATGGCAAAACTTTAGAGTTTTTCAAATGGCAAAACTGTATTTCCGCTACGGCGCATGAACAGCGGCAAAAGCACCGCCCTGATGCAGGTAGCCCACAACTACGAAGAACAGGGGATGCGGGTGCTGATCCTCAAAGCCACAGGTGGACACCAAAGGGCGGCGGTGAGCTGGTCAGCCGTCTGGGCGTCCGCCGCAAGGCTGATCTGCTGATCCCGCCGGAGACGGACGTGTTCGAGGCTGTGCGCACGGCCAACGCTGACGGTGCGCCGCTGGCCTGCGTGCTGTGCGACGAGAGCCAGTTTTTCACTGCGCAGCAGGCCGAGCAGCTGTTTTTGGTAACGGTGGACCTGAACATTCCGGTCATCTGCTATGGGCTGCGGGCAGATTTATGAAGCGCAAGGGCTTTCCCGGTTCTACCCGCCTTCTGGAGCTGGCCCACACCATCGAGGGAGATGAAGACTATCTGCACCTGCGGCCGCAAGGCCATCTGCAACTGCCGCAGGGTGAACGGCAGATTCGTCTTTGAGGGCGAGCAGGTGGCCATCGATTTGGAAAACGATGTGCAGTACGTGAGCATGTGCCCCCAGTGCTATTTCAAGGCAAAGCGCGCGTTCTACGCCGAAAAAGCTGCTTCGCGGGTCGAATAAACTTGTATACAAGGCTGCTGTGTTCAACGACACGGCAGCCTTTTTTTATCCCGGCCCCAGGCGCAGTCCACACAACAGCGCAAAAATATGTTGCTGTCGGTGCTTCTTCACCCCCCCAAAAGGGCGAAAAAGCACCGATTTCCATGCCCGAAGACCGGTGCCGGATGCCCGCCGCAAACAATTGATATATCAGAGTGCACATTTTTTTGCGCTATTGATATATCAGTTCAAAGGCTCCCGTCCGGGCTTTTTAAGCTGGTATTCGTCCACAATATATGCAACGCTTCCACGTTCTGAAACGGAATGTTTACAAAATTATCGCAAAATTCGACGTTCCCTATGATGCATCCCAGTTTTCTATGCAAAATAGTGTTGAAGTATACAAGTTGCACAGTTTTTCGAGCCAAGTTTATTCATTTCAGCGAAGGCGTCAATTCTTGCGCGAAAACAAGAGCAATATTTGTACGTTTTTGTTTAGATATCTGCAATTTGCGTCTTTCTTTTTGGTTGTTGTTTTGTTATCATAATTGTATACAACGGGGTATGTGCAGAACCCCCGTTCGAGATGATGTTTTCTGTATTTAGGAGGAGAACAAAAATGAGCAAGGCAATTTCTCGTCGTGATTTCATGAAGGTCACCGGCGCTGTGGGCGCTGCCGGCCTGCTGGCTGCCTGCGGCGGCAACTCTGCTGCATCCAGCTCTGCTGCTTCCACCGCTTCTTCCGCTCCCGCTGCTTCTGCAGACGAGAGCCTGGCACTGTCTGACGGCCCTGTTTCCATGACCATCAGCTGGTGGGGCGGCGACAGCCGTCACGAGGCTTACCAGAACGCCATCAAGGAGTTCCAGGCTGAGCACAGCAACATCACCATCGAGCCCACCTTCGCCGCATGGTCCGGCTGGGGAAGAGAAGATGGCTGCCGCTTTCATCGCCGGCAACGCACAGGATGTGTGCCAGGTGAACTGGAACTGGCTGTACAACTACTCTGCTGACGGCAGCAAGTTCCGTGGACCTGAACACCGTGTCCAACTTCCTGGATCTGACCCAGTGGGACAAGGCTGCCATGGATGCCTGCTACGTTGCAAACTCCCAGCAGTGCGTGCCCGTTTCCATGACCGGCCGTATCTTCTTCTGGAACATGACCACCTTCAACAAGGCTGGCATCACCGAAGTTCCCAAGTCTCTGGACGAGCTGATGGCTGCCGGCAAGACCTTCCAGGAGAAGCTGGGCGATGACTACTATCCCCTGCACCTGGGCGCATACGACCGCATGATCCTGATGGTCTTCTACCTCGAGTCCAAGTACGGCAAGGACTGGGCTGACCCTGTTACCTCCACCCTGAACTACACCGAGGACGAGATCGCCGAGGGCCTGAGCTTCATCAAGAGCCTGGTCGAAGGCCACGTCATGATGAACCTGAAGGACTACTACTCTGCAAACTCCGACACCGCTACCCACCAGTCCAACGAGTGGATCACCGGTAAGATCGCAGGCATCTTCGGAGTGGGATTCCGCTGCTACCAAGTACTCCTCCGCTCTGGATGACGCCAACAAGGACGGCTTCACCGTTGGCGAAGAGATCAAGTTCGGCGACAACAACGGCGGCTTCTCCAAGGTGTCCATGGGTCTGGCCATCACCAAGACCTGCGAGTCCGTCGCAGAGGCAGCTACCCTCATCAACTTCCTGCTGAACGATGAGAAGGGCGCTTCCATCATGGGTTCCGAGTGCGGCATCCCCGCTTCCAAGGCGGGTCTGGCTGCTGCTCAGGCTGCCGGCGCTGTCAAGGATCTGGTGGCTGAGGCAAATGCCAAGGTTATGGCTTTCACCACCAACAAGCTGGATCCCCTGTTCGAGAACAACGACCTGAAGGCTTCCGGCACCGGCATCTATCAGGAAGTGTTCGATACCGTGGACTACGACGGCGTTGCCGGCGCAGATGTTGTTGACACCCTGCTGGACGGCATGGAGTCTGTTGGCTACACCATCGGCTAAGTTTTTTCTTCAGAGTGCCGCGGTGTGCGGTCACGCACAGATAAAGGGCACCCTTTGACTGAATTTGAGGGGCACCTGCCGCCCATACGGCAGATGCCCCTTTTTTGTCAGAGATATGTTACAAATTCTTGACAAAGCTGTATCCAGTCTGTTACCCCTTCGTCCGTCTCATGCTCCGAAATTCCTTAAAAAGGAGGATTTCCCAGATGAAAGAAAGCAATGCCCCCGCCGTCGGGCGCACTCCGTTCCAGAAGTGGCTGGACAAGTATCAGGGTATCCTGTACCTGATCCCCTGGATCATCGGCTTCGTCGTCTTTAAGGCAGTTCCCCTTCGGTCAGTCGCTGTACTACAGCTTCACCGATATGAACTTCTTCAAGAGCGGCACCCAGTTCGTTGGTCTGGCCAACTACATCACGGCCTTTACCACCACCAAGATCACCAAGGCGCTGCTCATCACCTTCAAGTACGCTTTCATCACCGTGCCGCTGAAGCTGGTCTTTGCGCGCTGTTCATCGCATACATCCTGAACTTCAAGATCGCATGCGTCAACCTGTTCCGTACTGTGTACTACATCCCCTCCATTCTGGGCGGCTCTGTTGCAATCGCCGTTCTGTGGAAGGCTGTGTTCAGTGTGGACGGCCTGCTCAACACCGTTCTGCGCGCCGTCACCTTTGGTCTGGTGCAGGGCCCCGAGTGGCTGTCTGACCCCAGTTACGCGCTGTGGATCATCTGCTTCCTGCGTATCTGGCAGTTCGGCTCCGCCATGGTGCTGTTCCTGGCGCTCTGAAGGGCGTGCCCGCAGACCTGTACGAAGCCGCCACTATCGACGGTGCCGGCAAGTGGCGTCAGTTCTTCTCCATCACCGTCCCGATGATCACCCCCATCATCTTCTACAACCTGGTCACTCAGATCTGTCAGGCATTCCAGGAGTTCAATGGCCCTACATCATCACCAACGGCGGCCCCCGTGGTTCCACCACGCTGATCTCTCTGCTGGTTTACAACCTACGCATTCAAGTCTTATGACATGGGTATGGCATCCGCTCTGGCATGGATCATGTTCATCATCGTCTGCATCCTGACGATCATTGCATTCACCAGCCAGAAGAAGTGGGTCTACTACTCTGACGAAAGGTAAGGTGACCAGTATGGGAATGAAAGCATCGAACAAAATCGCGATCTTCTTCAAGTATTTCGTCCTGATCCTGGTCGGTATCATCATGATCTATCCTCTGCTGTGGATGATCAGCGCTACCTTCAAGGACAACAGCGAGATCTTTGCAGGCATCAGCCTGTGGATCAAAGCACCCCACTCTGGATGGCTACCGCGGCGCTCTGAACAACTTTGGCGGTTCCATCAACATCCTGCAGGCCATGCTGAACACTTACAGCTACGTCATCCCCAAGGTGATCTGCACGGTGGTGTCTGCCTGTATTGCCGCTTACGGCTTTGGCCGTTTCGATTTCCCCGGCCGCAAGCTGCTGTTCAACATCATGCTGGCCACCCTGTTCCTGCCGCAGGTCGTGCTGAACGTGCCCCAGTACCTGCTGTACAACAAGTTCGGCTGGGTGGACAGCCCCTTCTATCTGGCCATCTGGGTGCACTGCGCATTTGCTACCGAGACCTACTTCGTGTATCAGCTGGTGCAGTTCATGCGCAACGTCCCGCGTGATCTGGACGAGGCTGCCGCCATTGACGGCTGCTCCTCTTTCCAGACTCTGTACAAGGTCATCGTGCCCATGCTGGGCCCCGCTCTGGTGTCCTGCGCACTGTTCCAGTTCATGTGGAGCTGCAACGACTTTATGGGCCCGCTGCTTTACGTCAGCACCCCCGGCAAATACCCCATGTCCCTGTTCGTCAAGCTGTCCATGGACGGTGATACCGGTTTCGCATGGAACAAGATCCTTGCTCTGTCCCTCATCTCCATCCTGCCGCAGCTGATCGTCTTCTTCTGTGCACAGGACCAGTTCGTTGAAGGTATCTCCGCAGGTGCCGTCAAGGGCTAAAATGCGCCATAAGAACATCTGACCAAGACCAACACCCCCTGTGCTGCTCCCAACGGATGGCATGGGGGGGGGGTGTTTTTGGTTGATACATCATTTCGTCTGCTTCTTGCGGTACTGCAAAGGACTGATATCCATCACCTCGCGGAACACGCGGCGGAAGTGGGCTGCGCTGGCAAAACCGGTCTGCTCGGCAATAGCGCTGATGGACAGCTCGGTGGTCTCCAGCAGCTTCTGCGCAGCCTCGATGCGGCGGTTGTTCAGATAGTCCACGATGGACTGCCCGGTCACCCGCCGGAACAGGCGGCTGAGATAGTAGGGGGAGAGGTAGAACCGCGCCGCCACCTCGGTAAGGGAGAACTTTTGCCGGTAGTTGGCGGCAAGGTAGGCACACACCTGCTCAATGGTCTCGTTGCGGGGGGGCGCGCTGCGGCGCTGCTCTCGGCAAGGCACTCCTGCTCGACATAGTGCAGGATGAGCAGCAGGTACAGCCCGCCGGGGTAGTCCTTGCTCCGGCATGGCAGCGCGCATCATCTCCAGCAGGGTGCGCAGGCGGCGAACCCACGGCACCGGGCCGTACAGCACCGTTACCTCGCCGGGCAAAAACAGCCGGGCAAAATCCCGCTGGGTGGCGCTGCGCAGCTCGTGCAGGGCGCTGAGCGGGAACCGACAGCCCACCAGTTCCGGTACGGCTGCACCGGCGGCAGAGAGCACTGCGTCCCCCGCGCCCAGCAGCAGCGCGCTGCCGGGGTTTACCAGCAGGCTGTTTTCCCCCATTTGCAGGGTGCAGCTGCCCTCGCTTACCAGCAGAAAGGTGCACGTCTCCTCGTCTGCCGTCAGCTCCAGCTTGCTGCCGTTCAGCCGCACGGTGTCCGCTTTTACCTTTGCATGGATCTTTTCCCGTTCCGCTTTCATCTTGCGCATCCTTTCCGGAAACAGCCCTCCCGGTAGCCGGGAGAGCGCTTTTCCTCATGATACCACGTCTGCCCCGTGGGGGCAAGACAAACTCACAGGAGGTTATTTCGCATGAATCTGACCCTGATCCGTTCCATGACCCGCAGCGCCGTTTTTGAGCTGGAAAACGAGCTGTGCTACCGTCCGGCACACCCCTTTACCGTTGCCCTGAACGGCAAGACGGTATACGAAGCCTGCAACACCAACGTGTTCTCCCTGTTCTCCCTGCTGCCCGGCACCGCCTATACGGTGGAGGTGCAGGCCGAGGGCGAGACCCTGAAGCTGGATTTCACCACCGAGGCTGAGACCTTCTTTGTGGATGCTGCCCGCTATGGTCTGGTGGCCGATGGCGAGACTGACAACACCGTGCGGCTGCAGGCAGCATTGTCCACCTGCCCCAAAGGGCGGCACAGTGTATGTGCCCGCCGGTCGTTACCGCACCGCCAGCCTGTTCATGAAGAGCAACACCACCCTGTATCTGGAAAAGGGCGCGGTGCTGCTGGGCGACAACGACCGCACCCATTACCCCATCCTGCCCGGCGTACTGCCCAGCGAGAACGAAGTGGACGAGCACTACCTGACCGGCTGGGAGGGCAACCCGCTGGACAGCTTTGCGGGCCTGTTGAACATCACGCAGGTGCATGACGTGGTGGTGACCGGCGAGGGCACGCTGGACTGCGATGCCGAAAACGGCGACTGGTGGGTGAACCCCAAGGTCAAGCGCATCGCATGGCGTCCCCGGGCCGTGGCTGCGGTGGACAGCGAGAACGTCTGCCTGCATGGTATCACGGTGCAGAACAGCTATTCGTGGACCATCCACCCCATCTTTGTCAAGCACCTCGACCTGCTCAACTTCAATATCAACAACCCCTATAACGCCCCCAACACGGACGGCATCGACCCCGAGAGCTGCGAGTATATCCGCATCATCGGCATGAACATCCATGTGGGCGACGACTGCATCGCCATGAAGGCCAGCAAGGTCTTTCTGGGCATGAAGCTGAAGCGCAGCTGTGAGCATACCGTCATCCGCAACTGCCTGCTGGACAAGGGTCACGGCGGCGGCATCGTCATCGGCAGCGAGATGAGCGGCGGCGTCAAGGATATGGTAGTGACCCAGTGCCTGATGGACCACACCGACCGCGGTCTGCGCGTCAAGACCCGCCGGGGCCGCGGCAACACCGCTGTCATTGACGGGCTGGTGTTCCGCAACGTGGAGATGCGGGGCGTCAAGGCACCCTTTGTCATCAATATGTTCTACTTCTGCGACCCGGACGGCCACGGCCCCTATGTACAGTGCCGCGAGCCGATGCCGGTGGACGAGTACACCCCCAAGCTGGGCAGCCTGACCATGGAGAATATCGTGGCTACCGATGCCCAGTTTGCAGGCTGCTACTTTGACGGCCTGCCGGAGCAGCCCATTGAGCGGGTAACCATGCGGGATGTGAGTATCACCTTTGACCCCAACGCCAAGGAGGGACAGGCGGCCATGGCCGACAACCGTCCGCTGGTGAAAAAAGCTGGCCATCTATGCCGAGAACGTCAAGGAGATCGACCTGCACAACGTGAAGATCGAGGGCTACGAGGGCGAGCGGCTGCACTTTGCCAACGTAGGACATTTTGAGGAGGACTGACCCATGACCCATGAAGAGATCCTGTCCATGCTGGGCGACTATGTGGACTACCTGATCGCCAATTCCAGCGCCGAGGCACCCATGTGGAACATCGAGAAGGTGCGCAGCGGCAAGCCCAACAAGTGGAACTACATCGACGGCTGCATGATCACCGCCTGCCTGAGCCTGTACAAGACCACCGGTGACGAGAAGTATCTGGAGTTTTCCAAGGAGTTTATCGACTACTTTGTGCAGCCGGACGGCTCCATCAAGACCTACGACCCCAAGGAGTATAATCTGGACAACGTGAATCAGGGCAAGAACCTGTTCATCCTGTACGATATCTACGGGGACGAGAAGTACCGCAAGGCCATCGACACTATCCGCAGCCAGCTGTTCACCCAGCCCCGCACCAAGGAGGGCAACTTCTGGCACAAAGGACATCTATCCGTGGCAGGTGTGGCTGGACGGCACCTATATGGCACAGCCCTTCTACATGGAGTACGAGACCCGCTTCAACAAGATGCAGGGCTGCATCGACAGCTACAAGCAGTTCATGAACATCAAAAAGCACATGCGGGACGAAAAGACCGGCCTGTACTACCACGGCTACGACGAGAGCCGCCAGATGTACTGGGCAGACCCCGAGACCGGCTGCAGCCCCAACTTCTGGCTGCGCGCCATGGGCTGGTTCCTTGTGGCAATGGTGGATGTGCTGGAGCGCATGGACGAGCAGCTGTACAACAACGAGTATCGCGGCATCATGGCCATGCTCAAACAGGCTGTGGAGGACATGCACAAGTTCCAGGACGAGCAGACCGGGATGTTCTGGCAGGTCATCGACCACCCCGGAGGCCGAGGGCAACTATCTGGAGACCAGCGGCACCGCCCTGTTTGCCTACGCAGTACTCAAGGGCGTGCGTCTGGGCTATCTGCCCAAAACGCATGGCTGCATGGGCGGAGAAGGCTTTCTACGGCACCTGCGACCGGTATCTGTCCAAGAACCCGGACGGCAGCTTGCAGCTGGACGGCATCTGCCTTGTGGCGGGTCTGGGCGGCAAGGATCACCGTGACGGTTCTCTGGCCTACTACTTCAGCGAGCCGGTGGTCTGCAACGATGCCAAGGGCGTAGGCCCGCTGGTGCTGGCTTATACCGAAATGATCGCAAAGAAATAAACCTCTCCCATAACAAGTAAAAAACCAACCGCCACGGTGACAGATGCCGTGGCGGTTGGTTTTTGCACTTTTTTCCTTGTCCGTCGTCCCTCTATAGAACGCATCTATATTGTACCGAGAGACAAGCCCCCTTGTAAAAAGGTCTGTTTGGTATTGCAGAAATACAAAATTTGTATGGCTGCATCCGATCAGGCTTCGGGAGCTTTGCCTCCCGCCAGTGAGGGAACGGAGTTTTCTGAGCGAGCAGTCACTGCTCATTCTCTTCCCTCGAGCAGCGACTCCACATCGGTGGCCTTTGCCATTTCCTCGGCCGTCCAGTCCAGCTGGACGGTGCCGTTCAGCTCCAGCTCATAGTTTTCTTTTTTGCGCCAGACTGCCGGAGGACAGGTCCCTGTCCTCATCCGAAAATCCCCTGCAGAAAAAGCCGATCTGTTTGGGCTGCACTTCCATCTGTTGGACCACATTGGTCAGGCGGCGGCAGTCTTTTGCAAAGGCCTCTGCACTGTCATAGGGGCCCTGCAGCCAGACGTTCAGCCCCAGCGTTTCGGTGTTGTCCGGTGTCAGCTTTTCCACATCGTTGTGATGGCTGTAAAGCTCCACCCAGCAGCCCATGTCCTTGAGGCGGATGTCCGATGCCTCCTGCTGGAACTTTTCGTACACGCTCTGCTGGTAGGCATCCCTCAGCTTCTGTTCCTGCTGCTGGACCTCTGGATTCACCTGTTCCCACACCAGCGGCAGGAGGGTCAGGCCAAAGCAGCAGGCCATCAGGACCAGACAGACGAACACCGAGACGAAATCGTATCTGCCGCGCTGAGGCCTTGTGGCGTAATACAGCACCTCGCACCCCAGCAGGACGAGACCTGCTGCCGGAACGATCTTCAGCACCAGCAGCGCGTCAAAATTCGGCAGAAAGTGATAAGCAAAGAAAAATATCCCCGCAGTAATCAGGCAAATGCCCAGCGTCACACTGCCCACCCGCCGGACAGGCTCTGCCTGTGTGCGGCGGCGGGAGGCGGATTTTTCGGGACCCAGCTCGTTTCCGGGGCGGTATCCGCTGTCGTTTCCTTTCCGTTCTGGACATTTTTTGTTGAAATATCCGATTCGTTATTCGTCATGGCCATTTTCCTCCTTTGCGGAAGTGTCATCCGACAGGGTCATCTCCGGCGCATCCGGCATGGCATGGTATTCCTGGAAGTCGGCATCCCCGGCAGCGTCTTCCTGTGCCTCGGCCTGTTTTTTGCCGGCCTTTTGGGGGCCGCGCACCAGCCACGCACCGCAGATGATCAGGGCCACGCAGCACCACATCCGGCAGCCGGTCCATCACCAGATAAAACGCCCGGAACACCACGCTGTCCCGGCCCCAGCGCCACAGAACATCGTTCAAGAGATTCATAATGATGTTCTGGTAGGCGATCAGCGCACCAAAGGCGATGAGGCCCCAGCCCACCAGCTTGTGGCTGTCCAGCAGAAGCCGGGCAAGGCGCTTGTCCTTGGGGTCCAGGTGGACCAAATAGTCATCCGCCGGGGCATTGCCCAGGGCGATCTGCGCCCGGAGGTTGAGGGTATCAAAAAAGCTGTACATAAAAACGAGCATCAGAAAAAGCGCAATGGGGGCAAACAGCATCGCCAGCACGCCGATGGCACAGCACATCAGCATCAGCGAAAGGCCCCGTTTCATATAGCCCCTGGTACATCTGGCCTGCGCCGGGGATGAACGCAAACAGCAGGGTCAGCAAACCATTTTTCAGCATAACAAATCCTCACATTTCTCAGGTTACACTTTGTTTGGGTGTGGTCGGGATCGCTCCGGCGTCGGGCGTTTTGCCCGGGAGCAGATTTTCCAGTACGCCGGAAAGTTTGTGGTAGAACTCCTGCCGGGTCTCGATGGGCTTGCCCGTCAGCTCCTGCGGCGGGGTGCTCATGGTCTGGGAGGGCAGAATGGTTTCAGGTCGCAGCTGTGGCCCAGTATGGCCGTGATGGCCCCGGACCGCCAGAGGCTGAGCGCCAGCACGGCGGCAACGCCCGCCACCGCAGCCCGACCATAGGTGCTCTGCATCAGCCGCACCCAAATCGTCGTCATGATGGTGCCATGCACCCCGCGGGCGGCGTTTCCAGCACGTCCGCCGTCAACAGGGCCGTGTAGCGGTCCATGCATTTGTCGCAGTAGGCGAGATGTTCGGCGGCTTCCAGCCGTCCCAGCTCGTCCAGCTGCCCATCCCGCAGGGCCTGTAAGCCCTCATCGGTCAGGCATCCGTCCTCCCGGAACAATTCCAGTTCTTTTTTTCATCCATTCTGGTTCCTCCTTTCCGGTTTCTGCGGGGCTTCCGCCCCACTGGCCCGCAGCTGCGCGGCCAGCATCTTTTTGCCCGGAAGACCTGCGCCTCCACTGTTTTCTGGGGCCTGCCGCAGAGCCGGGCGGCTTCGGCGGCGGTGTGCTGTTCCAGCAGCATGAGGCGGCAGGGCGTCTTGTAGGGCTCCCGCAGAGCCAGAATGCGGCGGGTGAGTTCTTCCTCGCCCAGCGTCTCCAGCACCTGCTGCTCGGGGTCCGACTCCGGCGGAGCGCCCTCCAGCGCCAGCACATCGTCGCCGGGGGTGTTCACCCGGCGCGCCCAGGCGCTGCGTAAGTAATCCTTGGCTTTGTTGGAGGCGATGCGGGCCAGCCACTGCTTTTCAAACCCGGGCGGACAGCGGTCGATGCTCCGCCAGGCCGCCAGAAAAAGGTTTCCTGCGTCAGGTCCTGGGCTTCGCCCACATCCGGCAACCAGCTGGTGACAGACGGTGTAGACGAGGCCCTGATACTGCCGCACGAGCCGGTCAAATTCCAATGTGGTCAATCGTCCGCGCCGCCTCCTTTCCCGTGGTGCGGGGGTGCTGTTTTTCGCGCCCCTCTGCTTTTGAATACGAGCCGGGAAAGCTTTTTCCTGCAGCTTCCTCAAAAAAATTTTCTGTGGTATACTTACTATATCACACAAGGAGGTCCACCGCCATGGCAATTCCCACAAAACAGGCCCTGTTGCAGGCACTTTCGGGTGCGGAGGGGCGCTACATCTCCGGCGAGCAGCTGGCCCAGACGCTGGGGGTGAGCCGGGCGGCCATCCACAAGGCGGCTGCCGCCCTCACAGCGCAGGGGTACACGCTGGAAGCCGCCCCCGCCGGGGCTACCGGCTGCTGGGCGGGGACCCGTTCTGCGCCGACGCCGTGGGCGAGTACCCCGCACCGGTTTATGTCCACGAGCGGCTGGACAGCAGCAACCAGACGGCCAAGCGGCTGGCACTGGCCGGGGCCCCGCATGGCACGCTGGTGCTGGCGGGCCAGCAGAGCGCGGGCCGGGGCCGGATGGGCCGCCGATTCGAGAGCCCGGCGGGCAAGGGCATCTATCTTTCTCTGGTGCTGCGGGTGCCGGTGCCTGCCTCCGAGGCGCTGGGCGTCACCGTCGGGGCCGCCGTGGCCGTGGCCCGGGCCGTGCAGAAGCTCTGCGGCATCGAGCTGGGCATCAAGTGGGTCAACGACCTCTACTATCAGGGCAAAAAGGTCTGCGGCATCCTGACGGAAGCCGGCACCAGCGTGGAGAGCGGCCTGCTGGAATGGCTGGTGGTGGGCATTGGGCTCAATCTGACCACCCCCCCGCCGACTGGCCGGAAGAGCTGGCCCGTACAGCGGGCAGTCTCTTCCCGGGCGGGCCAGCTCCTGTCGGCCGAGCGGCGCTGGCCGGGGCCATTGCCCGGGAGCTGCTGGCCCTCTGCCCGGCTTTCGACTGCCTGGACGAGTACCGCTCCCGCTGCTTTGTGCCGGGGCACTGGGTCACCGTCTGCACCGCCGCCGAGACCTACGCGGCCCGAGCCATCGCCATTGATGACAATGGTGCCCTCCTCGTGGAGCGGGGGAGGGTGGCCGCCGGGCCGCCCTGCAGCACGGCGAGGTGAGCATAAGACCAACGAAAACCGAGTAAAAACACAGCGATACGAGTTCTGTTTGTCAGAAGCATCGTATCGCTGTGTTTGTATGTTGAATTTTAACGGGCTCGCCCTCTCAGGCGCTGACGCGCCAGCTCTCCCAAAGGGAGAGCTTTCCCTATTGTTTACGGTATGTAGGGGGACGTATAGGGCGAGGGGCCGAGCTCGGCGGCTTCCAGCACCTTGACGCCTGCGGACTCAAACGCGTGGCGGAGGGCGGCGGCATAGCCGGGCTTCTGGGCCTTGTTCTGGATGCAGATGGTGATAACGCCGTGGAGCGTCGTGCACTCCACGCCGATGGAAGGCACCATCGGCGGGCACCCAGGTCTGGAAATCGGTAAGATACTTCTCCAAGTCCGGGTCGGCAGGGACGAACGGGTCGCCCAGATAGCTCACCCAGAAGTCCGCCGGGAAGCCGCTGATGTACTCGCCCATCTGGAAGATGCGCTTTTTGATCTTGAGGGAAGCGCGCTGGCGGTACACCTTGTACACCCAGCCCATCTGGTCGGCCATACGGTGACGCTTTGGACTCCGGCATGCAGGTCCCGCTTGATGTCTGCATCATACATCAGATACAAAAAGCGTTGCCAGGCGGGTCTGGGCTTCCGGCAGCTGCACCGTATGCCCTGGAAAGCTGCATACGCAGTTGTACAGCGGGCATTCGGCACACCGGCCACATCGCGGGTATCGGAGGAGTAGGAATACTGGATCTTCTCCTTGCCCAGATACTCCCGCATGGCCATACACAGCAGACCCATCAGAGCGCTTACCGGCTTTGCGTTGTTCGCCAGCGCTTTTTCCACAAGGCTCTGCTTGCTCAGGCACACCCGGGTGCGGCGCAGCGCACCCTCGTAGGTCTGCACCACATCCCGCTGGATGACATCGCTCCCGTACTCCACAGGCGGGTACTCTGCCAGCATGGCCTCCATATCATAGGGCGGGTCGCACACGATCTGCGGCACCGCAAAGGCCGTGCCGTAACGCAGGTTGCAGTACTGCTCCAGAATGCTGGTGAGCAGGGGCGATACCCCGTGGCCGTCCAGCAGGAAGTGATGCCAGTCAAAGTAGACGGTATCCCCTTCGCAGCTGACGCAGAACAGGTAGCCGTTCGTCTGTTCCGGGATATTGCGCATGGTGCTGCCGGGGTACACAAGGCAGGGCTCCGTATTGGGCTCCAGCCACATCTCCCGCTTTTCCTGCACCAGACGCTGCGTATAATAAGGCGCACTTGCCAAGGCCGCTGTCAGTGCCCGCTGCAAAAGGGTGATATCCACCGCATCCCGCAGCGAGAACTGGTACCGGCACTGGATCTTTTCCCGACGGAAAAAGTACATGATTCCCTGAAAGTTATATTCCGTCGAGCGCTGCTGTGTTTCCATTGGTTTTTACCCCACGTTTGCTGCCAGATAATCCACCAGATCACCCATGGTGACAAAGTTGCGCAGCTCCTTTTCCGGGATGCGCAGGCCAAAGGTCTCCTCAAGATCTGCCACAATGGTCAGGATCTCCATAGAGGACAGATCCAGATCGTCCATCAGGACGCTGCTTTCGGTCACATCCTCCGGCGATACCTCTGCGACATCCTCCAGAATAGCCGTGATCTGAGAAATGATTTCTGCACGTTCCATCGTATTATGCTTCCTTTCTGTTGCGTTTTACTTGCGCACCAGCTTGCCTGCGCCGTTGCGGGGCAGCGGCGTTTCGCTGAATTCCACCACGCCAATGCGCTTGTACAGCGGGACGGTGCGGTTCATCTGGGCAATAAAGTCCCGCACCGTCTGCTGGTGCTCCTTTTCACAGTATACCACAACACCTATCTTTTTGCCCAGTTCTTTTACGATACATTCCTGTACGGCAGGACATTTTTCTAACATGCCCTCCAGCTCTTCGGGGCTGACGTTCTCGCCGCTGTCCAGAATGATCAGGTTCTTCTTGCGGCCGGTCATGTAATAGTAGCCGTCCTCGTCCACCCGGGCAAGGTCGCCGGTGTGGAACCAGCCGTCCTTGTCGATGACCGCAGCGGTGGCCTCGGGGTCCTTGTAGTAGCCCAGCATGATGCTGTCGCCCCGGATGCACAGCTCTCCGTCCGGCTCGAGCTTGTAGTCCAGATAATCGTTGCCCTGTCCCACAGCGCCGATGTGCTTTGCGTCCTGCGCGTAGTTGATGATGCCATCGCCGCAGGTCTCGGTAGCGCCGTAGGTCTGCACCACGAACATCCCGTTGGTGGCCATATCCAGCATCACCTGCGGGTCAAACATCGCAGAGGAGCAGATGGGCACCCACAGCTCGCCCAAGCGCTCCTTGCGGCCGCGCATCACGTCCTTGTGCAGGGAGTTCATAATGACCGGCACCACCGCCATGGCCTGACTGGGCATCCGCCGGATCTCCTTATAGAAGTTGCGGATGTCGCCGCTGACGTTCAGCGCCCAGCCTGCGTGGGCCCAGGAGAACAGGCAGATGAACGCGCCCAGATGGAACATGGGCAGCACGGTGTACTGGCTCATGACGAGGTCCGGTTCGTGCTTATACGCCATCATGTGCTCACCGATCTGCACATGGGCGCGCATCACGCTGAAGAAGTTGCGCTCGCTCAGCATCACGCCCTTGCTGCGGCCCGTGGTACCGGAGGTGAACATCAGGACCATCAGGGCTTCGTGGTCGATGCAGCGGGGCATCTCTGCCACCGGCTCATAAGCGCGGAAGCCGTCCATGGGGGGGGCGCAGGATGCTGCCGTAGGCGGCCTGCAGCTGCTCTTTTGTGCCGTAGTCGTCGCCGTCGGTCAGGATGGCAGCGGGGTCCACCAGCCCCAGCTCGTAGGACAGCTCGTCCCAGCTCTTGCGCTGGTTCAGCAGCACCAGCACGCCGCCCGCCAGGATGATGCCAAAGGCGTTGACGCCGTACTCATAGCAGTTTTTGCTCAGCAGGGCCACCCGCTTGCCTTTGATATCGGGGATGGCACCGCGCAGATAAGTCACCACACGGCGGATGTCCTGCACATACTGGGCGTAGGTCTTTTCCACCACGGTCTCGCCGTCGGCGGCCACATAGCGAAACGCCACATGATCCGGGTACTGCCGCTCCATGGTCTGCGTTACAAGTTCAAACGCGTTATCGATCATTCTTTTTTGCTCCTTGCCTTTTTCTTTTTTTGCAACAACACGCCGGCAGCTGCAAGCACTGCCAATACCTTAATAATACCTGTTTTGGCAGGGAATTGCAACCGCGCGGCGCGGTCTTTTACAATTGTTTTATTTTTGCTGCATCCAGGTTCCGGCCTTCCTTGCGCAGCAGCTTGCCCAGCGCGTTGCGGGGCAGCGGCTCTGCGGTGCACTCCACGGCGCTGATCCGCTTGTACAGCGGCAGGGTGCGGTTGCACTCGGTGATAAAGTCTTTCACCTCGGCCTGCTGCTCCTTTGCGCAGTAGACCACAGCGCAGATCTTTTCTGGCTCTTTTTCTTTCACGATGCACTCCTGCACCGCCGGGCAGGCAGCCAGCTTGTGCTCCAGCTCTTCGGGGCTGACGTTCTCACCGCTGTCCAGGATAATGAGGTTCTTCTTGCGGCCGGTGATGTAATAATAGCCCTCCTCGTCGATGCGGGCCCAGACCGCCGGTATGGAACCAGCCGTCCTTGTCGATGACTTCAGCGGTGGCCTCGGGGTCCTTGTAATAGCCCAGCATGACGCAGCCGCCGCGGATGCAGATTTCGCCCGTCTCGTCCAGCTTGATACTCGGCGTGGTCGTCGGGCTTGCCCACGGCGCTCATGTGGTCCGCCGTCTGGGTAAAGTTGAGGATGCCGTCGCCGAATGTCTCGGTCATGCCATAGCACTGGTTGACGACGAAGCCGTTCTGGGCCAGCTCCAGCAGCATCCTGGGGTCGAGGGCAGCGGAAGAGCAGCACAGGTCCCACAGGCCGTTCAGACGCTCCACGCGGCCTCGTTTGTAATCGTTGTAAATGGTCTCCACCAGCATGGGGGCCGAAGCCATGACGTCGCTGTGCATCAGGCCGAGGTCGCGGTAGAAGTCGCGGATGTCGGCGGAGAGGTTCAGCGCCCAGCCTGCACGGCGGGTAGGACATGACGCAGACAAAGCAGGCCATGTGGAAGAGCGGCAGCAGGGTCATGTGGCTCAGAGGCAGCTTCTGGCCCGCGGGCAGGCGGTTGGTGATCCAGTTTTCGGCCACCTCGGGTAAGTGACCAGCGTGGAGCACATGTTCCGCTCCGAGAGCATAACGGCCTTGCTGCGGCCGGTGGTGCCGGAAGTGAACATCAGCACCATCAGGCCGTCGTGGCCCACACAGTTTGGTCAGCTCCCCGGGAGTGGAATCCTTGTAGCAGTCCATGGGGCGGAGCAGCGGGCCGTAAGCGGCCTCCAGCTGGGCACGGCAGCCGTAGTCAATGCCGTCGTTCAAAATCAGGGCAGGCTCCACCTGGCCCAGCTCATATTCCAGCTCCTCCCAGGTCTTTTTCTGGTTCAGAGTCACGAGAACGCCGCCGGCGAGGATGATGCCGAAGGACGCCACGCAAAATTCATAGCAGTTCCGGCTCAGCAGCACCACACTGCGGCCCTTGAGGTCCGGCACTTCGTTTTCAGGTAGGTGACCATTTTGCGGATGTCCCGCGCATACTCGCGATACTTCTTCTCCACGACGGTCTTGCCGTCCTCGGCCACATAGCGGATGGCCACATGATCAGGAAACTCCTGCTCCATGCAGCGGGTCACCATATCATACACCAGCGGGAACTTTGAGCTTCTCTGTCATTCGTATTCTTCTCCTTTGTGTCAGAATGTCTGATTTTTTTTTTGGGATATCACGGAAAACGGTGGGAAAAAAACGGCCCCCGGCATCAGTATACCGCAAAGAGGCCGCAAATTGCAATATTTCATTGCACAAATATGCAATAAAAGTTACATTCCGGTTTGTGCAATTGCATGTAAATCCTTCCTTTTTGTTGCGAGGGGGCGAAACCCTGTGGTACACTTTGTTCATCGCCCTGCCGCATTCAAATTGACAGCCACAGGAAAAAGCATTATACTATTTAACAACGCAAAAAGTCCCACAAAATAATCCAACTTTTATCATTTTGCGCCAAGTAGGCGGCTTTCTGCCATCCCGGGGCGATCCTGCGGCGCAAAGGAGGAGCCCTTTCATGGAAGGTACCAAACCTCGTACTGCAAGCTCGCTGGGCATGTTCGACCTGCTGAAAGGCGTCGGCATGCTGCTGATCGTCTTTGCCCACACCTCGGAGCTTTACCCCGTGGGTGATATTTCCACCATCACGCCCGTCACGTTTTTTTCTGTTTGCCTACCGCGAATCGCTGATGGCGGCGTTCTACATCGCCAGCGGCTACGGTTTCCGCAAGCGGAGCATTGGCAAATGCATCAGCCAGCAGTTCAAGACCCTGTTCAAGCCTTACGCCTACACCGGGCTTGCCACTACCATCGCGCATTTTGTCATCCATTATAAGACATTCGGCAATTGGAACAACGCCGTTTACGAGACGTATAAAGTGCTGGGCGGTTTTGTGCTGGGCCTGCCCCATACTGCCAAGTACTTCGGGCAGGAGTTCTTTTCCTGTGGGCCGATGTGGTATCTGCTGGCGCTGTTGATGGGCTGGATCTTACTGGACGTTATCCTGAACATCTTCCCGGAGAGCTACATAAAATGGGCCGTACTGGGCACCATGCTGCTGGGCTGGGGCATCTCTCTTGTGTGGGAGGCCCCGTTCTGCATCGCGCAGGGGCATGGTCACGGTGCCGTACCTGTACATCGGGTTCCTGGCCAAGAAAAAGCGTCTGTTTTGGAAAAGTTCCGGCCTCTGGCCATCCTGCATCCTGCTGGCAGCGGCGCTGGGCGTCGCTCTGGGTGTGCTGCTGACTGGCAAAACGGACTGCGTCTCCCTGGGCGAGTGGACCATGGGCCCGGTCAGCATCCTGCTGGACGGCATTGTGGGCCTCGGTTTCATCGTCCTGTTTATGAAAGTACAACGGCTGCTGGACAACCCAGTCACCCACCTCATTGAGGCGGTGGGCCGCCGCTCGCTGTATATCTTCTGCATCCACACCGTGGAGCTCACGGCAGTGCCCTGGTACCTGATGGTACAGAAATACGCTGCCGCCCCCACCAAAGGCCTCTGGCTGCAGTATGCCGTCTCGCTGGGCAGCATTTTCCTCCTGATGTGAGATCCTGCTGCGCCGCCGGGACGTGATGCTCAAGTTCTTCCCTGCTCGCCGCAGACACTTTGCGAAACACAAGCGGTATGTGGCAAAACATTGAATTTTTTGCGGCTCTGCCGCTGAATAATTAAAAACTGAGGAGAATCCGGCTATGAACAACGAAACTCCTGAAGCGGCTCTGCGCAGCCGCATTGCGGACCTGGAACAGCAGCTCAAACTCTCGGACGAGGGGTGTTCCCGGCTGGCGGCACGCTGCCTGGACCTGGAAAGCAGGTGCAGTCTTATCTGGCGGCCCACCCCCAGCGCGAGATGCACACCGATTCCCCACCCTTTTGCAGCCGCTGCTCTACTTCGATGCCGGCTTCGGCTTTTCCCAGAGGGACACCCTGACCGCCCCCGACTATGTCTGCGACGAGCTGACCGGTACCGTGACAGCGACTTTTGAGCTGCCTACCGCCGCGCAGGCTTTGCGGTTTGACCCGGGTGAGCTGCCCTGCTGCATCACCAACCTGCCTTTTCGGACGACCGGCATGCTCTGCGTGCCCGCCAACGGCCTGACACTGCCGGGCGACAGCATCCTGTTTTTGGGCGATGACCCCAATTTCCGGCTGGACCACCGCTGACCCATTGGTGCCGGGATGAAGCTGGTGGTCTCCTACTGCTATTTCCCGCTGGAGACGTTGACGAACGAGCGAGCCCTTTTTAACGCGGTGCTGGAGGGGGTGCAGCACTTCCAGAAGACCTGGAACAGTGAGGCCCGGCACATCCAGCAGCTGGAGCAGGCCAACGCGGAGCAGCAGCAGGCTGTGGACGCCCTGCACAAGAACATTGCCGAGCTGCACCAGGCCAACGCGGAGCTGACCGCCCGCTGCCAGGCCTATGAAAAATCGCTGGAGGGGGGTGCTGTCCAGCAGCAGCTGGCGCATCACCTCACCGTTCCGCCGTCTGCTGGGCTGGTTCCACCGCAGCCGCTGAGCGCACTCATCACTGACAGAGGAGCGACAACATTCATGTACAGCAGTTACAGTCCCCTGCAGCGGACCCAGCTGTCCGGGCAGGTTTATACCGATACGCAGAGCCTCTATCTTCTTGTTTATGCCCCGGGCCGCCGGGTGGCGCTGGAAAACACCCTGCGCGACCAGCTCCACCAGAAATTCCGGCTGGTGGATTCGCTGGCTGACGCGCTCACCCCCGCCGTGGCCGGTGTGCTGCTGGTGCGGGAGGATGTGGAGCTGATGTCCACCGCCCTCAACTATTTTGCCGCCGCCCTGAAAGACGGGGCGGATCTCGTCCTCAGCGACGCCGTGTTCGGCTACAACGGTGCCACCGCCCTCTACCAGAGCGACGCCCACATCTCCTGCACCGGCTGCGCGCTGGTGTCCCGCGCTTTGCTGGACCGCTGCCGCGCCGCCGCAAAGGACCCGGAGAGCGTCAGCGAACTGCTGACGCTGCCGCCCGCCTGAGCGAGCGGTGCACCCGCGTCCCGCAGGCTCTGCTCCATTTTGAGCGAGACATCTGCGCCGAGGACGCCTATTCTCTCCACGGCAAGCGGGCATTCCTCATCAGCCATGTGCTGGATATGACGGGTGCTCCCATCGTGATGGTGAGCGCCGTGCCCGTGCTTCCGCAGCATGGGCTATGAAGTGACGGTGCTGGGCCCCAGTGACAACGGTTCTTTGCAGCTGTTCCGGGACGCCGGTGCCGCCGTCATCACCCGGGCAGGGTGTGTTTCCTCCCCGGCTCTGTGGGGGCTGGCCCTCTGCGCCGATTTCGTCATTGTCAACACCGTGGTCAGCGCCGGGCGGGTGCTCCGGGCCCTGAGCGATACCGGCGTGCCTGTGCTGTGGTGGCTGCACGATGCCTTTGCGGGCTACCCCCGCACATTGCCCACCAGATCCCCAAGACCATGGGCCCCGAATGTGGAGGTCTATTCCGTGGGCTCCACGCGGCGGCGCCATGCACTCCGTCCGGCCGGATTTTGCCATCGAGCAGCTGATCTACGGTCTGCCGGACTATGCAGCCGAGCAATTCCCCGCTATGACATCAGCTTTGCCGGGGGGCGTCCCCTCTTTGTGACGGTAGGCTCGCTGGAACACCGCAAGGGTCCGGACATCTTCTGCAACGCCATCCGGCTGCTGCCCTCTGCAGTGCGGGAAAAAGCTGCCTTCCTTTTTGTGGGCAAAGCCGCCGACAAGGGGATGTACAACGCCGTGGACAGCTTGGTGCGGGACTATCCCCAGACCGTTTTCTACCGCAAGCGGCTGGAGCGCCCGGAGGTCAAATCCCTGATGGAGCAGTGCAACTGCGTGGTGTGCGCCTCCCGGGATGACCCCATGCCCACCTTCGTCACCGAGGGACTGATCTTCGGCAAGCCCTCCATCGTATCGGAGCACACCGGCACCGCCGGGCTGGTGACCGAGGGCGTGGACGGCTTCCTCTACAAGGACGACGACCCGCAGCAGCTGGCCGACAAGCTGGCCTGGGCCATCGAGCACCCAGAGGCGCTGGCTGCCATGCACGGCAGCTGCCGCCGCCTGTATGAGCAGCAGTTCTCCAACGAATCCTATGTCGCCACCCTGACAAGGCTGGTAAAAGAGCTGACGGACGGGGAAGAATCATGAAAAAACACTGCCGGACAGCTGCACGCTGCCCGGCATTGCTTTTTCACGGGAGAGGTCTCCCCATTTTATCAAATCCCCCAAATTGCCCAACAAAGTTCCGCTTCCGTTCACAAAGGGCGGCGGGAGATGTGCTATACTGGTTCCAGAATTTCCGGTTGTGAAAGGAGTTTTGTTTCCATGAGCCAAGCCGCCGCGCAGCAGCCCTCCCGCAAAAAGGCCGTGATCTCTCTGCTGGTGCTGCTGGCACTTACCTGCATCATCGTGTTCACTTTTAAGGATCACTGGGCCGAGATCACTGCGGCGCTGGCGCAGCTTTCCTCGGACAGGTAGCACTGGTGCTGGCGCTGGGCATCACCTACCCGCTTTTTGGAGGGTGTGGCCAGCTGGCTCATCGTGCGCAGCCGCCTGCCCGGCTTTACCCTGCGGCACGGCATCGACAACGCATGGATGGGCACGTTTGGCAATGTCATCTGTCTGGGGGGCCGGAGCGGTGCCCATGCAGACCTACTACCTCCACCGCTGCGGGCTGGGGCTTGGCCCCGGCGTGGGGCTGATGACCCTGCAATACGTCTTCCACAAGACTGCCGTTCTGGTGTATGCCACGGTACTGCTGCTTTGGAACCGGCCGTGGTTCACGGCCCACGCCACTGGCGTTTTGAGCTACCTGCCCGCCGCCTACACGGTGGTGGCCGGGGTCATCCTGGGGCTGGTGCTCCTCTGCACCGCCCCGCTGGTGCAGAGCCTTGCCTGCAGGGCTCTGGGCCTGCTGCCCAAGACAGAGAAATGGCAGGCCCGCCGGGAGAGCTGGCAGACCCAGCTGGACACCCTGAGCGAAGAGAGCCGCCACCTGCTGACAGAAAAAAACCGCTGCCTGAAAAATTTTTGCGGTCCATCTCTGCAAGCTTTTTTGATGTACACCATCCCTTACTTCTGCCTGCGGTTCATGGGGCTTTCCAGCGCTCTGAGTTTCGGGCAGGTGCAGCTGCTCACCGCGCTGATGCTCTTCCTCTCCAACGCCCTGCCCAATGTGGCCGGCATGGGCTCCATTGAGACGGCATTCCTGCTGGTATTCGGCGCGTTCCTCCCCGGGGCGAGACGATGAGCGTCCTGATGCTCTTCCGGATCGCGTCCTATTATGTCGTGGTGGCCGTGAGCGCCGTGGGCTTCTTCTTTGCCCAAAAAGAATGCCAAAAAAATTGGGATAAGACGCACAAAAAGCCAGCCTCCGGCCGGAACGTTCCGGTCAGAGGCTGGCTTTGGTTTTGGGGGACGAAAGGACAAAAGAAAAGCGTCCCGGATCATTCCGAGACGCTTGGTGGTTGCGGGGGCCGGATTTGAACCAACGACCTTCGGGTTATGAGCCCGACGAGCTACCAGACTGCTCCACCCCGCGATATTTACTTGTCTGCATCAGCTGTTCGCTGACTGCTCAAGTATAATACCACAGAGGCGGGTGGATGTCAAGGGTTTTGGAAAAGTTTTTTACTTTTTCTTTCTGGGATGGCGGACACGGTAGTAGATCACGCCGCAGACCGCGCCGATGAGGATGGCGGGCCATGCGCCCACAAGGAACACCGCCACGGCCTGTGCGCCGGACACGAAGCCGGTCCAGCCATTGCGCAGGGCGGCCAGCAGCTTTGCGCCGAAGCTGGTGCTGGTGGGGGTCAGGGTCTCCACCTCGTTCAGGGTGATATAGACGGTGCAGCAGGAGACCTGATTGCTGTACCAGTCCAGCTGGCTCTGCCAGCTTTCGATCTGGTACTGCACATCGCTCAGGCTGGACTCGATCTCCAACAGGTCGGCCAGGGTGTCGGCCTGGGCCTGCAGCTCCTGCAGGCGGGTGCGCTGGGCGGTCAGGCTGGCCAGCCGGGCCTCGGTGTCCATATACCGGGTGGTGATATCCTCCGCCCTGCTGGTTCTGGTAGGTCACGCTGCCGGACTGGGCAGCGGCGGCCAGAAAACTCTTGTAGCTGTCCTGGGGCACCCGCAAAGTCAGGCTGACGCTCCGGGTGCTGTCGGTGTTGGTGTACTCGCTGCTGGATTCCATATAGCCGTCCGCGTCAGAAAGGGCCGCATCCAGTGCCGCACGGGCGGTATCGTAATCCCGGGTCTCCAGCGTGAGGTTGGCAGTATAGATGATCTTGGCGCTGTCGGCGGTGCGGGCAGAAGCATCGCTCTCCGCTTCGCCGGAGGTCAGCAGGGAACCGCCGGCGGCAGTGTCTGCTGACCGGTGGCCGTCCTCTGCGCTGAAGGAGGAGATACCGTTGTCCGCAGAACCGTAGGTGGCGTTTTCGGTGTCCTCCATGGAGTAAACAGCGGCCTGCGGGGCGGCTGCCTTGGTGGCGGCGGCAGAGTAGTTGGAGGAAGAGCCGCCGCCCAGCAGGGTGACCCCTTTCCATTCGTAGGCATACACGGCACCGTACAGGCAGACCCCGCAGACTGCCACGCAGGCGGCCAGCTGGGCCCAGCGCCGGGCGGGGAAGCGGAGAGGCTTTTTCTGCTTTTTGGGGGTCGGGGAAGGCGCGGGCATGGCGATGCTCTTGGCACCGGGTGTCTCGGCGGCATTGGCCTGCAGGGCAAGCAGCTTTGCCTTCAGGTCATCGGAAGCGTGCAGATCGTCCACTTCCATTTTGTATTCATACCACCTCATCTTCGATCTCCTCCTTCAGCAGCGTATGTAACTGGGCGCGTGCCCGCCGCAGCCAGCTGAGCACCGTGTTGGTGGGCGCACCCAGCATCCGGCCTACCTCGGCGGCGGTGTAGCCCTCGTAATAATGGAGGTACACGGCGTTGCGGTAGTTTTCCGGCAGAGTGCGCACCGCATCGAGCACACTGCCGTCATTTCCGGATTCCGGGGCAGGAATGTTTTCGTCCAGTTCGGTGTCCTTCTGGCGCGCGGCCCGGGTGATATCCCGGCAGCGATTGATGGCGACGCGCAGCAGCCAAGCCTTGAGGTGCTCCTCACTCTCAAAGCGGCCGTTGTAGCTCAGGAGCTTTTCAAACACATCCTGCACCACGTCTTCAGCGTCCGCCGCGCAGCTGCAATTGTGCTTCGCGGCGCGGAACACGGTGTCGCTGTATCGCTGTACAGCCAGCGCAAAAACTTCGTCTTTGGTCAACTGTCCCATAAGTCTCTTTCTCTCCTTTGCGGCCCCGGGCGGGGCTGGTGGAAACAACTGTTTCAAAGGGACGTTTCACCCCATATACGGGTGAAGCGCACGGATTATTGCATTAACGATAAAGCCTTTGGAAAAGGGCAATTTTCTCCGCAAGATACAGATCTGCTTTGGGGGGTGGGCCAGCCAGTGCTTCTGCCGGGTGGTCTGGCACAGGCGGCGGGCAAGGGCGGCAGGGTCGGTGTCGATGGCCTCCACATCCTGCAGGGTCAATTGCAGGGTCAGAGCGGCCGGGACATCCGGCAGGGGCGGCAGCGGGTCCTCCCAGACAAAGGGAGGCAGCAGCTGCACCGCGCAGACAGCGCGGGAACACTCCTCGGTGAGCAGCAGGGCGGCGGGGGAGCCATCCGGCTCCACATGCAGGCTGCTGTAAAGCAGCTGGAGGTTCGGGGAGCAGAGAGCAGAACAGCACCCTCGTCCGCCGTTTCGCTGAGGGTGAGGCACCCGGCGGCCTCGTCGGCATAGATGCGCCGGGCCGGTGCCCGGAAGCTGGCATAGAGCGCAGGCAGGTGGAAAACGCCCGCCTTATCCAGCCCGTGCTGCAGCAGCAGATAGAATTCGGTCAGCGGGTGGTCCGGGTCCGGCTGCGGCATCCCGAAGTCCGGCCGGGAAAGATGTCCTCCGCCCATAGTCTCCCTCCTTTTCCAGTGCATTACCCTTTTTAGTATATGGGTTTTGCAACGGATTTTCAACTGTAATTGCAACGCTTTCGGAGAATGGGAAATTTTCCCGCGTGGCCAGAACCCTTTGCGGTGGAGCCTCCGGCAGACCAAAAAACGGGAGACAGAAACAAAAAGCCCGATCGTTCGGAAACGACCGGGCCTGTGCATATTGTGCTGAGAGAGACGCAGTTACTTCTGATAGCCCAGCGTAGCCGCCATCACGGCTTTGATGGTGTGCATACGGTTTTCCGCTTCGTCAAAGACGATGCTCTGGGGGGCCCTCGAATACCTCATCGGTCACCTCCCTGGCATCGCGGCCAAACCGCTCGCCCATCTCCTTGCCCACAGCGGTCTTGTGGTCGTGGTAGGCGGGCAGGCAGTGCATGAACACGGCCTTGGGGCCTGCAATCTTCATGAGCTCCTGGTTGATCTGGTAGGAGCGGCCAGGTCGTTGATCCGCTCGGCCCAGACTTCCACCGGCTCGCCCATGGAGACCCACACGTCGGTGTAAAGGACATCGGCACCCCTGGGCAGCCTTGGCGGGGTCCTCCTCAAAGGTCGGAGGGTCGCGCCGGTCTCGGCGGCAATGGCCTGACACTGGGCGATGAGAGCCGGGTCCGGCTGGTACTTCTTGGGGGCGCAGGCCGTAAAGTGGATGCCCATCTTGGCGCAGGCCACCATCAGGGAGTTGCCCATGTTATTGCGGGCGTCCCCGAAGTAGACAAAGTGGATGCCTTTGAGCTTGCCGAAATGCTCGTGGATTGTCAGCATATCCGCCAGAATCTGCGTGGGGTGAAATTCGTTCGTCAGTCCGTTCCAGACGGGGACGCCTGCATATTTTGCCAGCTCTTCCACGATCTGCTGCCCGTAGCCGCGGTACTCAATGCCGTCGTACATACGGCCAAGCACGCGCGCAGTGTCGGCGATGGATTCCTTTTTGCCGATCTGGCTGCCCGACGGGTCCAGGTAAGGTGACCTCCATGCCCAGATCGTGGGCAGCAACCTCAAAGCTGCAGCGGGTGCGGGTGGAGGTCTTCTCGAAGAGCAGCGCGACGTTCTTGCCTGGCCAGCTGCTCATTGTGGCGGATGCCGGCCTTTTTCCTGGCCTTCAGGTCAGCGGCCAGATCCGAGCAGCTCCTCGATCTCGGCAGGGGTGTAGTCCAGAAGCTTCAGAAAACTGCGATTTTTCAGACTCATTGTATACTTTCCTCTCTATGCAATATAAAATGTATATTTATTCGATAAGATGGTTCTATTATATAACGAATAAACTGTATTTTCAAGGGAAAGTTTTGGGAGAGGTTTCGTTCCCCCTTACAGCTCCAGCAGTTCCTTCCGTCCGCTGGGGTGTAGGCGGTCAGCCGCACGCCTGCCTTTTTGAACATGAACCGCGCCGCTACGCTGGAATCGGAGTCGTGGTACTTGTCGCCGTAGTACACCACCTCGCGAGATGCCGGACTGGATGATGGCCTTGGCGCACTCGTTGCAGGGGAACAGGGTCACATACACCCGCGCCCCCTTCAGGTTGTTGTGGGCGCTGTTGAGGATGGCGTTCAGCTCTGCATGGCAGACATACATATACTTGGTGTCCAGCGGGTCGCCCTCCCGGTCCCACGGCATCGCGTCGTCGTCGCAACCGATGGGCATACCGTTGTAGCCCAGAGAGAGGATCTTGTTTTTCCGGGCTGACGATGCACGCACCCACCTGACTGCTGGGGTCCTTGGAGCGCATGGCCGTGAGCAGAGCAATGCCCATAAAATATTCATCCCAGTTGATGTAATCGGTGCGTTTCATCGCGGAAAAACCTCCTGTTCCGGCAGCGGGTTGCCGCTTGACAAACCCGGTAAAATCACTATACTACGAATAGTTTGACTGGCAATGGTGCTCCTCATCCGGCGAATCAGTCAAAAAGAATGACCGCTTGCTTTCTGAGGGCATGAGCGGTCATTTTTTTGCCGTTGGAAATCGTCCATGTGATCTCGAAGGTAATGCCACTGCTCCGCCAAGAAGCGTGAGCAGCAGCACGACCTGTTCAAACGTCATTTTCCGCTTTCGCGTCAGGGGAAGCAAAAAGTTTTTTCGTCCCCTCTGGCGCGCAGCCGGAAGGAAAGCTAGACCACCGATTATGCAATCAGCACCTGATCGCCGCCGAAGCGGCATCTACAGAATACCACAAAAAAATTTGACAACGATTTGACTCCCGGCTCATTTGTACGCACTGAGTGCTTTTTTCAGCCCGCCATTTTGGTCAATTGCACAAAACACTGCCCTGAAGTTTGGCAGGCATTTGACCGGATTTTTTCCAATATATTTAAAAATCGTTTGGAGTGTGGTATTATCTTTGTAAAATATGCCACAAAAACGGAGAGAACGCTCCGTGCGGCGGAAATGAGGGAAAAACCGATATGAAATACGCAAGCAACAACATCCGCAATATCTTGATTGGCCATGCCGGCAGCGGCAAAACGACGCTGACCTGAGGCATTGGTCTATTTTTCGGGCGCTGCCGAGCGTATGGGCCGAGTGGAAGACGGCACCACGATTTCGGACTTTGACCCTGAGGAAGCAAAGCGCAAGGCCAGCCTGTCGGCGTCGGTGGTGCCCGTGGAGTACGAAGGCATCAAGTACAACCTGATCGATGCGCCGGGCCTGTTCGACTTCGAGGCCGGTGAGTACGAGGGCATCCGGGCAGCCGAGAGCGTGCTGGTGGTGGTGTCCGGCCGCAGCGGCGTCACCGTCGGTGCCGAAGAAGGCTTTCCAGCTGGCTCGTAAGAACGGCAAGGCCACGATGGTCTTCGTCAGCAAGTGCGACCTTGAGAACGCGAACTACTTCAAGATCCTCGAGGACATGAAGATAAAGTTCGGCGCCACCGTCTGCCCCTGCGTCGTGGTGCCCGCGAAGCTCGACGACGGCACCCCCGTGTACATCAACCTGTTCAGCCAGAAGGCCTTCAAGTACGAGGGCGGCAAGCAGATCCAGGTGGATCTGCCCGACATCGGCCACCGCTTCCAGGGCCTGATCGAGGCTATGAGCGAGGCCATCGCCGAGACCGACGACGAGCTGATGGAGAAGTTCTTCGGCGGTGAGGCCTTTACCACCGAGGAGATCGTCGAGGGCATGCGCAAGGGCGTCAAGGACGGCCTGATCACCCCTGTGTTCTGCGGCAGCGCCGTGAACCAGCAGGCACTGGATATGCTGCTGTTCAACATGCACAAGCTGCTGCCCAGCCCGGAGCACGAAGCCAGCACACTGGCCGAGGATGCCGCCGGCGAGCCGGTGGAACTCCACTGCACCGAGGACGAGCCTACCGCCGCCTACGTGTTCAAGACCGTGGCGGACCCCTTCGTGGGCAAGCTGAGCTATCTGCGCGTCGTCAGTGGCAAGGTGACTGCAGGCGAGCCCCTCGTCAACGCCCGCACCGGCGATGTGGAGAAGATCTCCAAGCCCCTCACCGTCATTGGCAAAAAGCAGGTGGACGCCGACGGCATCGGTGCCGGTGACATCGGCGCAGTGGCCAAGCTGGTGACCGCCAGGACCGGCGACACCCTGTGCGACGCTTCGCGCGTGGTCAAGCTGCCCGCCCCCGTGTTCCCCAAGCCCAGCCTGTTCATGGCAGTCACTGTGGCCAAGAAGGGCGACGAGGGCAAGATCAGCAGCGCGCTGGCCCGTCTGATGGAAGAAGGACCCCACCCTGAGCTACGAGAACAACGCCGAGACCCATCAGCAGGTGATCGGCGGTCTGGGCGAGCAGCATCTGGACGTGGTGAAGGCCAAACTCAAGAACAAGTTCGGCGTGGAGATCGGGCTGGAAGCACCCCGCATCGCCTACCGCGAGTCCATCCGCAAGGCCTGCCAGAAGCAGGGCCGTCATAAGAAGCAGACCGGCGGTCACGGCCAGTTCGGTGACGTCATCATCAACTTCGAGCCCTGCGACAGCGAGCAGGTCGTGTTTGAGGAGAAGGTGTTCGGCGGCAGCGTGCCCAAGAACTTCTTCCCGGCTGTTGAAAAGGGCGTGCGCCTTGCCGCCGAAAAGGGCGTGCTGGCAGGCTACCCCGTAGTGGGCCTGAAAGCCACCCTGCTGGACGGCAGCTACCACCCCGTGGACAGCTCCGAGATGGCCTTTATCATGGCCGCCAAACTGGCTTACAAGGCCGCCATGCCGGAGGCCGGGCCGGTCATTCTGGAACCCATCCACACCCTAAAGGCTCATGTGCCGAACGACAACACCGGCGATATCATGGGCGATGTGACCAAGCGCCGCGGCCGCGTGCTGGGCATGGAGCCGGACGATGACGGTCTGCAGACCATCATCGCCGAAGTGCCGCTGGCAGAGCTTGCAAACTTTTACCACCTTTATCCGGCAGACGACCCAGGGCCGCGGCTGGTTCACCACCGAGTTCGCCCGCTACGAGACCCTGCCCGAGATGCTGGTGCCCGCCGTGGTGGAGCAGGCCAAGAAGCTGGGCAATCTGGACGAAGCCGCCGACGACTGAGCGCGCCAACTCCCCAGCCGCCTGACCGGCGGGAGCCCCTCGGAGAGGGCCTCAGGCTCCCTCCAGTGAGGGAGCTGGCAGAACCGTCAGGTTCTGACTGAGGGAGTTCCCACCGAAATATGACATCACCCCGACCCCCGTTGACACTTTTCCCTCTGTCAGCGGGGGTTTTTGCGGGCAAAAAAGCCCCCTCGGAGCAGGAGCTCCGGGAGGGCTTTCTCTGCGCGTCATTCTTCGTCCTCATCATAGCACAGGATCTCGGGCAAGGTGATCTCTATCGCGGCCAGCAGTAGCAAACTCCACCTTGCCGCACCCAGCAGATCCCGCGGGAAAAAAGAATGCGGCGATTATAAAAATGCGCAGCACCCATCCGCCCAAAAGCATCTCCCGCTCCTTTCAACGCCCGCACAGGTCGTTGCCCTCGTTCCATCCCAGAACGGCCGGTGCAAATTCCAGCGGGGATGCCGCCGGGTAGGCAAGCGGCAGGTCCGGGCGGAACTGGGAGGGCATGTCCTCCACCACCGGGGCTTTGCCGGGCGCATAACTCAGGATGCGAAGCAGCAGCAGCGTTTGGGGGCGCGCAGACGGTCAAAGCAATCGTCCAGCTGATAGACGGGAACGGACACTGCCGGATACCCGGCAGACGTGTTCACCGCCAGCACCTGCTGTGCGGGGGGCGTTGACGCAGAACGGGGACCAATGTCACCCCGCCCGCCTTCGGGTGTCCGATCATGTTCAGGGCAAACAATTCGAGCAGGGAGAGATTCTTCATCTGATTGCTGGAAAGGACCCCCCCGAAAACAGCCGGGCTTCGGGCGAAACACGCTGGGTCAGCAGGACAAGGACCGTGTGGGTGGGGGTCCCGTGTCCGGCTGCGGTGTCAAGCGCCGTTTTCAGGATCGCATTTGTCATCAGGCTGCAGCCGAACGTCGGATAGCGGATGACGGTGGAGCGGATCCATCTGCCCGCATACGGCATGCAGGGGGGCAGCGGCCCACACTGCTCCAGCGGTGCAAGGGGCTGGATCGTGAAGCCGATCTCGTCAAAGCCAAGCACTGCCAGTTCCATGCAGTGACGCAGGGTGGACGTTCGGGCCAGTTTCTGCCGCAGCCTTTCCAGCGCTGTCATCGTCCATGCAAGACAGACAGGCTCCATGGTCGAGTCTACGCAGACTCCCAGCTTCATGGCGTGAGTTTCGGTTTGCATCAAAGTCCCCTCCGTTCTTCGTTCTTTTCGGCTTCCTGTCGGCGGTTGCGTTCCGCACGCCATGCCTTGTATTCCTGCAGCTCATAGAACGCCTTCGGCTTGCGCAGCCAGCCGTGGGAGCTGACTGCAGCAACATGAAGACGATAGCGGGATTTTACCGATCGCTGGCTCAGCAGGTCCCATGCAAGACCATCATCGTTCGTGATCACCAGCACATTGCCATGTTCAAACAGCGCCAGCGCCGCGTCCTTTGTGAACGGGTCGGCAAAGCCCTCGTCCCGCAGCCGGTCCACGCTGCCTCCATCCTCGTAAAAAGCCAGATGCCCCTGCGTATACAGGTCGATGACGAATTGCAGCCCGCACGCCGCCTTCCGCGCCATTTCCGGGTCAGCGCTCTGCAGGTGCTTTTTGCAATTCCAACAGGCAGGACCGGCAAAAGCGGATTTCCCGGTCGTTTTTTCCAGACTTTCCTTCAAGCGCCCTCCAAAAAGCCGCCTGTCGCCGTCCTCTCCCTGATTGATTGCCATATTGGTGTCTATGAGGATAAACTGCGCCGTTTCCGTTTCCCGGTCTGTATACGCCTGTGCCAACCGATCTTTTTCTTTGTCCATGCTCTCACCCCTCCGTCTCCGGCTGCCACTCCAAAAAGCCTTTGTCCGTTTCAAAATACAAAATGCGGATCACCTGCGCCAGCGGCCATTTCACATTCAGCTCTGCAACCACCCGCGCCTGCTCTTCCGAGCCGGTCAGCAGCGCAGCCGGGCCGTTCTGGTTGGCTGCCCAGTTGCTCAGGCGGATGCTCTGGTACTCGTCCAGAACCTCCGGCAAGCTCTGGCCCTTTTTGCCCGGGCTCTCATAGTAAAACAGCAGGTTTTTCCTCTTCAGCCGCTCAAGGCAGGTCAGCACCGTCTCGTTCTTTTTAGGGTCCTGTTCCAGCGCGGTGACCTGCTGCGGCGCAACGACCAGCTGCTGCCACTGTGTGATCTGAAAACTCAGCGGATGCTGATCGTTGTTATCCTGCAGTCTCTGCTCCAGCCCGTGCAGCGTCTCAAACGCCTGTGGAGGCAGCGACTCCACGTCCAGAAAGAACCGGTAGGGAGACGGTGCCATCGAAGCCATCCGCTCCAGATCGGGCTTGGGCGGAAGTTGCAGCCCGTAAAGCCTCGTCCAGCACTCCTGCAGCGTTGGGTATTGGAACAGCACCCAGTCGTTTTCCGGGTCGATCATGTTGTCCCGGATGCAGCGATAGACCGGCGCCCGCATCTCCGGGCGCCGGGTAAGATAGTCATCGACAACGACCATGATCCTCAGAATGGTGTCTCGGTCCGGCTTTGCATCCGACCGTTCCAGCCGGTTGACGAACGCCCTGCTGCCAATGCCGCTGGCGGCTGCGAACGCCTCCTGCGTGTATCCCATGGTCTGCCGCATTGCTTTGAGGGCCGGCCCGTGAAACGGTGCCAGCAGCCTGTCCTCGTTATGCCTTGTGTTTTTTTTGTTCCATAAAGACCTCCTTGTCGTCCGTCCTGTGGTCGAGCCACCTTTATCCTACCACAGAACGGCAAAAAGTCAACAAGCCTCAACGTAACCAAAAAGCATTTTATATGCACATATTTGTCATGAATTGTAACGCTCAGTTACTTTTTGTGCAATTTTGTAATGTGAAATCATATTTTTGGCAGCGCCTGTCTCCGGAATAGACGCGCCACTTTTCGCGAATCCTTTTCATTCATCAGTTGAACAAATTCGATGTCTTCTGCTCCGACCGCGCTCTGCTGCACAGCGAAGCCGAGAAAGTTCCCGCCACTGCCGCGCCGCGGCACATCATTTGCGCCGCGGCGCAAACATCATTGCGGTAGCTCATCATTGCGCAAGCACATCATTTTAGAGATCGCCCCGACCCCCCCGTTGACACTTTTCCCTCTGTCAGCGGGGGCTTTTGTGCGGCATTCCAACGGCAAATTGTTAATTTTTATCTGTCCGCTTGACTTTTGCGCCGGATTGCATATACTAGAGGTAGATAAGGTGATGAGAACTTATCCATAGGGTTCATGCAATGAACAAAGCAAAGCCCCCGGTACTGCGAATACCGGGGGCTTCGTGTTTAGTGCTTACTGCCCTTGCACATCAGGCTGTCAAGCCACTTGCATAAATAGTAGGCTACTACCTCTGCTGCAACGGCGACGACCGCCGCCAGTGGCGGAAAGAGGGAGGAGCTGTTGGGGCCGCGGCCAGCAAGATGCGAGTGCCGCCCAAGGCACGAAGCAGATGCAGGGAGCCGCAACCCGTACAGGATGCCAGAAGGGCCGCAGTGCCAGTATAACACAAGCTCTGACCCAATACAACAAAAAGCGACAGCGTACGATCATACCGTACCCGCTGCCGCTTTTTTGTTTTTCCTCCCCAGCACCGCCTTTTTTGTTGACAAAGACCCGGCTTGCTATTATAATAATGTAGTCAAAATGGCATTCTTGTGCGGCTTTGCGGCTGCACAGCACAAATAGACAAGGAGAGATTCTCAAAATGGCACAAGAGATCAAGATGTCCGCCGCCGGTCTGAAGGCAATGCAGGAGGAACTGGAATACCTCAAAACGGTGCGCCGCAAGGAGCTGGCCGAAGAGATCAAGGAAGCACGCAGCCACGGCGACCTGTCCGAGAACAGCGAGTACGACGAGGCCAAGAACACCCAGGGTCTGGTGGAGAACCGCATCACCGAGCTGGAGCAGATGATCAAGAACGCTGTCGTCATTGATGAGAGCGAGCTGAGTGTGGACAGCGTGTCTGTGGGCACCCATGTGGTCATCCGGATGACCGGTGAGGACGAGACCGAAGAATACGATATCGTGGGCCGCACCGAGGCCGACCCCCTGAACGGCAAGATCAGCGACGAGAGCCCCGTGGGCCACGCCCTGCTGAACAAGGCCGTGGGTGCCAAGGCCGAAGTTCTGCTGCCCACCGGCCACACGGTGGAGTACACTGTGCTGCGCATTTCCCACGCAGCAAACTAAGTAGGAGTAATCATGAAAGAGCAAAAGAAGAACCCCGCACAGGGCCTGTCCGAGAGCGAGCAGGTGCAGGTGCGCCGCCAGAAGCTGGCCGACCTGCAGGCCGCAGGCCACGACCCCTTTACCCTGACCAAGTATCCGCAGGACGCCTATTCTGCCGACCTGAAGGAAGAGTTTGCCGCCCTGCCCAACGAGACCGACAGCGGCAAGACCGTGGCCCTTGCAGGCCGCATGATGTCCAAGCGCGTGATGGGCAAGGCAAGCTTTGCCCACCTGCGGGACGATAAGGGCGACATTCAGCTGTACGTCCGCCGCGACGAGCTGGGCGAGGAGTCCTACGCCGCCTTTAAAAAGCTGGACGTGGGGCGACATCATCGGCGTCAAGGGCGAGGTGTTCCGCACCAAGACCGGCGAGCTGAGTGCTCGCGCAGAGGAGATCACCCTGCTGGCCAAGAGCCTGCGCCCCCTGCCGGAGAAGTTCCACGGTCTCACCGACCGGGAGGCCCGCTATCGTCAGCGCTATGTTGACCTCATCGTCAACCCCGAGGTCAAAGACACCTTCGTCAAGCGCAGCCGCATCTTGACCGAGATCCGCCGTTACCTGGATGAGAAGGGTTTCCTGGAGGTAGATACCCCCATCCTGACCCCGTTTGAGATCGGCGCCTCCGCCCGTCCGTTCTATACCCATCACAACAGCCTGAACATGGACATGGTGCTGCGCATTGAGACCGAGCTTTATCTGAAGCGGCTCATCGTGGGCGGCCTGGATCGTGTGTACGAGGTGGGACGCATCTTCCGCAATGAGGGTATGGATACCAAGCACAACCCCGAATTCACCACCGTGGAGCTCTACCAGGCCTACACGGACTACAAGGGCATGATGGACCTGGTCGAGGAGCTGTACAAGCGCCTTGCCCAGAAGATCTGTGGCAGCATGGTCATCCCCCTATCAGGGCAAGCAGATCGACATGGGCCACTGGGAACGCCTGACCATGGTGGAAGCCGTGAAGAAGTATTCCGGCGTGGACTTCAACGACTGGAAGTCTGACGAGGACGCCATCGCCTCCGCCAAAGAGCACCACGTGGAGCTGCCCGAGGTGCCCACCAAAGGGTGCCATTCTGGCCGAGTTCTTCGACGCCTTTGTGGAGGACAAGCTGATCCAGCCCACCTTTATCTACGACTACCCGGTCGAGATCAGCCCGCTGGCCAAGCGCAAGCCGGACGACCCCGCCTTTACCGAGCGGTTTGAGTATTTCATCAACTGCACCGAGTACGGCAACGCCTTCAGCGAGCTGAACGACCCCATCGACCAGAAGGGCCGCTTTGAGCGTCAGGTGGCCGAGCGCAAGGCCATCGAGCCCCGACTGCAAGGCACAGGTGGACTACGACTACGTGAACGCACTGGAGTACGGCATGGCCCCCACCGGCGGTCTGGGCTTCGGCGTGGACCGCCTGGTCATGCTGCTGACCGACTGCGCCTCCATCCGCGACGTGCTGCTGTTCCCGACGATGAAGCCGATTGAGCAGTAAAATGCAAAAATTAGCTTATGTCCGTTAAAAATAACGATATGTGATGCTGGAACAATGTGGATTTACCACCAACTTACCACCAAATTTGATAATTTGCATCAGTAAAACGGAAAGCAGCCTACAATAAACACAAGCACCCCTGCCAATGAAATGTGCGACGACACGACGACACATAGATTGGCAGGGGTGTTTTTCGTGTTTGGAGGATATTAAGAGCATTTCGGAAAAAATACTGATATTGCCTTGTTGCCCACCGAATCAAGTCGTGGTATAGTAATAATTGGAGTAGTTTAACCTTAAAGGTCGTTGCGGCATACAACTTCCGATAATATTGATTATCTGGAAGTTTTCGGGATTCTACAATGCAGGAGGTTGTCTGTATGGCGGTGCTTTCAAAGAGTCAAATGTCCGAAGAAGATATTAAGTTCCATTACATAACACCCGCAATTACAGCAAAATGGGATAAGCAACATATCACGCTGGAAACAAAAATTACGGATGGCCGTATCAACCTCAAGGGTAACATTGTGGCCCGTGAAAAGCCGAAACGTGCAGACTATGTGCTTTACCTGAGCGCGAATAATCCGATTGCCATTGTTGAAGCAAAAAAGACAACAATCATACGGTTTCCCATGGATTGCAGCAGGCCATGACCTATGCGCAGATGTTGGATGTTCCGTTTGCCTTTAGCTCAAATGGGGATGGCTTTGCAGAACATGACTTCTTGACGGGCAAAGAACGCACCTTTGGCCTTGACGAATTCCCAACAGAAAAAGAGCTGGTTGAGCGGTACAAAGCAGGTGCAAACGATGGAGCTGGTTTGACGGATGTTGCAGGAGAAATTAATTGCACAGCCATATTACAGCAGCCAAAACACTTACCCACCGCGCTATTACCAGCGCATTGCCATCAACCGCACGTTGGACGCGATTGCAAGAGGGCAGAATCGGCTTTTTGTTGGTAATGGCAACTGGTACAGGTAAAACTTATACGGCGTTTCAAATTGTGTATCGTCTGCTCAAAAGTGGCTTAAAGAAAAAAGATTCTTTATCTTGCAGACCGTAACAATCTTGTTGACCAGTCTATCCAGCAGGACTTTGCGCCGTTGGAAAAGGTCATTCACAAGGTGAATTTTTCTAAGGACGATCCTCGCACGATTACTTCTTATGAGGTTTATTTTTCTCTCTATCAGCAGCTTGCAGGAAAGAATGAAGAACAGGATGAGAACGCCGAGAATGCACTCGATAAGCTGTCACAGCTCTTTAGCCCGGATTTCTTTGACCTGATTATTGTCGATGAGTGTCACCGAGGCTCTGCGAAGAAAGAAAGTAAATTGGCGCAAAATTCTGGAATACTTTTCTTCTGCCACGCAAATCGGCATGACTGCTACGCCAAAAGAAACCAAATATGTTTCTAACATCGATTATTTTGGCGAACCAATCTATACTTACAGCCTGAAAGAAGGAATTGAGGATGGTTTCCTTGCACCTTTCAAGGTAATCAATGTCATGACGGACATCGGCGAGGGATGGCGTCCACGCAAGGGCCAGCGCGATATTTACGGAAACGAAATCGAAGATCGCATTTATACAAATAGCGATTACGACTACAACATTATTATAGAGGATCGTATCAATCAAGTTGCTGCCGAAATCACGCGATACTTGAAAAGCACTGACCGCATGGCTAAGACCATCGTATTTTGCCCAACCGAAGAAGCGGCAGAGCGTATGCGGATGGCGTTGGCAAACCAAAATGCCGACATGATGAAGCAGAATCCCGATTATGTTGTTCGCATTACAGGCAGTGATACTTATGGAAAGAGCAAGCTAAGATTATTTTATCTCTGTTCGAGAAAAAATACCCGGTCATTGCAACTACTTCCAAGCTGCTCTCCACGGGTTCGGATTGCAAGATGACAAAGCTGATTGTCTTGGATGAAATGATTGGCTCTATGACAGAGTTTAAGCAGATCATTGGCCGTGGAACCCGTCTGCGCGAAAAAGAAGGCAAGACCCATTTTGTTGTGATGGACTTCCGAAATGTGAGCCGCCTTTTTGCCGACCCGGATTGGGACGGCCCGATTGAAATGAACGAAGACTTCGATCCCGAAAAAAGAGAACGATAGGCCAGTACCGAAAAGAGCGCAGGAACATCTGACCCTCCCACGCCGCCAGACCCCAAGAAACCCAAACCAATCGTTGATAAAGACGGCTGTCGGGTGGAGATCATCTACAAAACTGTTTCCATTTATGATGCAGGTGGAAAACTGCTCCGGCAGGAAAGCATTATTGACTACACGAAAGAAAATATCCGTGGCTCGTACGCTTCAACTGGACAATTTTATCCGTCAATGGTCTGCTGAAGAAAAGAAAAAAAAAAATCCGGGAGCTTCTTTTGGAGCATGGTATTGACCTTGAAGCACTAAAGGCCGACCAGAACATGACGGATGTGGATGACTTTGACTTTATCTGCCATGTTGCGTTTGATAAAAAGCCTTTGACGCGCAGAGAACGAGCAGAAAATGTCAAGAAACGCGACTTTCTAAGCAAATACAGCGGTGCGGCAAGAGATGTTCTGGAAGCACTTCTGGACAAGTATATGAATACTGGCATTTATGAGATTGAGAAAACGGAAATTCTGCGGCTTGACCCGTTCCTGAAAATGGGCAAGCCTCAAAAGATTGCCTCTTACTTTGGCGGGAAAGACGGGTATCTGAAAGCTGTTAAGGAACTGGAACAGGCAATCTATGAAGGAGAAATTGCATAACAATGGGAAATTTATCGAATTTTGTGAAGCGTGTCCGCGATATTATGCGGAACGATGCAGGTATCAACGGTGATGCGCAGCGCATTGAGCAAATTGCATGGATGCTCTTTTTTGAAAGTGTACGATGCCAAAGAGGATGACTGGGAGTGGAACGAAAAAAAGATTATCAGTCGATTATTCCTGAACCCTGCCGCTGGCGTAGCTGGGCGCACGATGAAAATGGTAAGGGCATAACGGGCGACACACTGTTGGAATTTGTCAACAATACGCTGTTCCCTACTTTGAAAAAGTTACCTGTGGACGCTTCTACACCCATCAAAAAAGCAATCGTGCAGACTACCTTTGCAGATGCCAACAACTATATGAAAGATGGTGTTTTGCTCCGACAAGTTATCAATGTGATCGATGAGCTTGACCTGAGTGATTATGCAGAAAGTCATGCGTTTGGGGAAATTTACGAAACTATTCTAAAAAGAGCTGCAAAGTGCTGGCTCTGCAGGTGAATTTTATACGCCGCGCGCCGTGACTGATTTTATGGCGCAGATGATCGACCCACAAAATCGGTGAGAAGATGGCCGATTTTGCCTGCGGCACAGGCGGTTTTATCACCAGCTGGCTGAAAGCTCTGCATAAAAAAGGTCAAGACAATAGAGGATGAAGCCCTGTATGCAAACTCCATATACGGCATTGAAAAGAAGCAGTTTCCGTATATGCTTTGCATCACCAATATGCTGCTGCATGACTTGGATGTGCCGCAAGTGTTCCATGATAATACATTGCTTCGGGATGTTCTGGATTATACTGAGGACGATCAGGTAGACGTTATCTTGATGAACCCTCCCTATGGTGGTTCTGAGAAAAATGATGTTAAAAATCATTTTCCTGCTGACCTTGCCAGCAGCGAAACCGCCGACCTATTTATGTCCGTTATCATGTACCGATTGAAAGAAAATGGCCGTGCAGCTGTCATTCTGCCGGATGGTTTTCTGTTCGGCACAGACAATGCCAAAGTAGCAATCAAAACGAAGCTGTTCTCTGAGTTCAATGTCCATACCATCATCATCCGTATGCCGGGTAGTGTGTTCTCCCCATATACGTCGATTACGACCAACATTTTGTTCTTTGACCATACTGGCCCGACAGAGGAAACCTGGTTTTATCGTCTGGATATGCCGGAAGGCTACAAGCATTTCAGCAAGACCAAGCCCATGAAGCTGGAACACTTTGCTCCTGCGGTAGAATGGTGGAGTGACCGCAAAGAAATTCAGCTGGACGGGTTTGACAAGGCCAAAAAGTATACCGTGCAGGAGATCAAAGACCGCAACTATAATATTGACTTGTGTGGCTATCCGCATGAGGAAGAAGAAATCCTACCGCCCAAAGAGCTGATTCAGCAGTATCAGGAGAAGCGCGCCAGCCTGAACGCAGACATTGACCGAATCCTTGCTCAGATCACGGAGATTCTGGGCATTGACCTTGATGCACAGGACTGAGCTACATAGATAAGGAATAAAAAATGACAGGACAGCAACTGAAGAATTCCATTCTGCAAATGGCAGTGCAGGGCAAACTTGTTCCGCAAGACCCCAATGACGAGCCTGCTTCTGTGCTGCTGGAACGCATTCGTGCAGAGAAAGAACAGCTTATCAAAGAGGGCAAAATCAAAAAGGAAAAAGAATCCATCTGTGATTTTCCGCGGAGCCGATAATTTGCCTTATGAGAAGGTCGGCAAAAATGAGCCTGTCTGCATTGCAGATGAAGTGCCTTTTGACATCCCGGAGAACTGGGAGTGGGTGAGACTAGGCACAATTTCGACCTACGCTGAAACTAAAAAGAAAATCAATGCACAGGATGCTGACCCTAATTTATGGGGGCTTGATCTTGAAGATATCGAAAAAGGCGGCCAGCTTATCTCACAAAAACAGTCGGTGAACGAAAAGCTGTCGGAGATAAAACAATTTTCAGATGTGGTGATATTCTATATAGCAAACTCCGTCCGTATCTTTTGAAAATTCTTGTTGCGCCCAATAACGGAATTTGCACACCTGAGATAGTTCCATTTTAATCTTTATGGAAAAGTCAACGCTTATTATATTGTAGAATTTTTTGAAGAGTCCGTATGTTGATCAAGTTATAAATTCTGTAACCTATGGCGTTAAAATGCCGCGAGTGGGAACTGAAACTATGACTTCATTGCTTGTTCCATTGCCCCCGATTAGTGAACAAGCGAGAATTGTTGCAAGGTTGAAATGTGTTTTGCCAGCAGTTCAAAGTTATAATACCGCATACGAAAAAGGCGGAAAACTTACAACGGAATTTCCAATACAGTTAAAGAAATCCATCCTTCAATATGCAGTACAAGGCGAGTTGGTTCCTCAAGATCCTGCTGACGAACCAGCATCCGTTCTGTTAGAGCACATCCGTGCAGAAAAAAAAAGAGCAGCTCATTAAAGCCGGAAAAATTAAACGGGACAAGCATGAATCCGTTATTTTCAGACGGATAATTCTTATTACGAAATCTCTGGCAAAAATGAAGTCTGCATTGACGACCAAATCCCGTTTGACGTTCCTGAAAGTTGGGAGTGGACAAGGACAGGTTCGCTGTTCCAAGTCAATCCTAGAAATCGCCTGCCAGATGATTTAGATGCAGGTTTTATGCCGATGCCTCTTTTATCCGATGGTTTTGGAAACCACCATGATTTCCAGATTCGGAAATGGAAAGAGATAAAAACCGGGTTCACACATTTTGCAGATGGTGATATTGTCATCGCCAAAATTACGCCCTGCTTTCAGAATCGAAAATCTGCGGTTATCTCTGGATTGCCGAATGGAGTTGGAGCAGGAACGACAGAACTACATGTATTGCGAGACCATACGAAGAAGTTATTTATGCCGTATTGTCTTCTTATCTATAAAACACACGCGTTTATTGAAAAAGGAATGAAAAACTTTTCGGGCACTGCAGGGCAACAACGTATCGGAAAAGAACTTATATCGGATTATTTGATTCCAATTCCACCGCTTGAAGAGCAAAAACGGATTGTGTCTGCGGTTGAATCGATTTTTAAAAAGCTCGATGATCTTCTTGATTGAGTTCTTATTATGAGAAGGTCGATGGAATTGAACGCTGCATCGATGATGAAATACCGTTTGAGATTCCAGAAAATTGGGAGTGGTGCAGACTCGGCACAATTCTGCAAAAGCTAACAGATGGTACGCATTCAACACCCAAATATGCCGCTAGTGGCATTCCATTCATATCTGTAAAAGATATAAGTTCTGGAAAAATTTCTTTTTGAAAGCACAAAATTCATTTCAGAAGAAGAACATGAACTTCTCGCATCTCGTTGCGATCCACATCGAGATGATATTCTACTTACTAAAGTGGGAACAACTGGAATCCCAGTATTGGTTGATACCGATAGACCTTTTAGCATTTTTGTGAGTGTGGCGCAGCTTCGATTTTCAACAGAACTGCTAGACAAATTTTTCTTAATTTACCTTTTTAAAGTCACCGTTTGTGCAAACTCAATGTAGAGAAAACACAAAAGGTGTTGGAAATAAAAAATTGGGTAATGCGCGATATTGCAAATACGTTGATATGTATTCCACCATTGGCAGAACAAAAAAGGATACAAGCAAGTCTAGCTAATGTGCTAAAATCTATTTGATAAGAAAGAGCGTCTGAACTCATTTTTGAGAACAGACGCTCTTTTTACCAGTCTATGATATTATCTACTAAAGTCCTCTGTTCGGTTGCAGTTTTGCGCAAATAAATTCGCGTCGTTTCAATACTTTCATGACCCATCAAGTCTGCAAGGAATGCAATGTCGCTGCACCGCTCCAAAAAGCTTTTTGCAAACCGATGCCGGAAAGAGTGGGGATAAACCACCGCAGGATCAATGCCATACTTTATCGCCAGCTTTTTCAGCTGTCCAGAAATACCTCTTGTTGTGATTCGTTCACCAAAACGATTCAAAAAAGATAAAGCCGCTGTCCTGCTGTTTTTCTTCCAACCAGACAATGGCTTCATCTTGCAATGATTTTGGAATGTAGATGGCGGCGCAGCTTCCCACCTTTAGAATAAAGGTCGAGGTGTCCAAGCTTAATGTGTTCAACTTTGATTTGCACCAGCTCGCTGACGCGCGCACCCGTAGCAGCCAAAAAAGCGAATGACAAAATACCAAAGCATATTGTCATCGCGCTTCAGGCAATTTTTGAAATAGATGTAATCGGCTTCGCTGATGACATTTTCGAGGAAGGCTTTCTGCTGCACCTTGACGGATGACAATTTCCATGAATCCTTTCCAATACTTTCGAGGTAGCAGTTGATAGCGCGGATTCGTAAATTGACCGTTTTGGGCTTGTACTGCTCAATCAACCAGGCTTTGTGCTCTTTTAAATTGCGTTTGGTGACGGCATCATGCCGTTCCCAAAACTGCCGCACAGCAAACAAATAGGATGTCACAGTGTTTTCTGAGAGATTTGTTCCTCTCAAGTGTCTTTCAAATTCTTCAATCATAGTGAAAGACCTCCTTTCACCATGAGTATACAAAAAAAAGAGCTATAGAATCGCTATTTTTGAAAGGACTAGAGATTCTTTGAAGGATGCGGAACAGTTCCTTTTCCGGTGGAATAGAAACCAATAATTCACCTATGGAATCAAGTCGAAAGCTATTTTTTTATGCCATGCTGATTTGCGTTATAAAAATTTTTGGGCGTAGTCAGTCAGAAGCAAATATGGAATATATTTATTCCGCATTTGTGGAAGAAAACGTATCATCGCAGTGTGCTGGTTGATGTAGGCTTTCTCAAATCCATCTGGTATCAGACCAAGCATTCCGACATCGCCTGTTATAGAGAACAGTAAATCGCCACCTTGTAATGAAGTTCGTGTTCCCTCGGCCTTTGAGGGGATGGAAACACGCTGGATATGCTCTAGCCGCAGGTCAAAAGAATTTTTGACAGATTTCCCATGCGAAGAAATGCTACACCTGTAGTCGAGTAATATTTTGCCCAATCGCGTGAACCGCTGGTAATGTTCTCTGTCAAAGATTTCAAAAACGACACCATTCCCAACTTTCGGGAATCTCAAACGGTATTTCATCATCGATGCAGCGTTCAATTCCATCGACCTTCTCATAATAAGAATTATCCCGTCTGAAAATGACCGATTCATGCTTATCCCGTTTGATTTTTTCCGGCTTTGATGAGCTGCTCTTTTTCTGCACGGATGCGCTCCAACAGAACAGAAGCAGGCTCATCGGCTGGGTCTTGGGGAACAAGCTTGCCTTGTACTGCATATTGTAAGATAGACTTTTTTAGTTGCGCTGGGAAGGCTGTATTATAGACTCCCAATGCTACTTTTTTTCATCGCACTTTGTGACTAGTGACAATACGGATGAAAGTTTTTCGGATAATTCTACGTTGTTCTTCAATGGGAGGAACAGGGATAAACAAATTTGCGATAACAAGTGGCTTTAGTTCCGTCTGATTAGTTGAACCTGAGCAGTTCTTTTTCAAAATAAGGTTGATAGTAAACCAGTACATAGTAGACGTAAGTCTAAAACTAGTATCTTGTTGATACGAATGGTTGTGACATGAGAATCTGGCACGATCACACAGTCATTGCTTCTATCAGAATCGTGAAAGACACCAACTCTTCCTAAGGTTCCGTTTCCGGTTGAATTAACAACAATATCACCATCTTGCATATATTCATCATCCGGGTATTTTGCAAATGATTTAAAGTCCAAGTGTTTGGCTAGCGATAAATCTATGATACCAGCTTTTTGTGTTACACTTCTGAGCAAACACAAGTATGCCACTATTATCAGCATAGGTTGGAGATTTTCCTCGCTTGATTTCTTTAACGACAATATTCTTTAGCCGCACCCACTCCCAACTCTCCGGAATATCAAACGGCACTTCATCTGCAATGCAGACAGGCTCATTTTTGCCGATCTTCTCATAAGGCAAATTATCGGAAAAAGCCCAAGACAGTAATCTATGCGTATCGCGCTATCGACACAAAACGGTAAAGTGGATTTTATCTGCTTTGCCGTTTTTTCTTAAATTGAAAAATTTTCAAAACTGTATTCCAAAACAGCTCTGCGGATTCCTATTAGTGTGGGGGTTTCAAAATCTTTTTGTGAAACGGCTTTCCTCTAGTTTTATGAGTGGAAAATAAACAAAATCCATATTCTAAAAATTAGTCAGTTCAACAAAATTTGAAAATCTGGTTGCCAAACAGCCATTTTAGATTGTTATAGGTAGAGGGGAACGTTGGAAAAAAATGAATTTTCTTTGAATTTTCAAAAAGACCCGGTTTAAA
>VOFJ01002941.1_pt1 | contig 45697 bp, 55 predicted proteins | sample 5384081 | NCBI WGS metagenome assembly VOFJ01 (sample SAMN12384729, study PRJNA508395) | human gut metagenome | isolation source: healthy gut I | host: Homo sapiens
TTGCCGTATTGCTAGCGTCATTACGGCATCCATCAGCAGAACGGCAACCAGGGTCAAGGCCAGCACCCCCAGAACCTTCCCCATCAGATAGTCGATGCGCGGCACCGGTTTGCAAAGGATGGTGTATAGAATACGGTCCTCCGCATCCCTGGGAATAATCAGAGCCGCCGGCCGCCACGCAGAAAAAAGAGGGCCGAACACCGCATGGCGCCGTAGGCCGAAAAATCCGCTTATAATTTATCTCGCTCTGGTGATGTTTACATTAAAGAAAGTCAGTGATGACTGTGCTGGTTAATGAATTCATCTGTGATTTGGTGTTTTTAAGCAGCAGGAAAGCTGAGGCATTTTAGTGCGAAAGATGAATGCACTGGCTGGAAAGCGAAAGAAGTAGCGCCAGTCGCTGGCGATGGTTTATTCAGTAGCAGTGACGCGTAACACCCATGATCCCGTTCTGGTTCCTCGTTGCTGATGGGGGCCTGCGTAGCATTGCTCCTTTCCCTGTGCATTAACTTCTTCTGGAAGATCAGTGCCCATACGCTAGGCATCGGAGGACTTCTCGGAGGAATCATGGGTGTTACGCGCATCCACCTGATAAATCCTTACTGGGGATTCATTATCATACTTCTTGCAGCCGGGCTGGTCGGTACTTCGCGTATCTTTTTGAAACGGCATACTCCTATGCAGGTATATGCCGGCTTTTGTCTCGGTTTTATATGTACCTTTGTAGCCTCATTATTGAGTTATATCTATTTATTCATCTAATAAAAACACTAAAGTTATGAACTTTCCTGCTGATTTAAAGTACACAAAAGATCACGAATGGATTCGTGTAGACGGCGCAGTTGCCTATATCGGTATCACTGACTATGCTCAGAGCGAATTAAGGGCGAAATCGTTTATGTAGACATCACTACTGAAGGCGAAGTCGTTGCCAAAGAAGAAGTTTTCGGTACAATCGAAGCTGTAAAAACTGTTTCCGACCTATTCATGCCGGTTAGCGGAGAAGTGATCCAGGCAAACTCCGAACTGGTAGACAAACCTGAACTGGTAAACGAAGATGTTTACGGAAACGGCTGGTTGATCAAGATTTCCATGTCTGACCCTTCTGAACTGGACGACCTGCTGTCGGCTGCCGAATACGAACAATTGATCGCAAAATAAATGACACCGGTAGTAAGTATTATCATGGGCAGCACTTCCGACCTGCCCGTAATGGAAAAAAGCAGCCAAGTTGCTGGACGAAATGGAGATTCCTTTCGAAATGCACGCCTTGTCTGCCCACCGTACTCCGGCTGAAGTGGAAGCCTTTGCCAAAGGTGCCAAAGACCGTGGTATTAAAGTTATTATCGCCGCAGCCGGTATGGCTGCACACCTGTGTGGCGTGATCGCATCCATGACTACCGTTCCGGTAATCGGTGTGCCTATCAACTCTACACTCGACGGTATGGACGCCCTGCTGGCTATCGTACAGATGCCTCCGGGAATCCCTGTTGCCACTGTCGGTATCAACGGAGCATTAAACGCCGGAATCCTTTAGGCAGTCAGATGCTTGCCGTAGGAGACGAACAACTCCAGGGCAAGCTGGCCGATTACAAGGAAAATCTGAAGAAAAAGATCGTAAAAAGCCAACGAAGAGTTAGCTCAGGTATCTTTTTAAATACAAAACAAATTAATCAGATTGTTGGAACATAGCCTGTTTTTAGCGACTGAAAGGTAACTTTTTCCCCTCTTGAAAGGGGGCAGGGGGTGTGTTAAAGCCAGTAATAAGGCGAAAAGATAACACACCCCTTATCCCTTCTCAAGAGAGGAAACAGATACCACCGGACGCTCCGGCCATGTTCCCCCAAAACAAACTAGTAAATGGATTATTTTTAATTACAGTCGCCGTAAATCATCTGTTGTCAATATAGGAAACACCCCGTTGGGGGGTGAGAACCCGATACGTATCCAATCCATGGCCAATGTATCCACCATGGATACCGAAGCCTCTGTCCGCCAAAGGCCATCCGCATGATCGAAGCCGGAGCCGAATATGTGCGTTTCACCGCACAGGGAGAACGCGAAGCCCACAACCTGGGAGAGATCCGGAAAGAACTGAATGCCCAGGGATATACCACCCCGCTCGTTGCCGACATACATTTCAACCCCAGAGCTGCCGATGCCGCCGCCGAAGTGGTGGAGAAAGTACGTATCAACCCCGGTAACTATGTTGACAAAGTAAAAAAACATTTGACCTTCTGGAATACACCGACGAAGAATATGCAGCCGAATTACAGAAGATACGCGACCGTTTTGTCCCTTTCCTCGACATTTGTAAAAAACACGGAACCGCCATCCGCATTGGCGTAAATCATGGTTCACTGTCCGACCGTATCATGAGCCGGTATGGTGATACCCCTGAAGGAATGGTTGCCTCCTGCATGGAATTTCTGCGCATCTGCCGGGACGAGAATTTCCCGGACGTGGTAATCTCCATCAAAGCATCCAACACGGTTTGTCATGGTCCGCACCGTACGTCTGCTCGTCCGCACCATGGAAGCAGAAGACATGCACTACCCGCTCCACCTGGGAGTGACCGAAGCCGGTGACGGTGAAGACGGCCGCATCAAAAAAGTGCTGTCGGTATCGGTGCCCTGCTGACCGACGGAATAGGCGATACCATCCGCGTATCCCTCAGCGAAGACCCGGAAGCAGAAATACCGGTTGCCCGCAAACTGGTTGACTACATACTGGAACGCCGGGAACACAGGCCGATTGTCGCCCAGGCAGTTCCCGGATACGACCCGGTAACAGCCACACGCCGCATCAGCCGGGTAACGGAAAGCATCGGAGGCAATTTCCCTCCCGTCGTCATCTCCGACCGCAGCACCGGCGACTTCGAATTCGATTATTCTTCCCTGCCCGATTACATATACATCGGCAAAGAAGACCCGGACAATCTTCCCGACAACTTCCGCATGCTGGTAGATGCCCATTTCTGGAAAGAACGTCCGAATGCCTACCCTTACTTCATCGCTTCCGAAATAGAGGAAATGAAAGAATACAACTCTCCGCTGAAATTCATCTGTCTGACATACAATGACCTGACGGATAAGACGCTGGAGATACTAAAACAGGATAAAACAGCCGTGGCAGTCCTGAGCACCCACCACCGCAACGGTGTTGGATCGCAACGTGCAGCCATGCACAAATTACTGGCAGCCGGCTGCGATATTCCCGTCATCCTTCACCGCGACTATCACGAACCCGACAAAGAAGCCCTGCAACTCAAAGCAGCAGCCGACTTCGGGACCTTTGTTGCTCGATGGTTTCGGCGACGGCATCATGCTGCACAATAACGATGAATGCGAAGCCCCTGGTCACCGACAGTTACATGTTCGGCATCCTCCAGGCAACCCGTTCGCGCATCAGCAAAACAGAATATATCTCCTGCCCGAGCTGCGGACGTACGCTCTATGACCTGCAAACGACGATTGCCCGTATCAAAGAGGCGACTTCACACCTGAAAGGACTGAAGATCGGCATCATGGGCTGTATCGTAAACGGTCCCGCGAAATGGCCGACGCCGACTACGGTTATGTAGGTGCGGGACGCGGGCAAATCAGCCTCTACAAAGGCAAAGAATGCGTGCTGAAAAACATCCCCGAAGAAGATGCAGTACAACGTTTAGTTCAGTTAATAAAAGAGAACGGAGACTGGCAGAACTGATATTTGTACTATCTTCGTCCCTCAAAATCAAGATATAATATGGAAGTAAAGATAATTAATAAATCACATCACCCACTGCCTGCCTATGCAACAGAATTGTCGGCAGGTATGGATATCCGTGCAAACCTGACAGAGCCCGTAGTGCTGAAACCATTAGAACGCAAGCTGATCCCGACCGGATTATACATTGCCCTGCCCGAAGGTTACGAAGCACAGATGCGCCCCCGTAGCGGCCTGGCATTGAAACACGGCATCACCCTGCTGAACACGCCGGGAACTATCGATGCGGATTACCAGGGGGTGAGATCGGAATCATTCTGGTCAACCTCTCTTCCGAACCGTTTACCGTCAATGACGGGGAGCGTATCTGCCAGATGGTTATCGCCACCCACAGCCAAATAAGCTGGAAACCGGTAGAAGTCCTCGACGATACGGAACGGGGTGCCGGAGGTTTCGGACACACGGGAAAAAAATAACGACAGTCCGACACCCGGACCTTACCGGAACAACACTGATTAATAAAGCATAGATACAAACATATGTTGAAACAACTAATATACGGAATACTCTTTTTCACTTCTCCTGCTGACAGGAACCAACCCCTTGCATGCAGAAGAGACCCCGGAAAGACACTCCCCACCAAGGCAAAAGAATTAAGTGAAGCCGAACAACGGAAATTCGACTATTTCTTCTACGAAGGGCTGAACCTGAAAACAGCCGGGAAGTTCGATGCCGCTTTCGACGCTTTCAACCATTGCATGGCCATCGACTCGACGGCATCTCCTGTACTGTACGAACTTTCATCGTTCTATGTGCAGATGAACCGGCCGGAAAAAGGCGGTCGAGATGTTACAGCGCGCCGTAGCCAACAGCACGGACAACTTCTACCGGATGGCACTGGCTACTATCAGCCGCAACCTGGGCATGCACGGAGAAGCAGCAGAGGAATATGAGAAACTGGTAAAAGCCTTTCCCGGAAAACCGGAACTGAACTATTACCTGGCAGAAGCACTGACACAGGAAGGCGAAACCGGCAAGGCTATCGACGCCTACAACGCCCTCGAATCGTCCATCGGCATGAACGAGGCGCTCTCCATGCAGAAATACAAGCTCTACAACCAGCTGGAACAATCGGATGCCGCTTTCAACGAAATAGAAAAGCTGGCTATCAAATATCCGATGGAAGCCCGCTACCAAATCATCCTGGGTGACCTTCACCTGGAAAAGAACGACACGATAAAGGCTCGCGCCTACTACCAGAAAGCCCATGAGATCGACCCGGGTAACCCTTACTACATCGTCTCTATGGCCAACTACTACGAAGCGACCGGCAACAAGGATGCTGCCGAGACGCAGATACGCAATGCACTGATGAATGAAAAACTGGACGTAGACACCAAAGTCGCCATCCTCTCCCGTTATATCCTGAAGTTGCAACAGACGAAGAAAGGGACGGACAGCGCCAACGCCTTATTCCAGACATTACTGGAACAACATCCGGAAGATATCGATCTGAAACAGATGTACGGTAGCCTGCTGATTACGCAGGGAAAGACTGACGAGGCCCGTTTCCAGTTCCAACTTATCACAGAGATGGAGCCCGAAAACGCCGCCGCCTGGCAACAACTGCTGAATATGTCGCTGAAAGCCGAAGACATTCCCGAAGTGATCCGTATCTGTACTAAATGCCAGGAACTATTCCCGGATGCACCCGAATATTATTTCTATCTGGGAATCGCTTATTACCAGCAGGAAAAATACCAGGAAGCCCTGAACACCTACTATGCAGGTATCAACATCATCCCGACGGATAATCCCCGGCTTAAATCCGATTTCTACGGACAGATCGGCGACATCTACTATCAGATGAAACAAATGGACCAGACATACAAGGCTTACGACGAAGCACTGAAATACAACGACAACAACATCGTTGTCCTCAACAACTACGCCTATTTCCTCTCGCTGGAAAAAGAAAGACCTGAAAAAGGCGGAGCGGATGAGCGCCCAGTGCATCAAGCTCGAACCGGACAATGCGACCTATCTGGATACATACGCATGGATATTCTTCGTACAGGGCAACTACACCCCTGGCCAAGATTTACATCGAAAGCGCCCTGGAGAAAGACACGACGAAAAGTTCGGAACTGGTAGACCATTACGGTGACATCCTGTATATGATAGGAGACAAGGACAAAGCCATAGAACAATGGAAAAAATGCCCGCGAAATGGGTAAAGAAAGCGAAATACTCGACCGCAAGATCATTGAAGGCAAATATATCGAAGAGGAGGAAGCAAAATGAGCAGGATAACAACTCTTGTCCCCGCGATCCCGCGTCAGGCACGGGAACGGGTAAGTTTAGCTTTTATCTTATTGATCATCCTGTTCTTGTCCGGCTGTAAAACATCAAAGAAAGTCGGGACGGTAGCCTCCGGCAGTGCCAAGGCACACGACGAGTTTTTTGAAGCCATGGAAGAACATTCTTTTCAGTTCAATACGATGACGGCACGCCTGAATGCAGAACTGAAAACGGCCAAGAACAACATGAGTTCGCGTGTCGACCTGAAGATGGTCAGGGACAGCGCCTTCCAGCTATCCGTACAGCCATTCCTGGGGATCGAAGTTTTCCGCGCCGAATTTACCGTCGACAGCATAAAGGTAGTAGACCGCATGAACAAACGGTATGTCGCCGAACGTTATGCCGACCTGAAAGGCCAGACACCGATCGAATTTAACTTTTTATAACCTCAGGCACTGTTCACCAACCATATCTTCCTGCCCGGCAAACAGGAGATAGACTCCAAACAGTACAAACGTTTCAAACTGAACCAGGAAGGCTCGACTGCCGAGATCAAGGTCAAAGACACGATGGGACTGCTTTACACCTTCTTTGCCGACGGCGAAGAGAAGTTGCTTTCCACCTACATCACCGACCCGTCCGAGCAATATGCCCTGCAATGGGACTATTCCGATTTCCGCGTGGCGGAAGGACAGCCTTTCCCGATGCTGATGGACGTACAGGTCCTGGCAAACGGTTCGTCGCAGGGGGAGGCATCGCTTTCCGTTTCTCCCGCATCCAGACAAATGTTCCGGTTAATCTGGACTTCTCCATTCCGGCTAAGTATAAACGTATTACCTTTGCACAAATCATAAAAATCAATCAGTAACAGCCAGCAATAAAAATGAAGTACATTTGGTTTGTCATATTCATGTTATCTGCCCTGACCGCCTTCGGACAGAAGTCCGCCCGGGTGAGACAGCGAAGAAGAACAGCGAAAGAAAGCGCTGGCCGAAGTCGAAATGACAAACCAGTTACTGCAAGAGACGACGCAAACAGCCCAGAACACCCTCAACCGGCTAAATCTGCTCTCACAACAGATCCTTTCCCGTAAAAAGGTGATCAGCCTGCTCAACCAGGAACTAGGCGAACTGGATAACCAGATAGCCGCTTCCCGCCGTGAGATCAGCAAGCTGGAAAAAGAACTAGGCAGTAAACGTGAGAACTACGGCAAGTCCGCACAAAGCCTGTACAAACGCCGCAGTTCGCAGGATAAACTGCTCTTTATCCTCTCCGCCGATAATTTCGCACAATCCATGCGCCGTATGCGTTACCTGCGTGAATATGCCGACTGGCAGAAGCACCAGGCCACCGAGATCATCGACAAACAAACCGAGATCACCCTCAAACAGAAAGAACTGGAAAAAGACACGTTCCGAAAAGAACGCATTGCTGGGAACCCGCGAACAGGGAGAGCCAAAAGCTCCAGACCGAGGAAAGCAGCCAGAAAGCCGAAGTACAGCAACTCAACAAAAAACAAAAGCAGCTGAAAGAAGAACTCCGGAAGAAGCAACAGCAAGCCAATGCCCTGAACCGTCAGATCGAAAAGCAGATTGCCGAAGAGATAGCCCGTGCCGAAGCCGAAGCTAAGGCCAACCGCGAACGTGAACGCCGTGCCCGCGAAAAGGCCAAAGCAGACGGAAAAAGAGCCGGTCAAAGAACCCGTACAGGGAAGAACGCGTAGCCGATACCAAAGGCGGTTATGCCATGACACGCGCCGAAAAGAAACTGTCCGACGACTTCGCCGGCAACCGTGGCCGCCTGCCCTTCCCCGTAGCCGGACGTTATACGATCGTCGGAACCTTCGGCGAACAACAGCATCAGGAACTGAAATACGTACGCACCAACAACAGCGGTATCGACATTCAGACAAATCCCGGAGCCGAAGCCCGTGCCGTCTTCAATGGCGAGGTAACCCGTGTATTCGTAGTGCCCGGCTACAATAACTCCGTCATCATACGTCATGGTAATTACCTGACGGTCTACAGTAACCTGAGCCAGGTCTATGTGAAGGCAGGCGATAAAGTGAGCACCCGCCAGGCGATCGGAAAGATTTTCACCGATACCGAGAGACGGCAATGCTACGATCCTTCATTTCCAGCTTTGGAAAGAAAAGACGAAATTGAACCCGGCGCCGTGGCTGGATTGATCCGTTAACATATTTTAGGCGCACCGACTAACCAACGGCAGCTAGCTAGTCTAACTCTCTCCAGATAGACAGCCTAACTGCCGTTGGTTAGTCGATCTAACTCCCTAAGGTTAGCCGATCTCTCATCCTCCTGGGCAAAGAGTAGCTCTGTATTTTCCTTTTTTTTCAATCAATTAAGTACCTTTGCCTCCTACTTAAAAAGTTTTATTATGTATTTGACACTCTTTCTTACTTTCCTGAAAATTGGTGTGGGGACGATAGGCGGTGGCTATGCAATGCTGCCATTGATACAACGGGAGGTAGTAGACCGCGGCTGGCTGTCGAAAGAAGATTTCATCGACCTTTTCTCCGTTGCCCAGTCGTTACCGGTATCTTCGCTGTAAACATCTCCATCTTTGTCGGTTACAAGTTGAAAAAAAGTATGGGAGTGTAGTTTGCGCACTCGGAACAATCCTACCGTCTTTCTGATTATCCTGCTGATCGCCACGTTTTTCACCCGCGTGCAGGATAATGAATGGGTTGAAAAAGATATTCAAAGGCTTACGTCCCGCCGTCGTAGCGCTGATCGCCGTGCCTTGTATCACTACGGCACGTTCCATCAAACTGAGTTATCTCACGATGCTTATCCCTGTTGCAGCCGCGTTGCTGATCTGGATAGGAGGCGTTTCGCCGGTATGGATCATCCTGGTTGCCATTGCAGGCGGGTTGGTATATGGTTTAAAGATAAAGAAGAATTGATATGATCTGGTTACAGTTACTTTACGTTTACCTGAAGATCGGGATCTTCGGTTTCGGTGGCGGATATGCCATGCTCTCACTGATACAGGCAGATGTAGTAGACCGCTATAAATGGATATCTCTGCAAGAGTTCACGGACATTGTCGCAATCTCTCAGATGACACCCGGTCCGATCGGGATCAATAGTGCGACTTATATCGGCTATACGGCCATACATAATGCCGGATATTCTCCTTTTATGGCAGTCCTCGGTTCCTGTCTGACCACATTTGCCGTATGTTTGCCGTCGTTCATACTGGTACTGGTCATCTCCTACTTTTTTTGCCAAGTTCAAGAACAACAAATATGTCGTTGCCGCCTTTACGGGCTTACGTCCGGCCACAGTCGGACTGATCGCCGCCGCTGCACTCATGTTGATGAACAAAGAGAACTTCATCGACTACAAAAGTTTCCTGATCTTCGGTGCCGCCTTCATCCTTACCTGGAAGTTCAAGGTCCATCCGATACTGATGATTGCATTGGCTGGGGTTGCGGGGTTGATATTGTATTGGTAATTATAAATAGCTTTCAGATATCTCAGACCAGGGCAACCACACCCAAATAACTTGTTTCAGATCTTGTCAAATATGAGTGTTTGTTTATAGCAACTGGTTGTACCTGGCTCCCCTCTGGAGAGGGGGAAGGGGGTGTGTCATATCCCCGCCATACAACCATCCTAATCAGAGTCACTAGACTATTACAGGTTCATTTGCCGTCTGCTTCAGCTGACGGTTTACAAAGTTGTTTCTCTCTTTTTTGGCTTCAGCCACATGTCTCTTAGATAGAAAAGTGTAAGAAATGGGACTAAAGTCCAATGAGATAGACCCCTTACTAATCCGTCAGCTGAAGCAGACGGCAAATAAACCTGTAACAAGGCTTGTTTTATTGACTGGCTTTAACACACCCCCTACCCCCTCTCCAGAGGGGAGACAGGTACAACCAGTCACTTAAATAGATAGCTCAAATATTTCTACCTTGGAACATCCTTTTGGTACGGTTGCCCTGATTACAATTGTATATCACGAGTACTTTAGAACTTTTCTTCAGTGATCCGGTTTTGTTTCCTATTTCATACGAAAGCCCCGACAGGAAATTCTGCCGGGGCTTTGTTTTGTGTCTGTTTTCACTCTTCACAGAGGTAGAACAGAAGAACTTTATTTCATTACTTTAGTATTAATATGACCACTTGTTCGCCTGTCGCAGGTTAATTAATTCCTTACGGAATCGCGCAGTCAACTCTAATTTATTGATTATAAATAATTTCTTATTTTACGATAGCTTTAACTGTTGTTTCTCCTTCAACAGCTACTACAACTATACCTGCAGGAGCTTTGATAACAGGGTCATCAGAAGTGATAACAGTATTAGCAATTGTCTGACCCAGCAGATTGTTGATAGCTACTCTCTTGCCTGCTGCACCAACAATTGTGATCTGACCTTCGCCAGCAACAACCTTCACAGCAGAAGCATTGATTTCATCGTTAGCTGTAACAGTACCTTCCTTGCCAACTTCGATTTCAATTTCACCTACATTATCACCAACGAACTGAGAAGTAGGAATGAATTCTTGTGCTAACAAAGTTTTACCATCAGCAAACAGACAAGGATGATAAGCTGTAACTGTTACATCATACAAGCTATTCGGCTTCATGTTCTTAACATTTACAGTTAAGTATTTGCCATCCTTCGTATAGTTAGCTTCGTTACCAGCATGAATTTTCACAGATTCTGCACCATCAACCAAGTTGAACTCTACGTTTTCAGGCCCTTCCCACCAATAAGAAGCATTAGCGTTGCCATCAACTAAAGAAGTATTGATAGTTTCCCAGTCAGTGATGTTGAATTCACCCCCTGGTTTTCAGGCATACCGTTATAAGCCTTACGTGCTAAGTGAGCACCAGCTTCACCGAATGTGAAGACGTCGATCTGATTTTCACCTTCCATCAGATATACATTATAACGATACTGATCGCTAATTGTGATGTTTACAAGGTTACCTGCGTTTTCATCTGTACCCTTCTTATCACGGAATTCACTGATGATCACAGCACTGTTTGTCCAACCGCCTTGCAGATTGAATGTATTGATAGTTGTATTCTTGAAGTGACCATAATATACTTCTTCGTCACCAGCTTTATCTGTACGAACTACTTTCAGATAATAGTTAACAATCATTTTAGGATTGATTACTTTACCTGTACCGTTGAACAACTCTACAGACAAAATATCGCTATTCTGGTTAGAACCTTTACTCTTAGCCAATACTTCAGACATGAAGACATTCTTAGATGTATTCTTCGGAGCCAAGTGACCTACCTGTACTACATAATAGTCAGCACCGGAATACCTTCCCATTTCAAGACAGCTGTTGCACCGTCGATATCACCGTGTACCATCGGTTGCAATACAGGAAGTTCATCTCCAACAGTCGGTTCTCCAGCAATTGCCAAATCATTCGTTAAGCAGTTAGCTTCTACGATCAATACATTTTTGCACATGCTGTAGCAGCAGTCGGAGCATAGTGAACAGTAGCAGTAGTAGTGAAAGAACCGTTCACATCAACCTTTACATTTGCCGGAGCTGTCAAAGTAAATGGGTTATCATAATTTACTGTACCCAAAGAAACCTTAATAGCTTCTGTTGCAGTCAGCGGGTTAAATTCTTTACCTTCGATAACAACCTTCACATCAGCTTTTGAATCTACATTAGCTGTGATATCTGTAGCAGGAGTAATTGTAATTTCCGGTTTGTAAATGAAACCATATACTTCACCTTCGTTTACATAATGCATATAATTAAACTGTTCTAACGGATTCAATTCACCGTCTGTCCAAGTCATTACATTTTCGTTAGACTTAACAGTGAACAAATCTTCAGCTCTATGCATAGCTCCGTTTTTAGTAGCTTGATTGAATGTTACAACCACTAAACCTAACACTTCACCATATTGGTTCGGAGTCAGTTTATCAACAGCTGCACCACCATTCAACATATCCTTGATTACATAAGTAAATGCATTCGGATATGCGCTTACATTCGCTTTACGAGTTACATTAACTACTTTTTCCAAGTTGTAACCAGCTACGTAGAATGAGTCTACTGCCAATGGGTTTACGTAATCACATTCATCCTGATATACCTTACCAAAATATTTCTGGAATTCAGGATATACTAAGTTCGGTAAATTTGTACCAAAAAATGAAGGACGATAAGAATTGTGCATTTCGTCGATAAGGTTCAAGTTATTGATATTACTCCACAGATTAGCACGAGTATCACCATATAAACCTGCAACTACACCAACACCACATAACGGGCAATTGCTTTTCAGACTCAACACCTACAGCCCAAACTTGCAATTCATATGTATCAGGATTCCATTCTTTTTACATTTGCTTTTTCAGGATCCAAGAAGCCATCCTTATTCGGAACGAACTGTACGTAAATAGGAAGACCTTCTTCACGGAACTGCTTCATCTTAGCATCGTCCAATGTATTGATGCTGATTTCCAATGTATCCGTATTGTTATTATTTACCCAAGCACCATCTTCACTCAATTTGAAACGGAATTCCTGGTTATCTGTATCATTCTGGTTTGCATTTGCAATATTCTGTAAAGTTACACGAACTTTAGCGATACCGTCATTTCCTGTAGGTTTCAATTCGCTACCATGCAACACCAATTTCTTAACACGTGAAGCATAACGAGAGTTATCCAATGCATCTTTCTTATTATAAGGAGCGAAGAATACATTGTCGGCTGTATAACGACCTACTGTACCGTCAAAGTTTTTCGCCTTCATAAGTCAACCACAATGCACCAACTCTAGCTGCAGCCAATGTCCAGCCGAATTTTCCATAAGCATCAAAAACCTAACGGTTTGTAGTCTGCATTCACTGCGATTTTCCATGCTTCTTCACGAGTGATGTCGTTAGTCCATTCTCTCAACGCTAAAGTCAATTTAGAAACCTTCTTCTATTACACCACATGAAGAATATTTAATACCGTCAGTTATTTTCACTTTACCATATGAAGTCCACTGATCAGAAGTCATCTTTTCATATGCCAAGAAATCCATCGGATATGTTTTCTGATCAGGAATATTCTTACCCACAACTTCTACTTCTTGTGTCTGGCAATTTTCATTAAAAAAGATATGATCTTTAGCGAAAGCTAATTCAGGAACAGAGTTTGCAGAAATTAATCCTGTTTCAGCAGACAAACGGATAGGATTCAATACATCTGTTTCTGGTAACTTAGCAGCATATTTTCCAGAGAAAGTAGCGATTGATTTCGGTTGGAAATCATATGTTACTTCATCTTCCAACTTAGCGTCAACTGATTCTTTTTCAAATTCAGCACGAACAACATCGTTTTATTTGTTACGTTTGTCCAGTACAAAAGCATCTTCAGCAGTTGTTTTAGCAGGCAAATTTTTAACATTTTCTGCGCTCAACGCTAAAGTACCAGATGTATTTTCTTAAACTTAAACCTGCTTCAAAAAGATGCTTACATCGGCAGTCAAAGCCAAAAGTCGGTTCGTCGAAATTCATCTGAAACCGCTAACAACCAATGCCGGAGCGAAATGGCTCTTAGAACCAGTTTCTTCTACATCCTTAATGGCAACAAAATCAGACCACAAGGTCACCTGGATCAACTTATTATCCAAAGAACCTTCAATAAACATTCTTGCATCAGTAATCGGATCTGTTACAACATCGAACAAATTGATTACTTTATCTTCTGACATCAGCTGCAACCTGTTTTAAAGATTGCACCGTCAGATTTAAATTCAGCATTAGCAGAAGCAAGAACCATTTTTCAATATTTCACTTCTCTTTACTGGATTACCTTCAAATCAAATACAGCAATTTTAATATGCCAATCAGCAGAAGAAGTTGCAGCCAAACCGAAGTTCTCAGCACTTAACTTAACTTTCAGTTCACGTACATTTGTCATATATTTAGTTGACAAATCGAACATCAACTCACCACTCTGACTGTCACCCAAGAAGATTCCTAAAGAGTCAGTACCACTTTGCCATACCGTAGTAGTGGTATAATTGTTTGTCGGCTTTTCGGTAATATTGGGATAATATACATTAGCTGTAGTAGCAGTTCCATTAAAAAGCACGGAAATAAACACCATTTTAAACTTTCTTGCCATCTACATTTACAGCCTTACCAGGGAAACCCGGCAGTACGTCATTACCTTCAGCTTCATACAAAATAGGTTTTTGAGCAGCAGTCAAACCTGCGTATTTGGCAGCATCCCATGCAGGAGCATTTTCAACCTGTCCAAATACCGATGCTGAGCCCAAAAACCAACATAGCGCTAAGAGTTAGCACTTTTGTTTTAGTAAAGTTTCGCATACGAAAAAATTTAAAATTAATACTATATTTATATGTCTCAAATTTGATTGATTCTATAACAATGACTAGAGAAAACGTTCCTTTTTTCTAGTCATTGTTTTTGCCTATTTTGTCTTTGTAGTCAAAAGGATGATTTTCGTACTTGTTTTGCTATTCTGTTGATAAGAAAGGATATAGGAAAGAAAAAAATATTTTGAAAATGGTTGGAGGATTAAAAGAATGTGATAACTTTGCTGGCGAGAAAAAAGGAACCTTTTTTTAGTCATTCAATTTTCCACCTATACTTTATATTTCAAATCATATACAAATTTCATCTTTCAGGAATATCCCTATCCGGTGCCTACCCGTCAAAAAAATGGCTGCCTACCCGTCAGAACCCCGATGCCTACTCGTTTTCAGGCCAGTTACTACCCATTGGGGGAAAAGGTGGTTTTGGGAAAGCGATTGTTAACTACAGTTAATTGCGTCAAAAAAGCCTCAAAAATTTCCTAGGGTATTATCGGCACGGAAATCTCCCTGCCTATGGTTGTTTTATGAAAAATAACCAGCTCCTAATGAAACGATTAAGCCGTTTTTTCTCAGCCGAAGTCAATAAACGGTCGACCGAAGATTTGCTTAGAAGGAGGACATGTCCCGCGTCACGAATCTCCGCACGCTTGAATTTTACCGGCATCTCGGCGAAGATTTTTCTGCGAAATGAAAGGCATTTTTTATAACGCAACCCTTTTTATTCCTCTTTTAGGGAAGTGCTCACCACATAGGTGTGTTGCAAACAGATCGTACCGATATGGAAAGCCACTTCGAAATCATCGTCACGGATCACCCAATCTTTTTCCTCACTCAGTGTCTCCCTTTGCGAATCGCCGTGAGCACCATCCCAATACGAAAGATAGCCAACCGGTAACGCAACACAGCGGAAGCCACATCTTCATGCCCGAACACACGTACATTATTATATTCTTCTTGTTTGAAATAACGGTTCAGCCGTTTACGCTGCGTATCACTGAAATGCACCCAGGTAGGATGTTTGTCCAGGTGTACGCCGATATCCAGCACCCGCTCCGCCAGGCTATCGAAATAATGGGCCGCCGCCGGAGTGTCATCTTCCGAAGTAAGCGGACGGTATTCACCATGCCCGGCAAGCTTATAGGACCATCAAACGGGTTAACAAACCACTTTCCGCCGAAGGGACCAGGCGACGGAACATCTCCGGCGTACCGTCAGCAACATACTCAGCAACGGATAAGAAGCCAGCAGGGAACCGTTCGTCTTGGTGGAATTGCCGATCCGTTCGTGATGAGCCGCCTGGTTCAGCAGATAACCATAGTTGCCATAATCCTGAAACAGTGTGTTGGTCAACCGCCTCCATCTCGGTTTCAAACAGGCAGGAAGCATAATGGCTGTTCGTTTCCAGTTGCTCGATCATCCGCGCCAACGAGGTATAACCGGAGATATTCAGATTCATCTGTTTTACCGGTTCGGATTTTCGGGAGCCAGTCCGGTTGGTTTCTTTCCTCCCGAACGCAGCAGTAATTTCTGATACAATTCATACTCTTTTTTTCTTCAGATATTCTTTCACCTCGCAACGTGAATTGTCGTACACATAGCGTTGCCACGAAGCGATCAGCTTAAAAAGGGAGGCGACACAACCCTTCCCGCTTCCGGATTCGCCGATCACTACTCCGTAAAAGGTGCCTGATACTCTTTCCTCGCAAAGGAACCCTGCACATGGGGCGTTACGCTGCTCAACATGGCCAGCGACGACAACAAAAAGGACGCTCCGCTCGGTATCATCGCGGGCATACGCCAGAATGTCTCGGATAAGGGATGGCAACGACTGGAAAAACTCTTCCCGAAAAAGGAGGAAGAAGGGTTTCATCCGGTTCTATATCAACGCCTTCCTCTTCAAATTCGTCCGCTTCTTCGCTATCGGGGGACGATCAGGTAAACTTTTTGAGGCTTTTGAGTTTTTGATGCGGTTTCCGGTGCTCGGGAGGGCAATAAGGGTTACTTCCGTGGGACGAACGATAACGGGTATAGATATCGAAACGATACCGGCAATCTCTTTTTCCGTAAAACCCGGTTCGGCGTAGCGGCTCAGGCATTCTCTTTTCACTTCGGTCTCTTCGAATCCGGCAGCGTTCAAGGCCCCCGAAAGTTTCATGACAAACGTATGGCGATTGCCGGAAGAAAAAGAATTGTCGGTCTCAAACTTATTCATGTAATTACCCAGCGCTCCGTCGGAAGACGGGATGGCTGAAGCCGGAGCATGTTTCTGTGGTGCCGGCGGAGCTTCCACCTTGACAGGAACGACTTCGGACTTTTCCTTATAAAAAGCAGTAGGGTCATAGCTGACAAAGCATCCCCTGTTAGGATCTTTCCCGCAGTAATCGATCACGATACCGGGCAGGTCGTTTTCCAACTTGCGGCAGACGGTTTCGAAAGCCGGCAGATGAAGGTCGAGGTCGCTGTCCACCAGTATGAAAAGTTTATCGCCTTTGCCCGAAGCACTGATATGCCCGGCTTTGACATAAGGCAACCCCTCTGCCCGGCGGAGAACATCTTCCGCCGAAGTCGGCACACCGTCGATATCGACAATGATGCAACGGCTGTAACGCACCAGGTGTTCGCGTTTTCGTCCCCCTTTCATGATTCCTCCGGCAACAAGCAGCGGAAGTTTTCTTTTTACGCTTATCCCCTTCTTCCGTATGTCCGGCAAGATATTCGGCACGGAGGCGGGTGATAGCGGAGGCATACTTTTTACTTCTGATCTGGTCGATGTACTGGTCTAAAGTTATTGTTTGCAGATCGTTGACGTTGAACGCAGAAGCAAAGAAAGTACATTCAACGGTTTGGTTTAATTCCATGTTCATGGTACTAAGTGTTTAGGGCGGACAGGATGCCGCGATGATTATTGGCAACAGATCGTAAAAAGGTCTGTGCATTAAGGTTCTCCCAGATGGTCGATCAATACCGCCACCTGCTTAGGTGTGTAAAGTTTCTGGAATTTCACCCATCCGGCGGCTTCCAGCTTGGCTTTCAGGCCGCGGGAGGTGCGTATCCATTCCCACATACGTTTATAGGCAACCATCGGTGTACGACTCGGGAAATACAATTGGGCGAATTCGGTCACTCCATACGCTCTTTTTTGTAATTTGTTTTTCGTATTTCATTTCTTCCATAAGTCTTAAATTTTAAGCGTTATTCAATGGTATAAATATAGTGAATAATACAATAAGATGCAAGAAAAAGAGATATTTATCGCCACCGATTAAACCTTTTTTATTCCGTTTGTCTATATCTCGATTGAGGTGTGTATATTTACATGCCTATTGATAAGTTTTAAAGTAGATACCATTGAAAATATGACGCAGAGAGTGAAGTGGGGCGTTACCGCCGCAATCTTCCTGATGATTGCAGGAATGATTATTTATCCACAGATAAAGAACCAGTTGACAGCATCAGGCAAAGGATTCTGTTGTAGCTCCCCCGCACCCGGGAGCAGGCGCACGGAAGCAAGTGCTGAACATTAACGCCGAAGTGTTGAAATTCCAATCGCTGACCGACAAAGTAATCAGTACAGGCAGTATCATTCCCGACGAAGAAGTAGACTTATCCTTCGAATCGTCCGGGGAAAGTGGTGAATAATCTATTTCAGTGAAGGAACGCATGTGAAAGCCGGCGACCTGCTGGCCAAGATCAACGATAAACCTTTACAGGCACAGCTCAGGAAGCTGGAAGCCCAGATCCCGTTGGCAAAAGACAGGGTATACCGCCAGCGCACCTTGCTGGAAAAGATGCGGTCAGCCAGGAGGCCTACGAACAGGTAACGACTGAGTATGAAAAGCTGATGGCCGACATCGACCTGGTAAAAAGCCAATATCCTGCAAACCGAACTGCGCGCTCCCTTCGACGGGATCATCGGTCTGCGCTCGGTCAGCGAAGGGGCCTATGTCTCTCCGACAACCGTCATTACCAAGCTGACTAAAAATATCTCCGTTAAAAATCGAATTTTCCATTCCCGAAAGATATGCAAACGATGTGAAGAACGGAACGATGATCGTCTTCCGCCTGGAAGATTCGAACGGTATCATGCGCGATTATAATGCGAAAGTATATGCCGTCGAAAGTAAAATGGATATGACGACCCCGTACCCTGAAGGTGCGTGCCACGTATCCCAATACGAATGAAAGCATTTTCCCCGGCCGTTACACTTCCGTAGAGATCACCAAGCGTGAGATCAAGGATGCGCTGGCTATCCCGAGCGAAGCGCTGATTCCGGAAATGGGCAAGAACGTTGTTTACCTGTATAAAAAAACGGAGTAGCTGAACCCGCTGAAATAGAGATCGGCCTGCGTACGGAAAGCCATGTACAGGTACTTAATGGCGTACAACCCGGTGATACACTAATCACTACCGGTGGATGCAGCTGCGTACCGGCATGCAAGTAACAATTGATAATCTGTATTAAATTCCCCCTATGGCAAATATATCGGAAACCAGTATAAACAGGCCGGTACTTTCGACGGTAATGATGCTTGTCATCCTGCTGTTCGGTATGATCGGCTACAAGTTCCCTGGGGGTTCGCGAGTTCCCCAGTGTGGACCAGCCTATTATCTCGGTCAACGTAACCTATCCGGGAGCCAATGCCGAGGTTATCATGAACCAGATTACGGAGCCGCTCGAACAGAATATCAACGGTATTCCCGGCATTCGTTCGCTGAGCAGTGTCAGCAGTCAGGGAAGTTGCCGTATCACGGTAGAGTTTGAACTGTCTGTCGACCTGGAAACGGCGGCCAACGACGTGCGCGACAAAGTTTCGCGTGCTCAGCGTTACCTGCCGCGCGACTGTGACCCTCCGACGGTATCGAAAGCGGATGCCGATGCTACCCCGATCATGCAGATCGGCGTACAGAGCAACAGGCGTTCGCTGATGGAACTGAGTGAAATTGCCGAACTGACAGTGAAGGAACGGCTTCAGACCATTCCGAACGTGAGTGGCGTGGACATCTGGGGACAGAAACGCTACTCCATGCGCCTGTGGCTGGACCCGATCAAAATGGCCGGCTACGGGGTTACTCCTTTGGACGTGAAAAACGCGGTTGATGCGGAAAACGTGGAGTTGCCTTCCGGCAGTATCGAGGGGGAATACGATCGACCTGTCTATCCGTACACTGGGACTGATGCATACGGCAAAAAGAGTTTGACGACCTGATTGTCAAAGAAGACGGAAACAATATCGTCCGCTTTAAAGATGTCGGGCGGGCGGAACTGGCCCCGGAAGACTTGCGCAGTATCCTGCGTAAAAACGGTGAGCCGATGGTTATCTGCGTAATCGTTCCCCAGCCGGGAGCGAATCATATCGAGATTGCCGACGAGGCCTACAACCGTATCGAACAGTTAAAGAAAGACCTTCCCGAAGATGTGTCGATAGAAATGATCTACGACAATACTCGTTTTATCCGTGCCTCCATCTACGAGGTGGAAGAGACGATTTATGTGGCGCTGGCGCTGGTTGTGTTGATCATCTTCCTGTTCCTGCGCGACTGGCGTGTTACGCTGGTGCCTTGCGTGGTGATCCCGGTATCCTTGGTCGGCGCCTTCTTCGTGATGTATATCTCCGGTTTCTCCATCAACGTATTGACCATGTTGGCAGTCGTGCTCTCGGTCGGCCTGGTGGTAGACGACGCTATCGTGGTGGCCGAAAATATATATGTCCGCATCGAACAAGGGATGAATCCGAAAGAGGCGGGTATCGAAGGTTCGAAGGAAATGTCTTTTTTGCGGTAATCTCAACGACCGTTACGCTGGTATCCGTATTCCTTCCGATCGTATTTATGGAGGGGGATGACCGGACGGTTGTTCAAGGAGTTCAGTATTGTGATCGCCGGTTCTGTGACGATCTCTTCGTTTGTCGCCCTGACCTTCACGCCGATGCTTGCCACCAAATTACTGCGCAAGCGGGAAAAGAAGAACTGGCTGTACTGTAAAGACCGAACCTTTCTTTGAAGGATTGAATACTATTTACTCCCGGTCGCTCAATTATTTCCTGAGCCATAAATGGTGGGCTATTCCGATCGTGGTTGTCATGTTCGGTTCGATCGGATATTTCTGGAAAACGATCCGTTCCGAATTGTCACCGCTGGAGGGAGACCGCTCTTCCATCTCCATCAATATGCGTGCCCAGGAGGGTGCCACCTTCGAATTCATCCGCGATTATTCCGACCGGATAGCCGAACTGGCCGATTCCATTGCCCCCCGAACGCAAATTCCTGACGAACCGTGCTTCCAGCAGCAATGCCAACATCAGTGTGATTCTGCCGGACATAAAGGACCGCGAACGCTCCCAGATGGAAATAGCCGAAAAACTATCGGCTGCCATGAGAAAAGAGACTCAGGCACGTGCATTCGTTCAGCAGCAGTCCACCTTCGGGGGGACGCCGCGGAGGTATGCCGGTACAGTATGTACTACAAGCTCCCAGCCTGGAAAAACTGGCGGAACACTTGCCTACCTTCATGCAAAAGGTCAACGAAAGCCCTATATTCCAGATGGCAGACGTGAACCTGAAGTTTACGAAACCCGAAGCCCGTATCGAGATCAACCGCGACAAGGCTTCTTCATTGGGCGTCAGTACCCGCAACATCGCCCAAACATTGCAATATGCATTGAGCGGCCAGCGTATGGGGTATTTTTACATGAACGGGAAACAGTATCAGATATTGGGCGAAATCAACCGCCAGCAGCGCAACACGCCGTTGGACCTGAAATCCATTTATGTCCGCAGCGACAACGGTTCGATGATCCAGCTGGACAATATGGTGTCATTGCTTGAAGACGTGGCCCCGCCCCAGTTATACCGTTACAACCGCTTTCGTGTCGGCAACGGTTTCCAGCGGACTCAACAAAGGCTATACGATCGGTGACGGCCTGGACGAAATGGACCGTATCGCCTCTGAGACGCTCGACAACAGTTTCCGTACGGCCCTTTCGGGCGAATCGAAAGAGTTCCGTGAAAGTTCGTCCAGCCTGATGTTTGCCATGATCCTCGCACTGTTCATGATCTATCTGGTCCTGGCCGCGCAGTTCGAGAGTTTCAAAGACCCGTTGGTCGTGATGTTCACGGTTCCGCTGGCTATTGCAGGGGCGTTGATCTTTATGAGCTATTCAGATATAACCATGAATATATTCAGTCAGATCGGTATCATCATGCTGATCGGTCTGGTGGCGAAGAACGGTATCCTGATCGTGGAGTTTGCCAACCAGCGCCAGGAGGCGGGGTTGAGTATGGCCGAAGCGATCCGTTCGGCATCCACACAACGTCTGCGGCCGATCCTGATGACCAGTATTTCGACGATCTTAGGATTGGTTCCACTGGTATATGCTTCGGGCGAAGGGGCACAGGGACGTATCGCGATGGGTATCGCCGTAGTGGGCGGTATGATCGTTTCGACATTCCTTACCCTGTTTATCGTCCCGGCGATGTACAGCTTTATTTCCACGGACAGACAATCAAAAAAGATATGAGAAGAATCCCTAATAACGATACTGGCTTTTTCTACGGCTTTACGGTCGCAAAAAGCGCAGGAGGTGTACAGCCTGAAACAATGTATCGAAACCGGATTGGAACGCAATTATTCCATCCGCATCATCCGTAACGAGCAACTGATCAGTGATAATAATGCCACACAAGGTAACGCCGGTTATCTGCCTACAATAGATTTAAGCGGCGGATTCAGTGGTACGGTCAACAATAACCGTAACAAACTATCTGACGGTACGACCGAAAAAAGAAAACGGAGTGAACAGTGAAACGGGGAATATCGGATTGAACGTAAACTGGACGGTATTCGACGGTTTCGGCATCCAGACCGAATACGCCCGCCTGAAAGAACTGAAAAAATGGGTGAACTGGATACCCGCCTGACGATAGAAGATTTTGTCGCTACGCTTTCCGGCGAATATTATAATATGATCCGCCAGCATATCCGTTTACGTAACTTGCGTTCATCCTCGACCTTTCCCGCGAGCGTGTCCGTATTGCGGAAGAACGCTATCATATCGGTTCCGGTTCGCGAATGGACCTGCAACAGGCGCAGGTGGACTTCAACGCCGACAGTTCAAACGTGCTGAACCAGTTGGAGGTCGTACATACTTCCCGCATCCGCTTGAACGAGCTGATGGCATTGATAATATCGACGAACAGATCGCTTTAAAAGATTCGGTGATACGCCCGAAACATATTCCTGGACGAAATAGATCTCTGGCAAAGCACGCTGGCTTCGAACGCCTCCCCTGCTGATCGCCCAGAAGAATCAGACACTCTCCGAACTGGATTACAAGAAAGTAAAAAGCCGCGATTACCCGTATGTGAAGCTGAATGCCGGCTATGGCTACACAGCCAACTGGTACGAAGTGGGAGCAACCGATCTGCAACAGCGTTTAGGATTAAATTACGGACTGACTGTCGGATTAAACCTGTTCGACGGACTGAACCGCCGCCGCGAACGCCGCAACGCCCGCATCCAGATAGAAAAAAACAGCCAGCTGAAAAAGCAGGAACTGGAACTGGGCCTCCGTGCCGACATGAGTAATCTGTGGGATGGCTTACCGGAACAACCTCGACCTATGGAGTCTGGAAAAAAAGGAAAACGTAATTGTCGCCCTCGAAAACCATCGCATCGCAATAGACCGTTACAAACTGGGTGAATTATCCGGCATCGAATTGCGTGAAGCCCAGATCAGCCTGCTGGAAGCGGAAGAACGGCAATCCATCGCCGAATATTCAACCAAACTCTGCGAAATCTCCCTCCTCCAACTGAGCGGCCAGATATTAACGTATGTGACACCGGAGCCGGAGAAAGCTAGTTTTTAAAAAACACCACAATATGATAAAAATACTTCTGTTAACCGATTTTTCCAGTGGCTACAGCCGGTCGCTTCTGGAAAATGTCGTTAGATATGCAAGGGAAGTCGGTCCATGGGCCTTTTACCGAATGCCCTTGTATTTCGGGAACTTTATGGCGACGAAGGAGTTGTGGAATGGGCGAAAAAATGGGGAGCGGACGCAATCATCGCCCAGTTCTCGGATATAGACCTATCTGTTTTAAACCAGTTAAATATACCGATCATCGTTCAAAATTACAAAGAACGAAGCTCCTGGTATTTTCAATCTGACGGGTGACTATTTCGGGACAGGTGTCATCGCTGCTAATTTTTTCCTGCATAAAGGCTATAAATCATTTGCTTACTATGGTCTGACAGATACAGTGTGGGGACGTGAACGTGGCGAAGGCTTCAAAAAGATCGTCAGCAACAAAGGGGTATGAGGTTTATGAATTTAATAACCGGAAACGGGTACCCAGTGAAAAAATGGTGTTTTGATGTCGAACAAGTAAGCAGATGGTTACTAAGCCTACCTAAGCCGATAGCCCTTTTTGCCTGTGACGACTATTATGCCTTACAAATCACCGAAGTCTGCAAGATGTATGATATCAGCATTCCCGAAGAAATCGCAGTGTTGGGTGTAGACAATGATAAATTATTATGTAATATCTCCGATCCTCAACTATCGTCCATTGAACTGGATATAGAAAATGGCGGTTATGAAGCAGGAAAACTACTTCATCAGTTTATAGAAAAAGAAGATCATTGCACCAGTCGATATTATAATAAAACCTGTACGGATCGTCCCCGTGCCTCTACGGAACGTTTTGCCGTATCCGACAGACATATAGAACAACTACTGCAATACATCGACAATAATTATCAGAATCCTTTATCAGTCGATGAACTGACTCAAATAGTACCTTTCTCAAGACGAGTGTTGGAAAAGAAATTTAAACGAGAAACCGGAACGTCCGTATACCAATACCTTCTGGATCTCCGCATAGAGAAATTCGCCGACCTGCTGATCACTACCGACCTGCCGCTGATCGAGGCTGCAACCCGGTCAGGCTTCACTGACTACAAAAAATATTTCCCGTATCTTTACCAAAGCAAAAGAAATGACTCCTCTCCAATATCGGAAACGATTCACCCCTAAAAACAAATAAAACAAAGTCGACCCTTTATGAAGAGGTGTTCGTTTTTTTAAGGTTTTTATTTCGCAATCGGTACCATGTGAGCTTATTTTTTTTATGCTTACTTTGTGTTGTTTGAACATTAAAACAGCACTATTATGAATGCAATATCATCATCAAACAGTAGAAAAGAGGTTAAGACAATCATCACTAACGGGAAATTGATCCTTTCGAGCGGAATCCTCGATAATGGTTATATCATTATCGAAAACGGTAAAATAACCGATATAGGGCAAGGTCAACCTCCATATAACGAGGCTAGTGAAGTCATCGATGCCAAACAACAGTATGTTTCCCCCGGTTTTATCGATCTGCACACCCACGGAGCCGGAGGCGCTGACTTTATGGACGGAACAGTAGAAGCTTATCTGACTGTGGCTAACACACATGCACGTTACAGTACAACCGCTTTATTACCCACTACACTGACTTGCCCCGATGAAGAACTTTTTCATACATTTGAAGTCTTCCGTAAAAAGCAAAGAAAAACAGAATAAAACCGGAGCAAAGTTCCTGGGTCTCCATCTGGAAGGACCTTATTTTTCTTATAACCAGCGCGGGGGAGCACAAGATCCGGCAAACCTAAAAACTCCAACACCGGAACATTATACCAAGATATTGAATGCCACAGACGACATTGTACGCTGGAGCATAGCTCCGGAACTGGACGGTGCTATGGAATTAGGTCAATTACTCTGTGAAAACAAATAATTCCTTCCATCGGGCATACAGACGCAATCTGTGAGGAAGTGATGGAAGCTCATAAATCCGGGTATTCCCTGATGACCCATCTTTATTCAGGAATGCAAACCGTTACTGTCGTAACGCCCTCCGCTATGCAGGAGCCGTAGAAGCCGCATTCCTGATAGACGACATGGATAAGTCGAGATCATTGCAGACGGTATCCACCTTCCTAAAAAGCCTGCTTCAACTCATTTACAAATTCAAAGGAACCGACAGGATCGCCCTGATAACTGATTCCATGCGCGGAGCAGGAATGCCAGAAGGTCAATACAAGCTGGGAAGCCTGAAAGAAGGACAAACCGTAATAGTAGAAGACGGCGTTGCCAAACTGCTTGACAGAAGTGCTTTTGCGGGTAGTGTAGCAACAGCCGACCGCCTTATCCGGACGATGGTGCAGCTTGCCGGAATCCCCTTAACGGATGCTGTAAAAATGATGACAGCCACACCCGCCCGTATCCTGCATATGGATGACAGAATGGGTTCCCCTTGAGACAGGAAAAAGAGGCAGATATCCTGTTGTTCGACGATCAGATAAAGATAACACGCACTCTCATAAACGGAAATACAGTTTATCAAATTTGACGTATTTTGAGGATTCTGTTTCGACAAGTGGGTAAAAATGAATAATTCATCTCCCTAAATTTGTCATATTGAGATTTACTAAAATTAAGTAATAATATGATAACAAGACGCAATTTCATAAAAAAGAGCAGTAGCCGGAACAGCTATGCTATCATTCGGTGGCGTGTTACCGGAATTCAGTGCGAAAAGCTATGCGAACATAGTAGGAGCGAACGACCGGATTCAGATAGGATGATGTATAGGAGTGAATTCCGTGGAGCCGCTTTGGCAAGGAATTTTGCCAAACAGGAGAACTGCATCATAAAACACATTTGCGATGTCGACTCCAGAGTTCTTTAAACAAATGTATTGCAGAAGTTTCCAAAATCAGCAATACGACTCCGAAAGGATATAAGGATTTACGTCTGTTGCTTGAAAAGAAAGATCTGGATGCAGTAGTGATAGCCACTCCCGATCACTGGCATGCTCCGGCAGCCTTACTGGCGATGAAGGCAGACAAGCACGTTTATCTTGAAAAACCATGTAGCCATTCACCGGAAGAAGGCGAAATACTGGTTCGTGCAGCACAAAAATACAATAAGGTAGTCCAGATGGGAAACCAGCGCCGTTCATGGCCTAATGTTGTGGAAGCTATCAATGAGATTAAAGCAGGAACCATAGGAAATGTCTTTTTCGGAAAATCATGGTACACTAACAACCGGGCACCCATCGGAACCGGGGAAAAAGCCCCCGTCCCCTGACTGGCTTGACTGGGAGCTATGGCAAGGACCTGCTCCACGTACCGCTTACAGAGATAATATCATCCATTATAACTGGCACTGGTTTTGGCAATGGGGGACCGGAGAAGCCCTGAATAACGGCACACACATGATCGATCTGTTACGGTGGGGCATGGAACTCGATTATCCGACTAACGTACAATCGACCGGAGGACGTTACTATTACCAGGATGACTGGGAAGCACCCGATACACAGGTTATCAACCTGGACTTTGGCGGAAAGAAATCAATGATATGGGAGGGGCATTCCTGTAATTCTTTCAAAATAGAGGGGAACTCAGTCGGTGCACTTTTTCTACGGGGGAAAAAGCCAATCTATTGATAGGAGGCGGAAACCATTATAAAATCATGGATCATAAAAACCAGGTTCTCCGCGAAGTAGAAAGTAAAAATACAGACTGACCCGCGTAACCGAATGGATCCGGCACAGCAACTGGATGCCATCCATATCCAGAACTTTTTAATGCGATGAAAAAAGGAGAGCAACTTAATGCCGGGATAGAATCCGGACATATAAGCACGCTTCTCGTACAACTGGGAAACATCGCCCAACGCTCAGGAGAAAGACTGGAAACCGATCCTGAAAACGGGCATATCAAAAAAACAAGCTGATAGCAGATAAATACTGGTCGAGAAACTATCAGGAAGGCTGGAAAATGAAATTATAAATACAGTTTATATGTCAGAGAACAATCACACAACAGAAAAGCGAAATGTCATAATCGGAATCGCCATCATCGGTGTCGTATTCTTTATTATCGGCTTTGTATCATGGGTCAATTCTATATTGATTCCTTATTTCAGGATAGCTTGTGAATTAACGAACTACCAATCGTATTTTGTTACGTTCGCCTTCTATATAGCCTATCTGGTCATGTCGGTCCCAGTAGCCTATTTCCTGAAAAAAACCGGTTATAAAAAAGGAATGATGTACGGATTCTTCTGCCTGGCAGCAGGCGCATTGCTTTTTATTCCGGCAGCATTGAACAGGACTTACTGGATTTTTTCTAACCGGTCTGTTTACTATGGGAACCGGATTGTCGGTCCTTCAGGCGGCAGCCAATCCTTATATCACTATTATAGGTCCCATTGAAACAGCTGCCCGTCGTATCAGCATAATGGGGGTATGTAACAAATTCGCCGGTATAGTCTCTCCTATCATATTTGCAGCAGTCGTACTAGGCAAAAAGCCAGGGATATCCTGGAATCCGTAGAATCAGGACTGTTGAGCGGGATAGCCAAGGAGGCAGCCCTCAATGAACTGATACGTGGAGTCATACTTCCCTACAGCATACTCAGTCTCTTACTCCTGTTTATCGGTCTATTCATCTATAAATCGAAACTACCCGATATCAACCCGGAAGAAGAGAATGAAGAGTTGGCGACCGCCAACTGCAACAAGACCTCTGTTTTCCAGTTTCCTTATCTAATACTTGGAGTATTGGCATTATTCCTACATGTCGGAACACAAGTCGTAGCCATAGATACGATCATCAGCTATGCAGGTTCCATGGGAGTCGGCCTGCTGGATGCCAAGTTCTTCCCATCCTACACACTCGGAGCAACTATACTGGGTTACCTGTTGGGAATAGTATTGATCCCCAGATATATTTCACAAAAAATGCATTGATAGTCTGCACTGTATTGGGATTGATCCTCTCTTTCGGAGTCATTTTCGCTCATACGAACATTTCCTTGTTAGGTCATAATGCCGGTCTATCCATTTGGTTCCTGGCTTCCCTTGGACTCCCCCAACTCACTGATTTATGCAGGTATATGGCCTCATGCTATACGTAATCTGGGACGTTTCACCAAAATTGGTTCATCCATGCTGGTCATGGCCCTCTGCGGGAATGCGATCCTTCCGCTTGTCTATGGCAAACTGGCAGATATAACATCCCTGCAAACCGGCTACTGGGTATTAATACCTTGCTATATATATCTGATCTGGTACGCCGTCTTCGGATACCGCATTATGAACTGGTCATTAAAGAAATAAATAAAAAACAAAAAGTAAAATGATACACTTTAAAAACAACAAGCTTACTGTACAGGTATTCACTGACAGGCAATCTATGGGAACGAACGCTGCATCGGATGTCGCACAAACGATTCGTGAGTTATTACGAAACAAAGACGAAATCAATATGATCTTTGCAGCCGCTCCTTCCCAAAAAAATGATTTCCTGGCAGAATTTATTGCCGACAGTACGATCGAATGGAACCGGATCAATGCCTTTCATATGGATGAATATATCGGCCTGGAGCCGGATGCCCCGCAAGGATTCGGAAATTTCCCTGGGAGAACATATATTCAGAAAAGTTGACTTCAAACAGGTCTACTACATACAAATGACAAAAGACCATTTCGAACAGGAATGCGAGCGCTATACCCGGTTACTTTCCGAAAGAACAATCGATATTACCTGCATGGGAATAGGCGAGAACGGACATATCGCTTTCAACGATCCCCATGTAGCCGATTTCAACGACAAAGCCTGGATGAAAGTGGTCGACCTTGCTCCTCAATGCAGGCTACAACAAGTGCACGACGGCTGTTTTCCATCACTTAACGAAGTTCCTCATCAGGCATTCACGCTCACCATCCCTGTCCTGATGTCGTCTACATATACTTTTTGCATAGTCCCGGCTACAACAAAGGCACAGGCTATCTACAACACACTGTACGCTCCGGTAAGTGAAAAAATATCCATCTACGATTCTACGCAATAAAGAAAATGCCCGGCTATATCTGGATATGGACAGCGCATCCCTTTTACCAGAGAAATACAGGATAATAAATAATAACTCCTAAAAGATAATCCTATGAAACGAAATGTATTATTACTACTTGTTTTTCCAATTACTCACAGCTTTCGGACTCAGGCACAGGAGACTATCAGGCTGGGCATTATCGGGTTAGACACCTCCCACTCCGAGGCTTTTATTAAGTTGATCAACGGAGAGAACCAGGCACCCGATTACGTCGGTTTTAAGATAGTAGCCGCTTATCCCTACGGATCGCAAACGATCGAATCCAGCTACAACCGCATACCTAAATATACGGAGACAGCTAAAAAGTCATGGAATACAAATAACCTCATCCATAGCAGAACTACTAAAACAGGTAGACTGTGTCTTACTGGAAACAAACGACGGGACCTTACATCCCGAACAGGCAACAGAAGTCATAAAAGCGGTAAATCGTTGTTCATAGACAAGCCTGTAGCCGCCCGTCTTTCCGATGTTCTGGCAATCTACAAACTGGCGGAAGAGAAACAAGTGCCCATATTCTCCTCTTCGGCACTACGTTTCTCTCCACGAAATTCAGAACTGAGAAACGGAAACGGCCCGGAAGGAAAGGTTGTCGGAGCAGACTGCTATTCACCCTGTACAAACGAACCTTCACATGCGGGATTCTTTTGGTACGGGATCCATGGAGTAGAAATATTATACACCCTGATGGGAGCAGGATGTCAATCCGTCACATGTACTTCCAATGAAGGTTCCGATGTCGCTGTAGGTGTTTGGGAAGATGGTCGCATAGGGACTTTTCGAGGACTAAGGAACAGTTCTCATTCCTATGGCGGTACGGTCATTTGTGAAAAGAAAGTTGTTTCCAGCCGGAGGATACGAAGGGTATGAAGGACTATTAAAATCGATCCTCACATTCTTCCGGACAGGCAAAGCCCCCGTCAGCCCGTCAGAAACGATAGAGATATACACATTCATGGAAACAGCCAATGAAAGTATACGGCAAGGCGGCAAACCGGTAAATACAAAAGATATTTATAATAAAGCATTATCCCTGGTGAAAAATTAGGAAGTTTATTAATCTTAAAAGTACGATGTATGAAAAAAAAATCAACAATGGAGAAAGACTGGCATTCGATCTATTACTTATGCCTTCCTGCTTATGACCATAGTACCAGTTTTTGCAGCAGAGACAAATAACATTCCTTCTGCCACTCAACAAAAACAAGCAGTCACAGGTATCGTCACCGACAACAAAGGAGAAGTGATACCGGTGTAAATGTAATGGAAAAAGGGACTACCAACGGAGTTATAACGGACGTTAACGGTCATTACACCATAACCGTTACAAATGAAAATGCAGTATTGGCATTCTCCTTTATCGGGTACGTAACGAAGGAAGTCCCTGTAAAAGGCAAAAGACACTCAACATCAGCCTGGCAGAAGAGATCCTGAATCTGGAAGAGGTTGTCGTGGTTGGATACGGTGTAAAAAAGAAAAAGAGACCTGACAGGTGCCGTGACCCAGGTAAAAAGCGACTTCACTGGAAAAAGAACGTCCCGCTACCGTTCAGGATATCCTTAGGGGCAAACGTTGCCGGCTTGAATATCGGACTCAATAACTCAGCGAAAGGCGGCGGTAGCATGGAGATTCGCGGAAAACGTTCGATCAAAGCCAGCAACGAACCCTTATTGGTGGTAGACGGTATTATTTACTACGGAAGCCTCGATGAAATCAATCCGAACGATATCGCCCAGATCGACGTATTGAAAGATGCCAGCTCGGCAGCCGTTTATGGTGCCAAATCTGCAGCCGGAGTCGTGCTGATCACAACGAAAAAAGGATCGGCTGAAAAAACCTACCGTCCAATTCAATGCCAGCGTCGGCATCTCCACCCTGGCGAATAAGATGGATGTTTACAACCCACAGGAATACCTTGCATGGCGCGAAGATGTGCAGGAAAGTATCTTCGAAGATCATAAACCGGGAGAATTTTCAGACCCCAACAACCTTCCGGCAGGTGTAACCTGGAAGACTGGATCTCTTATCGTCCCACTACCGGCAACTACACCTATGACTGGCTCGTCCGCCTGGAACTGTTCGAACCGGAGCTTGACAACTATTTTGCCGGAAGAACATTCGACTGGTATGATGGAAGAACATTCGACTGGTATGATGAAACATATCAGAAAGCATTCCGACAAGATTATAATGTCAACATTTCAGGAAAAGAAAGATAAAGTCAGTTATTACTGGTCATTGGGTTACCTGAACAATGAAGGTATTGTTATCGGTGATAAATACAAATCTTATAGAAGCCGACTGAAACTGGACTTCGATGTAACCTCTTGGCTGTCAGCCGGTGTCAATGTACAATATTCTTATCGCGACCAGGGGAGCTATCCCACGCAGTGTGAACCAGATATGGGCAAATACTCCCTATTCCACTCCGACAGATCTGGACGGTAACCCGATGCTGTATCCGACAGGTATAGACAATGCCAGTTCCATTAACTCGGCTTATAACGATTCATTCATAGACCGTTCGGCGATACGCAATTCCTTCACCGGAAGCATGTATGCCAAAAATAAAACTGCCGTTCGGTATTTCTTATCAGGTAAATTTCTCTCCCCGCCTGTTGCTGTACAACTACAGGAACCACCGCTCTTCACAACATCCTGTATGGAAATCATTCGGCGGAGATGCGGAGCGAAGAAGTGAAATGTCCTACAACTGGCAGGTGGATAACCTGATCCGTTGGGAACATACATTTGCCCAAAAAAACACCAGGTAGAAGTGACCTTGTTACAGAATGCTGAAGAAAAACCAATCCTGGCAGGAAATACAGACTACTCAGCAATTTGCCCCCCAGCGACATACTGGGTTATCACAGAATGCAGGCAGGTACGGTTCCGGCAATCTCCAGCAACGACACCAGAAATACCGGCGATGCTCTGATGGGACGCTTGTTCTACTCATTCGACAAAAAAATATATGCTTACAGCATCCGTCAGACGGACGGTTATTCGGCATTCGGCGTATCCAATCCGCATGCGACTTTTCCTTCTGTTGCTCTCGGATGGGTATTTTCAGAAGAACCGTTCTTCAAATTCCCCGCAATGGACTTCGGTAAACTGCGTGTATCCTGGGGACAAAATGGAAACAGGGATATCGGTATGTACGCAGCTTTAGCTGAAAATGAAAACGGACGAGTACATTTATCAGACCCTGAATGGTAATATAGACCTCTCCAACTCCGTATACGTAAGCACAATGGCAAACAAAGACCTGAAATGGGAAACAACCAGTTCCTTTAACTTCGGTCTTGGTTTCGGATTCCTCGACAGCCGCATTTCCGGTAATATCGACGTGTACAAAATGGTTACTTCCGACCTGTTGATCAACCGCAGCCTCACGGAAACAATCGGTTTCGGTGAAGTTATGGCCAACCTGGGTGAAGTTCAGAATACAGGTTTTGAACTTTCCCTGAGGACCTTGAATATCGATGCAAAAGAACTTCCAGTGGAATACCACATTTAATTTCTCTTTAAACCGTAACAAAGTAAACCATCTATACGGCGATTATGAAAATGTACTGGACGACAACGGAAATGTCATCGGACGGAAAGAGATGGACGATATCAAGAACGAATGGTTCATCGGAAAGGATATCAGTTCCATCTGGACATACAACGTTATCGGTGTATGGCAGGAAAAATGAAGCCGAACAGGCTGCTGAATATGGTCTTCGCCCAGGAGATATGAAGATCAAGGATGTGGACGGCAATAAAATCTATGATAACAACGATAAGGAGTTTATCGGATACAAAAACCCCGCGTTTCCGCTGGACCCTTCGCAACGAATTCACCTTGTTTAAAAACTGGAACCTGTCCTTTATGCTTTATTCTTATTGGGGACATAAAGCGCCTTACCAGCGTGCAAAAGCATTTCGAAGCCGGTACATTGACAAAGACCAACTATTTCAAGATCCCTTACTGGACTGCGGAAAATCCGACCAACGAGTATCCCCGCTTATATTCGGATGACAAGAATATCGGAGCGAACTTCTATCGTTCCCTGTCATTCATCCGTCTGGATAATATATCCATAGGCTATACCGTACCTAAATCATTCCTGAACAAATTCAAAATAGAGGGAATGAACATCTACGGAACGATCAAGAATGTAGGTTGCTGGGCTCCGGACTGGGAATATTATGACCCGGAAGCATACAACGCCGACAGCCCCAATACCGTAAGCAGTACCAATCGCACCTATACACTGGGTGTCAATGTAACATTCTAATGTCTAACTAAATAATACTATTCAGTCATGAAAAAAAATAATATATGCTATTCTGACAACAATGCTTCTGGCAACAGGTTGTAGCGAATCCCTGGTTAGATCCGGATCCATTATCTTTCTACTCTCCGGGAAATACCTTGATCGATAAAGAAGGAATGTTGAGTTCCGTTACGGCATGCGACCGTTTACTTAGGGAAGAGTTCGTAGGACAACATTCTCCCATACTGACCGCTATGATCTTTTCAGAGCAATGCGTTTTGGGAACGACTGATATCTCCGGTCCCGCCCAGAACCTGAATGAAAAAGATCCTGCCGACAGCAAATAATAACTGGGACCAGACAAACCGTATGTACTGGTACTGGACCAACGATTATCTCGGCATATGTTACGCCAATACTGTAATAACCCGAATAGACGATGCGACATACGAATCCGAAAGCGAACGAAACAATATCCTGGGTATGGCATTATGGCACAGAGCCTTCCGCTACTACCGGCTTTGTATGTTATTCAATGATATTCCCGCCGTTCACGGAGGTGGAAACTCCCGTTACCAACTTATGTTCGGTGGAGCGCGATGGTATCCTGAAGAAGATCAAATCGGATATGGAATTTGCAGTTCAATGGGTTGCGGAAGATAATAGCAGAGGACGCATCTCCAAAGGAGCCTGCTATCATCTGCTAGCCAAAATCTGCCTGACCCTGGGAGATTTTGATGAAGCCATAAAAGCAACCAATGCCGTTATCGACGGAGGACGTTACAGTTTAATGACTAATCGTTTCGGCGTTGACGTTACCGACAACACCAAAAAAAAATGTACTTTGGGATCTGCACCGTCCGCTGAATAAAAACAGCACAGAGAACAAAAGAAGTCCTACTGGCAACACTGGACCGGTATGAATACCAGACAGCAAAATCATCCCAAAAGACACTGGCTATGCGTAACTTTCTCCCGTTCTGGGCCAACACGACCAATCGTATCCAAACTCCCGACGGCAAACCGGGTATGTCCGACAAACGCCTGAAAGAGCCGGAACTGGATTATAATGGTATTTACGGACGAGGTATCGGACGTTGCCGCCTGACATGGTACAGCTCCAATGCCGTCTGGGACGACAGCAACGACCTGCGGCATACCCCCGGAAACTGGATGAAAATGACAGATCTTGTCTATAACAATCCGGACCTGAAAGGTACACCGTACTACCATCAGCCAATACGCTTGTGGAGCGACGACGGACAATTATTATGTATCGACACCTTGAGGAACTGGGGAGAATGGGCACATTACAAACTCTACATCGAGGATCCCGATGCCGCCACAGCAGCCCAGTACAACGGTGGCTATTCGGACATGTATATCATGCGCCTGGCAGAGACTTATCTATTACGTGCCGAAGCCTACCTCTGGAAAGACGATCCGGCTTCAGCAGCGCGTGACATCAATATCGTTCGTGCCGTGCCGGTGCAGCACCGCTAAGTCCGGGAGAAGTAAATATGGAAACCTTACTGGACGAACGCACACGTGAACTTTTATATGAGGAAAACAGGAAAAATAGAACTGACCCGTATTGCACTGTTGTATGCAAGAACCGGCAAATCAGATTACAAAGGTCGGAGCTATAGTATGTCTACATTGTCACAAAAATAACTATTTTTACGACCGGATCATGGACAGAGGTAATTTCTACAATAAAGGAGTGAAGGCACTGAATGGCGCTGAATTTAAAAATGAGCCCCTTATCATATCTGGTGGCCGGTACCACAGAATGATATCGACGGAAACTCATCCGGACGTATCAACCAAAATCCCGGATATACAGGTGCCGAACTAAACATAACTCCATTGGCAGAAGTTCCCGAATCCGGTTTATCTACCATGTAAACACATGACTAACAAATAAATATAAATATGAAAAAATACATTCATTAAGTCTATACGCAGCTTGAAGACCATAGGTATACTCTTCCTGGCATTCTTCCTGCTATGTCCGTCTGTTTATTCATCGCCAAAGGCGATGAATAAACATGATTTTTGCCATCAAAGGATTTCACATTGACCTCCGTTGCGAGGTAATGACAATGCCCGCCCTCAAGAACTTCGCGAAGGAACTGGCTGAATTCGGAATCAATACGATCATTATGGAATGGGAAGGTTCTTATCCTTATGATAAGCATGCCACCATCTCCAACAAATATGCCTATTCCCGCGAAGAGGTCCGGTCATTCGTCTCTTATTGTTCAACGCTCGGCATTGATGTCATTCCCCTGCAGAATTGCTTTCGGACATGCCGAATACATTCTCCGCCACGACCGGTATGCTCATTTGAAAGAGGACAGGAAAGAAGTTTCCCAGGTTTGTCCCATGAAGATAGACGAATGCAAAGAAGTATTCACAGAAGTCTTCAAAGAAATGGCAGAGTTGCATCCCTCCCGTTATTTCCATATCGGAGGAGATGAAACTTATCTACTGGGCAGTTGTAAAGCCTGTGCAGAGAAAGTCAGGAAAGAAGGTAAATCGAAATTATTCGTCGATTACGTGAAAGCCATGTGCGAGATCGTTGAATCGATGGATAAACAACCCGTCTTATGGGCGGATATTATCCTGAAATATCCGGAAGCATTGCATGAATTGCCCAAAGATATCATCTATGTGGATTGGAATTATGGATGGGATCGCGATCATTTCGGAAATATGGATAACCTGTTCAATGCCGGAGTCACCTTTTGGGGAGCACCTTCCATACGCAGCCATCCCGACAACATCTATCTGACCCAGTGGGAAAAGCATTTCAATAACCAAAAGACATTCATTCCTTACGCCCGTAAAGCTGATTATCAGGGAGTGGTTATGATTATCCATGGGTCCACATCGGGCACTTACGGATTCAGCTACGACACCAATTGGGAAGTCATCAGGATGTTTCCTGTCAGATATGTATATCCGCTTTCGGGCTTCCGCATATTAGTTGCCGCCTATGGAGAGTCCCTCAAAAAATGAAGAACCGATCGACCCGCAAGCCTTCGTCGTGAAATATGGACAGGAACGTTTTGGCTTCACTCCGGAAGAAAGTAAACGAATGTGGCAGATATTAAAAAAGTCCGCAGGAAACGATCGTCAGAGGAAAAGACCCGAAAGGTACATCCGTGAAAGAGGTAAAAGCAGAAACCATCGCCCTACAAAAAAACAACTGGCTTCCCTAAAACCGAAGAATAACATACCAGAGTTTGAACATCTGCGCTTAATGTTCGACCTGCGCGTACAATACCTGACATTCAAAGAGATAGAAAACAGATACGAATCCAGTCGGTTTGAACGGAACCAGGCGGAAACATTTATCAAAGAGCTCGAACCTCTTATCATCGAGGCCCGAAAACTGGATAAAACGTTTTCCTTACCCTGAACAAAGGCTTTCTCCATGATGAAGAAATTGCCGAGATAAACCGTACACGCAACAATAAACTGAACACGATGTACGAGACGCTGATTAAAATGACCCATTAAATCCTTTCTTATGGAACCAGAAGAGAAACTGACCAGACGCAACTTTTTATCCGGCGTAGCCACTATCGGTTTAAGTAGTACGCTCGGTTCCGGTCTGCTATTTACCTCTTGCTCAGAAAAGGGGAAGCAGGTGCCGTTACACCCTGTCGAAGAACTCTATATACCCGAACTACCGGACAAAAAGCGATCGACGGGAAACCAATCAAGGCAGCTTTGATCGGATGCGGCGGAAGAGGCATAGGAGCAGCTTCCAACTTTTTCTCGATGCAGGAAACAACCTGTCTATCGTTGCACTGGCCGATCTCTTTCCGGATAAACTGGAAGCCGGGAGACAACGGCTGAAGGATGGGAAAAACGTCCGTATCCCGGATGAGATGTGCTTTACCGGTTTCGATGCCTATCGAAAAGTGTGTGTGGTGAAACCGATAGACTTGTGCTGATCGCATCCCCCCAACTGCTTCCATCCCGGGCACATGAAATATGCGATTGAAAAGGGAAAACACGTATTCGTTGAAAACCGGCAGCCATCGATCCGGCAGGTTACCGTACGTTCGTAGCCGCGGCAAGACAAGCGGCGAACACAGGTATCAACATCCTGCCCGGTACGCAATACCATTTCGACCGGCCGTTTGTCGCCTCTTACCAAAAAGGTACAGGAAGGACTTATCGGTTCTATTATATCGGGATACGCCTATTATCATACAGGACGTGACCAATATATCGTTCGTCGTCCGGAATGGACCGATATGGAATATATGATCCGCGGACATTTCAACTGGAACTGGGTGAACGGCGACCAGATCAGTAACATGCTGATCCACTGGATAGATGTTTTCAACTGGTTCACGCAACTCAAACCGGTTAATGTCATTGCCTATGGTTCCAAGGATTCGTAAGAATATAGGCAATGTATACGACAATTTCAGCATGCACTTCGAATATGAAAACGGAGTAATGCTGGAAGGAATGGTCCGAAGGATAGACGGTTGTGACAATGGTGCCGGGATTGTCATTCAGGGGGAAAAAAGGATCGTGGCATAGCAGCGACTTTTCCATCCGTAACAGAAACAGGGGAAACAATCTGGAAATACGATCCGGAAGCTGCCAAGTCGAAATTCAAAGTACACGACATGTATACCCTTGAACACATCATGCTGGTCGATCATATCCGGAAAGGGACAGTGCTGAATATAGCCGAAACGGCTGCCACATCTGCCTTAACCGCCGGCATGGCACGGGAATCGGCCTATACAGAAGAAAAAGATACACATGGCAGCAAATTTCATCGTCTCCCCTGAACATGTTACCGGAACAAATGGCATTGGTCAACGTAGACTTGAAACAATTCGGCGTACCTCTCCCCGGCACCGCGTTCATTGCGGATGATTGACTGGTCATCATAAGCATAGAACACCTGACATACTCTTGTCTGGTTGCCGGGAAAAAGTTGTTGCCGACAGTGTCGGCAAAATTATCGACAGCGTCGTCAAAGCTATCGACAGTGTCAGCAAAATTGCCGACACTGTCGATAACAAATTACCTGCCTGAAAAAAAAGAAACTATTAATACTCTCCAGCCTCCCGCCTTTACTCAGCACAATGTTGCTCGCTACATACGACTCGTTCCCGGCCGTATCCGTGCAATACACCATATAAACCTAAATCCGGTGACGGATATATAGATATTTTGTTTCTGACATGAATCTGTAGATACTAAATATTGCCAATAAACAAGAATATCTTACTTTTGTGTGACAAATACAAAAGAAATGCAGATTATACCCAAAGCTAATACCCTACGGAAAAGTGTACTTTTATTATACCGGGGCATCCGTTATCGTAAAGGATACGGTGTTCATTCTCCGTCCGTCTTCAACCTGATAAACAAAGGTAATAGAAGAACGCTGTTCCTATTATAGCTTTTTATGATATAGAACTGATCCGGAAACAACTGCTTTTCCGCGACGATAGCATAACCTATCCGGACAGACAACAGAAAAAGGGAAGCTCCGCCACCGTACGATCGGGGAGATTGTGGAACGCGAGGCAATCAAGCCCAAGCACGGAGCCTTGCTTTTCCGCCTGACGAACTATTTCAAGTCGCAAAACATCCTTCAGCTGGGGCCGTCGATGGGGTTATCCACCCTCTATCTGACCTCCTACGCCCCCGGATTGAGGTGTATTGCCCTCGAGAATATCCCGGAGTTCGCGTCCATCGCCCGGATCGCCTTCGAGAATGCGGCACATAACCCGATCGACCTGCGCACGGGAAACTATAAAAAGAGCTGCTTCCCCGCGCACTCGAAGACATGGGGAAAGTCGATTTTGTATTTTTTAATACAATCTATGAACAACAGAACAACGTTTGGTTGTTTAATGAATGCCAAGTAAACATGTTCACGACGGTTCAGTCTTTGTTTTTGAGGGAATCAAAGCAAGCCGTAAGATGAGGGGAGTTCTGGAAAGAGGTATGCGCCCATCCCGAGGTGACGGTTACGGTCGACCTCTATTCGATGGGGATCGTATTCTTTAATAAGAAATTACATAAACGCGACTATATAGTCTACTTCTGACGGTGATGCTGTAAGGGTGGTTCGCGAACCGCCCCTACCAACGACACTATATTAAGAATATTGAAATAAAAAAAGAAGTATATGAAGAAAAGCCTTATTTATACCGGTGGCGGCGACAAGGGAAAGACCTCCCTTGTAGGAGGCCAACGGGTATCGAAAGCGCACCAGCGCATCGAGAGTTACGGAACCATCGATGAACTGAATTCATTCATCGGGTTGCTTATCACAGCCCTGGACGATCAGGCCGACATCGATTTCCTCTCTTTCATACAGCATAAACTGTTCACCATCGGTTCTTATCTGGCAAACCGACCAGGAAAACAACCGAACTGAAGATCGAGAGCAAGGTAACCCCGAAAGCATCGCACATATCGAACGGGAGATCGACCGCCTGGACGGTGAGCTGCCGCAGATGAAAACTTCATCCTGCCCGGCGGTACCCGTTCCGCTTCGCTGGCGCATGTCTGCCGTACCGTCTGCCGGCGTGCCGAACGCCAGATATACCGTTTGGCCGAAACAAATCCCGTCGAAGAGCCTGTACTTATTTTCGTCAACAGATTGTCTGATTATCTGTTTGTTTTTGGCCCGTAAGGAGTGTATTAGGAATAATGGCAAAGAAATTATCTGGGATTATACTTGCATCTAAAGAATATTGTTTTATTTTTGCGGAAAATTTGAGAACCTGACCGCCGTAAGGTGGTTATTAATACTTGACAGCTATGTATTGGACATTAGAGTTAGCTTCAAAACTGGAAGACGCACCCTGGCCTGCAACCAAGGATGAATTGATTGACTATGCACAACGTTCTGGTGCGCCGTTAGAAGTAATTGAGAATTTGCAGGAAATGGAAGATGAAGGTGAGATTTATGAAAGCATAGAAGATATTTGGCCCGATTATCCCAGCAAAGAGGACTTTTTCTTCAACGAGGAGGAATATTAATACGCTTTAAAAAAATAAAGTATTGAAATAAAGGCGAGGTAGTGGGCTTTGCAGAAGTCCCCTGCCTCGTTTGTTTTTTTTGCGGTCCATACAATTTATTTATACCTGTTTGCCGCAGTTATTGTAGGGGGGGTGAAACATCTTTCACCCCGTTAGTTATAGTTTAGATGAAGAGAGTCTTCCTGTTTATTATCGCATTGATTACCTGCACGATGAGCATGCGGGGGCAGATTGATATGCAGTTAAGCCAATACTTCCTGGGACTGGGGTATTACAACCCCGCCTATGCCGGAACGACGGGAGATCTGAATATGCTCGGGTTGTTCCGCCAACAGTGGATCGGCATGCCCGGAGCCAGTACCTCTTTCTTTGTTATCGCCGATATGCCCTTCAAATTAGGCAGTACGAACAATGGAGTCGGACTGGTTGTAAACACGGAAAGTATCGGATTATTCCAGTATACAAAAGTAGGGGCCCAGTATGCCTATAAGCAGAAATTATTCGGAGGGACATTAAGTATCGGGTTACAGGCAGGTATATTCAATGTCGGCTTTGACGGAACAAAAATATATATCCCGGCAGATAATGAATATCACACACCCGCAGAGTCAGATCCCGCTTTACCCACAACAGCTGTGCAGGCAATGGCGATCGACCTGAATGCAGGTATTTATTATTCCCACAAACATTTCTATGCCGGTTTCGGAGCTACCCACCTGACAGCGCCCGAAATGGCATTGGGTGAAACGACTAATTATTATATCCCTATGGGATTAAATTTAGTAGGCGGATACAATATTCAGCTCAGGAACCCGTTGTATGAATTACAGCCGTCTGTATTCCTGAAAACAGACATGCAGAGCTTCCAGGCGGACATAACCGCCCGGCTGTTTTATAATAAGATGTTTAACGGAGGTTTTTCCTGGCGTATAAACGAGTCGGTAGTAGTATTATTGGGAGCCACATTCGGCAGATTTCAGGTTGGATATGCTTACGATTTCCCTACCACGGCCATGTTAAAAGGGAGTTCCGGTAGCCACGAAGTGTTGGTGCGCTACCAGTTGAAGTTGAAGAAGACAAAAACAGGAAAGAATAGACATAAAAGTGTACGTATATTATAGTATATGAAAAAAGTATTGTTAGTACTTGCGGCAGTAGCCCTGTTTACCTCATGTGGAAAACCCTTTCCGGTGGCGGGGGCGAAGTGACCGGGGTACGATCGGTGGCGTTTAACGAACCGTCGCCCTACGGCATGGTTCTGATCAAAAAGAGGTTCGTTCGAAATGGGACCTGCAGACAAAGACTCCTTATGGGGAATCAACCCCTGAAACAAAGGGAGTTTCGTTTGATGCGTTCTGGATGGACGAAACAGACGGAAATAACCAACGCCAAATACCGTCAGTTCGTGTATTGGGTGCGCGATTCCATTATCCGCGAACGTCTGGCCGACCCGGCTTATGGCGGCAATGACTTGTTTAAGATTACTGAAGATAAATATGGCGAACCCGTCACTCCGCATCTGGACTGGAGCCGCCCGATTCCCTGGAAACGCGCGAACGAAGATGAGTTGCGTGCCATCGAAAGCGTTTATTACGTACACCCCATCACCGGCGAAAAACGTCTGGATGAAAAGCAGATGGTCTACAAATACGAATGGTATGACTACACCGGTGCCGCCCTTCGCAAAGAACCGCCTGGATCCGGGCGAACGCGTACGTAACACCGATATGCAGGTCGATATGAACGAGGTCGTTATGATCTCCAAAGGACACCGCCTATATCGACGACGACGGCAACATCATCAACGAAACCCTCACCCGTCCGCTCAGCGGTCCGTGGGATTTCCTCCACACCCGTATCGTGAATATCTATCCGGACGAAACCTGTTGGGTGAACGACTTTAATAATGCTTACAACGAGCCATACATGCGTATGTACTTCCAGCACCCGGGATATGACGATTATCCTGTCGTAGGTGTCTCCTGGGAACAGGCTACCGCATTCTGCGTATGGCGTACCGATATGTTCAAACAATCGTTGAACTTCCCGGCCGGACAAGCCATCGAGCCGTTCCGCCTGCCGACAGAAGGCGAATGGGGAATATGCCGCCCGCTCCGGAAAGAACGAAAACAAATACCCCTGGTCGTCCGACGAACTTCAGAACGCCAAAGGTTGCTTCATGGCAAACTTCAAACCCGGAAAAGGAACTTATACCGAAGACGGTCACCTGATTCCATCCCGCGTAGGCTCTTTCGCCCCGAACCAGTTCGGTTTATATGACATGGCGGGTAACGTGGCAGAATGGACTTCTACCATGTATTCCGAATCCGGACCGAGCCAGATGAGCGACATGAATCCGGATCTGCGCTACAATGCCGCGAAGGAAGACCCGTATGCCATGAAGAAGAAGGTCGTACGCGGCGGTTCCTGGAAAGACGTGGCACAGTTTATCCGTTCGGATATGCGCACCTTCGAATACCAGAACGAAACGCGTTCATACATCGGTTTCCGTTGCGCCCGTACACAAATCGGTTTTTCGAGAGCAAAAGGTAAAAAATAATATAAGAAACATACAACATTATGGGAAAATATAGAAGATATAAAAACAGAATTGAAATGTTCCTTTCCAGCGACATGGGAAAGAGAGTACTGAACTTCTGTTACAGCTGGGGAGCATCTATCGTAATCATAGGTGCCATGTTCAAGTTGTTGCACTTGCCGTATGGTAACCAAATCCTGTTTGTGGCCATGACGGTAGAAGCATTGGTATTCTTTATCTCCGCTTTTGAAAAGCCATTAAACGAATATCACTGGGAAGAAGTGTTCCCGGTTTTGAAATCGAAGAACCCGCTCGACCGTCCCGACTTTGCCGGCACAGGTATGTCCAACCTGATCAACTCATCGGATAATATGGATGACGACAATACCTCAGGCGGCATAAACATCAATGTAGGCAACGGCAGAAAAGCAAATGTCGCAAACAACCTGGGCGGAACCTCCGTACTGAGCAACCTCGATGTGAGCGAAGAAGATACGAAAAACCTTTCCGACAGTATCAAGAAACTGAGCGCCGCCGCCGAACAGATCTCCAAGATGGCGGAACTGACGGAAGCGACGCAGAAATATCTGGAACAGCTTTCGGGTATGTCCGAGAATATGGAACGTTTCAGCCAGGTGACGCATTCGCTGACCGACGTTTCCGACACATTTGAACTCGTATAAGAGCATTACGGATAATTCGGATGGCATCAACCAGAATTCCCGCGGTTACGTGCAGCAGATGGAAATGCTGAACCGCAACATCTCCGGCTTGAACACGATCTACGAAATACAGTTGAAGAGCATCAGCTCACAGATCGAATCGATCGAACACATATCAACGGCGGCCTGAACCGCATCCGCGAGATGTACGACGGTTCGGTAACCGACAGCTCGGTCTTCCGCAACGAAACGGAAAAAGATGACCCGCCAGCTGGCCGAACTGAAGCCAGGTATACAGCCGTTTGCTACAGGCAATGACGGTCAATATGGGTCCGGCAACCGCTTAGCCAGCAGCCTGCCCCCAGCCGCAACAGCCCAATTACCAGCAACAGCAGCCTAACTATCAGCAGTCCTACCAGCAACAACCGTACGGATATCAGCAGCAGGCTCCGTATACAAACAATCCGGACAGCAATCCGGCAGATAATAAACAAACGAAACTGAAAGAAGATGTCCGGAATAGCAAATAATCACAATTCGCCCCGTCAGAAGATGATCAACCTGATGTATCTGGTGTTCATCGCAATGATGGCATTGAATGTGTCATCGGAGGTTCTCGACGGTTTCGAGCTAGTGGAAGACAGTTTACGCACCTCCATCAGCAACTCGGCCTCACCGAAACGAGATCGTGGCAGGCGAACTGGATACCTACTACCAATCCAACCCCGAAAAGGTGAAGGAATGGTACGACAAGGGTAAACAGGTAAAGTCCGCTTCCGACAGCCTGTACAACTACGTGCAGGACCTGAAGCAACGTATCGCGGTAATTGCCGACGGAAAAGATGCCAACGTAAACAAGATAGAGCATAAAGACGACCTCGAAGCCGCTTCACGCATCATGCTGGGCCCGGTTACCGGAGAAGGAAAGAAGTTGCGCGAAGCCATCGACGCTTACCGCGTGATGATGGGCGAAATGGTACAGGACAGTGCCAAGACCCGCATCCTGGAAGCAAGCCTGAGCACTACACCGCCTCACAAGGCTGGGATCAATACCCGCACCTGGGAAGAAGCGTTGTTTGAAAAAATATGCCGGTTGCCGCAGCCGTAACATTACTGACGAAACTGCAAAGCGATATCCGCTACGCAGAAGGCGAAGTGCTGAACAACCTGTTGAACAGTGTCGACGTAGGCGACTATCGCGTGAATCAGATGACCGCACAGGTCATACCGGAGAGCCAGATCGTCATGCGCGGCAGCCAGTACAAGGCGAACATCGTCCTGTCTGCCGTCGATTCAACCAAACGTCCGGCCGTATTTGTAAACGGCAAGCAGTTGCCGGAAGACAGCCACGGACAGTTCACCGCCATAGCCGGTGCCCCGGGTACTTACCCGATTAAAGGGTACATCGAGATGCCCAATAACGACGGGCACCACCATGCGTCAGAACTTCGAAAGCGAATACTTCGTGACGGAACCGAGTGCGACCGTAGCCGCCGATGCTGATGAATGTGTTGTATGCCGGAATCGCCAACGAGATGCGTATCGCCCGTACCGGGCGTACTGAGCGGCAACGTAACGGCCACCATGACAAACGGAACCCTGGTCACGCAAAGGCGATATCTGGGAGGCCCGTCCGTCAAGGTAGGTACCGATGCTGTTATATCCGTAAATGCCCGCATGGCCGACGGGCGCAGCGTGGAGATGGCGAAAACGACTTTCCGCGTACGTGCCCTGCCCGACCCGATGCCTTTTATCGAATATAAGGACCAGAACGGCAATATGCGCAAGTTCCGCGGCGAAACATGACCAAACGGAATCTGATCGAAGGCGGAAGTGCTCCAGGCAGCTATCGACGATGAAATATTGAATATAAAGTTTGA